>OBJT01000407.1_pt1 | contig 11309 bp, 9 predicted proteins | sample 1519861 | NCBI WGS metagenome assembly OBJT01 (sample SAMN02401118, study PRJEB22541) | soil metagenome, isolate JX
CGTTACGTATTCGCTCACGTGGGATTAACTTCATTGCCTGCCCAACCTGTTCGCGTCAGGAATTTGATGTGATCGGTACAGTGAATGCGTTAGAAGAGCGCCTTGAAGACATCATCACGCCAATGGATATCTCGATTATCGGTTGTGTGGTGAATGGTCCAGGCGAAGCCACCGTCTCTACCATGGGCGTCACCGGTGGCAGTCGTAAAAGTGGTTTCTATGAGGATGGTGTGCGTCAACGTGACCGTCTCGACAATGACAATATGATTGACCAGCTTGAAGCACGTATTCGCGCTAAAGCTAGCATGCTGGATGAGAGCCGCCGTATTAACGTGCAGCAACTCGAAAAATAAGGGATGGTGCGCGTCCGCCGCGCGCCAGTTTGTGATTGAACCTGTGCGGTTTCATCCTCATAAGGTATGATGCCGGACAGGTTTTTTTGTATTAAGAGATTCTAACGTGGCGAAGAATATTCAAGCGATCCGTGGGATGAATGACTACCTGCCGGCGGATACCGCGATCTGGCAGCGTATTGAGGGCACCCTTAAGCAGGTGCTGGCCAGTTACGGCTTTAGCGAAATCCGCTTGCCGATTGTAGAGCAGACACCGCTGTTTAAGCGCGCCATCGGTGAAGTCACCGACGTGGTTGAAAAAGAGATGTACACCTTTGATGACCGCAACGGTGAAAGTCTGACCTTGCGCCCGGAAGGCACCGCGGGCTGCGTGCGTGCCGGTATCGAGCATGGTCTGCTGTACAATCAGGAACAGCGTCTGTGGTACATCGGTCCGATGTTCCGCTATGAGCGTCCGCAGAAAGGCCGTTATCGCCAGTTCCATCAGATTGGTGCAGAAGTGTTTGGCCTACAGGGGCCGGATATCGATGCAGAACTGATCATGATGACGGCGCGCTGGTGGAAAGCCTTAGGTATTGCCGACCATGTGAGTCTGGAACTCAACTCTATCGGTTCACTGGAGGCGCGTGCCAATTACCGCGATGCGCTGGTGGCCTTCCTTGAGCAGCACAAAGATAAGTTGGATGAAGATTGCAAACGTCGCATGTACAGCAATCCGCTGCGTGTGCTCGACAGCAAGAATCCCGATATCCAGCTGTTACTGAACGATGCCCCAACGCTGAATGAGTATCTCGATGAGGACTCGCGCGCGCACTTCGACGGGCTGTGCAGCCTGTTGAACGACGCCGGTATCGCTTTCACTGTCAATCAGCGTCTGGTGCGCGGTCTCGATTACTACAACCGCACCGTGTTTGAATGGGTGACCAACAGCCTGGGCTCGCAGGGTACCGTTTGTGCCGGTGGGCGTTACGATGGTCTGGTTGAACAGCTCGGTGGCCGAGCCACGCCAGCCGTTGGTTTTGCCATGGGGTTAGAGCGTTTGGTGTTGCTGGTTCAAGCCGTTAATCCTGAATTTGAACCGACGCGTATTGTTGATGTCTATGTTATCGCTTCGGGGCAGGGCGTTCAGTCCGCCGCGATGCAACTGGCGGAAAACCTGCGTGATGCTGACCCAACGCTGAAGCTGATGACGAACTTTGGTGGCGGTAACTTCAAGAAGCAGTTTGGCCGTGCAGACAAGTGGGGCGCACGCATTGCGCTGGTGCTGGGCGAAGACGAAGTGAAAGCGGGCCAGGTTGTTGTGAAAAATCTGCAAACCGGCGATCAACAGACTATCGCTCAAAACGAAGCCGCTGCGACGTTGCGCGCGCTGCTGCAGTAAACGCAGCACTGCAACAGCCATTTAAAGGAGAAGGATTGCGTGGAAGTTTACAGCAACGAAAACGAACAGGTTGACGCACTGCGTCAGTTCTTTGCCAATAACGGCAAAGCGCTCGCGGTAGGCGTGATCATCGGTATTGCGGCGCTGGGTGGCTGGCGTTTCTGGACCAGCCATCAGGACGGTGCGGATAAAGCGGCATCGGCGCAGTATCAGCAACTGACCACCGCGATGCAGGCAGATAAGCCGCAGACGCTGGAAGCAGTAGCTAACTTTGTCAGTGAAAACAGCAACACTTACGGCGCACTGGCCTCGCTGGATTTGGCGAAACAGTACGTTGAAGCCAATCAGTTAGACAAAGCCATTACGCTGTTACAGAGCGGGCTGAAAGATACCAAAGATGCCAACCTGCAGGCGGTGATTAACCTGCGTCTGGCACGCATTCAATTGCAGCAAAACCAGGCCGATGCCGCACTTTCTACCCTTAACAATGTTAAGGGTGATGGCTGGACAGCCATCATTGCGGATATTCGTGGCGAAGCACTGCTGAGCAAAGGCGACAAGCAGGGCGCACGTGATGCCTGGAGCAAAGGGGCTGAATCGCAGGCCTCTCCTGCGCTGAAGCAGATGCTGCAGATGAAGATGAATAACTTAAGTTAAGCCAGTCAAGAGAGCGCACATGGAATTACGTAAATACCTGCTGCCAGGGCTGATTTCAGTCACTCTGCTCAGCGGTTGCTCGCTGTTCAGCGGCGAAGAAGATGTAGTGAAAATGGCCCCGCTGCCGAAAGTGGAAAACCAGTTCACGCCACAAACCGCCTGGAGCACCTCTGTGGGTGACGGCGTTGGCGATTTCTATTCCAATCTGCATCCGGCCTGGCAGGACGGTACTGTCTATGCGGCTGACCGTTTTGGTGTAGTGAAAGCACTGGATGCCAGCAACGGTAAAGAGAAATGGAAAGTTAACCTCTCTGAGAAAACCGGTTTCTTCTCGAAGAACATTTCTGCACTGCTCTCTGGCGGTATTACCGCGACCAGCGATCGTATCTACATCGGCAGCGAACGCGGTCAGGTATTTGCACTGAACAACAGTGATGGCAGCATCGCCTGGCAGACCAAGGTTGCCGGTGAAGCCCTGTCTCGCCCAGTCGTCAGCGATGGTCTGGTACTGATTCACACCAGCAACGGCATGCTGCAGGGGCTGGATCAGAGCACCGGTGCCATCAAGTGGAGCGTCAACCTGGATATGCCTGCGCTGTCATTGCGCGGTGAATCTGCTCCGACCGTAGCATTTGGTGGAGCAATTGTTGGCGGCGACAACGGTCGTGTCAGCGCGGTGATCCTGAATCAGGGGCAGTTGATTTGGCAGCAGCGTATTTCGCAGCCGAGCGGTGCGACTGAAATTGATCGCTTGAGCGATGTCGATACCACTCCTGTTGTGGTGAACGGCGTGGTTTACGCGCTGGCTTACAACGGCAACCTGACTGCGCTGGAACTGCGCTCAGGCCAGATTTTGTGGAAACGCGAAATCGGCGGCGTGAAAGATATGGTGGTTGATGCGGGTCGTATCTATCTGGTCGATCAAGATGACCGTGTGATTGCACTGAATGCCGACGGTGGCGTGGCCATCTGGCGCCAGAGCGATCTGTTGCACCGCAATCTGACCTCACCTGTGCTGTTCAACGGTTACCTGGTGGTGGGTGATAGCGAAGGCTACCTGCACTGGATTAATACCCTTGATGGGCGCTTTGTGGCACAGCAGAAACTGGACAGCGATGGCTTCCAGACTGACCCTGTGGTCGCAGGTGACAAGCTGTTGATTCAAGCGAAGGGCGGCGAAGTTTACGCCATCACGCGTTAAAATCTGGCTCTGCAAGAACCTGTTTCTTGCTCGCTTATGCGGCTCCTGATTCGTCAGGGGCCGTTTCGTTTTTTGTCAGGCATGGTATTCTTTGCGCCTTCAGCCTGACGCCTTCTGGCAAATGTCGTTATAATCACGCCATTCGGGCGATTTATTTTCAAAACTGAGGCAAGTGTTATGGTACCTGTGGTCGCGCTGGTTGGGCGTCCCAATGTGGGAAAATCTACGCTATTTAACCGCTTAACGCGCACTCGTGATGCGCTGGTAGCGGATTTTCCTGGACTGACTCGCGATCGCAAATATGGTCGCGCCGAAGTGGAAGGGCGCGAATTTATTGTTATTGATACCGGTGGTATCGATGGCACCGAAGAAGGCGTCGAAAACCGCATGGCAGAACAGTCGCTGTTAGCGATTGAAGAAGCGGATGTGGTGCTGTTCTTGGTGGATGCGCGCGCCGGTGTGATGCCCGCCGATCAGCAGATCGCTAATCACCTGCGTTCGCGCGAAAAAGCCACCTTCCTGGTCGCGAACAAAACCGACGGTCTGGATCCTGACGCAGCAGTGTTGGATTTCTATGCGCTGGGCTTAGGCGAAATACACCCGATCGCGGCTTCGCACGGTCGCGGTGTGAATAACCTGCTTGAAGCTGCGCTACTGCCTTGGATGGAAGAAGCAGTTCCAGAAGTTGAGCTGACGGAAGAAGAAGAAAACGCCGCTTACTGGGCTGCGTTAGAAGAAGAAGAGGACGAGAAGGCGCTGGCGGAAGAGGAAGAAGAAAACTTCGACCCGACCACCTTGCCGATTAAGCTGGCGATCGTTGGCCGTCCTAATGTGGGTAAGTCCACGCTAACTAACCGTATTCTGGGCGAAGACCGTGTTGTGGTGTTCGACATGCCGGGTACCACACGCGACAGCATCTACATCCCGATGGAGCGTGACGAACGTGAATACGTTCTGATCGACACTGCGGGTGTGCGTAAGCGCGGAAAAATCACCGAAACCGTTGAGAAATTCTCCGTCATCAAAACGCTGCAGGCTATCGAAGATGCCAACGTGGTGATGCTGGTGATTGATGCACGTGAAGGCATCTCCGATCAGGACCTGTCGCTGCTTGGTTTTATCCTGAACAGTGGTCGCTCACTGGTGATTGTGGTCAACAAATGGGATGGCATGACGCAGGAAGCGCGTGATGAAGTCAAAGAGATGTTGGACTTCCGCCTGGGCTTTATTGATTTTGCACGCGTGCACTTCATCTCTGCACTGCACGGCAGCGGCGTCGGTAACCTGTTCGAATCGGTCACCGAAGCCTATGACTGCTCGACCAAGCGTGTGGGCACCGCCATGTTGACCCGCATCATGACCATGGCAGCCGATGATCACCAGCCACCGTTGGTACGTGGCCGCCGTGTGAAGCTGAAGTATGCCCATGCCGGTGGTTATAACCCACCGATCGTGGTGATTCACGGTAACCAGGTGAAGGATCTACCCGATTCTTACAAACGCTATCTGATGAACTACTTCCGTCGATCGCTGAACGTGATGGGAACGCCGATTCGTATTCAGTTCAAAGAAGGCGATAACCCGTATGCGGGTAAGCGCAACCTGCTTACCCCAACGCAGCAGCGTAAACGTCAGCGTCTGATGTCGCACTTGAAGAAAAATAAGCGTTAAACAATGAGGGCCCTGAGGGGCCCTTTTTTATTGCCGAAACTTTTTCTTCCCGCCTGCTCTGAACATCGAATACATCAAAAAACACACTTTTTTATAACATCTTATTTATTAGCGATTTAAGTACCAATTTGTAGCAAAAATGCTATTGACCAGTAACTCTCTCGTTATTGATATTCACTTTGTCATGTACCAGGTGGTACAATTCTGCCGCCTTGAAGCGAGAATCACTCTCATCTGCGATGTGTCCTCGCTCACAAGCGCCGTATCACGGGCATTGTACCCGTACCAATAGATATAAAATAAAGCGTAACGGATTGGTTCCTGTCCCCCATCGTTGGCAGGAGCATTGTCACCGGCTACAACCTGTTAGCCGGCACCAGCGCGTTATTTTTTCAGGAGAGTTTTTGTTATGGCAGAAAATTCCACTCGTCCCTGTAAAGGGCTGAGTATCTGGTCTGTATTGTTCGGGCTGGTCCTGCTGGCCGTCGGTCTGTTCTTTGCGATCGGCGGTGGCAAGTTGGTCGCCCTGGGCGGCAGCTGGTACTTCCTCATTTCCGGTATTGTGATGTTGCTGTCGGCGATTCAGTTCTTCCGTCGCAAGTCATCTGCCGTGACCCTGTTTATTCTGGTCTTCGTTGGCACCCTGATTTGGGCGCTGTTCGATGCAGGCTTCCACTTCTGGCAGTTGGTTTCACGCCTGATGGTGCCTGCGGGCCTGATGCTGCTGGCATTCCTCACCTGGCCTGCGCTGCGTAAGCGTGAAGGCAAAAGCTCACTGGCTAAAGTGTCCTATGTGCTGTCAGCTGTGATTGCTGTGGGTATGGTGGCGACTTTTGTACAGATGTTCCAGCCGCACCCAACCGTCGCTTTTGATGGCAAACAGCTGCCGCTGATTCCGGTGGACAAGTCTAAACCACAGCAGGACTGGAGCAGCTACGGCCGCACGCCTGAAGGTGACCGTTTCGCGGCTATCGACCAGATCACCCGTGACAACGTAAAAGATTTGCAGGTTGCATGGACCTTCCATACTGGCGATACCCCGATCAGCCCAACCGGTAACGGCGCGGAAGATCAGGAAACGCCACTGCAGATAGGCAACACTCTGTACCTTTGCACGCCGCACAACAACGTGATTGCGGTTGCCGCAGACACCGGTAAGCAGATCTGGAAGCGTGAAATTAATGCACAGGCTGACGTGTGGAACCGCTGCCGTGGCCTGGCATATTTCGATGCAACCAAGCCAGTACAGCAGCCAACCCAACCGGGTTCAACGCCGGTTCCTGCACCAGCGTTGGCGGCAGGTGATACCTGTCAGCGTCGTATTCTGATGAACACCATTGATGCGCGTCTGATTGCGATCAACGCCGACAACGGCGAGTTCTGTGAAGACTTCGGTGACCACGGTGTGGTTGATCTGAAAAAAGGCCTTGGCGCTGCGCCAGATCCACAGTATCAGCTGACTTCTGCACCGCAAGTAGCGGGCACCACTGTTGTGGTGGGTGGTCGTGTGGCGGATAACGTCCAGACCGATATGCCTGGCGGTGTATTGCGTGGTTTTGACGTGATCACGGGTCAGATGCGTTGGGCGTTTGACCCAGGCAATGATGATCCAAATGCTATCCTGATGCCGGGTAAAAACTACACGCGTAGTACCCCGAACTCATGGGCACCTATGTCCTACGACCCGGCAATGAACACCGTGTTCCTGCCGATGGGTAGCTCTTCGGTTGACCTGTATGGTGCGGAACGTACTAAACTGGATCACACCTATGGTGCATCCATCCTTGCGCTGGATGCCACCACCGGTAAGCAGAAGTGGGTTTACCAGACCGTGCATAACGATCTGTGGGACTTCGACCTGCCAATGCAGCCGAGCCTGGTTGATTTCCCAATGAAGGATGGCACCACCAAGCCTGCTGTCGTGATCGGTGCGAAAACCGGCATGATTTGGGTGCTTGACCGCCTGACCGGCAAGCCTTTAACGAAAGTTGAAGAGCAGCCAATGCCGCAGGGTCATATCCCAAGAGAGCAGTACACTAAAACGCAGCCGCACTCAGTTGAAATGCCAAACATTGGCAACCAGAAACTGACTGAGTCTGACATGTGGGGTGCAACGCCGTTTGACCAGTTGGCGTGCCGTATTGCCTTCAAAGGCATGCGTTACGATGGCCTGTTCACTGTACCGGATACTGACAAGTCACTCAGCTTCCCAGGTTCACTGGGTGGTATGAACTGGGGCAGCATCTCGTTCGACCCGAACAACCAGTACATGTTTGTTAACGACATGCGTCTGGGCCTGTGGGTACAGATGATTCCTCAGGACACCACGAAGTCTGCTGCCAGCAACGGCGGTGAAGCGATTAACACCGGTATGGGCGCAGTTCCGCTGAAAGGTACCCCTTACGCTGTAAACAAAAACCGCTTCATGTCTCCACTGGGTATTCCGTGCCAGGCACCACCGTTCGGTACGCTGTCAGCCATCGACATGAAAACCCGTCAGATTGTATGGCAGGTTCCAGTTGGTACCGTGCAGGATACCGGTCCATTTGGTATTAAGATGCATGCACAGATGCCAATTGGTATGCCAACGTTGGGCGGCACCTTGGCAACTCAGGGTGGCCTGGTGTTCATCGCCGGTACGCAGGATTACTATCTGCGCGCCTTCGATAGCTCAACCGGTAAAGAAGTATGGAAAGCTCGTCTGCCAGTCGGTAGCCAGGGCGGCCCAATCAGCTATGTTTCGCCGAAAAATGGCAAACAGTACATCCTGATCTCTGCAGGTGGTGCACGTCAGTCACCAGACCGTGGTGATTACGTGATTGCTTACGCGCTGCCAGACAGCAAGTAAGTTGCTGTAAAAAAGAAGAAAGGCCGACATCATGATGTCGGCCTTTTTTTATTAACCATCCGTGGAATATGACATCCCTTAAGGTACCTTATTTACTGCTGCTTGGAGGGGCGACGGCTTTTTTGACCTCCTTTTCTTCCAGCTTCCCTGGCTCTTTCAGGATCGTTTCTGAAATTGCCCCCACTGACTTTGCCGCCAGCACTACCGGCTTCCCTGGCGCGCTCCGGGTCCTCTGCAAAGTTCCCGGCACCACCTCTTTGCTTCTTTTGTGTCATAGCAGAGACCTCATCTAAGGGTGTTTTCTTCGACGTGGACTAGCTAGCCACTTAATGAGTATAGTCAGTAAGTTACAGGTTGCTTTGGGAGATCTCTGAGATCTTTACTGGCCGTCGCGCCAAAGTGCCTCTAATTCAGGCGATGCCGCTGTTTCAGGAATCAAAATCACGATGGAACCCGCCTCTTGATGGGTGGCATAGGTGATTTGAATACGAAAATAGCGTTGATCGCCGCTGCCAAGATTCGCCGCCTGATCTTCCGGTTCGCCCAATGGCAGCGCTTGCTCAAGAACGTTACACACCCTCTGCTTTTGTGGCTCCGGCAGTTGGGCCAGGGCGAAGCGGCGCTCGCCTCGCAGATTAGGGATGAAGGCGATACCGCCTTCACGCGCCAGTTCAATGATGGCGTCATCCGTCAGTTGAATATTCACTTTACGCCTACCTGTTGCCAGGCGGATTGAATCGCTTCGGCCACCGAGCGGTTAAATCGCTTGCCGCCATGTTCAACGGTGAAGCGAGCAAAGGTACTGAAATCGGCATCCTGCGGCAGTGTTTTGTCACAGAGGGTGTCATACCAGGCGTGACCCGCTAACTCCCAGGCAAAGCCGCCTAACGCTTTAGCAGCGAGATAAAATGCACGGTTAGGAATGCCAGAGTTGAGATGGACACCACCGTTGTCATCGCGGGTTTCGATGTAATGATCCATATCCGCGGGCTGGGGATCTTTGCCGAGTTTCGGATCGTCGTAGGCGGTGCCGGGTGCGGACATGGAGCGGAGTCCTCGGCCTTTAATCCCAGCGGCTAACAACCCCTCACCAATTAACCAGTCGGCTTGGTCGGCACTTTGCTGCAGATGGAACTGCTTCACCAGCGAGCCGAACACATCAGACATCGATTCATTCAATGCACCAGACTGCTGGAAGTAAACCAGCCCGGCCTCGTTCTCCGTCACGCCGTGGGTGAGTTCATGTGCCACCACATCGAGTGCGATGGTAAAGCGATTAAAGATCTCGCCATCACCGTCTCCAAACACCATCTGCTGACCATTCCAGAAGGCGTTCTGATACTCCTTGCCGTAATGCACGGTGCCATCCAGCTTCAAGCCTTTGTTATCAAGTGAATTGCGCTTGAAGATTTGCCAGTAGAAATCGTAGGTGATGCCGAGATAATTCCAGGCTTCTTCAGCCGCCACATCGCCATTGCCTGGCTGGCCTTCATCGCGGATTAAGGTGCCGGGCAGATTTTGCGTATTTTCAGCATCATAGATGGCCCGCAGCACCGTGCCGGGCTGTGCGGTAATCGCGCTGGCCGCTTTATGGTTGTGTTCGGCCATCAGTTGCTGAACATGAGTTAGGGTGCGGCGAGCAGACTCTTGTGGCGCACCCGAGCAGTGGTCAATGATATTGCGAAGAATATACGGAGGAATAACGCTGTAGGTCATAGGAACTCCTGGCCGTGAGGGAACATGCCAGAAGTATAGTTTTTCAGCTAGGAGCGTGCTTTGCGGCTGCGTGATTTCTGTGGCTCAAGGGCGGTCACCTGGCTTTCCACCCACCCGTCATCCAGGCGAGTGCGTAGTAAATCACCTTTGTGGAGCTGCTGGGTTTTCTTCACCAGCTGGCCTTGGGTATCCGTTGTCACACTAAACCCGCGAGCCAATGTGGCGAGCGGACTGACGCCCTCCAGTTGCGCCGCCAGATTGCCAAAGCGCTGGCGATTGTGATTCAGCTGCTTCTCCATGCCCTGTTGCAGGCGATACTGCCACTGCTGCATTTGTTGCTGCGCACGCAGAATCCGCCCCTGCGGCTGCTGATTATTCAGGCGCTGTAACACCCGGTCCTGCTGGCGATTGGCCATGCGCAGGCGCTGATCCATCGCTTCGCCCAGGCGGCGCTGCAACTGGAACAGTGTGGTTTGCTGGCGTGCCAGGCGCAACTGCGGGTGCTGCTGCTGTAAGCGGTGCTGAATGCGGGTAAAGCGACGCTGCTGCTCAGCAATGTAGAAATCCATCGCCATTTCCATACGCTGCTGCTGCGACTGCAAACGGCGCAATAGCTCTATCTGATTGCGGCTGACGATTTCCGCCGCTGCAGAAGGGGTAGGGGCACGCAGGTCGGCAACAAAATCAGCGATGGTGACGTCTGTTTCGTGGCCCACGGCACTGACGATCGGCAGGCGGCTGGCAAAGATAGCGCGCGCCACGCGCTCGTCGTTAAAGCTCCACAAATCCTCCAGCGAGCCGCCGCCACGGCCGACAATCAGCACGTCACACTCATCACGCTGGTTCGCCAGTTCAATGGCGCGCACGATGGCTGCGGGCGCATCGACACCTTGCACTGGCGTGGGATAGATAATCACGGGCAGCGAGGGATCGCGGCGATGCAGTACGCGCAGCACATCATGCAGTGCAGCGCCGGTCGCGGAGGTGATCACGCCTACCTGACGCGCCGGATCGGGCAGCGGTTGCTTAAATTGCTGATCAAATAACCCTTCGGCCGCCAGTCGTGCTTTAAGCTGTTCGAACTGCTGCTGCAACAGGCCTTCGCCCGCCGGATGCATGCTTTCAATAATCAGTTGATAATCACCACGTGGTTCATACAGCGTAATGCTGGCGCGAACTAAAACCTGCTGACCATGCTGTGGACGAAAAGTAACGCGACGGTTACTGTTGCGGAACATCGCGCAGCGAACTTGTGCGCCATCATCCTTTAAGGTGAAGTACCAGTGACCGGAAGAGGGCTGAGTAAAATTTGAAATTTCAGCGCTGAGCCACACCAGGCCCATCTCATTTTCCAGCAGTTGGCGCACCGTGGTATTCAGGCGGCTGACAGTAAAAATATTGGCAGTTGGCGGTAGCGACATGTGATGAAGATCAAATTTTAAATCAGAGGGTTAATCAACCGATACTACATTGCTCACCCGA
>OBJT01000408.1_pt1 | contig 11292 bp, 8 predicted proteins | sample 1519861 | NCBI WGS metagenome assembly OBJT01 (sample SAMN02401118, study PRJEB22541) | soil metagenome, isolate JX
AGGTAATCATTTCTCCCTGTAAAAGGCACGGTTATGCTTGCCGGATATAAATATCCGGCATGACGATTTATTATATTGTGTGGTGCGAAGCTAAGCGCTTAGCAGCCTTAAATTAGCTCTGTTTAAGATGTGAACGACGTAGTTTTAATTCCCCTTTTGCCCACTCATTCGTTTCATCATATTCGTTGAACAGTAATCGATTAATAGCCTCGCGTATTTGCAAGTCAGCACGCTGATCCCAAGTGGTTAACTCCCACGTGGAAGATCTTGACTCATCAATATCGTCAAAACCCACCACGCCAATCGAAAGTTGGCTATCGAAATCATGGATGGCCTGCATGGCGCCAAAAGCCAGTACATCATTCTCACAAAACAGCGCATCAATACGTTGGTCGGCGTGCGTGCTATTGAGATAGTCCAGCATCACGGTATACGCCAATTCGCGATCGTAATGCCCGGCAACCAACAGCATACTCAGGCTTTTATCCGCTTGTTTCAGCGCGTCCTCAAAACCTTCAATCCTGAGTAAATGTGCTGATGAGGTATCAGGACCTTTCAGATAGCCGTACCGCGAGAATCCCTGCTCAATCAATTGCTGTCCCAGAATGCGGGCTGCAGCAAATCCATCATTGGTCACAACCTCAACTTCAGCACTGTCCGTGTTACGGCAGACATGGATGCTTGGAATGTGGTGCAACTCTTCCGCCGTCACAATCAACTCATCATTCAGGATGGTGGCAAGGAAAATCAGACCATCAACTTGCATCTGGCTGGCCATTTGCAGCACCGAGCGATAATCCGCACCTGAATCAATATTGAGCAGAAGGGACATATAGCCACGCTCATTGAGCTGGCGTGTCACCTGATTCAGCATCTTAAGGGTATGCGGATTCTCAAACTCATCGGCAACCACGCCAATGATATGCGTTTTACGTTGCTTCAATCCGCGTGCCAGCAGATTAGGACGAAATCCCAATTGTTTAGCGGCACTCAGCACCTGCTCTCTTGCCGTCGGTGATATTGATGCGCCAGCTTTAAATGCGCGCAAAACCGTCCATTTGGACACACCTGCGAGTTCCGCCACATCACTGGCTGTGGCCTGCTCGTGTCGTTCACTCTTTGTTTTTCTGATCATCGTAAGGGGCACATTCCGGAATGCGTCATAACCCTTAAGGATAACGGAAAAGCAAAGCCGCCCCAAATCTCAGTCATCTTTTAAGCCGCAAGTTGTGATGTTGGTGGCTATCTCATTGGATGATATCGATATGTTGCGATTATGTTTTAGTTTGCTACCGTTGGCAATACACATTGCCAACGGTAGCAAACGGTTTTGCCAACGATTGCAAATCGCTAAGAAATGAGACTTTGATCACGAATTAACAACCATTTGAAATCTATGGGGAATATGGCAGCAGGTTGAAAAGATCGATGGGTCAAAGTAGATGGACAAATTGTGTGGTCTAATCTGTTAACAAAGTTGTCAGGGCCGATGGACACATCATTAACCTTGGTGAGATGAGCAGCCTTCCTATGGACCTTCAAGCGGTTAAATCAGAGAGGGGTGTGCAATATGCAACCTAAATTGAGAGAAACTAATTTTTTAAAATTTAAACATCGACATGATGTAACCTTGGGTCATCTGAACCAATAAAATATTATTTGTGTTGGAGTGGAGGAGATAACTGGATAGCGAGGTCGCGACTCAGAAGTGAATTAAATACCAGACGAATGCTTTACTGATTTCATCATCCTAAGTGCATAATTAGACAGGATCGGGTTTATTACCACGCTAACAGTTACGTAATAAACTTTCTGCGCGATTTTATTGCACTTTCGAGCTGTGACGGTTATCACTCAAAAGCAATTTTTAATGGTTTCATTTATCTAAAGTTATATTGTTTCAATATTTTCAGTTGGTTATGTTGAGTGGGTTAGCAAGTTAGAGCCTTGTTAGTTTTAGGGATTTTGCAAGAATGGAGTGACTACTCGAACAGAGTAGTGCCGTTCAACAATGACACAAAGATGTCTAAAGAAATTAAAGCCCTCAACCTACAGGTGACAATATGAAAACCAGCAACATCGTTATCGCCGGATTGACTGCAGCAGCGATTTTTTCGGTACAGGCCAAAGAGATGAAAGTGGGCGTGGCACTGGCAAACTTTGATCTTAATTTCATTTCCATTTTGAAGAACCAAATGGAAACTGAATTGAAAAATGAAAACCTGGGTGGGCAATTTGTCGATGCCAAAGGGGATGTTGCATTGCAGGTGCAACAGGTTGACGATTTTATTAACCAGGGCGTCGATGCCATCATTCTCAACCCTGTCGATACACAGGGGGTGCAACCGATGATGACTGCCGCAAAAAATGCCGGCATCCCCCTCGTTTTCGTTAATCGCAAGCCAGAAGTGAAGTTGCCAGAAAATATGGCCTACGTCGGTTCGGATTCGGCGCTGGGTGGCCAGATGGAAATGGAAGCACTGGCGAAGCAAATGCACTACAAAGGCAACGTCGCCATTCTGATGGGCGCGTTATCGAATGAAGAGGCGCGTGAACGCACACGTGCGACTGAAGCGGTGATCGCAAAATACAAAGAGATGAAAGTGGTCGAGAAGCAAACCGCGAAGTGGCAGCGTAATGAGGCGGTCGATGTGGTTTCAAGTTGGTTATTAAACGGTACGCCGATTGATGCTATCGCGGCAAATAATGACGAAATGGCCATTGGTGCCGTTATGGCGCTGAACCAGGCTAAGAATAAAAAGGTGCTGGTTGCAGGGATTGACGGTACACCAGATGGTGTGAAGTTCGTGCAAAATGGTGGGATTGCGCTCACGATATTCCAGGATGCGCGCGGTCAGGCAACGGATTCCGTAAAAGTGGCTCGTGCTTTAATCGACAAACAGAAAATTGATGCCTACACCTGGGTTCCCTATAAAACAATAACACCTGATAACGTTAAAGATTTTATGAGTACAGAATCTAAAAAGTAAGACATTCAGCCCGCCAATTGGCGGGTTTTTGCATTACATTGTCTCTAAACAGAGATATCTGAGGTTGCTATGCTGCACCATTGCCAGGACGAGGGAGTTGTTTATCCGGACTATGCGGAAAACACCCATCCTAAATTGCTTTTTGTTTGTCGCACAGAAGGCGAGGAATCGGCCATTCCGCGCGTTATGCATAAGCATGACGATCGCCTGGAAATCATGTTCATTGCGCGCGGTAGTGGTCATTATCTGATTGATGGTCGTCAGTACCTCGCACAGGAGGGTGATATTCTGGTGTTTAACCAGGGTGCCGTTCATGATGAGCGTCCCCACATGAATCCGGATTCGTTAATCTACAGTTGCGGTATCAGCCAGCTAAAGATTGCAGGCTTGCCGGATAACAATTTGATTGGCCGCGATAAAAGTGCAGTGATACCCAGTGGTGAGCATCAGTCAGCACTGCATGGCATGTTTGATTTGCTGTGCTCACAAATCTTCAATAAGGAGCGCCATCATGGCGTCGTGACTCATCACTTGCTCAATGCCATTGTGGTGATGTGCCGCAATATCTGCCTTGCTCGGCATGAAGAGTTGCAGAAAACCGAGACTTCATTGGGTTTGTCCATTAAAGAGTTTATCGACGAGCATTACAAAGAGCCGATCAAACTCGATTCCATCACCAATGAGTTAGGCATCACACAGTTCTACCTCATCCACGTCTTTAAACGCTTTTCGGGGTACTCGCCCAAGCAATACATCATCCGGCGTCGTGTCGGCGAAGCACAATCATTGCTGCTTAATACGGATATGGATGTCACGACCATCGCCGGTCTGGTCGGCTATGAGAGTGTCAATAATTTCCATCGCGTGTTCAAAATGGTGGTGGGCATACCGCCCACGCAATATAAAAATCGCTGGATGGAAGGTATTCGGGCAACGGCAACATAAAGAAAACCCGCCATATGTGATGGCGGGTTTAATGCGTCGCATCACGAGCAAGCGCCCGTGCCACTGACTAAAATTAAATAGCCGGTAAGACGTAGTCAGATTTTTCGATCGTCGCGGTACGTTTCAGTAATTCAACTGATTTGATCACACCTTCCATGCGTGACAGGTTCATATCCTCATGCTCTATGCTCAGAGTCAAATCCGGGCTGGCGAAGTGCGCGAGTGCATAGCAGAAGGCATTCCACCAAGGTTCTGTTTGCCCATATCCCAGGGTGACATATGACCAGCTGCGATCGCGGCTCTGAGTCATCGGACGGTTATCCAGCGCAGTCGCAGTAGCACGATTCACGTTGTCTATAAAAGTGTCTTTGGCATGAACGTGATAAATCATGCTGCCAGCCTGGCGAATAAACGCTAACGGGTCACCACCCATCCACATGATGTGGCTTGGGTCAAAATTCAGGCCTACTGCATCACCGGTAATTTCACGCAGTTGCAGGAACGTGGGCAGGTTGTACGCCAGTTGTTGTCCATGCAACTCAATGCAGATGCGCACGCCATTATCGCGTGCAGCCTGAGCCGTTTTACGCCAGTAAGCCTGAGCGACTTCCCATTGATGCTGAAGAATCACCTGCGTTTCGGGTGGCCATGAGGTGACAATCCAGTTTGGAAAACTGTCACCCGGTGCGCCAGGTAATCCTGACATGGTAATAACGTTTTCCACCTCAAGCAGATTCGCCAATTCAAGTGTTTTATACAGGCAGTCTGAGTGCACCTTGCCCGTTGGGCCCGGATGCAGAGGGTTACCGTTAGCATTCAGCGCGGATAAAGTTAGGCCATGATCGCGCAGCTTGCTGGTCAACTCAGCGCGTGCGCCAGCATTCGACAATAGCTTATCAAGATCGAGATGAGGCGCCGTTGACCAGTTGCCGGTGGCGAACTCAATGCAATCTAATTTCAGATCGGATGCCGTTTTGATCACTTCATCAACCGGCAGGTGTGCCAGGCTGTCAGAGACTAATCCAATTTTCATCCTGTTCTCCTTACAGATTGATTGAGATGACTTTTTGGGATTTAAAGGATTCAACCGCTGCTTCAGCCAGCAGTAACGCTTTCAGGCCATCATCGGCGTTGGTCGGCATCGGACGATTCTCTTTCAAAGCGGAAACGAAGGCTTTCCACTGATCGCTAAACGCTTCCTGATAGCGTTCAAGGAAGAAGTGCAGGGGTTTTTGCGCCTGAGCTCCGAATTCTTCAGTGACTTTGACCAGCGTGGTGGTAGGAACGTTATGCACATATAAACAACCTTTCTGGCCATGTGCTTCAATGCGCTGGTCATAGCCATAGCCCGAACGGCGACTGTTGTTGATAACGGCGATTTTCCCCGAAGCGGTTTGCAGCGTAATCACCGCAGTATCTACATCGCCCGCTTCTTTGACAGTGGGACTGACCAGCGCTGCAGCAGTTACCGATACCGAAACAGGCTCTTCACCCAACTGGAAGCGCGCCATGTCAAAATCGTGGATGGTCATATCGCGGAACATACCGCCTGATACCAACAGATAATCATCCGGCAGCGGAGAGGGATCGCGTGAACAAATCTGCAGATGTTCGAGCTCACCAATTTCCCCAGCACGAAGCGCGCGGTTTAAATGGGCGTGATTGGGGTCGAAACGGCGGTTAAATCCGATCATGAATGGTACACCGAGTTTTTTGATTTCGGCTACGCAGGATTTCACGCGTTCAATGTTCAAATCGATGGGTTTCTCGCAAAAGATCGCCTTACCTGCCCGCGCAGCTTGCACAGAGAAATTGGCGTGAGTGTCCGTGGACGTCGCCACCAACACTATATCGACTTCCGCATCGGCAATAGCTTCATCAGCCGTGAGTACGCGGGCCGAATACTTGTCTGCCAATGTCTTGGCTGCGTCTACATAGATATCAGAAACGGAATACAGAACCGTGTCGGGGTGGTCGTGAATATGGCGTGCATGAACATGAGCAATACGGCCTGCACCTAACAACGCAACTTTTAGCATTATAAACCTCAACGAGTTTGGATGGGTGCGAATAGCACCAACTTCAACAGCAACTTTTAATAGTGTGGATAAAGCACCCTTGTATAAACGGGTGAAAGCCACACACGCTTAATAACAAAAATATAACTATGGCGGGCTCGTTTCAATGGGTTATTTAATGAAATATTTGTTTTGTTACCGGGTTAACATTTTGAAGTGTGTGCTAAAAATTGCTCTGATGTATCTATCTGATAATTATCATTATGATGATTTTATATGCAAAAAAATCTTCGTTTACCAATGATGTTAATGTTGTTAAGAGGTGGTAAAAATCTGGTTTGAAGATGTTTTACCGCGTGATCAGGAATTCGTTGAAAGGGGGGGCTGATTGCGTGAAATATGAGGGATTATCAGTAGGGCAAGGCTATTTAAACGTGACCAGGCTTTTAGTAGGGTTATCAATCTTTGTGAATGAGTTCACAGCTCTTAATTATGAAGGAGAACATAACAACTTTTAGCATTGGAATGTGTGTTTCATTTGTTATTAATAATAAAACAAATGGCATAATTGTTATGGATGATGGGTGACATGCTACAAGTCGCTGCCAGTTGTAAACCCTATGCGCAGGCAAGTTGTATTCTAAAAATGGTTGCCTGCATTTTCTGACTACCAGGATGAGATAATCACGATGGAAGAACAACTGGCTCGACAGGCAACTGCCGTGCAGAGCATTGCCACCAGTCCGAATATGAAGCGTATTACGCTGGTCTCAACGATCGGGGGCCTGTGTTTTGGCTACGACACCGGTGTAATTTCAGGCGCGTTATTGTTTATGACGCGCGATTTAGGGCTGAGCCCTACCGCAGAAGGCATCATTACCTCCTCTCTGCTATTCGGAGCTGCCTTCGGTTCGCTGTTTGGCGGCATGCTTTCAGATCGCCAGGGTCGCAGAAAAAACCTGCTGTGGGTGGCAATTATCTTTATCTTCGGTGCACTGGCGACAGCCGTGGCCTGGGATGTCACATCCATGCTGGCCGCTCGCTTTATCCTTGGCTTGGCGGTAGGGTGCGCTTCCGTTACGGTCCCGGTCTATATCGCTGAACTCGCGCCGGCGAATCAGCGTGAACGGCTAGTTACGGTTAACGAATTAATGATTGTCAGCGGTCAATTCCTGGCTTACTCCGTTAATGCGGGTATCGTTAATGCCTATCCGGAGCTCAGTCATAACTGGCGAATCATGCTTGCCATACCCGCCATTCCAGGAGTGTTATTGTGGTTCGGGATGATGATGATGCCTGAGTCACCCCGCTTCTTCCTGCAACGTGGCAAGGAAAAAGAAGCCCGCCGCGTCCTTGCCAGCGTGCGTGAGCCTGAGGAAATTGATAAAGAGATCCAGGATATCCGTAACATCATGGCCATGGATGCCAATCAACCAAGTCTGCGTCAGGAACTCAGCAAAAAGTGGGTCATTCAGCTGATCCTGATAGGACTGATGATTGTGCTCGCTACTCGCGTAACGGGTGTTAACACCATCATGTATTACGCCCCGACGGTACTCAAATCCACCGGTCTGGGTGATGCTGCGGCCGTCACCGCTGCGGTCGCCAATGGCCTGATTTCAATATTGGCGACTCTCCTCGGGATGTCCATTATTAGTAAAATGCCTCGGCGCAAGATGTTCCTGAGTGGGCAAATTGGCGTCACCGTAGTGTTAGTGATGATTGGCCTGGCATTTAAACTGTTCTTCCACGCTGAAAATCATGATGGTGTTTCGGTGCTACAGGGAAATTTTGATGGAGCGAGTTATATCATCCTGGGCCTGATGTCACTGTTTCTTATCTTTATGCAAGGTTGGATTGCGCCGGTATTCTGGCTAATGCTGTCAGAAATATATCCGCTCCGCATTCGTGGATTGGGGATGGGAATTGCCGTATTTGGTCTGTTTGCATTCGATTTTGTCATTCAGTCACTGTTCCCCATCATGCTGAATGCATGGGGCGGCGGGGCAACATTTGGCATCTTCGCGGCGTGCAACATCTTCATGCTGATTCTGCTGTTCAAGTATCTTCCTGAGACACGTGGTCTGACACTGGAAGAGATTGAGCGCAAGTTCCGCCAGTAATCTCACGGCGCATTTTGCTCATTAAAGATGAATTCAAGGTAGGACATGAAGATGAAAATAACAGACGCTGATGTGACGCTTAATTGTCAGGCCAGGAACCGCGATGAAGCACTGGCATTGGCTGATTATGAATTATCGAAAAAGAGATGTGTGGATAACGGTTTTCTTGAGGCCATGATAAAGCGTGAGCAAGCGCTATCGACCTGGATAGGCGCAGGTGTGGCAATGCCACATATTGATCGTCGCGATAGTGCACTGGTCAGAAAAAGTGGTTTCCACGTGCTGCAATTCCCTGACGGTGTGAAATGGGAGGGTGGACATATTGCCTTTCTGGTGGTTGCGGTAGCGGCCCAGGACAACGAGCATCTTGCTATTCTCTCTGGCCTGGCTACTTTGCTGGATGATGAGAGACGGGTGGAGCGGCTCTCTACTGCGCGATCGTTGGCGGAATTTTTACAGTTAATTGACTGACCAACAATCAGAGGATCCATGGACAACCAAGCCGGCATCAATGCCGGCTTAACGCATTTCAGCTGTGGTATGTTGATGCTGTCGGACCTATATGGTCTAGCTCGAGGTGATGGATAGGGCATCCGTCACCGGCTACTTTCCGTGCATTAAAGTCCTGACTCGCGATGTGGTGGCGAGTGAGCTGATTAAGCTGGATTCGCTTGAAATGGAGGATTCGCTGTTATGGACTGCATGGCAGTAAAGTTGGGACATGTAGTGTTGAATAATGAAAAGCAGGTTTAAAAAACAGTAATGCGGTCCGCAGGCGATGGCCGGATTACGTCACCAAGTAATCCGGCCATTGATTTCAATGTTATTTACGGCAGAGCGTAAGCGATCACGTCATCGCCTCGGTTGTCATTTGTACCGGTGCGCGTCGCACCACCCGCAACCACCACCACATATTGCTTACCGTCTTCGCCCACATAGGTCATAGGTGCACCTTGTCCACCTACCGGCAGACGTCCACGCCACAACTCTTTACCCGTATTGTTATCCAGTGCACGAAGATAATAATCCAGTGAACCGTGGAAGAAGGTTAAACCACCTTTTGTCACCAGCGGCCCCCCCATGGTTGGCATACCCAATGGAATATCTAGACCCGGCGCTACACCGTGAATCGGTGCGTCCTTAATCGTGCCCATAGGAACCTGCCAGCGGGTTTTACCACTTGCCAGATCAATTGCAGTCATTGAACCAAACGGTGGTTTGAAGCAAGGAACGCCCAGCGGGGAAACAAACATCGAACGTTCAACACCCCACGGTGTGCCTAACTGCTCAGAGTATTCGCCCTCGGTACTTGGCTTCATCCCATTGCGCGCAGCGTCTTCACGCTTAATGAATTTGCCCCATTGCGCCATACGGATGTCATTCACAATCAAGGTTCCGCTGGCCACATCAATGGCACCGCCACCCCAGTTAAATCCACCGTAATAACCTGGATAGATTAGGGTGCGCTTTTTATCCGACAGCGGGGTGAATTCGCCTTCCCAACGCATCTCTTTAAACTGCACGCGGCAGTAAAGCTGATCAAAGATGGAGGCGCCCCACATATCTGACTCTTTTAACGCCGTCGCACCCACAGAAATAGCAGAGTAGGGTTGAGTTTCGGCAACTTTCATACCCGGCATCGCATCGGTTGATACTTTGCGGTACTCCACTGGCAAAACAGGTTTGCCATCACGACGATCAAGTACGAAGATTTGACCACGCTTTGTTAACTGGATCAAAACAGGAGTGATGACGCCATCTTTGCCCGGCATATCGTACAAAATTGGCTGTGAGGAGACGTCATAGTCAAATTGATCTTGATTAGCGGTACGGAAATGCCAGATTTCCTCACCAGTTTTCAAATTCACTGCGACTATAGAGTCATTATACTCGTTGGAATATTCATGACGGTTTCCTGTCCAGAAGTCAGGGGTCTGATTCCCGGTCGGGAAATAGGCGATTCCCAGTTTGGCATCATAGGCGGCAGTGCCCCAGAAGTTAGGCGTTTCAATGGGATAGGTTTCACCAGCGGGTAAAGGTGTACTATCCTTGGCGCCACGAGTCGCATCCCACGCCCATAGCAATTTTCCGCTACGAGCATCAAAACCACGCACTACGCCGGAAGCTTCACCGGTGGTCAAATTGTCGTTGAGCTTACCGCCGACCATGATGACGCCATCTGCAGCCAGAGGAGCGGATGTCAGATAATAGGAGCCATGGGCAGTAGGTCCGAGACCATCGAGAAGATTTACGAAGCCATTTTCACCAAAGCTAACATCCAGTTTACCGGTATCAGCGTCTAGCGAGAAGATACGACCGTCAACGGTGGTGCTGATGATGCGTTTGTTACCGGCAATGGCGGGTTGTGAGCCATCCTGCGGTGCTTCACTGAGTTCGGTATACGCCACGCCTCTGCAGCGTTTCCAGCTTTTATTGCCCGAGGTCTCTTCGATCTTAGGATCAAAACGCCACTTCTCTTTGCCTGTTACCGGGTCCAGAGCAATGACTTTATTGAGGGGCGTGCACAGGTACATCGTGTTGCCCACTTTCAGCGGCGTGACTTGGTATTCTGCGCCGTTAATCGCTAAATCGCCAGTGTGATAGGTCCACGCGACTTTCAGATCTTTAACATTGGTGGTGTTAATCTGCGAGAATTGGGCAAAGCGCTGACCGCTCGTGTTGCGCCCCCATGCTGACCAGTCGTTACCGCTGTTGTCGGCTGCTTTCTCATCCAATACAGGCAGTTTTTCACCTGAAGCTTCAACCTCGGGATGCACGCGGAACATGCTGACAAAAATGCCGACAATACTGATTGCGAGTATGCCTGAGATTGTGGCAGCTATTTTTCCAGGCAGGACAACATCCTGATCGGCGTTTCGCAATACAGGTGCACTCAATGTGACTAACAGCGCAACCACCAAAAATGTGACTGTGCGTGGCACCAATTGCCAGAAGTCTGTACCGACTTCGCTAAAAGCCCAAATCAAGCTGACAACCAGCAAGCTCCATGCAACATACAACGCCCAGCTTCTTTGACGAACAAGTCCGAAACCACTTGCCGCCATCGCTAAGCCTGCAGGTAGATAGAACCAAGATCCACCCAGTGAGATGAGATAGGCGCCACCGGTCCCAAGGGCGATTCCCAGTAAAATTAAAACAATACCTATTAATATAACCACAATATTTCTACGATTATGCATGCGAGATACTTTCCAT
>OBJT01000412.1_pt1 | contig 11264 bp, 14 predicted proteins | sample 1519861 | NCBI WGS metagenome assembly OBJT01 (sample SAMN02401118, study PRJEB22541) | soil metagenome, isolate JX
GTGAGAATTAACCCGTGCACTGGGTGTTCTTCTACGTGCTCAACAAGCACCTCAAATCCCTGCGCATACACCAGTTCTGCTTGGTCGTGCACTACACCTTCTACCGCACAGTGCGCAATGTCTCCGTCGTATACATAGGCATCGTGGTAATCAGACCAGGTGCAGCTCCAGCGATTATGCAGACCCTCACGCCCCACTACGTATACAAAGTCCCCCTCTTCGACGCAGCCGTCGCAGACCATTTCACCGTCGGCGGTTTCGTGCATATCATCAACGGAGTAGCGCCCCTCGCAGCAGCAGCACCGAGCAGATTCTGTGCCGACGTAGATGTACCCTTCTGATTCTTGCGCCTCGTATTCGTAGTCGTCACGAATCAAAAAGGCGTCACTCCCTTCTTCATCAACACCGCACTGGTCGCTGTCTAGGTACGGCATCAGCACCGCGCCGGTATAGGTCGGGTGTGGTATACGCGCCAGCAGTACACCTTCCAAACAGCCAGTGTTTCTGGTGTAACCATGACCGCGCAGGATTGCATCCGCAGCATTACCGTAAGCACGTACGTACTCACTAGTCTCAGTGTTAACGATTGCCCGTGCCTGCACTTCGAAATCGTCACCGAACAGCTCCCCGGTGTACTGGATGAACAGGCGCAGCCCATTATCCGGAAGCCCGTGGCTGGTGGTAGCGTAAGTCCGCACAGGGCTATGCTCAAATGAGTACCCGCTCATGCAGCTACCCGGGCCATTCTCGTAGGCATCGTACCATTCCTGCTCGGTCTTGCACAGGTACGTTGTCGGGTCTACGTTCATAGCCTTGAGGTCTTCGATAGCATCGCGGAAGTCTACCCCGTTTCCGTAGTAGTTAGCGAGCCATTTACCTACTCGCATCTCTACACAACGGTACTCCGTAACTGCAGCGAAGTCCTTGTGCATCCGCGGCTGCCCCAGCATCACGATAGGTTCGCCGTTGCGGAAACCAAAGCCCAATGGCACAGCGAATCTAGACACTACGAAACCGTGCAACTTCATGAGCAGCGCAGCGGCGTTACCATCGCGGAGGTGGCGTCCGTAATCGTAGCCAGTGTACTCCCGGCGCTGACGCTCTTCTGGCGCAAGCATAATGCGTTCGAATAACTGCACGGCCTGCTTGTGCACCTTGTAGCCGGTGAACTCTTCCACGCACGCAACCACACGCTCAACCACTACATCATCACCCTCATAGAAGTCGCGGCGGCGTTCCCAGAACTTGCTGTCGATGGTGATTCGCGCCGGGGAAAAGAGCTCGTAGAAAGTTCCGGACCGGTACAAGTCCACCTTTTGCAACGGCCCACTAACCCTCATCACCTCTTGGTGTTTTGGGTGCAGTATCCCACCTATAGTCACCTCTAAGCCCGGGGTGTACGCGCTAACAGTACGGAGACCCATAAGCGCCTGCAGTGGACCCTCATTGTGAGGGTGGTCAGCACCTTGCATTTGCAAGTCCTGGAACGGGGTCCAGTAATCACCGCTGGAATACATCGAACATTTCATTGGCAGTGCGTTTGCACCTTCCGGCAACACTACTTTCCATTCGATAGGTGCTGTATTAGTTTCTTGCATTTTAATTTGCTCCTGAATAGATTCTATGAGTTCGTCGTTAACAAAGAATTCATCGTGCATACCACGCAGCGAGTTGTTGCTGCTTGTAATAAGCCCGGACTGCGGCCCGAAATTTCGTAAAAGCTCCACGATACCCACACCGTAGTAGTGCTGCAACCACATCGAACTGAATGTGCTCTTGCAACTGCCGCGCGGCAGACTCTGTATACTCCCGGTAGGTTGTGAGCACAGTGCCAACCCCCTCCTTTCTAACTCGGAGTAGTCGACGTTCAACTGGCACGATTTGCTTGAGTTCATTAGGAACCTCTTTGAATGTTTCCCAAGTGCAGCCGCACTTGCCCTGAGTTTCCAGCAGACGCCAGCACAGCTGCGCTGTTTCGTCTACTGTGAGCATACGCTGTCCTTGAATACAACGTTGCGGGCAATGAGAACAGACTGGCCGTGCAGCAGTATGAATGCGCTACTGAATGCACAATCTTCAAAGTACGCACCCCGATGCTTGCAGTACCACTCTGCGGGTTGGTCTAATGCGCGGTCAAGTGCTACGCGGTAGTATGCACCGCGAAGGTTGTACACATCATACTTAATCATACCACACCCCTTACATTAAACCGGTAGCAGTAGCCGCGCAGGGTCATACCCAGTCGCTTTGCTTGCTTCTCATAGTGCTGGCGCAGTGCCGCCTTCGCGCTGTACTCCCGCGCCAGCCCGTCGATTGCTGGTCGCTGCCTTCGCATCAGCAGCATTTCAGGATTCTTTCCGTACATGCTCTACCTCAAATATCGTTGTTGCCCTTACCGTCCACAGTGAGCGTCACGGCGGCGTCCGGGTACTGCTCCTGCACCGCCGCAAGGATACGCGCACCCAGCTCTTTGCAGCCGCCATCAGGGTCTTCAAAGAGGTCATACTCAGGGCGCGGCTGCGGTTCTTGCGTTGCGGGTTGCTGCAACTGCACTGTGCAGTAGGGCACCGGGTTGTTTACGTCGTTGCCCAGAACCAGCATAGCGCTGGTCACAATGATGTTGAATACATTAACCATAGAGTTGTCTCCAATCGGTGATAATGCCAAGATTCACGGCGTCCAGCACAGTTCGGGCAGCCATTTCGGTGTGAGTATCGATATACTCAAGCACGGTGTCGATAAAAGGATCACCAGTTAATATAACCACAGTGAACGCGTAGTCCTGCTCCATGTTTCGGCAAGCCTCATAAAGTTCATGCCCCGGATAAACCAGTATTGCTTTCATTCTACACCTCTTTAACGTGCACCAGTTGTACAGTAGTCATACCGTAGTGTATGGCTGCGCTATAGGTTTTGTACACTGTAGAGGCACTTCTAATCTTAGAGTTAGCGAAGTAGCGCACCCATTCCCAATACTCTTTACGGATAGAATCTAAATCACGCGAGCACGCCACTACTTCGGAGTCTTCATCCCGGTAATACACTATAACTGCATACATATTAACCTCATACGCTAGTTGCATTCACATAGCGCCCCGTAGGACGCTATAGGCTTGCTACTAGAGCACACTGATACCGATACGAGAATAGAAGTCACTCAGCTTAATCAAGCCCCCAGTGATGGCATTCTGGCGGCTAGGACGCGCCAGGGACTTCTGTGCGGCACTGGGTTTACGCTTGCTACGCATTTCAGCAGCATCAGCACGACGTTGGGCGCGGTTACGGTACGGCATAGTTTACTCTCCTTTGTTGTGGCATGATTGCCCTCTAGGGTACTCGCTAGAATACCCTATGAGAAATCACGCTATACGTTGTCCCCTAAACCCAAGTAAAACCAAGGGCTATAGCGAATATCCGTAGGGCTGTCGAAGGCGTCCGAATCGTTCGCCGCAGGGCACAAGGCCCACCACTTGATAACCGGGACTTTATAAATCATGCCGCCACCTTTAAAGTTGCGTCCAATACAGCCCGTACATCCACGCCCTGCGATACCAGCATAGACACAAGGTCAGCATCGCTTACGCCAGTCTCTTTAGCCTTCTTAATAGCGTTTTTAACGCGCCCCAGCGCTTGCAAGCGCACTGCGTCGGCATCCAGCGCTTCATTCTTCACCTGCTCTGCTTCGGCAGCGTACAGGGCCATACAGGAGCTATAAAAGCTGGCAACAATTACCTCGCGGCCCTGCTTGTCAGCTTGTTTATAGTCCAGACGCATAGTGTCCAGCTCGATACCCAGCTTTTCAGCCGACGCATAGCACTTCTTCGCGTGGAATTCGTACTTGCCGGACTCTTTATTGAACTTGATAGGCAGCAGCGTACGCAGCACCATATCGAAGTCCGCGGCATCACTGCGCTGCATGTCCGTAGCCCAGGAGACGTTGCTGCTAATCAGGCCGTGGAAGAGCGCGCTGATAGTGATGTTACGCTTTGCTTCCACTACGTCGCCCAGCGCTTTGCGAATGCTGCCCGCAGCAGTTAATTTGAACACTTTACCGGTTGAATTGGTGGAGTTAGTCATAATGCACCTCTTTGATTGTTGGTTGATTATTTTACGAATCGCTTCTCACAGTAATTCAAAGTCAATGTTAAGCGCCATTTGCCCCGTAGGTGGCACCCCTGCCCCAGCACGGATGACGCTTAATCTTAACCTTGTTAACCGCTACACAACAGTAGTACCTAGGCGCCACTTATGGCGCTATAGGTTGTAGTAGTACCAGAACTAGTGCCCGAACTGTGAGTTCACAGCAGACCACCCATAAGGTTGTCTGCTTCCGGCACGTTGTTTTTGCTTACCTCTCACTCTGTGCTCACAGCTCAGGCCTTGTTTACTTGGCTTCACAGTGAGCGGCACGTTGTCTGTGGGGTTCAGCGATAACTGCATATTCCGCCGCAATGCTAGGCGTTTTGCTTTGCGCATAATCTTCCTACCTCTCAGAGTATATAATCTAGCGCAGCCTTGTTACTGCTACGCTATGTTATAGGCTCTTTGCGGGATACACTCCGCGCCTTGTTCCCTCGATTCAGAGGAGCGAGCTGCTCTCGCCTCGACAGTATGGTTTGTCTCAGAACCCCGGTGATAACGTCCGGCACGCTTACTCTTTTTAACTGATTATCTAGGATTGGTCGTCATCGTACCAGTCAAGGTACTGGGCCTCCCCGCAAATCAGCTTACTGCTTGCTATCTAAGTTACTCAGTGAATCAGAACTTGTCAAGCGTTTATTTTAAGTCATCTGTTCATGGTACAGCGCCCTGTGGTGACTTGCCACGTGGAGATTGTCCTAGTTAGCGGCCTGTGCAATCACTATCCTGCCGTACTGCTGGGATTCAATTAGCTTATGTCCTTCGCGGTGTCAACCCTTTTTATCGAGTATCTAACCCTTCACACTATCTAGCTTTAATCCGGCTGAATCTCCCGACTCTGCCCCGGTTAACACCTCAGCGCCTCCCGGTGATTGAACTATAGCCCCATCGAACCAAAAGAAGCAAGCACTTTTTTAAACTTTTTATCACTGGGAGCAAAAATGGTAAGCGGGGCAAATACTTAGAGCCATACTAGGGATAGCTCTAGGGATAGCCCTAGCTGTAGCCACTGCTAGCCAGCGCTAGCCATTACGAGCCAATACTATCTAATACTACAAAGAGCAGAACGCAGTGGCGTAACGAGAGTGAAGCCACGTAGTGATGCGGTGACTGTGTAGGTATGTCAGCCTACTGCGTAGGCACAGGGACATACTAGGGAGTGCATAGTGAGTAGTAGTGTATATAGTGTCCCTAAACCCCCCCTACTCCGGTTACTTCATTTCATAATAGCTTTCGAATGAAAGTAATAGAGAAGGGATAGCATTGGGATAGCGCTGGAGTGTGCCGGATAGTGGAAGTGCGCCCTAGTGGGGAGCGCGCAGCGTAGCATATAATCAGCACAATGTAAAGCACTAATGATAGCCAGTGGATAGCCTAGTGCGCACTAGGGATAGCACCGTGCTGCACTACAGCGCACTAGCTGGCCCACTACTGGCCCCACTGGACAGGCACTGGGCAGGCCCACAATGGACGCACACACACACTATGGCCCCGCAAAATAAGCAAGGCAGAGCGCACCCCTATGGCCCACAGGGAGCGCACAGGGATAGCACAGGGATAGCCCCAGTGCCCACTAGTGCCCCCATAGAACGCACTGAGAGCGCACAGGAAGCCCCACAAGGCACGCACAGTGCAAGCCATAGGGTAGCACTAGCGATAGCCCTAGAACGCAGCACAGGCCCGCTGAGGCGCTCTAGTGCGCCCTAGTAGGCCCATCCAGTGCCCCCCCCCCCCTAAATTGACGCTAGGCACCCCCTATGGGGGCAATTGGCGTCGCTGAGGGTGAGGGAGGGGCTCGCGTGAGTCTAATAAATTTCGGGTCCAGGTATAGACGTGCACCCAGTAGCATCCACGGGATACCCCTGGATATATTCTAGAGGTATCCAGAGATAGCCAGTGCTAGCTAGTGAGTTCCGCTGGAGCAAAGCAGCCGTGCTGCACACTCAAACTTCCCGCACTAGAACCAACCCATGCTTGGACCTGCAGCTTCACATCATTAGTAGTGTAGTTACTGATGCTCACCAAAGTACGCGCGTAACTCACCCCTACCCCCGCCCTACCGATAGTTGCTGTAATCAGACAGTTACCGGTAGTAGGGAAGCTGATACGGCCCTGCACAGTGTAGTAGGATTCCTCCGTAGTAGGTGCAGTGAACCCGATACCTTGGAAGGAGGCACTGGAGTCGAGGACACCTACACGCACATCCTTAGTGCTTGTAGCCCCACCGGTGCTGCCACTGATTACGAAGTCAATGTAATCGCTAGCCCGGAGAGTACCGGCAGGAATAACAGCCTCCCGCAGCACATTCCCGGGGGTGGTGCTAGTTACTCCGATGATTGCCTCCGTAACCCAACGCAGGGCGTGCAGATTACTACGGGAAGCACTCAGTACCGCGGTTCTACCCAGAACAGCAACCGCAGCAGGCACCTGCACCCCCGGGCCGTACAGGCGCACATCCCAAGCCATTGCAGAGCTAACTAAGAAAGCACCGCCGTTTGCGCTGTATAGGCTTGCACGTACACCAGTAACCTGGTTGGAGGAGGTACCGCGCTGCCGCATAAGCGCTACACTTGGCGTAGCCCCGCGGTAGCTAATACCCTCAAACCGAACAGCATTGATAGCCGAATCGTTAGCGGATTTATATACATCTACAACCACCGCGGCGGCACCCGTAGCGTTTACGTCGATATCCTCAAACAGGATATTGTTGCACGGTGGGCGGTCCCCACCATAGTGCTCCACGCTCAGAATGTTGTTGCTGCTGCTGTGTACCTGAATGAATCCCTTGCGAATCTGCACATCCCTGTGAGAGGAGATGCGAACAAGAACACTCAAGTTCACCCCTTGAGGTACCAGCAGCTGCCAATTATCCAAGGTGCAGCGCCGCCCTGACTCAGCCCAGGAAATACCTACAGAGTTAGTGCTATCCCAGTTCTGGGAATCTGCTCGGAATTTGATGTTGCTTAAGTTGGTGTCGTGACTACCAAACGCCATCTCAGAGGCTTTGTTACTGAACGTGATGTCAATATTATCAAAGTTGGTGCGGCAGAAAGTGTTGCCGTACACTACCGACCTAGCCTTGCCCCTAATACCTTCGAAGGTGCACTCGAAGGTGGCGGAATCAGCGGTCCAGTAATCCCAGGTATCAACCTCAATATTCCTAAACGTGGCGCGCTCCAGCACGAACAGAGGTTTATTGAAGCGCGCATTGTAACCGGCCGGGGTAGCTTTGTGTACCACCAGGGTCTCCGTAGTGTCTACCGGTGCGTCCAACTTCACCGTGTTACCACTCACCCCAACTACGCGCGCCAGCTGCATATACCACGGAACCAACACAGCGTCGCTGCTAATAATCCCTCGGGTACTGCTGAGGCGCACTAAATCCCCGACCACGAACCCGTGAGAGCTTACCGTAATAGTGGCCGAGCCGTTTGTACTTGAGCATGCCAGCTTCGGCACAGGGTCCACGTATACAGGGTGATAGTTCCCCGGTGCGAAGATACTACCAGCCATAAACCCAGAGCCTTGGGCTGCTAAGGTCGAAATCTTACCGTTCTGAATGGTACGGCCGGATACGCAATAGATGGGCCTGCTAATAAACCAGTGCTCACCACCTAAGTCTACGTTGCCTGCCGCTAGGGCGGCTTCTATAGCTGCTACACTATCTACGCCCGTGCCTGGTACTCCTCCGAAGTTGCGTGGGGATAAGAATACTAGGGAATCCTGTACTGTGCCAGCTGGGGCTACTTCTACTTGCCAGGCTCCAGCATCTACCAGTTTAGTGAGTGCCATTTATCCTCCAGATTTAGTTAGGGCAGATACTGCTGCGTTTACGTTCTTGTACTGATTCCCAATGGCTTTGCTCTGCCACTGTCTGCGCTCCCATAGGCCCCAGCACACTTTATTGCGCTGCCCGTTAATGTACTGAGAGCAGTCGAAGGTCCAGCGATTGCTGCCCTTGTACACCCAGCCAGTGCCGGGGGACTTCTGCTGGTACTTGCTAATATAGCGCCAGTCCAGTACAGCCTTTCCAGCTGCTGCGTAATCCAGGCTTTTGAGATGCCGCTTCACGGCACTGCTGTTGAAGCCAACTACGCCTACATTATAAATGAAGTCTATAGACCCAACCAGAGCTACGTCAGAGAGCTGCACAGGAAGCCCGTCAAGGGCCTTTGCATGTGCCCCTGCTGATTCTATCAGTTGCTTCTGACAATCGCTCAGCGTGGCTCTCTGGCCCATCTTGACGCCCTTTGTCTCGCCATAGCAAATTGTAGGGATACCGGCGCTATCCTTGTAGGCGGTAAGGCTCAGGCCCTCGTTGTGCTTGACTACACCGGTAATGGCTCCTCCGAGCATAGTGGCCCCCGTGAGGGCCGCAATAACCTTAGTCCTTAAACTCATATTTAATAGTCCCCTTACGTGCCTGCTCCTCCAGGAGCTTGAATGTACGTCGCTTGTAATACGCATTCCACGCCAGGGTTAGCACTGCGCACACCGTCGCAGTGATGAAGCTGATAGTGCTCCAGTTCCAGCTCATTAACTCTGCCAACCAACCTCCTGATACCGTAGCGCCGGTAACTGCTGCACCTGCCCGGGTAGCGAGGTCTGCCCCAACCATGTCTCCCACCTTAATCATCCTGCTGCCCCTTCTTCCTGAACAGCTTACGAATCACCAGAATGACCACTAGGAAGACCAGAGGAATGCTGGCCCCAGCTAATCCGGCGAGGATAAGACTGTAACTATCATTGTTAACCACCTGCAGGCGCTCTGCCTGGATTGTGCCGGTGCTAATAGTCTGCACTTGCTTCTTGCTAGAAGTATCCAGGGTGCCCACGTTAGAATCCTGTACATCGGTTTTGTTGGTGGTGCTGGAGTCCACCTTGTTATTCAAGCCAACGGTTTGTTTGGTGTTCTCGGCACCAACCTGAGCAGATACATCCGGCTTAGAGCCAACTAAGCCGGTGAGTGCAGAGGTCGCCGAGCAACCAGTCAGAGTAACCGCGAGCAGTAACCCAGCGACCAGTTTACGCACTAGCTTGCCGCCTTCACTGCGGCTACCGCGGCTTCAAGCGCAGCAATCTTGGTATCGAAGGCAGCACCCGTCTGGGCTACGTTCTGCGGCTGCGTAAGGATAGCATACAGGTCCTTACCCAGAATGTTCAGCTGACGCAGCAGCTCCTGCTGTTGCGCTGAGGTTGCTTTTGCAATTGCCATGTGTACTCTCCTTATTCTGCCGCGTCAGTAGCGGCTACGAACGCACTCTGCAGTGCAGTGAACGAATCATCAAACGCTGTACCAGAACCCTCACCGAGCGGCATACCTGTACCCGTAAGGGCTACGTAGCCAGTCTTAGAGAGCTGCGAGAGCATGCTGAACAGGCGTGCCTGCAGCGTACCGTCATCCTTGAAGGCTGTACCGGCACGGGTAGCCGTATAGCCCTGGGACTGCATGTACGTGAAGAACTCGTTCAGCTTAGTCAGGGCGGTCGTACCTACGAAGCCTACGTTGTAGTCCGGCTGCACCTGCTTCTCCAGGTTCTGGCACGTGCCTACAATGGCGTACTGTACGTCCGCAGTTTTAGCCGCGATGATTGATGCCATTATCTTCTTCCTCTATGTTGTTTACCTCTGCCGCGGTTCTGCAGCCGAGCAGCTACACCCCGAAGGCCCTTAGACACTTTGCTCTGCGCCCAATCCAGTGGGTTCTCAATGAAGGCCCGAGCCATCTTCTCAGATTCACGCTCAGCCACCACTTTCTCATCTTCTACCAGGTGCCCGTTCAGCGTAGCCACCATCATGGCGATTGCGTCTGCTCGGTCATCCTTAGCCAGACTACCGCGGTCGTATGTGATACCGGACAACTGCGCGAACGCAGAGTACAGCCAACGTCTATCGCGGGGGTACGCCATACAGGTGCTGATATCGTCGTGAATAGCGCGCTCATGCACCACCAGGCGGTGACGGCGAGTAACTGGGCTGATTGTGTCGATGATACGACGCTCTTTCTGCGTGGAGTTATTCAGGTCCCGTACACCGATACCGGCGAGACGTCGCTCCCGTAATCGGTTCAGGATAAGCATAGACACGGTACCGTGCCCCATGTTGCTCTCCACCACCATGTCCGGGATGTCTAGCTCTACGCACAGGTCAATCAGTTTATCAATGTTCTCTTCGCTGATACCTCCTTGGAAGCCGCCTACGGAGAATAGGTGAATGTACGAGTTCGCAGCACCGCCAGCAGCGTAGGATACTTCGTCCCCACCACAACCAGCTGGGTCCACCACCAGCACCTTATGCTGGTACGGCAGGTGCATGTCCCCGTAGAATGCCGGGAAGTACATCTGCTGGCCCATAATCCCCTCATGCTCGTGCTGGTACAGGTACCTGCGGTCCGCGATGTAGGAGAACGTCTCCGGGGAGGAATCCTGGCTGCCAGAATAAACCAGCATATCCGAAAGCTTGATACGCGTACGCATCTGGTCGGACAGGGTGGTGTCAAGCATATACTGCAGCTGGAAGCCTTCCGGACCGAAGTCCAGCTCCTTCTCAATCAGCGCATCCTCGTCATAGCGTCCGGTGTCCGTGCTCTCGCCTAGCGTCCCGTCGACGCCGAAGCCGGTGCGTTTATAGCCGCGCTCAATAAGCTCCAGGATATAAGGAGCAAGTGTACTCCCATATCGCTCTTCCATTTCAACAGACGGAATGCGCCCCGGCCACACGCGGACCTCGAAGCCACGTCCCGGCAGGGTTTTATAGATACTGTCCTTGGTCTGTGGTGTACCCAGGTACAGCGTATCCCCGTGCGTACAGATAGCTGCGAAGTCTTTAGAAATCATCAGCAGCTGCTCACGCTGGGTTTGCGTTAAACCGTTCTTGGTGGTCTCGATATCGTCTGGAATCAGCAGGTCCGCGCGCTTCCCCTGCAGGGACGCAGTGATACCTACACAGGCTACACTGGCGGATTTATCCAGCGGTTTCAGGTCGCAGTTAACATCGTAACCTTCAAACGAAGTACGGTCCCCACGAGTAGGGTCAGCCTTCAAGTAGCACAGCAGCGGCCAGGTTTCCAGCATACGAATGATTAAGTTCGCTACGTCAGACGCCTGCTTCTCTGCGCCGGACAC
>OBJT01000413.1_pt1 | contig 11245 bp, 9 predicted proteins | sample 1519861 | NCBI WGS metagenome assembly OBJT01 (sample SAMN02401118, study PRJEB22541) | soil metagenome, isolate JX
AAATATTCCCGCCATGAAAAACGCCACTTTCTTTGTGATGGAGTCGGAAAGCGCCAGCGACGGCCTTAGCGCCATCGAAGCCCTGGTGTGCGATCTGGCCGAAACACGCTGGCGTGACGGCAAACGCATTCTGATTGCCTGTGAAAACGAAGAGCAGGCGAATCGCCTGGATGAGGCGCTCTGGCAGCGCCCCGCTAACGCCTTTGTGCCACATAATCTGGCGGGTGAAGGCCCACGCTATGGCGCCCCGGTTGAGCTGGCCTGGCCGCAGCGTCGCGGCAGTTCCCCGCGTGACCTGCTGATCAGCCTGCTGCCACAGTTCGCAGATTTTGCTACTGGTTTCCATGAAGTGATAGACTTCGTTCCTTACGAAGAATCCTTAAAACAACTGGCGCGCGATCGCTACAAAGCGTATCGCAGCGTTGGTTTCCAATTGAATACGGCGACGCCACCTCCGCCGCAAACGACAGTGTAGAAATGGAAAAGACATATAACCCGCAAGATATCGAGCAGCCGCTCTACGAGCACTGGGAACAGCAGGGCTACTTTAAACCGAATGGCGACACCAGCCAGGAAAGCTTTTGCATCATGATCCCGCCGCCGAACGTCACCGGCAGCTTGCATATGGGTCACGCTTTCCAGCAAACCATCATGGACACCATGATTCGCTACCAGCGTATGCAGGGTAAAAACACCCTGTGGCAGGCAGGTACTGACCACGCCGGTATCGCGACTCAAATGGTGGTAGAGCGCAAGATTGCCGCAGAAGAAGGCAAAACTCGCCAGGATTATGGCCGTGATGCCTTTATTGATAAAATCTGGCAGTGGAAAGCAGAGTCCGGCGGCACCATCACCCGCCAGATGCGCCGTCTCGGTAACTCCGTGGATTGGGAGCGCGAGCGCTTCACCATGGATGAAGGCCTGTCCAATGCGGTGCGTGAAGTCTTCGTGCGCCTGTATAAAGAGAACCTGATTTACCGTGGCAAACGCCTGGTGAACTGGGATCCAAAACTGCGTACCGCTATCTCCGATCTGGAAGTGGAAAACCGTGAGAGCAAAGGCTCCATGTGGCATATCCGCTACCCGTTGGCCGATGGCGTGAAAACCGCAGAAGGCAAAGATTACCTGGTGGTCGCCACTACTCGTCCGGAAACCCTGCTGGGTGATACCGGCGTGGCGGTGAATCCGGAAGATCCACGTTACAAAGATCTGATCGGCAAAGAGCTGATCCTGCCACTGGTCAACCGTCGTATTCCTATCGTGGGTGATGATCACGCCGATATGGAAAAAGGCACTGGCTGCGTGAAGATCACCCCTGCTCATGACTTCAACGACTACGAAGTGGGTCGTCGTCACAAACTGCCAATGATCAACATCTTGACCTTTGATGGCGATATCCGCGAGCGTGCGGAAGTGTTCGACACCAACGGTGAAGTCAGTGACGAATGCGCCGATGAGATCCCAGCACAGTTCCAGAAAATGGAGCGTTTCGCTGCACGTAAAGCCATGGTGGCTGCGGTTGATGAACTCGGCCTGCTGGACGAAATCAAACCTCACGATCTGACCGTACCTTACGGCGACCGTGGCGGCGTGGTGATCGAGCCAATGCTGACCGACCAATGGTATGTGCGCACCGCCCCGCTGGCGAAAGTTGCGGTGGAAGCCGTCGAAAACGGTGACATCCAGTTCGTGCCTAAGCAGTACGAAAACATGTACTTCTCATGGATGCGCGACATTCAGGATTGGTGCATCTCCCGTCAGCTGTGGTGGGGACACCGCATTCCGGCCTGGTATGACAACGACGGCAACGTCTATGTCGGCCGTACTGAAGCCGAAGTGCGTCAGGAAAATAACCTGGCTGACGTTGTAGTTCTGCGCCAGGACGACGACGTGCTGGACACCTGGTTCTCATCAGGCCTGTGGACCTTCTCGACCCTTGGCTGGCCAGAGAATACCGAAGCGCTGCGTACCTTCCACCCAACCAGCGTGCTGGTAAGCGGCTTCGACATCATCTTCTTCTGGATTGCGCGCATGATCATGCTGACCATGCACTTCATCAAAGATGAAGACGGCAAGCCACAGGTGCCGTTCAAAACCGTGTATATGACCGGTTTGATCCGTGATGAAGAAGGCCAGAAGATGTCCAAGTCGAAAGGCAACGTCATCGATCCACTGGATATGATCGACGGCATTTCGCTGGAAGATCTGCTGGAGAAACGCACCGGTAATATGATGCAGCCACAGCTGGCTGAGAAGATCCGCAAGCGTACCGAGAAGCAGTTCCCGGACGGCATTGTGGCTTCTGGCACCGATGCGCTGCGCTTCACCTTGGCAGCACTGGCCTCAACTGGCCGTGACATCAACTGGGATATGAAGCGTCTCGAAGGCTATCGCAACTTCTGTAATAAGCTTTGGAACGCCAGCCGCTTCGTGCTGATGAACACCGAAGAGCACGATTGCGGCCAGAACGGCGGCGAACTGAAGCTGTCACTGGCAGACCGCTGGATTCTGACCGAATTCAACAGCACCGTGAAAGCCTATCGTGAAGCGCTGGATAGCTATCGCTTTGATATCGCAGCCAACATCCTGTACGACTTCACCTGGAACCAGTTCTGTGACTGGTATCTGGAGCTGACCAAGCCAGTGATGGACAACGGCAGCGAAGCGGAACTCCGCGGTACACGCAATACGCTGGTGACCGTGCTGGAAGCGCTGCTGCGCCTGGCGCATCCGATCATTCCTTACATCACCGAAACCATCTGGCAGCGTGTGAAAGGTCTGAAGAACATCGATCACGATACCATCATGTTGCAGGCCTTCCCGCAGTACGACGCAGCGAAAGAAGATGCCGAGGCGAAAGCGGATATCGAGTGGATGAAGCAGGCGATTGTTGCTGTGCGTAACATCCGTGCGGAGATGAACATCTCTCCGGGCAAGCCGCTGGATGTGCTGCTGCGTGATTGTTCTCCTGCGGCACAGCGTCGCGTGGAGGAGAACCGCAACTTCCTGTCGCGTCTGGCGCGTCTGGCCAGCCTGGAAATTCTGCCTGCCGGCGTGAAAGGTCCGCTTTCAGTGACCAAGATCGTCGAAGGTGCGGAGTTGCTGATCCCAATGGCAGATTTGGTCAACAAAGAAGCCGAGCTGGAGCGTCTGGCGAAAGAGCTGGCCAAGCTGGATGTTGAGATTGAGAAGATTCAGGTCAAACTGGCGAACGAAGGCTTTGTGGCACGTGCACCGGAAGCGGTCGTGGCCAAAGAGCGCGATCGTATTGTTGAGCTGGAACAATCAAAAGCAAAACTGATTGAACAGCAGGGCGTGATTGCGGCATTGTAAGCGCATCAGTCCAATTGCTAAATCATAGCCGGGCACTGCCCGGCTTTTTTACACCGGAAGAGAATGATGACCACCGCTACGCCATTGAATTTGCAGGTGCGCCCGATTGTCGCTGCCGATAACCCGCTCATTGCCCAAGTGATCCGTGATGTGTCCGCTGAATTCGGCCTGACGGCAGATAAAGGCTACACCGTGTCCGATCCGAATCTGGACCGTCTGTTCGAGCTGTATAGTGAAGAGAACAGTGCGTATTGGATCGTCGAGCATGAAGGCGTTGTTGTGGGCGGCGGCGGCGTGGCACCTTTGGCGTGTAGCGCGCCGGATATCTGCGAATTGCAGAAGATGTACTTCCTGCCCCAAGTGCGCGGTTTAGGACTGGCACGCGCGCTCGCGTTGCGTGCGATGGATTATGCGCGTCAGCAGGGCTTTCGTCGCTGCTACCTGGAAACTACCGGCACCCTCACCCGCGCGATTAAGCTGTATGAATCACTGGGATTTGAGCTGATTGAAAACGCGATGGGTTGTACCGGGCACGGCGATTGTGAAGTGCGGATGCTGAAGGTGTTGTGATGAGTGCGCATGGCTGCGCACTCGCTTTAAAATGCGGGCACACCGCTATGAAAACGCAGTTCACCATCTGGCTCGCTGATTAAGCGCGCCTCGGCTGCACCAAAAGCCTGTACGCGCGGTGCAATATCCTTCGCTGAAATTTGTTCCGCCAGCTTCAAGTAGTCCTGATAGTGACGCGCCTCAGAACGCAGCAGCGAAATATAGAACTTCTGCAGTTGATCATCCAGATACGGCGCCAGACTGGCGAAACGTTCACAGGAACGCGCTTCGATATAGGCCCCGCAAATCAACTTATCCACCAGCGCATCCGGTTCAAATGTGCTGATTTCACGTATCAATCCTTTAGCATAACGGCTGGCAGTGATTTTACGGTACGGCAAACCCCGCGACTGCATAATTTCCCACACCTGATAAAAGTGATGCAGCTCTTCTTTGATCAGCAGAATCATCATCTCGACTAAATCATCCGCCCACGGCAGTTCATTACGCACGATGATGCTCTTGGTCAGATTCTTATGCGCATTGATGAAGTTGCTGTCCGGCTCATCGCGATAGATGAAATCTTCATAGGGTTTGAGCCACGCCAGAATGGCATCGCCACTCGGCTTATCGGCCACATAGCGACGAATGATAAACACCGCGGTTTGAGCCGCTTTCAGCTCGCACACCATATGGTCGGTCAACAACAGCGTCAGGTTTTCTGGCTTACGTGCCTCATCAATCCACGCTTGTGGCGTGCGGCAGTGCAGGAATTCATAGATGGGTTCTAACAGTGGAGCGTAATTCATCGGCGTTCTTTATTCTGGCGGGGAATGAGAGTTGGGCGACGAGCGCCGCCCATCAAAACTTAGTGACGCACACCGTCGTCTTCTTCGTCGTCGATGAAATCGCCATCGTCGTCTTCATCTTCAGCGTCTGGGTCTTCAAAGTAGGTGCCCCAGCCGTCGTAATCGACGTTAAATTTGCCAGCCAGATTCACCAGTTGCTCAACCTGCGCATCAATCAGCTCTGGCTTTAATGCGCCTTCGCTCAAGATGTCCACGCACATTACGGTGCCGCCCTCTTCCAGCTCCAGCTCTTCCGGCTCGCTGACTTCAAAGCCCAGCTTGAAAGCCTCAACCGCCACTTTCTCCAGTGAGTCGAAGTTATTGCATGAGAGGTGATGCTCGATAGTGTAAAGCGCATCCGGATCGCTGCCGTCTTCTAACAACTCTTCAATGATCAGGCGGGTTTCTTCGCGCTGTTCTTCCAGCAATGCTTCATATGCCATGTGCGTGTCCTCAAAATGTTCGACGTGAATGCAATTATTTTCCCACACTGCCTCGCGCGCCACTACACAAAACAGAAAGTTTCTTATCGTCGGGGTTGAAAATGCATATTCATACGGTTAGATTGAATTTTAATTCATTATTAGTCCCTATCTGGAGCGCTGTATGAGTCAGCTGTATTCGAGACACTTCCTGAGATTGCTGGATTTCACCCCCGCTGAAATCGCCGACCTGCTGAGTCTGGCAGGTGAATTAAAACACGCTAAGAAAAATGCCCACGAGACGCAGTACCTTAAAGGCAAGAATATCGCGCTCATCTTCGAAAAAGACTCGACCCGTACCCGATGCTCTTTCGAAGTTGCCGCATACGATCAGGGCGCTAACGTCACTTATCTCGGCCCAAGCGGCAGCCAAATCGGCCATAAAGAGTCAATGAAAGACACTGCGCGCGTACTTGGCCGCATGTATGACGGCATTCAGTACCGTGGCTTCGGTCAGGAACTGGTGGAAACGCTGGCGGAATTTGCCGGTGTGCCGGTGTGGAATGGCTTGACCACGGAATTCCACCCGACGCAGCTGCTGGCGGATTTGCTCACCATGCAAGAACATCTGCCGGGTAAACCATTAAGCGACATGACGTTGGTGTATGTGGGTGACGCTCGTAACAACATGGGCAACAGCATGCTGGAAGCGGCAGCACTGGTGGGTCTGGACCTGCGCCTGGTGGCACCGAAGGGTTGCTGGCCGGAAGAGCAGTTGGTTGAACAGTGCCGTGTTGCAGCACAGAAAACCGGCGGCAAAATCACCCTGACGGAAGACATTGGCGAAGGCGTTCAAGGCGCTGATTTCATCTACACTGATGTGTGGGTGTCGATGGGTGAAGCCAAATCGGTGTGGGAAGAACGTATTGCTTTGCTTCGTCCTTACCAGGTGAACAGCGCCATGCTGGCTCTGACCGGCAATCCACAGGTGAAATTCCTGCACTGCCTGCCCGCCTTCCATGACGATCAAACCACGTTGGGCCGTCAGATGGCTGAACAGTATGGTCTGCATGACGGCATGGAAGTCAGTAATGAAGTGTTTGAATCGGCCCATAGCATTGTGTTTGACCAGGCGGAAAACCGCATGCACACCATCAAAGCGGTGATGGTGGCGACGCTGGGTAATAAGTAAAAGCAAACGATTACCTCGCGTGCGATTTCTGCTTGATGCAAATCAGTGAATGCGTATAATGCGCCACAATTTGCCGGAGGAAACATGCAACAGCGCAGCGCACAATTTGCCGCTCTACCCCGCCTGACCACAGGCGATGCACCCGTTTCTTTCCGTCATACATTGATCGTAAAAAAAGCCCCTTAAACAGGGGCTTTTTTTTGTCCGCAATCCGGCAGTGCAGAGGAGAACGCTATGGCCAACCCGCTATATCGCAAGCACATTATTTCCATCAACGATCTCAACCGCGATGAGCTGGAGCTGGTGTTGCACACCGCCGCCCAGCTCAAGGCTCATCCCCAGCCGGAACTGCTGAAACACAACGTGATTGCCAGCTGCTTCTTTGAAGCCTCGACGCGCACCCGTTTGTCGTTTGAGAGTGCCATGCACCGTTTAGGCGCTTCGGTGGTGGGCTTCGCCGATGGTGGCAACACGTCGCTGGGCAAAAAAGGGGAAACCCTCGCCGACACCATTTCGGTGATTAGCACCTATGTGGATGCCATTGTCATGCGCCATCCACAAGAGGGCGCGGCGCGTCTGGCCACCGAATTCTCGAGCGGCATCCCCATTCTGAATGCCGGTGACGGCGCCAACCAGCACCCCACGCAAACGCTGCTCGATCTCTTCACCATCCGTGAAACCCAGAGCCGCCTCGATAATCTCAACGTGGCGATGGTCGGTGACCTGAAATATGGCCGCACCGTGCACTCGCTAACGCAGGCGCTGGCGAAGTTTAACGGCAACCGTTTCTACTTTATCGCGCCGGATGCACTGGCGATGCCGTCCTACATCACCGACATGCTGGATGAGCAGAACATTGTCTGGTCGCGCCACGACAGCATCGAAGAAGTGATGCCAGAGCTGGATATCCTGTACATGACGCGCGTGCAGAAAGAGCGTCTTGATCCTTCAGAGTACGCCAACGTAAAGGCGCAGTTCATCCTGCGTGCGGCGGACCTGGCCGGTGCGCGCGACAACATGAAGGTACTGCACCCGCTGCCGCGCGTGGATGAGATCACCACCGACGTCGACAGCACGCCACACGCCTGGTATTTCCAGCAGGCAGGCAACGGCATCTTCGCCCGCCAGGCACTGCTGGCACTGGTATTAAATAGCGAACTGGCACTGTAAGGAGAAACCGATGACTCACGATAATAAATTGCAGGTTGAAGCCATCAAGCGCGGCACGGTTATCGACCATATTCCTGCACAGATTGGTTTTAAATTACTGTCACTGTTTCGCCTGACCGAGACCGATCAACGCATTACCATCGGTCTTAATCTGCCTTCCGGCGAGATGGGGCGCAAAGATCTGATCAAGATCGAAAACACCTTCCTGACTGACGATCAGATTAACCAACTGGCGGTGTATGCGCCGCTGGCGACGGTGAATCGCATCGATGATTACGAGGTGGTGGCCAAGATCGCGCCAACGCTGCCGGATCGGATTGACCGCGTCCTCACCTGCCCGAACAGCAACTGCATTAGCCGCAGCGAGCCGGTATTCAGCAGCTTTGCGGTGAAACAGCGTAATGACGATGTGCATCTGAAGTGCAAATACTGCGAGAAAGAGTTCGCGCGCCACGTGGTACTCGGTCACTGGTAATCGAATCAATCCTCCCTATAATGGGCAAACCATTTCGCGGCTGACATTGGTTAGTCGCGTACTTCTAAGGAGAAACAATGTCTCGCGAAATCAGCACAGAAAAAGCACCCGCAGCGATTGGCCCTTACGTGCAGGGCGTGGATCTCGGCAGTATGATCATCACTTCAGGTCAGATTCCTGTCGATCCGGCAACGGGTGCCGTCGCGGATGATGTCTCTGCACAGGCGCGTCAGTCGCTGGAAAATGTGAAGGCGATTGTTGAAGCCGCTGGCCTGAAAGTGGGCGACATTGTGAAAACCACCGTGTTTGTAAAAGATCTCAATGACTTCGCCACCGTGAATGCGACCTATGAGGCCTTCTTTACCGAGCATAACGCCAGCTTCCCAGCACGCTCATGCGTGGAAGTGGCGCGTCTGCCAAAAGACGTGAAGATTGAAATCGAGGCAATTGCTGTACGTCGTTAATCGTCGCCAGGCAATCTGTTGTCTTCATTGAGTCCTCTCACGCCAAAGCAGGAGAGGACTCAGTAAGTTGATGATGTATCGCATACTGCATTAAACCGCCCCACCGCCCGTTGGCGGCAGCGCGTTTGGTCTCTACTTCGATGACCTCAACAACTTCTCCAGCGGCCTGACCAACGCCAGCACCGTTTCATCCTGCACTTCTGCCGCAGCGTCCAGTTTGGCGCGCATCTCAGCCACTTCACTCGCACCATATGCCTGATTACGCTGCATCGCATTCACCAAATCCAGCCCCATACGGCTCAGTTGCGCCACTTGCTGTACCTGCTGCTGCAACGGTTTAAGTTGGTAGTTAGCCAACACCAACGGCATCACGGCATCGCTGTTGTTCTGCCAACGTTGCAACTGCTGACGAATAGCCTCAGCGGCTACCCGATCTTCTCGGTTCGCCATCAGCGCATCCACCTGCTTATCCAATAAGCGCACCGGTTCACTCTCGGCGGGCAGCACATCCGCCAGACGATTCAGCGGCTCAAAGTAATCGTAATGCCCGGCCTGGAACTTCAGGTGCTGACGAGTGTAATACTGTGCTGGTTCCAGCACTTCAGCCAGCACGCGCAGCGGCGTGATATCGCTGGTGTTTGCCAGTCGCATCATTTGCACTTCCGCCTGCTGATGCTGTTGCAGCCCCACAGACACCGCCCCCCAGCGATCCACCGCATTTAAGCGTTGATACATGTTGTCGCTGTCGGTGACATCCTTGGCAGACCACAGACGCTCAGCCACGACAAAGGCACGCGGCCATAAACGCGTATCGATCACCCGGCTGTTGACGTTTTCCGCCCACAGCGCGGCTTCACCGCCGATCAGGTTATTTTGCATCTGTTCCGCTGTCGGCACAGAAGGCTGAATACCGGTTGGCACCTGCGCGAGTTTGCTGCCCTCGGTGGGATAACGCACATTGCCTACCAGCATAAAGCCGGTTAATTTATCCTGCGTTAAGGTCAGGATGGGCTGGAAAGGGCCCATCCAGGTATCGACATTAAAGGTCAGCTGCGTCGGCGACAGCCAGCGAATACCGCTCACCATGCGACGTGCTTTACCGTTGAAGTCAATAAAGCCCCGCCAACCCTTTTTACCTTCCACCAGCGTAAAGCTGCCTTTTACCGGGCTGCCTTTCAGGCGCGGCATGGTGAACTGCCAGCTCTGCGTCTGTTCACCGGCCTGAATCTGGTCCTGGCCATTAAGCCCTTGCGGCCAAGGCTCGTTACGATAGTGATAAGCAGCCGTCTGTGGCTGATCGAGATAGAAACCGGTCGAGAGGATGCCGCGGAAATCGTGTTTTGCCACCTCACCGAGTGCATCCTGCCCCTGCCATGACTGGATCAAAATGCTGTTCGGCAGATCCGGATGATAAACCTCATCCCAGCCAATCATGCGACGCTGATGTGTCTCAAGGATCTTCTCCACTCGCTGATTGAACCACGCCTGCAATGCGTGCGTGTCTTTCAGCCCATGATCGCGCATAAACTGCTGAATTTTCGGCGAGTCGTTCCATTGGGTCGGATCCACTTCATCACCGCCGATATGGATATAAGGATCGGGGAAGATCGCCGTGACTTCGCCCATCAGCGTATCGATGAAGGTGAAGACCGCTTCGTTGCTGGGATCGAGCAGCGGTTTAAACACGCCCCAGCCGCGTTCCATCTTGTACGGGCCCGGTGCGCTGAGCAGCTCTGACATCGCCACTGCAATCGCCGAGGCGTGCCCTGGCACATCAATTTCTGGCACCACGCGCACGCCGCGCTGGGTGGCGTAACGCACCACATCTCGCATCTGCTGCTGCGTGTAATACAAGCCATCGCTGGCCTTCTCCTGCAACTGCGGATAGTGGTTGGAAGCAAAACGCCAGCCCTGATCATCCGTTAGATGCCAGTGAAACACGTTCATGCGCGCAGCAGCGATGCCATCAATTTGACGCTTTACCGTTTCAATCGGCAGGAAATGACGCGCGGAATCAATCAGCACCCCGCGCCACGGGAAACGCGGTTTGTCATCAATGGTGACGTAGGGAATTTCCGTGCCTGTCTCATTATTTTCAACCAGCTGCAGCAGTGTTTCCATGCCACGCATCGCGCCAAAGCGCGTGTTGGCTTTGAGTAAGACGCCACGACTGTTCACCTCAAGATGATAACTCTCATCACTGTCAGGCTGCGGCAGCGGATCCACCGCTTGCGCGATTTGCACCTGGATAGTGGCCTGATCGCTCAATGCAGTGGTTGGCAGCAGTGGCCAACCCGTCTGACGTGAAATACGTGCGCGCCAGCGTGCTTCAGCCCCCTCCAGATGATCGCCAGAGATATGCAGCGTGAACTGCGGTGTTAATGTCAGAGCACCGCCGCTGGCGGGCTGTACGACTTTCTGCGGCCAAGGCATTAAAGGGAGATTGGTCGCGGGGGCGGCAAAAGCGGAATAAGCCATGGATAAACAACAGGCGAGCAGCGTTCGTTGCAGAAGCATGTAGGGCATCCTTGTAATGAAATGACGGGCCAAAATGGGCAAAAAGCTCATTAAACCTGCTTCGCGTCGCAAATCAAGTTGCATTAGGCTGAAGTTTGGGCGGGTTAAAACTTTTGAAGTTTAGTCCGTTTAACCATTGTGCGGCTTTCAATCTTCGTTATGTCTTCTTTGCTTCAGGTCAAAAGCAGTGCGATTAATTTCCGCATAAATACCATATATAGCGATTACACTCTCATTAAATACCTATATGTAGTTTCACGGAGAGAAAATGGCGA
>OBJT01000414.1_pt1 | contig 11239 bp, 10 predicted proteins | sample 1519861 | NCBI WGS metagenome assembly OBJT01 (sample SAMN02401118, study PRJEB22541) | soil metagenome, isolate JX
AGCCCAGGGCGGCGTGCAGGCATTGAGCCGCTCCTTATTCGGTCAATTGATCCCGAAAGAGCAAGCGAACGAATTTTTCGGATTCTATAACATCTTCGGGAAATTTGCGGCTGTGGTCGGTCCGCTGCTGGTCGGACTCATCTCGCAGCTGACAGGAAACTCGTTGGATGGCGTTTTTGCCCTGATCATCCTGTTCGTGATCGGCGGGATACTGCTGTTCTTTGTAAAAGTTCCGGATCCGCAAGCAAAGCAGCAGAGTTGACCATTTGAATTAATGTTTGCATGTGTGCCGAAAATGTGTTAAAATCTAATTTGCATCTTTATGCTCGTTTTTATAAAATGAAGACATTTCTTCAAGGTGGGAGACATTTGGCAGAACGTATTTCAGAAGAAAAATTAGCGCAAATCAGAACCGAAACGAATATTGTTGATGTCGTCAGCCAATATGTACAACTTAAAAAAAGAGGCAAGAATCATTTCGGATTTTGCCCGTTCCATGACGAGAAGACCCCTTCTTTTTCTGTTGCAGAAGAAAAACAGATTTTCCACTGTTTCAGCTGCGGAAGAGGAGGGAATGTTTTTACCTTTTTGATGGATGTCGAGGGCATTTCGTTCGTTGAGGCAGTCATCAAGACAGCCGAATTAAGCAACATTGCCTTGGATTTCTCGTACGAAAGCCATGCACAGGATAATCCGCTGCAGTCAAAAAAAGAAAAACTGATCCAAATCCACGAGGAAGCAGCTGCTTTTTACCATCAGGTCCTGATGAATACCGTCACGGGGCAAGCTGCGCTTGATTACATGATCCAACGCGGTTTCACCCCGGAGACACTAAAAGAGTATCAAATAGGGTTTTCCCCTTCCAATCGGACGGCGCTCTTTCAAATGCTAAAAGCGAAGGCATTCGATGAAGGACTCCTTCAGGAAAGTGGTATATTCACGGATAGACAAGGCCAGAACGAACTTTTTGATCGCTTCTCGGCCAGGATCATTTTCCCATTGCGGAACGCTAAAGGAAAGACGGTCGCTTTTTCCGGCAGAATTCTGCATGCTTCCCCAGCGGATGATACAGGTTACCATGAAGCAAAATATTTGAACAGCCCCGAAACACTTTTGTTCAACAAGCGGGATTTCCTTTTCAACTTCGATAAAGCCCGCAGTGAGATCCGAAGGCATTCAGAGGTGATCCTTTTCGAAGGATATATGGATGTCATATCCGCTTGGCAAGCGGGTGTGAAAAATGGCGTCGCCTCGATGGGGACCAGTCTGACGGAAGAACAGAACCGGATATTGACGAAGACCGCCGATAAAATAGTCATTGCCTATGACGGTGATCGGCCTGGTGTCGAAGCGACCAAGCGCGCCATAGAGATACTGGAACGCAACAAGCACTTCGATATCTCCATTTTCCCGCTGGAAGCAGGCATGGACCCTGATGAATACATCCAGCAGAAAGGTCCGGAGGCATTCGCCAAGGCACTGAACAATAACAGGGAGACAGTCATTCAGTTCTATTCGCGCTACCTCAAGATGAATCTGAACCTGGATTCCGAAAAAAATCGCATCACCTATATCGAAACCATGCTTAAGGCATTGGCTCCCTTGGATTCATTAGTCGAAAGAGAGCTCTACATGAAGGACATCGCGGATGAATTCAGTATTCCGATCGATATCCTGCAGAAGCAATTGAAGGGTTATCAGCAAGAGGTGCTCCAGCAAAGGCCTGAGCGCGAGCCGGTCAGGAGAACCGCGCCGCATGATGCCGCTCAGCACGCCATGTATCCAAGCACGAACAGACGCAAAGTGACCCAGGCTGAGCAAAGCGAAAAGCAGCTGCTTTACCGTTTGTTTCATTTCGAGGAAGTCTGGTCGTATCTGAATGAAATTGATGCGGATTTCAATTTCATCCATGATGACTACCAGACAATCTACATTTTGTATGAAGAGTTTTTCAGACAGAATGGGTTGGTCGGCAATATCGATCAATTCTTGGACCGCATCAATAATCCGGCTCTTCAAAACGTGATTACGGAGATTGAATGGTTCCAATTGGATTCGGAAGTCACCTATCAGGAAATTCAGGATCTCGTCCATATCATCCGGGACAAGTCGTCTTTACAGGACCAACTGACCAAGAAACAGGCAGAAATGAAGGAAGCTCGAAAGAGAAATGACAATGAGCGTCTGAAGACAATCATGTTGGAAATCGTTTCGCTCTCAAAAGAATTAAAAGCAACAAAGAAATAGCCCGCATCGAATGGAGGAATCATTTTATGGCAATCGAAAAAAATGATCAAGGTTTAACGTTAGAACAGGTAACCAAAAAGCTGATCGCAGAACACAAATTATTGGGGTCCGTCTTCTACGACGAATTGGCTGATAAGATAGCTACACCTTTCCAATTGGACGCGGATGACATGGATAAACTGATACAAAAAATGGAAGACGGCGGTGTCAGTGTCGTAGACGCTGACGGCGGCCCGACAGCTCGTCAACTTGCCAAAGAGACAGTGAAGCCTGAAAAACCAGCTGCATCCAAAAAGGATGAAGAAGAAGACTTGATGGCCGTGCCGGCCGGAGTGAAAATCAACGACCCGGTCCGCATGTACCTGAAGGAAATCGGCCGTGTGCCTTTGTTGAACGCAGAGGAAGAAGTCAATTTGGCCTTGCGCATCAAAGACGGCGATCAGGAAGCGAAACAGCAACTGGCTGAGGCCAATTTGCGTCTGGTCGTTTCCATCGCGAAACGTTATGTAGGGCGGGGCATGCAGTTCCTGGATCTGATCCAGGAAGGCAACATGGGTCTGATGAAAGCTGTCGAAAAATTTGACCATACGAAAGGTTTTAAATTCTCCACCTATGCCACTTGGTGGATTCGTCAAGCCATCACCCGTGCCATCGCCGACCAAGCCAGAACAATCCGTATCCCTGTGCACATGGTTGAAACAATCAATAAATTGGTCCGGATCCAACGGCAATTGCTGCAGGATCTTGGGCGCGAACCGACACCTGAAGAAATCGGCGCCGAGATGGACCTTCCGACTGAAAAAGTCAGAGAAATCCTGAAAATCGCCCAGGAGCCAGTTTCCTTGGAAACCCCCATCGGAGAAGAAGATGATTCCCATTTAGGCGACTTCATCGAAGACCAGGAAGTCCTGAGTCCGGCTGAGCATACTGCCCAGACGCTCCTGAAGGAACAACTCGAGGAAGTGTTGGACACTCTGACAGACCGTGAGGAAAACGTCCTGCGTCTACGGTTCGGTCTTGATGACGGGAATGTACGGACTTTGGAGCAAGTAGGGAAAGTATTCGGCGTAACCCGCGAGCGGATCCGTCAAATCGAAGCGAAAGCTTTGCGCAAACTGCGTCACCCAAGCCGCTCGAAACAATTGAAAGATTTTCTTGAGTAATAAGCACGCTGACCCGAGGTATTGCACTCGGGTTTTTCTTATGTCATTTTCTGAAAGATGTAAGGATTAATGGGATATATGAAATGGAATTATGCTAAAATAGACCTATCAGCAAAAATGGAAAGGGAGGGATGAGGTTGAATATTCAACAATTATCCGTAAGACTCGAGACAGTCGCAGGTTTTGTGCCGGAAAATGCCAGGCTGGCCGATATCGGCTCGGATCACGCCTATTTGCCTTGTGTTTTGGCAGCGCGCGATGTCATCAGTTATGCATTGGCAGGGGAAGTTGTGAAAGGCCCCTTCGAATCGGCGGCGGAACAAATCAGAACATCAGGAGTCGGCGATCGCGTCAGCGCCAGACTTGGCGATGGCATGGATGTGATCGAGCCGACAGATCATATAAACGTCGTCACTATCTGCGGGATGGGCGGGGACTTGATTTCCAAAATTCTGGAAAAAGGCAGAGTAAAAGATAAATTGGTCGGGGTGGAACGTTTGATCCTCCAGCCCAATAACGGAGAAAAGAAACTGCGTGAATGGCTGATAGGCCACCAATACAAAATTATCGACGAAACGATACTGGAAGAGAACGGAAAGATTTATGAAATCATCGTCGCCGAAAAGGCAGAGACAGCGGAAACATACTCTGAACTCGAATACAGCTTCGGCCGTTTCCTGCTTCAGACAAAAAATGAAGTTTTCCGCAAAAAGTGGTTATCCGAAATCGACAAGTGCCAATACATATTGGACAGCATGCAAAAAGCAAACAATAATCTGAATGAAAAAGAACAGCAAGTGATCAATAAAATCAATGAAATTAAAGAGGTGCTGGGATGAGAAGCATTACTGGTTATGAATTCATCGAGTTATTCGAATCGCATGTTCCGACTTGGCTGGCAGAAGAAGGGGATCCGGTGGGACTCCATTTGGGAGACTTGAGCCGTCCGGTCCGCCGTATTTTGGTGACGCTCGATGTCCGTCCGGAGGTCGTTCAGGAGGCCATCGAAAAGCAAGTCGATTTTATCTTCTCCCATCATCCGCCGATCTACCGACCGCTAAAAAATCTGGATGTTTCCGATAAGCAAACAAAAATGTATGTTGATCTGCTGAAACATGACATCAGCGTCTATGCTGCCCATACGAATCTGGACAATGCGAATAACGGGATGAACGATTGGCTCTCTGAGGCATTGGGGTTGTTGGATGTGGAAATTATGGACGTTACGAAACGCGTGCCCGTAAAAAAAATATCCGTATGCGTGCCGAATGCAGAATGCAATCGTGTCCGTCTGGCTATGACCGAGGCGGGAGCGGGGAATATTTCCGACGAATACAGTCACTGTTCCTACGAGGCGCAAGGGGTCGGCCGCTTCACGCCGCTAGAAGGCGCAAAACCAGCCATCGGCCATATCAATGAACCCGAAGCGGTGCAAGAGAAGAAAATTGAGATGATTGTGGAGGACAAGTACTTGGCGGACGTACTGGAGGCGCTGTATGAATCGCATCCTTACGAAGAGCCCATCTACGAAATCTACACGATCAATAATTTCCAGCGCGAATACGGTCTGGGAAGGGTCGGCAATTTAGCCCTGCCGATGTCTCTGCGTTCCTTTATCCAGTACGTGAAGGATGTTTTTCAGATTGAAGGCATGCGCTTCATCGCAGCGGATTTGGATCAGACGATCAGTCGCGTTGCCATCTGCGGCGGGGATGCCGGCAAATATTACCGGAAAGCAATCAAAAAGGGTGCGGATGTGTACATCACAGGCGACGTCTACTACCACACGGCCCACGATATGCAGGCTGATGGATTGACCGTCATAGACCCAGGCCATCATATCGAACAGATCTGCAAACCGAAATTATTGGAATTATTCAATGAATGGAAAAAAGAAAATGAGTGGGATCTGGAAGTCATCGCTTCCGAAATCAACACGGATCCTTTCATTTTCGACAGTCAATTGTGAGAGGATGTCAATGCATGCAAGAAAAATTAGTGGACCGTTTTTTGAAATACATAAAATTCGAGACAAGATCGGATGAAAAAAGTCTGACAGTTCCCTCTACCCAAAACCAGGTGGATTTCGCAAAAACGGTTTTGATGCCGGAACTGGAAGCAATCGGACTTTCGGATATCCAATACAATGCGGCTAATGGATTCGTGACGGCAATTTTGCCGCGTAACTCAGAAAAAGAGTTCCCTACAATCGGGTTCATCGCCCATATGGACACAGCTGATTTCGAGGCTGCGAATGTCAATCCGCTGATTTGGGATCACTATGCGGGCAACGATCTGATTTTGGATGCGGAAGCACAGGTGATCCTTTCGCCGAAGGATTTCCCCGCTCTGAAGAACTATATCGGTCAGACTCTGATCACCACCGACGGGAAAACGTTGTTGGGTGCGGACGACAAAGCCGGCATCGCCGAAATCATCACAGCGTTGGAAGCGATAAAAGCTGCGGATGACATAGAGCATGGGGACATCAAAGTCGCATTCGGTCCGGACGAAGAAATCGGCCGCGGAGCTGATCTTTTTGATGTGGCCGGTTTCGGTTGCGACTTTGCCTATACGATGGACGGAGGCCCGTTGGGGGAACTTGAATTTGAAAGCTTCAATGCCGCACAAGCCATCGTGACAATCCATGGCAAAAATGTGCATCCTGGAACTGCCAAGGACACGATGGTGAATGCGATCAAATTGGCCATCGCATACGACAGCGCTTTGCCGCAAAATGAAGTCCCTGAAAAAACCGAAAAGCGTGAAGGCTTTTATCACCTGTTGGGCATTGAAGGCAATGTGGAAGAGAGCAAGATGACCTACATCATCAGGGATCATGACAAGGCTCTTTTTGAGGACAGGAAAACGACCATGCTTGCGCTTGCGGATCGCATGAACAAGGAATTGACTGAGGAGCGCATCTCTATCGAAATGCATGATCAGTACTACAACATGGGTGAAGTGCTGAAAGAGGATATGCGTCCAGTCGATTTGGCTGAAGCAGCGATGAAGTCGTTGGGGATCACCCCGATCATCGAACCGATCCGGGGCGGGACGGATGGCTCAAAGTTGTCCTTCATGGGTCTGCCCACTCCGAATATCTTTGCCGGGGGAGAAAATTTCCATGGACGCTATGAATATGTGTCTGTCCAATCAATGGAAAAAGCAGCCGCGGTCATCGTGGAAATCATCAGACAAAGCCAAGGATACGGAAAGCTATGAGAAATCCAGTGCTTGTTTATTTCATCATGGTGAACGTAGTGCTTTTCATCATGATGGGCATCGACAAAAAGAAAGCGCGGGAGAAGGCTTGGCGCATACCGGAACGCAATCTGCTCCTGCTCGGATTTTTCGGTGGCGGCCTGGGCGGACTGCTTGGGATGCATCACTTCCGCCATAAGACGAAACACCTGAGTTTCAAGGTAATCTTCGCTTTGGGAACTGTTTTAACGGGAATAACATCCTACTTCTTATACCTATGAAAAAAAAATGCCGCTGTTTCCCATTCAGGAGACAGCGGCATTTTTTCTCATTTGTTTCTGATCAGGAATTGGAGGGATACGGCTTCGGGGCCGGCGTGGGTCATGACGCTGGCGCTGGCATAGGACGTGTACATCTGGGCGTTAGGGAAGGCGGCCTTCAGCATGACGATGATTTGGTTTGAATATTCCGACAGGCCGACGTGCGTGATGCCGATCGCTTCAACATCCAGGTATTTCTGCTTCAGTTCTTCGATGATCTCTTCATAGCGCTTGACGATTGCTTTTGTGCCGCGGCCTTTGATATCGGTAGTCAAAGCTCCGTCGATCATTTTCAGATTCGCTTTGATGTTCAGCAGTGTTGTGATGCGGCCCATCGTTTTTCCGATTCGGCCGCCCTTGACCATGTTTTCCAGGTTGACGATGCAGATGTATAGCAGGGTGCGATCCTTTACGGCAGTGACCCGAGGCAATGCTTCCGCCACCGTCAATCCTTCAGCGGCACATTTGGCTGCTTCCAATATTTGGAAGGCGGCGGCTCTTGCGCAGAACTTTGAATCGATGACGGTAACTTTACCATGGGCAAGTTTAGCCGCCTGATGAGCAGAATTTACGGTTCCGCTCAGCGTTTCGGTGACATGGATGGACAAAACTTCGCTGCCATCAGCTGTCAATTCATTGTATTTATCCAAAAAAGTGCCCATGGCCGGTTGGGATGATTTTGGCAATTCCTTGCTGTTCATCATTTTTTCGAGGAACTCAGGTTTGGTTATGGTGATGCCGTCATAGTACAGCACGTTATCGATCATGGATGAAAGCGGGATTACTGTGATTCCATATCTGTCAATTTCTTCTGCGGACAATTCCGTTGTGGAATCGGTCACAATTTTGAAGTTTGGCATGTTGATTCTCCTTAAGTGCAGTCTTATTTCCTTAAGCATAGCAGATTTTAAAGTAAAAGTAACGCAGATATCATTATCATTGTAAGCATATTCTTCTAATGTTGATGTTTTTTCCTGTAGAATAGATTATGCTATAATAGGTTAGTTGTAGAAGAAAGTAGGTTGCAGACATATGGATGGAATATTACCTTTATGGAAAGAACGCGGCATGACAAGTCACGACTGCGTATTCAAACTGAGAAAAATACTGAAAACTAAAAAAGTCGGGCATACCGGCACTTTGGATCCGGAAGTTGATGGCGTTTTGCCGATCTGCATCGGGAAAGCCACAAAAGTCGTCGAGTTTTTGACGGACACGGACAAAGCATACGAAGGGGAAATCACTGTCGGTGTTGCCACAACGACTGAGGACAGCCAAGGGGAGACGATCGCGAAGAAACCTGTCGATCAGGCGCTGTCTTTGGCTGAGATCGATGCAGCGATGAAAGCCATGGTTGGCGAAAGCATCCAAGTTCCGCCGATGTATTCCGCGGTCAAGGTGAACGGGAAAAGGCTGTACGAGTACGCCCGCAAAGGGTTGACCGTCGAAAGGCCGCAAAGAAACATCCACGTCATGAGTTTTGAGCGGATTTCGGAACCCGTCTATCAGGCGGAAGACCAAACAATGTCCTGGCGCTTCCGGGTCACTTGCGGAAAAGGGACCTACGTGCGGACTTTGGCCGTCGATCTGGGCGCATCTTTGGGTTATCCGGCTTACATGTCAAGTTTGACGCGCACCATGAGCGGAGCCTTCACGAAGGCTGATTGCCTGACGCTGCAGCAAGTGGCTGAAGCGATGGCGAACAATGAAATTGACGCCCACCTGAAACCGATCGACTCGGTATTCGCAGCGTATCGGCAGATTGCGCTCGATGATGAGTTGTGGGATAAGGTGAAAAATGGTGCGGTATTGCCGAAGGAGGGGCCATTCGAAACTATGGAAGCTCCCGTTCTATTCACCTACAGGGACAAAATCGTGGCGATGTACGAACCGCATCCGACCAAAGCCGCTTGCATCAAACCCAGGAAAATGTTCCTATCATAATCAGCAAGGAGTTGCTAACGCAATGGAAATAATACATATGCATCATCCCTATGACCAAAAACTGATACCCGATGAACAAGTGGTGTTGGCATTGGGTTATTTTGACGGCGTCCACAGAGGACATCAAGAAGTGATCAAGAGAGCAAAGGAAGTTGCCGATAAGAAGAACCTCAAACTTGCCGTCATGAGCTTCAATCATCACCCGAGCATCGTTTTCCAGAAGATGAATCCGGAAACGATGCAATATTTGTCGACCGTCAACCGCAAAGCCGAAATATTCGAACGCTTGGGCGTTGATTATTTCTTCGTCATCTCTTTCACCTCTGCGTTTGCCTCTTTAAGGCCGCAGGAATTTGTCGACCAATACATCAGCGGCCTGCATGCTGCCGCAGTCGTAGCCGGCTTCGATTACACCTATGGGCCAAGAGAAATAGCGGATATGAAACAATTAGTGAACTATGCAAAAGGCCGCTTTGAAGTCATAGAGGTCGCCGAGCTGAAGAACGAAGCCGAAAAAATCAGTTCCACGCATATCCGGGAAGCATTAGCCGAAGGGAATATGGAAAAAGCGAATGCGTATTTAGGCTATGTCTATCAGATTGAAGGCACGGTCATCCATGGCGATGCGCGAGGCAGGCTGCTGGGTTTCCCGACCGCAAATATCCAGACCGAAAAACACACACGCTTGCCAAGGAACGGCGTATACATCGTGAGCATCAGGGTGAATGGAACCTGGTACCGCGGCACGGCTTCGATCGGGCACAACATCACTTTTGAAGCCGGCCGCGACAAAACCGTGGAAGTGTACATACTGGACTTCGATAAAATGATCTACGGCGAGGACGTAGCCGTCAGATGGCACCATTTTATCCGCAGCGAGATCAAATTTTCGGGCGTCGACGAGCTGATTGCGCAGCTGAAAAGCGATGAAGCGGAAACGATCGCCTTTTTTAAGGATCACCCCTTGGATGAGGTGACCCTCTAAATGGCAGCCGCTTATTTGCACATTCCTTTCTGCGAACACATCTGCTTCTATTGCGACTTCAATAAAGTGTTTTTGGAAGGGCAACCGGTCGATGAATATGTGGATGCTCTGATAAAGGAAATGCAGTTGTCGAAGCGACTGCACCCTAAAGAAGAGATAAGCACTTTCTACATCGGCGGCGGTACACCGACGACACTGAATGAGCGCCAACTGGAAAAGCTTTTGAACGGAATCCGCAGCACCTACGTGTTGCCTAAGGGCGCCGAGTTCACGATGGAAGCCAATCCGGAAAGTGTTTCGTTCGAAAAGCTGAAGATCATGCGTGATTATGGGGTCAACCGTTTAAGCATGGGGGTCCAATCCTTCAATAACGACATCCTGAAAAAAATCGGCCGCATCCACACAGCCGAGCAAGTATACACTTCCGTGGCCGACGCACGAAGGGCCGGATTCGAAAACATGACCATCGATCTGATCTTCCGATTGCCGAACCAAACGATGGCTGATTTTGAAGAAAGCTTGAACAAAGCCCTGGAATTGGATTTACCGCATTATTCGATCTATGCCTTGATCCTTGAGAACAAGACGGTGTTCTACAACCTGATGCGTCAGGGGAAACTGCCGTTGCCTTCAGAAGACACAGAAGCCGACATGTACGCCTTGGCTATCGAGACGATGTCAAAAAACGGCAGGAACCAATACGAAATCTCCAATTTTGCGCTTTCGGGGTATGAATCCCAACATAATCTTACCTATTGGAAAAATGAATCCTATTTCGGGTTCGGGGCTGGAGCGCACGGCTACATTGATGGGATCCGTTACCACAATCATGGGCCGATCCAGCAATATCTGGCTCCCTTGCGCGAAAACAGCTTGCCGATCATCCGTCAGCAGCAGTTGTCGAAAAATGAACAGATGGAAGAAGAGATGATTCTGGGGTTGCGTACGATGGTTGGCGTCAGCCAACAACATTTTGCCGATAAATTTCAGATCCCGCTGTTGGACCAGTACGCTGCCGTCATTTCGGATTTGGTTGCGGAAGGACTGCTTGTGATCGATGGCGACAGGATCCGTTTGTCCCCAAGAGGTGTTTTCCTCGGAAACGAAGTATTCCGTTCTTTCTTGATGTGAATGCGTTCGTTGCCGTTCGGGTGCCGATAATGTTATGAAAAATGATTGTATTCCGTTGACAAAGCCTGTTACCCGTGATAAATTTATTTATGGTTAGCACTCATTGTGGTCAAGTGCTAAAGTGAGGTGAAAATCTTGTTAACAGAAAGACAGTTGCTAATTTTGGATTTAATTGTCAGGCATTACATCGAATTCGAGGAGCCGATCGGGTCGAAGACGCTTCTTAAGGAGTCCTCTTTGCCTTT
>OBJT01000415.1_pt1 | contig 11232 bp, 10 predicted proteins | sample 1519861 | NCBI WGS metagenome assembly OBJT01 (sample SAMN02401118, study PRJEB22541) | soil metagenome, isolate JX
GTATGGGCCGTTGTTCAGTTAGTGATGCTGGTCGTATCCACATTGTTCAACCTGGCTGGTGGCGAAGGAAACCGGTGCAATTCCGGGCAAAACACGCGGCGGGAAGCAATGTCGCCGCACATCTGAATAGTTACCCGAACTTGTGCCAAACATTAGGCGAACTGGAATACCGCCGCATTGAGTTGTATGTCGATCAACAAGGCTGGCGCTGCATGATAGAACCTTGGGCAGCCAGCGAGGTGGTATGTCGCATGCCACCAGTGAGACGCTATCTGCGTTTGGATGCGCACCAACGCATGTTATTGCTCAGTAGCATGAAAATGATCAGCGAAGCATTTTCGCGACTTAATCCGCCGGAAAGCCTAGTAAAATCGAAAGGACATGTTGCAGTGTCGCCATGCTGTGGGTGACAGCCGCTTTTTGCAAAGGCGTGTTCAGGCAGGTTAGACGTACTTATCGAGCCAATAACAAGATGCGGAATAGGCTGCAGACAGAGTGGGTAAACGCCCTTTGAGCAGGGGGCAGAATCCACCCTCACCCTCATCTCAATCACCCGTAAACTTGCGGTCGCTCACACATTCCAGAACATTTTTGTTAGCAGATGATTTTATTAAATCGCTAAATTTCAATGAGCTAATGATGTATCTGGTACTTTTCATCATCCATAAGAACGATTATCGCCTTTCAATGACTGCGCTATATCTGTTGCCGTCAGCCTGTGTGTGCCTGTGAATCATCATCAAGCTGTTCTGCAGAGCCAAGCGCATTAAATTCTTTAAGCAAGGCTTTAAGTTGCTGCATTTTTTGCGGGCCAAAATGCTGCTCAATCTGTTGGTAGCCGGCCTCAATCTCGGTGCAGGCTTCCTGATAAATCTCAACGCCCTTTGGCGTGAGCGAAGCAAACAGTTTGCGCTGATCGTTCAACGGTTTCAGACGATACACCACCCCATCACGTTCGAGGCGCGTCAGGATGCCGGTCAGGCTGGGACGCAAAATACAGGCCTGTTGCGCCAGCGCGTGAAAATCCAGCGAGCGGTGCTCGGCAAGAATGCGAATGATACGCCACTGCTGCTCGGTCAAATTGTGTTGGTTGAGAATTGGACGGAAATAGCCCATCGCGGTTTCGCGAGCCTGTAACAGGGCAATGGTCAGTGAATCGTACATTTCGGTACCGCTTTGGTTAAGTATGCCGGGTTTCACAACAGTATATTTGCACCACTTCTGGCTGCCTATTAATAAAGAATTAATCCGAGGAAATAATTTATAACATTAACAAATTAATAAAGTGATCGCCATCACAAATGCATTAACAAACTCACAACAAATAACTCCATACTTACATGATAACTGACTGATTTAAACTCAAAAAAAGTAAAAAGTCATCTTGATAGAAGTACTAAAAGGTCAATAAAAGCATATTGACCTTGTGTGAATTATCGATCTAATAATATTTCATTAATATGTTAACAATGTGGCTAGCATGCCCAAACTGGTACAAGGAATCGCAATGAAAAGGTCTGTATTTGCTGTCGCGCTTAATCACCGTTCACAGACGGAGGAATGGGCCACCCGTTTTCATGATGCTCCCTATAAGACGCCACCGAAAACCCCGGTGTGGTTCATCAAACCACGTAATACCCAGCGCCAGTCGGGTGACAGCATCGTTCTGCCTGAACATCAGCAAACGTTCAGTGGCGCGACTTTGGCTGTGGTGATCGGTCAGAAAGCGCGCAAGGTGTCCGAGGCAGATGCCCATCACTACATCGCCGGATATGCCCTCGCTAATGAAATCAGTCTGGCGGAAGAGAGCTTCTATCGTCCGGCTATCAAAGCCAAATGCCGCGACGGTTTTTGCCCAATTGGCGACGTCGCCAACGTGCCGGATGCCAGTGCGCTGGACATCGTCACAGAAGTTAACGGCGTGGTGAAGCAAAGCTGGTCCACCGCCGATCTGCACCGCAACGCCGCCGAACTTATCGCCGCGCTGAGTGATTTCGCCACCTTGCAGGCGGGCGACGTCATTTTGCTGGGTACGCCACAGCAACGTATCCCGGTGATTGCTGGCGATATCGTTACGATTAAAGCGCGCGGCCTGCCAGCACTGACCAACCTGTTCACTGATGTTCCGAGCGTGCAAACCCAGCCGGATGACCATCCGACGTTTTTTGCACTTGGCCTCAATTATGCCGATCACGCCGCCGAACTGGCGTTTAAAGCGCCGGAAGAGCCTCTGGTTTTTATCAAAGCCGCCAATACGCTCACCGGCGATAACTGCGTCACGGTGCGTCCAGATAACCTCGAATATATGCACTACGAAGCAGAGCTGGTGGTGGTGATTGGCAAAACCGCGCGCAACGTCAAACGCGAAGAAGCGCTGGATTACGTCGCTGGCTACACCCTGTGTAACGACTACGCGGTGCGTGATTACCTCGAAAACTACTACCGCCCTAATCTGCGTGTAAAAAGCCGCGACACCCTGACGCCGCTGCTGAACACCATCACACCGCGTGACGCGATTTCCGATGTGCAAAACCTGCAACTGAAAACCTTCGTTAACGGCCAACTCACTCAGTCCGGCACCACGCAGGACATGGTGTTTGATGTCGCCTTCCTGATCGAATACCTGAGCGAATTTATGACGCTGCAACCGGGCGACATGATCGCCACCGGCACGCCGAAAGGGCTGGCCGATGTGAAGCCAGGCGATGAGGTGGTAGTGGAAGTGGAAGGCGTGGGGCGTTTAACCAACCACATTATCAGCGAGCAACAGTTCGAGGAGAGCCAGAAATGAAAAAGATTAATCACTGGATTGATGGCAAAAGCGTAGCCAGTAGCGACTACTTCACCACGGTCAACCCGGCTAACGGTGACGTGCTGGCAGAAGTGGCTTCCGGTGGGGAAAAAGAGATCCATCAGGCGGTTGAAGCGGCTAAAAACGCCTTCCCGAAGTGGGCCAATACGCCCATGAAAGAGCGCGCACGTTTGATGAACCGCTTAGGTGAGTTGATCGACCAGAACGTGCCGGAAATCGCCGCAATGGAAACCGCCGATACCGGTTTGCCGATCCATCAGACCAAAAACGTGCTGATCCCACGCGCTTCACACAACTTCGAGTTCTTCGCGGAAATCTGCCAGCAGATGAACGGCCGCACCTATCCGGTTGATGACAAGATGATGAACTACACGCTGGTACAGCCGGTGGGCGTTTGTGCACTGGTTTCGCCGTGGAACGTGCCGTTCATGACCGCGACCTGGAAAACCGCACCTTGTCTCGCGCTGGGCAACACTGCGGTGCTGAAGATGTCGGAGCTGTCGCCACTGACTGCCGATCGTCTTGGCGAGCTGGCACTGGAAGCGGGTATTCCAGCGGGTGTGCTCAACGTGGTGCAGGGTTACGGTAACACCGCGGGTGATGCACTGGTGCGTCATCATGATGTGCGGGCTATCTCCTTCACCGGCGGCACCGCTACCGGGCGCAAGATCATGCAAACCGCTGGCCTGAAAAAGTACTCCATGGAGCTGGGAGGCAAATCACCGGTACTGATCTTTGAAGATGCCGATATCGAACGTGCGCTGGATGCCGCGCTGTTCACCATCTTCTCCATTAACGGCGAACGCTGCACTGCAGGTTCACGCATTTTCATTCAGCAAAGCATCTATCCGGAATTTGTGAAGCGTTTCGCCGAACGCGCCAATCGCCTGCGCGTCGGCGATCCCACGAATCCTGACACCCAGGTTGGCGCACTGATCAGCCCACAGCACTGGGAAAAAGTGTCTGGCTACATCCGCCTCGGCATCGAAGAAGGCGCCAAATTAGTGGCGGGCGGCCCGGATAAGCCTGAAGGCTTGAGCCACGGCAACTTCCTGCGTCCTACCGTATTTGCCGACGTTGATAACCGCATGCGCATCGCTCAGGAGGAGATCTTCGGACCGGTGGCTTGCCTGCTGCCTTTCAAAGATGAAGCCGAAGGTCTGCGCATGGCGAATGACGTTGAATATGGCCTTGCTTCCTATATCTGGACGCAGGACGTCAGCAAGGTGCTGCGTCTGTCGCGCAGCATCGAAGCGGGCATGGTGTTTGTGAACACCCAGAACGTACGCGATCTGCGCCAACCGTTTGGCGGCGTAAAAGCCTCTGGCACCGGCCGCGAAGGCGGTGAATACAGCTTTGAGGTATTCGCAGAGATGAAGAACGTCTGCATCTCGTTTGGCGACCACTCAATCCCGAAATGGGGCGTGTAAATAACGTCCCGCCCCGCTGTGTCAGCGGTGGGGCAATTCTTACCCTGATGAGAAGATAACAATGACTAAGTTAACCGCGTCCCTGCCAGCACCGGATGTCCTGCGCTGTGCTTACATGGAAATCCAGGTCACTGACCTGAAAGCCTCTCGTGAGTTTTATGTCGATATTCTTGGCCTGCATGTCACCGCCGAAGATGAGAAAACCCTCTACCTGCGCTCGCTGGAAGAGTTTATTCATCACAACATCGTGCTGCGTGAAGGCCCGGTGGCTGCCGTTGCCGCCTTCGCTTTCCGCGTGCGCTCGCCGGAAGATGTGGATCGCGCCGAAGCCTATTACCAAGCGCTGGGCTGTAAAACCGAACGCCGCGTTAACGGCTTCGTGAAAGGGATTGGTGACTCAGTGCGTGTAGAAGACCCGCTCGGCTTCCCGTACGAGTTCTTCTATGACGTGCAGCACGTTGAGCGCCTTGCCTGGCGCTACGAGTTATACACGCCAGGTGCGCTGGTGCGTCTTGATCACTTCAACCAGATCACACCAGATGTACCGCGTGCGGTGGAGTACATTGAAGGTCTTGGCTTCCGCGTCACCGAAGATATCCGTGATGACAAAGGGACCGTTTACGCGGCATGGATGCGCCGCAAATCCACCGTGCACGACACCGCAATGACCGGCGGCGCGGGTCCACGCATGCACCATATCGCCTTTGCCACCCACGAGAAGCACAACATTCTGGCGATCTGCGACAAGCTCGGCGCACTGCGTAAATCCGACATGATTGAGCGCGGCCCAGGCCGTCACGGTGTCTCCAACGCCTTCTATCTGTACATCCGCGATCCCGATGGCCACCGCATCGAAATCTACACCCAGGACTATTACACCGGCGATCCGGATAACCCGGTAGTGAGCTGGGACGTGCATGACAATCAGCGCCGCGACTGGTGGGGCACACCGGTGGTACCAAGCTGGTACACCGATGGTTCGCTGGTGCTGGATCTGGACGGTCAGCCACAGCCCGTGCGCGAACGTGAGCACACCAGTGAAATGGCCGTGACCATCGGTGCAGACGGCTTCTCTTACACCCGCAAAGGTGATGAAGAAGCGGGATACAAGCTTGGCAACACCCTGTAATCCGCAGACCGCAGCCTCCCGCGCTGCGGTCGCTTTTCCCGGAGTTATTTCATGCCCCATTTTATCGCCGAATGTACCGACAACATCCGTGAACAGGCCGATCTGCCTGGCCTGTTTGCAGAGGTGAATCAGCATCTTGCCAGCAGCGGCATCTTCCCGCTCGGCGGCATTCGTAGCCGCGCTCACTGGCTTGATACCTGGCAGATGGCCGATGGCAAACACGATTTCGCCTTTGTACACATGACGCTGAAGATTGGTCACGGACGTGCACTGGAAGAGTTGCAGCCGGTGATGGCCGCGCTGTTCGACCTCATCAAAGCACATTTCGCCGCCCTCAGTGCCGAGCGCTATCTGGCGCTGTCGCTGGTCGTGGAAGAACTGCATCCGGTGCTGAACTTTAAGCAGAACAACGCCCACGCGCTTTATCGCTGAGGATGTGGTGATGAAAACTGAATTACAGATCCGGCGCCAGCATGCCTATATCAATGGCGAGTGGACCGAAGCGCTGAACGGCAGGCAGTTCAATGTCTGCAATCCCGCAAACGGTGCCGTCATCGCGCATGTGGCGGATTTAGGCGCAACAGAAACCCGCGCTGCTATTGCCGCGGCAGAACAGGCACTCATCGGCTGGAGTGCAACAACCGCCCATGAGCGCAGTGCGATCCTTAAACGCTGGTTTAAGTTAATCACCGTGCATCAGATGCCGCTGGCACAGCTGCTGAGTGAAGAGCAGGGTAAACCACTTAACGAAGCGCTGGGTGAAATCACCTACGCCGCCAGTTTTATTGAGTGGTTTGCCGAAGAGGGCAAACGAACCTATGGCGAAACCATCCCCTCGCCTGCGGCACAGCGTCGTTTGTTGACCATCAAACAGCCGATTGGTGTCGTTGCTGCCATCACGCCTTGGAATTTCCCCTGCGCGATGATCACTCGCAAAGTCGGTCCGGCGCTGGCAGCAGGCTGCACGGTGGTGCTCAAACCTGCCGCCGAAACACCGCTTTCCGCACTGGCACTGGCGATACTGGCAGAAGAAGCCGGATTGCCAGCTGGCGTGCTGAATATCGTTACCTCCAGCGATGCCGTGGCAGTGGGGGCTGAACTCACCGCGAGTCCCGTGGTGCGTAAGCTTTCGTTTACCGGTTCCACCCGCATCGGCAAGCTGCTGATGGCGCAAAGTGCCGACACGGTGAAAAAACTCTCGCTGGAACTCGGTGGCAATGCCCCGCTGATTGTGTTTGATGACGCCGATCTCGATAGTGCTGTCGCGGGTGCCTTGGCGGCTAAATTCCGTAACAGCGGGCAAACCTGCGTCTGTGCCAACCGCATTCTGGTGCAGGACGGCATCTATGACGCCTTTGCCGAGCGCTTTGCCACTGCCGTTGCCGAGCTGAGAGTCGGCCCGGCCAGCGATGCGCAGTCACAGCAAGGTCCGCTGATCTCCCGCGCCGCCTGCCGCAAAGTGGAAGAACACATTGCCGATGCGGTGCGTCTTGGTGCATCCGTGCTGACCGGCGGCAAAGCACACAGCCTTGGCGGCCAGTTCTGGCAGCCGACGGTGCTCACCGACGTCATACCTTCGATGCGTATCGCCAGCGAAGAGACCTTTGGTCCGGTCGCCCCGCTGTTCCGTTTCCACACTGAAGCCGAAGCCATTGCGTTAGCCAACAGCAGTGAAAGCGGGCTGGCGGCCTATTTTTGGTCTCAAAACGTGCAGCGCTGCTGGCGAGTTGCCGAAGCGCTGGAAAGCGGCATGGTCGGTATCAATGAAGGATTGATCTCCAACGAAGTGGTGCCGTTTGGCGGCATTAAACAGTCCGGGCTGGGACGTGAAGGGTCGCGTTACGGCATCGAGGACTATCTGGAAGTGAAATACCTCTGCTTCGGCGGAATAAACAGACAGGAGTCTGACCATGTTAGATCAGCAAACCATTAAGAACCTGGCGCACGAACTGCATCAGGCAGAACAGAATCGTGAACAAACGCGCCAGCTTTCGCTGCGTTACGAGATGACCATCGACGACGCCTACGCCATTCAGCGTGAATGGGTCGCGACCAAGATCGCGGAAGGTCGCGTGCTGAAGGGCCACAAAATCGGTCTGACGTCGAAAGCGATGCAGGCAAGCTCGCAAATCAGCGAACCGGATTATGGCGCGCTGCTTGATGACATGTTCTTTGACGACGGTAGCGACATTCCGGTCGATCGCTTTATCGTACCGCGCGTTGAAGTGGAGCTGGCCTTTGTGCTGGCAAAGCCGCTACGCGGGCCTAACTGCACCTTGTTCGATGTTTACAACGCCACCGACTACATCATTCCGGCCCTGGAGATTATCGATGCGCGCTGCCACGGCATCGACCCGGAAACCCAGCGCCCACGCAAAGTGTTCGACACCATCTCTGACAACGCCGCCAACGCGGGCGTGGTGATGGGCGGACGTCCGATCAAACCCAACGAGCTCGATTTGCGCTGGATCTCCGCAATGATGTACCGCAACGGCGTCATTGAAGAGTCGGGTGTTGCCGCAGCGGTACTCAATCATCCAGCTAACGGGGTGGCGTGGCTGGCAAACAAACTGGCCCCGCACGATGTGCAGCTGGAAGCCGGTCAAATCATTCTCGGTGGTTCCTTTACCCGTCCCGTCGCGGCGCGTAAAGGCGACACTTTCCACGTGGATTACGGCGTGATGGGCTCCATCAGCTGTCGCTTTGTTTAAGGAGAACCCATGTTGACCAATACCTTTAAACAGGCTCTGGCGGCGAAGCAGCCGCAGATCGGGTTGTGGCTCGGACTCGCCAACAGCTACAGCGCAGAAGTGGTTGCCGGCGCGGGTTTTCACTGGCTACTGATTGATGGCGAACATGCGCCGAATGATGTGCGCTCGGTGCTCAGCCAGTTACAGGCGATTGCACCTTACAGCAGCCATCCCGTAGTGCGGCCGCCGTGGAACGATGCAGTGGTGATCAAACAATTACTCGATACAGGCGCGCAAACGCTGCTGATCCCGATGGTGCAAAACGCTGAAGACGCGCGTAACGCGGTGAAAGCCTGCCGTTATCCGCCGCATGGTGTTCGCGGCGTTGGCAGCGCACTGGCGCGCGCTTCGCGCTGGAATCGCATTCCCGATTACCTGAAACAAGCCGATGCGGAGATGTGTGTGCTGGTGCAGATTGAAACCCGCGCAGGCGTCGCCAATCTGGAGGAGATCCTGGCGGTTGAAGGTGTCGACGGGGTGTTTATCGGACCCGCCGATCTCAGCGCCGACATGGGCTTTATGGGTAATCCGGCACATCCCGAGGTGCAAAACACTATCGACAGTTGCATAGACAAAATCCTCGCCGCCAGCAAAGCACCGGGCATTCTGATGGCGAACGAGACGCTGGCACAGCGCTATCTGGATCGGGGGGCGCTGTTTGTTGCGGTCGGCGTCGATACCACCCTACTAGCACGAAGCGCCGAGGCATTAGCCGCCCGTTTCACTTCTAACCTGCCAAAAACCACGAGCGGCGAACAGTCAGTTTATTAAGCCGCCAGGAGAAAACCATGACGACCCTAACGCAACAGCCACACGAAAACAGCTTGTCCGCAACCGAACAACGCGTGATGAAGAAACTCTTTAAACGTTTGATTGTGTTTTTGTTTGTCCTGTTTGTTTTCTCCTTTCTTGATCGTATCAACATTGGCTTCGCCGGTTTGACCATGGGCAAAGATCTTGGTCTGACATCGACCATGTTTGGCCTGGCGGCGACGCTGTTTTACGTGACTTATGTGCTGTGCGGCATCCCCAGCAACATCATGCTGGGCATTGTCGGCGCGCGGCGCTGGATCGCCAGCATCATGGTGCTGTGGGGCATCGCTTCAACCTGCACCTTGTTCGCCACTGACGCGCACACGCTCTATCTGCTGCGCATGTTAGTCGGTATTGCCGAAGCCGGATTTCTGCCCGGTATTTTGGTGTATCTGACGTGGTGGTTTCCGGCCTATTATCGCGCCCGTGCCAATGCGCTGTTTATGATTGCCATGCCAGTGACCATGATGATTGGTTCACTGCTCTCCGGTTACATTCTGGCGCTCGATGGCGTGTGGCAGCTGAAAGGCTGGCAATGGCTGTTTTTACTGGAGGGTTTACCCTCGGTCCTGCTCGGCGTAGCGACATGGTTTTTCCTCGACGATCGCCCGGCGCAGGCGCGCTGGCTGAACGATGATGAAAAACGGGCGCTCATCGCCATGCTGGATCGCGAACGTGAAATTCCCAAACCTAACTTTGCCGCGCGCAAACCACTCTGGCGCGAAGTACTGACGCCAGTGGTGCTGCTGTATACCCTCGCCTACTTTTGTCTGACCAATACGCTGAGCGCCATTAATATTTGGACGCCACAAATCCTGAAAAGCTTCAACGAAGGCAGCAGCAACATTGTGATTGGCTTGCTGGCGGCGATCCCACAGTTTTGCACCATCCTCGCGATGATCTGGTGGAGCCGCCGCTCTGACCGATTGCAGGAGCGCAAACGCCATACCATTCTGCCTTATCTGGTGGCCGCGCTCGGCTGGCTGCTGGCTTCCGCCAGCGATCATCCGCTACTGCAACTGCTTGGCATCGTAATCGCGTCGTCTGCCGCCTTTACCGCGATGGCGATTTTCTGGACCACGCCGGATCAGGTCATCAGCTATGCCGCACGCGCTGTCGCCCTCGCCGTCATTAATGCCATTGGCAATGTGGGTTCCGCCGTGAGTCCCTTACTGATTGGTATTCTGCGCGATTTGACTGGCAGCTTCAGTTCAGGTCTGTGGTTTGTGGCCGGTTTGCTGGTGTTAGGTGCCCTGGTGCTAACGCGTATTCCGATGGGTGCGCATACCGCAGCACGCTTGCCTCAGGCTACAACCCCGCAGGAAACGCCATGAGCGGCTTTGAAAATATCGATATCAGCAAAGCCTACGATGTGCGGTATGCCGGTGAAGAAGTGCATTACGAGACATTCGAACGCCTTGCCAGCTTCTTTGGTCGCGATATGCATCCGCACTGGCACGACCGTTCGTTTCAGTTGCACATGCTGGTGACCGGCAAGATCACGCTGCAACTTGACAATCACTATTACGATCTTAAAGCGCCGCTGTTTGTACTGACACCGCCCTCGGTGCCCCATGCTTTTATTACCGAATCAGACAGTGATGGTCATGTGCTGACCGTGCGCCAGGAATTGATCTGGCCACTGGTGGAAAAACTTTGGCCAGGCAACGCCGAGGCAATTAACCGCACCGGCATCTGCCTGTCCCTGGAGTCTTCACCTGCGACACTGAAAGCACTCCATCATTACTGGGCACTCATGGCGGCAGAATTTCAACAAAGTGACACAGGTCGTGAATTCACACTGATCGCACTTGCTCAGGCTATCTTCACTCAGGTATTGCGGGCTGCGCCGCCGGATGAGCTCTCTGCCACCAGCGTGCGTGGCGAGATGCGTCAGTTTCAGCGTTTCAATCGCATGATCGACAGTTGTTTTCGGCAGCATCTTAACGTGCCGGACTATGCACGTGAGTTAGGGATCAGCGAATCAAGACTGACTGAAATATGCCGACGTTTCGCCAATCAGTCGCCTAAAAAACTGATCTATGAGCGTGTGGTCCGCGAGGCCAAGCGCCAACTCCTGTTCAGCAGTGAAAACGTAAACCAGATTTCCTTTGCGTTGGGATACAAAGATCCCGCCTATTTCTCCCGCTTTTTCCATCGTATGGCCGGTTGCTCACCGAGCCAGTTTCGCAATCGTTAACGGCTGTGCCGGGCCGGGCGATGAGGAAGTCTCTCATCGCTCTTTTTTTGAGTTTGATCCCGCTCTCACTTTCATTCCCGCCGCTGAAAAGTACCCGT
>OBJT01000416.1_pt1 | contig 11225 bp, 11 predicted proteins | sample 1519861 | NCBI WGS metagenome assembly OBJT01 (sample SAMN02401118, study PRJEB22541) | soil metagenome, isolate JX
TTAATGTGAATATTAATGTTAATAATTATTGGTTAATAGATGATTAAAACAAAACCTTGCAATAAGCAGTAAAAGAAATATTGGAGAATATGAATGAAAATGATTGCGGCATTTTTACTCTTATTGGTTGGATTAGGCGTGATCGTACTGTATTTCCAACCATCTGACCCACTGACTTCATCAAATGATCTGTATATCCACCAGATGAAAGATGATTATCTTGAAGTTCCATCCAAACCACTCAATCAGCAGGAGATTAACCAAAAAGAGATTAAAACAACAACTTTATTAAACCAATCTGGCACATCGGAAGAGGAGGCTCAATTTTATAACACCAAAAGTGACTCAGCGATTCAACCGATAGATCCAGAAACTGATCCAGCAAATCAAATTAAAACGCTTTAATCATCGCATGGTCTTTATCCAATCATCGCTTGAGAGTCACAGGCAAGTCAGTTACCGATACGAGAACTGGTTTGGTCTTCCCGCGTATTGATGTATTGGCTGCAAGTAACGGCTTATCATCCAATTAAGGTTAATTTTTTATAGTTTAAATTGATCTAGAGTACGTTTAAAAGTGCCATAACTCGTTGCATGATCTTAATCTGCAACGAGTTTTTTTTAAATTATTAATGACATTTAGCTAAATTGTCAGCACTAAAATTACTTTGCAGCTTCTTAAAATTTGCTTGAATGGCTGGTTCTTGAATATTAAATATGGCGGATGTTTGAGTGGGTGAGTTGGTATTATTTGAATATTGTGTTGTGTTGGTGCTGGCTGAAATTAAGCCTTGACGATTAAAAATCCAATGCTCCACAGCTTGACCACCCTCAAAATTACCCGTGAATTCAATAAAGCAATTTTTCGGTTGTTGAATAAGTCGAGCGGTATTGTTTTCGGTCGTAGGGGTTGCTTCGATATTTTGAACTTGTTCTAAAATTTGAGTCGCTGTAGTTGTCTGGATCGGAGAAGAAGAACAGCCTGTAAAGATAAGGCTTGTGGTGATTGAAAATAAAAGTGCTTTTAACGGCGTTACATTCATGTGCGAAATTCCAGTTCTACGCCAATCTCAACTTAAAATAAGATTTTCGAATTGAATTGGTGAATGACCAAGCTTTTTATTTAGCACCACACAAATTGTATGCGACAGAATTTTACGAGTTATGCGGTGGGTTAAATGCCATAGATCTTTTGCCCTCACTTTCTGAATGTGAAAGCGATCTGTTAATTGACCAATCACTGTTTCAATCTTTCTTCTGGCTTTCATCAGTATTTGCAGTGTCTCTTTAGGTCTGAAATCTATCATGTTTTTTCTAAAGGGTGTTTGTAAATCAATACCCTGATATTCATAATATCGTTTCAATTCTGGTCTTAAATAGCCCTTATCTGCTCCCAGTAAACCGTAAATATCATTCGTAATTTCAGGTGCAACATCTCGCTCATCACAATGAGCAGGTGCAAAGGTATAACCCGAAATCATGCCTGAAAGATTAATGACGATATGAGCTTTGAAACCATAATATTTTTCTTGTTTTGCAGCACAATAACTAAAACCTGCGTATTCTTTAAAGTTTTTATGCTTTCTAGCTCTGGTATAACTACAGACAGGGAGTGGGAAGCCATCAATAAAGTGAATGTTATCTGAACCATAACGCTGAATGAGCTGTGCCATAATGGATTGACTGACATGCCACAGGTTTGCACAATGTTTACAGAAATTGGGATAAGATCCTAATTTTGGAAACCATTCTAACCAATTGTTTTTGAAATACATCCAAATATTTTTGTCTGTATCTAAACCAAGAAATTCACCTACTATTTGCATAGTGATGATTTCTGCATCAGTAACAGCAGGCGGAAAACCACGAGTTCTCAGGGGCTGAGTAACAACAATGGGATAAAGTTCTTCTATGATTACATAGACAAAAATGATAAATTCTTCAATGGACATAACTTTGCTTTAATTTCTTGGTGGAAACTAAAATAGGGTTATGTCCTTTTTATTTCAATCACTTAAAAAGTTGAGATTGGGGTAGTTCTATAAATATCAATCATTTCAGTGTGTCGGCAAAGCGAGTTAAGTTCAATTTAGTTTTTGAAATGGCCATGTAAATTTATAATGAATTCTTTGGAAAAGATAAAAATATAATTAGTAATTTGTATCAAAAATGACCATCGGAAAGGTCAGTCAGGTTAATGAACTTATTTTTAGTTTATGCCATGTTGTATGCGGAATGAAAATAAGGGAAAACGAGTCATGAATACCAAGTCGAAGACTGTGCCATTTTATCGAGTGATTGTGATCGGTGGTGGTTTTGCGGGTTTAGGTGCTGCGATTAAACTCAAACAAGCGGGTATTCATGATTTCATCTTGCTCGAAAAAGCCAATGAACTCGGTGGTGTATGGCGTGAAAATACCTATCCGGGATGTGCCTGTGATGTGCCTTCTGCACTTTATTCCTATTCTTTTGAACCGAATCCAACATGGAGTCGTGTCTTTGCAAGGCAAGTAGAAATCAAACAATATCTGCAAAACACAGCGCAGAAATACCAAGTTTTACCGCATGTGCATTTCCAACATGAAGCGCTATCAGCAAGTTGGTCTGATGCAAAACAGTGCTGGGTGATTAAAACCAATCAAGGTGAATTCCATTCACAATTTGCGATCATGGCATGTGGGCCAATGCATGAACCTGTGATCCCAAATGTAAAAGGTCTGAAAGATTTTGAAGGTGAGATTTTCCATTCATCTCGTTGGCGACATGATGTGGATTTAACAGGTAAACGTGTTGCGGTGATTGGTACAGGCGCATCTGCAATTCAGTTTGTGCCGCAAATTCAGCCTTTGGTAAAACAACTCACTTTATTTCAACGTACACCACATTGGGTATTACCAAAGTCAGATATGCCACTGCCAAGTGCCATTCAAACTTTATTTAAATATGTCCCTGTTACTCAGTCGCTCATGCGTGGTTCAGTCTATGGCATCTTTGAAACCTTAAATGGTGGATTACAAAGTAATGCTGCGATGCGACAAGTACAGCGTATTGCTGAATTTCATATTAAACAGGGCATCAAAGACCCTGAGTTACGCGCCAAAGTCACACCAAACTATGTGATCGGCTGTAAACGCATTTTGCAATCTAATGAATGGTATCCAGCCCTAGCACAAGACAATGTCAATGTTGTCGCAGGTGCATTAAGTGAGGTCAAAGGCAAACAGTTGATTGCCAGTGATGGTTCAAGCTTTGAGGCTGATGTGATTATTCTTGGGACGGGTTTTGAGGTGGCTGAACCGCCAATAGCTCAGCGTGTCTATAACCGTTATGGACAAAGCATGTCTGATGTATGGCAGGGCAGTCCAGAAGGTTATATGGGAACGATGGTGGCAGATTGCCCGAATGGCTTTTTGATGTTTGGACCGAATATCGCAGTGAGTTCTTCTGCTTTTATCATTATTGAAGCGCAGCTCACTTATATTATGGACGCATTAAAACAAGCGATTCAGAAAAATATCAAAACCATAGAACCCGATCCTGTGCGTATGGCTGAGTTTAATCAACGTGTACAAGAGGCTTTACAAAGCACGGTTTGGAACAAAGGTGGTTGTCAGAGTTATTTTATTGATCGGAACGGGCGCAATAGTACGGTATGGCCGTGGACGACATTTAAGATGCGTCAGCAGCTCAGCCGTTTTAATTTAAATGAATATCTGATTGATCATCAGGTTAAGCTGGAAACTGAAACAGCTTAAATATCTGCTATTAATAAATACCTCTAACTTTTGATTAGAGGTATTTTATTTTTAATTCGATGATGGCTGACTAAGTTCAGCACGTTCAATAGGAACATTTCCATCATTGGTACCCACCACCGCATCTTTGGTATCCTGCCATTTTTTAGCAGTAAATTGTTTGGCTTTTTGTGTTTGTTCCTGAACGATTTCAGATTGTTCAGCGGTATATTCTTTTGTGTTTTTCCATCTCTCACTCATTTTTTGTGAGGTGTTTTCAGATGCACCTTGGATGGATTCACCTAGGTTTTGCATGCCTTTGCCTGTTTTATATAGCAATACGCGACCAAGGCTAGGGTTGTCACCATAAGGAAGTGTTTTTTCAGCCGTTGCCGTATTTGCATTTGTGGCTGTTGTATTTTCGGCTGCCCAGAGAGAAGAGGATGCAAATATGGCTGTGCTAAATAATAAAATTGTGGTTTTAGACATTCTAATAATTCCAGTCCTGAGAACGTATTCGACCAGTTTGGTAGTAAATTGATACCAATTCAATGAGGTTTTTGAAATCAGCATTTTCATTGAGAATACGATTAATCGATTGCCAATCGACTTCTGTTCTTCTTCTTGCAGGAAGTAAAATTTCACTTTCAGTCGGATTTTCAGGAATAAGTAAAATCACGCCAATACCATGTAAGGCGGAGAGCATACGAAGTTCTTCTTCGACTTCACTTGTCGAAATAGACGTTGCCACGAGGTAGCCCTCATTTGCCCAACTCGAGTTACTCACCGCTTGGAAAAAGCTACTGCGGATATTTGAACTGTTAAGTTCTTTTTTTACTTCAAATGACCATAAACGTACATTTTGACCAGAGCCATGCTTAACACAGCTTTTCACCAACTCATGCCAGTGTTTGTCTAAAGGTTGCATCGCAACAATATCTGGATGTAACCACTGATTGCCATTTTGTCCACGTGAATTTTTAGAACGCTTTTCATCAATTCTAAGGCAATATAAACCGAGTTCTAATTTTAAAAATTCAATCAGTAGTGGGTATAAATCGTGTTCGGATAAATTCCCCGATTGAATCAAAGGGAGACTAATTTCAACCTCTTCACTACGTACTATTGATGCTAGCTCTTCATCGTTAAAAGGCTCGCCATGTTCAGCTTGATTATTTGGGTCGTACCAATACACACGCGGTCGAGGTTTGTCTTGTACATGAATAAATGGTGATAATTTGATAATGCTATTTTTAATAGCACCGATTTCTGTAAATACTTGGCGAATGAGGTCTTCATCGGTTTTGAAGCGTGGGTTTTTTCGTTTTTCCACATAATCTTCGGGAAATAAAGTAACAATTCCTTCGGCAATATCTCGAGCTTTAAATTTTTTTAATGGTGATTGTTTTAAAAGCTCAAATACACGCTGTGGTTGAGAAAATCTGCTCATTATTGCCTCTAAAAATAAACCCCACTAATTTATAGCAGGGTCTATCATATTCATCAATGACTTAACATTAACCCTGCAATACACTTACATCTGCAATCGCTGTGAATAAATCACGCAACTGCGCCAATAAACGTAAACGATTGGCTTTCAGTTCAGCGTCGTCCGCCATCACCATTACACCTTCAAAGAAAGCATCAATAGGCGCACGAAGTGCAGCAAGCTTAGATAACGCTTCTGTATAGTTACGTGCAGCAAGTAAAGGCTGAACCACAGGGGTCAATGCCGCTAACTCTGCATACAGTGCTTTTTCAGCAGTTTCAACCAAGTTCGCTTCAACCACAGTACCTTCAGGCGTCGCTTCTTTGGCAAGAATATTGGCAACACGCTTATTAGCCGCAGCCAATGCAGCGGCTTCTGGCAAGGTGCGGAAATGATTCACCGCAGTCACACGCTTGTCAAAATCAAGTGGAGATTTTGGCGCAAGCGCTTGAACAGCTTGAATCACATCAACTGCTACGCCTTGGTCTTCATACTTAGCACGGTAACGACCTTCTAAAAAGGCAACGGCATCCGCACGGGTCTTGTCATGATCTTTAACCACGTCGCCATAACCTTGAAGCGCAAATTTCACCAGTTCTTCAATCGTCACATCCAGTTCATTTTCAATGATCAAACGTAAGATACCGATTGCAGAGCGGCGTAATGCAAATGGGTCTTTAGAACCTGTAGGTGCTTGACCAATACCAAAAATACCAACAAGCGTATCTAAACGATCTGCAAGCGCAATCGTTGTACCTGTTTTAGTTTGTGGTAATACATCACCAGCAAATTTTGGTAAATATTGCTCGCCTAATGCTTCAGCAACTTCGTTATTTTCACCCTCAAGGCGAGCATAATACGTGCCTGCAATCCCTTGAAGTTCAGGAAATTCACCGACAAGTTCAGAGGTCAAATCACACTTAGCGAGTAACGCTGCTTTTTCAGCATCGGCTGCATTTGCACCTGTAATTGGTGATAGTGCAATTGCTAATTTCGCAATACGTTCTGATTTGTTCCAAAGCGTACCCAACTGTGCTTGGAATACCATATTTGCGAGTTTTTCTTTACGAGATGCAAGCGGTTGCTTTTGATCTTGTAAGAAGAAGAATTCTGCATCCGACAAACGAGGGCGTACAACTTTCTCATTGCCTTCAATAATTTGAATCGGATCTTTCGACTCAATATTTGAAACGGTAATGAAGTAAGGTTGTAATTTACCTTCAGCATTGATTAAGCAGAAATACTTCTGGTTATCCTGCATGGTGGTAATCAAAGCTTCTTGAGGAACTGCTAAATAGCGCTCTTCAAAAGTTGCACGTAACGCAACAGGCCATTCAACCAAACTTGTGACTTCATCAAGTAAGTCTGCTGGTACAATCGCAGTCGCATTGACTTCATCTGCCAAAGTTTTGACTTGTGCTTGAATCGTCGCTTGGCGCTTTTCAAAATCAGCAACAACATGCGCATTTTCTAATGTTGTTAAGTAGTCGTTTGCATGTGCCAAAACTACAGCTTCAGGCGCATGGAAACGGTGGCCATAAGTCACGTTACCTGCTTTATGATCTTGAATGCTTGCTTCAACTACTTGATCATCTTTCAGCAATACGACCCATTTCACAGGACGTACGAATTCAGTACGACTTGCTGCTGAACGCATACGTTTTGCGATTGGTAAGTTGTCTAATGCAGTTTGTAAAATTTGTGGCAGTAAAGCATCAAGGCTTTGACCTTTCACATCTTTCAAAAAGCAAACTTTTTCAACTTTACCTGCTTGGAACGTCGAAAGCTGATCAACCGTAATGCCTTGACCACGCATAAAGCCTTCAAGTGCTTTCGTTGGTTTGCCTTCTGCATCATAAGCGGCTTGAACAGCAGGGCCGTCAAAACGTTTTTGTGTGTCTGCTTGAGCAGCATCAATATCAACAATTTTTAATGCCAAACGACGTGGCGCGGCATAAGCTTCGATCGCAGCAAAATTTAAGCCTGCATCTTTTAAGCCTTTTTCCGTTTCAGCTTTTAAAGCATCACGTAAAGTTTTTAAGCTTTTTGGTGGAAGTTCTTCACAGCCAAGTTCGAATAAAACAGTATGCTTTGTCATTATTTATTCTCCTTCGCTTTTTCAGCTTGGGCTGCTTCTGCTTCAACTTGTGCTTTTAACTGCGCTAATACTTCATCACGTAAATGAGGTTCTGCCATTGGGAAACCGAGTTTCGCACGCGCAGCCACATAACTTTGAGCGATTGAACGCGCTAAGGTACGAACACGTAAAATATAACGTTGACGCTCAGTTACAGAAATCGCACCACGCGCATCTAATAAGTTAAAGCTATGCGATGCTTTAATCACTTGCTCATAAGCAGGAAGTGGAAGTTCAGCTTCCATTAAACGAGCTGCTTCAGCTTCATAGAAATCGAATAATTCAAATAATTTATCGACTGGCGCATATTCGAAGTTATAGGTCGATTGTTCTACTTCATTTTGATGGAATACATCACCATAAGTCACAGTACCGAACTGACCTTTGGTCCAAACAAGATCGTAAACTGAGTCTACACCTTGAAGGTACATGGCCAGACGTTCTAAGCCGTAAGTGATCTCACCTGTCACTGGGTAACATTCGACACCACCGACTTGCTGGAAGTAAGTGAACTGAGTCACCTCCATACCATTTAACCAAACTTCCCAACCTAAGCCCCATGCGCCAAGGGTTGGAGATTCCCAGTTATCTTCTACGAAACGAATGTCGTGAGTTAGGGTATCAATCCCGATGGCTTTTAATGAATCGAGATAAAGCTGTTGGATATTGTCTGGGTTTGGCTTAAGTACCACTTGGAACTGATAGTAGTGTTGTAAACGGTTTGGGTTTTCGCCATAACGACCGTCTTTCGGACGACGTGATGGTTGAACATAAGCCGCGTTCCAAGTTTCTGGCCCCAATGCACGTAAGAAGGTTGCAGTGTGGAATGTACCTGCACCCATTTCCATATCGTAGGGTTGTAATACGACGCAGCCTTGCTCCGCCCAATAGTTTTGTAGGGCAAGAATTAAGCCCTGAAATGTATCAATATGCGATATAGCACGACTCATGGTGCATCCACTGGAATCAAACAAAAATTGTGGTTAAGTATAAGGATTTTGATGGTGAGTGGCAAAGGCTAGTTAGTGAATTTAAGCTTTGAACAGGTTTTAGATTTATTCACTGTTCTGACTAATAGAATCCAATTAGTCACAGTAAATGTAAGAGAGAAAAAACAGAGAAGAACAAAGAATCTGAGTGGAATAATATTGATTTGGGTGGTATTCAAAATAATGATTAGGCTAGGGACAACAACAGTAAATAAAAGGGCGTAGGCCATAATGGAAAAGAAATACAGCACTTGGTATTTTCGTAGTAGTAGCTGCACAAAATAGGTTGGAAGAAAAACGAGAATGAAATAGATTAATGCAATGTACAGGATAACCAAGAATATCTCATAGCAGACTTTAAATATTTGAACAGAGAAATAATCTTGATGCGAAAAAAAAGCCAGCAATATAAAATAGATGGGGATACAGGCATAGAATGGTGTTTGAATCAAACAGCGCCAAATTTGTGCTTTACTGACAATCAGTTTTTGAGTGAATGGTTGAGCAAGTTTTAGAAGTTTTGCTTTCATGGCTTTTAAATCATTAATTATTTCAGTTGTTTATGTTGGTTTTGTGGCGATGGGGAAGCTATTGTGTTGAATTATCTAAATTTTTGATCATAACAAATCCTCGGTCTATAACTATACGTCACCTCATGACGCATTGCATCTCCCTTGCTCTTAATTTCACAATATGAAAATGCTAATTTTTAAATGATATTCTCTGTTTTCCTCAGGTCGTTTGAAATGTCTGATCGCATTCGTGAAAAGCTGCAAATTTTAGCGGACGCTGCCAAATATGATGTATCCTGTTCCTCCAGTAGTAGTGACCGTAAAAATAAAGACAAAGGTTTAGGCGATGCCAGTCGGGCAGGGATTTGTCATAGCTATACAGAAGATGGTCGCTGTGTTTCTTTGCTAAAAATTTTGTTCAGTAATGTCTGCATTTTTGATTGTGCCTATTGTGTGTCACGCCGTTCCAATGATGTCAAACGTGCTGCATTTACCGTACAAGAAGTGGTTGACCTGACCATTAATTTTTATCGTCGTAATTATATTGAGGGGTTATTCCTGAGCTCAGGCATTTTTAAATCTGCTGATTATACGATGGAGCGGATGCTTCAAGTGGTGAAAAAATTACGTCTTGAAGAAAATTTTAATGGCTATATTCATCTCAAAACTATTCCAGGCGCATCGCCTGAGTTGATTCATGAAGCTGGATTGTATGCTGATCGTATGAGCATCAATTTAGAAATGCCCACTGAGGTTGGATTAAAAGCATTTGCTCCTGAAAAGTCACATCAAGAAGTACAAAAAGATTTAGGTCTAGTTCGAGATCGACTGATTCAACTTAAAGATGAACGCCAAATTATTAAGCATGTCCCTAAATATGTGCCTGCAGGACAAACTACACAGATGGTGGTTGGCGCACATCAAGAGACTGATCAAGATGTGCTATTTATGGCAGATCGACATTACAAAGAATTTAAGCTCAAACGGGTGTATTTCTCAGGTTATATTCCAATCAACACGGAAAATAACTCTTTACCAGCAGTCGGTTCAGCACCACCTTTGTTGCGTGAAAATCGTCTTTATCAAAGTGATTGGTTGATGCGTTTTTATGGTTTTGAAGTCAATGAAATTGTCAATGAAAAACACCCACATCTTGATTTAGATGTAGACCCAAAACTGAGTTGGGCGTTGCGTCATCCTGAGCAGTTTCCAGTGGATTTAAATCGTGCTGACTATCGCATGATCCTTCGTGTACCAGGCATCGGCATAAAGTCAGCCAAGAAAATCATACAAGCGCGTCGTTTTGGAAAGGTGCATATTGATTTGTTGAAACAACTCGGTGTGGCGTATTCACGTGCCAAGTTTTTTATTCGTTGTGAAGATAGTCCACGGTTTCAAAAAGAACTTTCTACGACTGATATTCGTCAGCAAATATTAACGCAGGGTTCATCCAAGTACGTGAAATAACTGTCACCACAGCTGAGTTTAGGATTCTAAATATGCTCAGTGATGCTGTGGTTTATTATTACTTTGATGGCTCTATGGTCGGTTTACTCAACTGTGTATTTCGTGCTTTTCAATTTAAAGAGTTTCACGTGCAACTGTGTTTAAACCAAGGCGCACAGCATGGCTTATTCGCGACAGTGGTTGAGATTCCAAATCATGAGCAACATGCAGCACGTGTTTGGTCAGCCTTACAACAGAAACTTTCGCATTCATCTTTGAGACAATTTTATTTTGCCTATTTATCTGAATCTTTGGATGCTTATCAGCATTTATTTAATTACTGTATCTATGTCTTTCGACACCAACATTCAGTTGAGAAGAATTATTCGCATCCTAGTGTTCTAGCGATTTCGCAATGGACAAAAAAGGTCGGGCGCGAAAAGCATCGTATGGAAGCTTTTGTGCGGTTTAAGAAAACCACAGATGGTTTATTTCTAAGTTTAGTTCGACCTGATTTTAATGTATTACCTTTGATACAGCCGCATTTTAAGCGTCGTTATCAAGATCAACGTTGGTTGATTTATGACGAACAACGAAAATATGGATTGTATTATGACTTACACGAGATTCATGAGGTGTCTTTAGATGCTCATCAGATTGACCGTAATATTGAAAATGGGGCCAGTCAAAACTTTCAATTAGAATTAGATGAACAAGAAGAATTATATGATCAGCTTTGGAAAGATTATTTCAATAGTATCAATATTAAAGAGCGTCAGAATGTGAAATTGCATGTGCAATATTTGCCTAAACGTTATTGGCGATATTTGAATGAAAAATACGTTTGATCTTCTCTTTTATTGAAAGCGATAAAAAAGCGCCGTAGCGCTTTTCTTATATTTAGAGGAAAAACCAGTA
>OBJT01000417.1_pt1 | contig 11196 bp, 9 predicted proteins | sample 1519861 | NCBI WGS metagenome assembly OBJT01 (sample SAMN02401118, study PRJEB22541) | soil metagenome, isolate JX
AGGAAGGCGGCAAGTGGGTGAGTCCCCGGGAGCTTACATCAGTAAGTGACTGGGGCGAATCCACGTAGCCAGCGCGTCTACAGCTCGAAGTATGATGGGGGGAATAGAATTAGAGGTTTAACATGTCTACCGCACTACTGCTCGCTATTGCGACAGCCAGCATTGTGATATTGCTGCTGCTGGTGATTAAAGCCAAAGTCCATCCGTTTGTTGCTTTACTGATTGTCAGTCTGATCGTTGCCATCAGCACCGGTATTCCGGCTGATAAGATCATGGAAACCATCTTTAGCGGCATGGGCAACCTGCTGGGTCATATCACCATTATCATTGTGCTGGGGGCGATGCTCGGTGCGGTGATTGAAGCTTCGGGCGGTGCAGAATCGCTGGCGCAGCGCTTCAGTAAGTCGCTGGGTATCAAACGTACCGTCGCAGCCCTGACCATGGCAGCGTTTATCCTCGGTATTCCGGTGTTCTTTGAAGTTGGATTTATCATTGTCATCCCGCTGATTTATGGCTTTACCAAAGTGGCGCGCGTCTCGCCGCTGAAGTTTGGTTTGCCGATGGCAGGCGTGATGTTGACCGTACATGTGGCGTTGCCGACGCACCCAGGTGCTGCCGCCGCCGCCGGTATTTTGCATACCGATATGGGCTGGTTAATGATGCTCGGCATCCTGATTTCGATCCCGGTGGGTATCGTCGGTTACTACGTGGCGAAAGCGATGAACCTGCGTCAATACCATCTCTCCGTGGATGTGCTGGAGCAGTTGCAGCTGGCAAAACCAGAAGGCACGCCGAAAAGCGAAGTGCCACCGCCAGGTGCGATGACCATTGCCGGTCTGATTGTGGTGCCGATTGTGTTGATCGTGCTGGGTACGCTGGCGCACACTATGCTGGCAGAAGGCAGTATTTTGCGTGATGTGATGACGGTGATTGGCAACCCGCCGATTGCGTTGCTGATTGCGCTGGCACTGGCGGCGTGGTTACTGGGCGTGCGTCGTGGTTGGAGCAAAGAGAAGCTGGAGGACCTGACCGGTCGAGCCATTCCTAGCTCAGCCAGCGTGATTCTGGTCGCCGGTGCGGGTGGTGCGTTCGGCAAGGTGCTGGTGGAATCGGGCGTCGGTAAAGCGCTGGCGGTGACGCTGGAGACTCTGCATCTGCCTCTCGTGCCTGCCGCCTTTATTCTGTCGCTGGCGCTGCGTGCTTCACAGGGTTCTGCCACGGTCGCGATTCTAACCACCAGCGGGCTGTTGAGTCAGGCAGTGGGTGATGTGACGGATATGCAACGCGTGTTGGTGACGCTGGCGGCGTGCTTCGGCGGCTTGGGCCTGTCACACGTTAACGATGCTGGCTTCTGGGTGGTGACACGTTACTTGGGGCTGTCAGTCGCCGATGGTCTGAAGACCTGGACCGTGCTCACCACGCTGATGGGCTTGAGTGGCTTTGCGCTGACCTGGTTGGTGTGGGGCATGATTTAAACGATATCGCGCCGTTACAGAGCTTGTAGCGGCGCATTTTTTTGCGGGATAGCGTTAAGACACCAGCTCCTGTGCATACAAATACAACGCTTTCAGCTGCGCCATCTTCTCAGCATTATCCTCATGCAGTGTCGCCAGAGACTCCAGTTCCAACAAAAACGCCTGCACGCGATCGGCATTCAGTGCCTCACGACGATGCTGTAACCAGCGCTGCTGTTCTTGATCATCCAGGGTGCCGGGGAAGTTGCGTGCACGATAGCGGAACAATAGCTTCAAGATGCGTTTATCGTCGAAGGTTAAATCGAGCGCCGGTAAATTCTGTGGCGGTGTCTGGCGCACAATGTTCATGGCCGCGCGATCGGCATCGCTGAAGAATCCGTCATACAGTTGTGCATCGACATCATCAGAGGGTTTAAACGGCTCCGCTTCGGCAAAGAGCGTGACAGCTTTCTCACGGACTTCCGCATGCTGACGCAGCAGTGCCAGGTTGGCCAGACAGCGCTGGCGATCAATATTCAACCGCTCGGCATCTTCCGGGCGCAAAGTATTCGCAGGCGCCAGCACCGGACACTTATTGATATGCACCAGCTTAATTGGTACGGCGGCGCGGTCACCCAGCTCACTCTGTTTCGTGTATAACCGCTCGCGCAGTTCATCCGCATCCAGTTCCAGCAGCGGCGACATATCACCTGCCAGATCCACCACAATCAGCGCATTGCGATTATCCGGATGCCATGCCAGCGGAACCACCCAACTGGTGTTGCCACGTGCCGCACCAAACATGCCGGAGACGTGCACCAGCGGCTTCATCTGTGGGATATCAATCAGGTTCATCAGTTTCTGTTTGTTGCGATGGGTAAACAGGAACTCAAACAGTTTCGGCTGCTTCTCTTTTACCAGCTTGGCCATCGCCAGCGTGGCATAAACATCAGACATCGCATCGTGCGCCTGTTCGTGCGCCACGCCGTTGGCCTTGGTGAGATGTTCCAGTTTGAAACTCGGGAAGCCGTCATCGTTTTCCGGCCAGACGATGCCTTCGGGACGCAGTGCATAGCAGGCGCGCATCACATCCAACAGATCCCAGCGCGAGTTGCCGTTCTGCCAGCTCCAGCCATAAGGATCAAAGAAGTTGCGATAGAAGATATTGCGCGTCACTTCATCATCAAAACGCACGTTGTTGTAACCAATCACACAGGTTTGCGGTTCGGTAAACAGCCCATGGATGCGCTCCGCAAACGCCGCTTCAGTAACCCCGCGTGATTTGGCAATCTGCGGCGTGATACCGGTGATCATCACCGCTTCTGGTTGTGGCAAGTAATCATCGGCCGGCTGGCAGTAAAACACCTGCGGTTCACCGACGGCGTTGAACTCTTTATCGGTGCGCAAACCGGCAAACTGCGCCGGACGGTCCAGCGAAGGACTTTTACCGAAGGTCTCGTAATCGTGAAACAAGAAGGTGAACTCAGAGGCGGGCACGGCGGTATCCTGGCAATAGAAATCAACGCACAGAATAGTCGTGTGCAGCAGGCAGCACAACCTTGTTTGCCAATGCTGCGGGCAGGCGCGCAGCATTTGTCCGCAGTTCATACTTTTTTTCAATTTATTCAAATATCAAAGCGCTAATTGCCGTAAAACGTGCGGCGGTAAATTCATTTTTTGATTTGAGGAAGAAGTGTTGAAAAGGCGTCTGCTGGTAACTGTATCTGGAATGATTGTTTGGGCATCACTGGCACACGCTGACGACAGCATGCCTTTCCCAATGACGCCTCCGCCGATCGATGCGGCTTCGTGGGTGCTGATGGACGCGACCACGGGCCAGATCCTCACCGCCGGCAATCCCGATGAAGAGCGTAACCCGGCCAGCCTCACCAAGCTGATGACCGGCTACGTGGTGGATCGCGCGGTTGATCAGAAAAAAATCACCCGTGATGACGTGGTCACCGTGGGTAAAGATGCCTGGGCCGCGGGGAATCCGGTGTTTAAAGGCTCCTCTCTGATGTTCCTGAAGCCCGGCGACAAAGTGACGGTACGCGATCTGATGCGTGGTGTGATCATCGACTCCGGCAACGACGCCTGTATGGCACTGGCAGATTACGTCGCGGGAAGCCAGGACAGCTTCGTCAACATGATGAACAACTATGTGCAGAAGCTTGGTCTGACGCATACCCACTTCGAAACCGTGCACGGCTTGGATGCACCAGGCCAGCACACCACCGCACGTGATTTGGCGGTGCTGTCGCGTGCCATTATCAACGGCGAGCAGGATTTCTACGCCATGTACGCGGAGAAAACCTTGAGCTGGAACGGCATCACGCAAAATAACCGTAACGGTTTGTTATGGGATCAAAACCTTCATGTTGATGGCATGAAAACAGGCCATACTGAAACGGCAGGTTTCAACATCATCGCGTCGAACATTGTTGGCCGTCATCGCCTGATTGCGGTGATCATGGGCGGTAAGAGCTCGAAAGGGCGCGAAGAGCAGGCGCGTAAACTGTTGGTGTGGGGTCAAAACAACTTTGACACCGTGCAGCTGTTCCACGCGGGCAAAAAAATCGGCACCGAAAACGTCTGGTACGGCAATCCGCACAAAGTGGATGTCGGTACCACTCAGGATATTTATCTGTCGCTGCCCCGCACCGAAGTGTCTAACGTGATGGCGAAATATGTCATCGAGCGCAAGGATCTGGAAGCACCTTTAAAAGCGGGTGAACAGGTGGGTGAGATTCAGGTGATGGATAAAGATAAGCAGTTGGCGAGCTATCCGCTGTATGCCTTACAGGCGGTGGATAAAGCCGGCATCATCACGCGCATCACTGACTACGTGAAACAGAAACTGTAATCCGCAGCGGATTGCTGAGCCACTCCCGTCGATGGACCAAAACGGGAGTGGTGCTCTGGCTTTCAGCTGCTGACGGGAGGCAAAAGTATGAAAGCATCAATCGTAGAGCGTAAGCCACAGAGCTGGCTGGGCTATCATCTGCAGGGACCTTGGCAGGAAACGGTGCCGCACGGTTTCAACCAGTTAAAAAGCTGGGTGGAGCAGCATGGCATTGAAGGCGAATGGCTGGCGATTTATTACGGCAATCCCGAAGTCTTACCACCGGAAGAACTGCGTGTTGAAACGGTGATCACCGCACCCACTGATGCTGTTCCATCCTACGGCGACGATATTGAGCAAGGTTTGTTGCCCGGCGGCCAGTATTTCCACTCTCGCATTGAAGTGATGAATAACGACTTCTTTGCTGCCTGGCGCAGTTTGTTTGATCACCTTAAAGCGCAAGGTGGCTGGCAAGTCGACAATCGTCCCTGCTTTGAACACTACCTTTCTGACGGTTCCGACAGCGGCGATTGGCTGGTGGATATGTACATCCCCGTGCGCGCAGCCGATTAATATCATCAGTGCGTTACATCGATGTTTCCATTGGGAAAATAAGATGTAACGCATTTGTTTTATCGTAAAAAAAGAGCGAAAAAAGTGCGGCTTAGCACTCAATGTTCGTGTCGCGCCAGGGTAATATAGCGCGCAAATTTTTACCGATCCCGGACCACCATGTTGCGTGCTGACAAGCCTATATCGTCGATTGAATTCTGGTTTTATCGCCACTATCGCGCTGTGCATGGCGTACGCATTGCTATCGCCTTTGTGCTCTGTTTTCTCTTTGTCCGTTTGACCGATATTCCTGAAGGAACCTGGCCGCTGATTACCCTGGTGGTGGTGATGGGACCGATCTCCACCTGGGGCAATGTCTTTCCTCGCGTGATTCAGCGTATCAGCGGCACCTTTGCGGGGTTAGCATCGGGATTGATCGCCCTGAAGCTGGAGCTAATTTCGCTGCCAATGATGCTGTCGTGGTGCTTCGTGGTGATGATCATCTGCGGCTACCTGACGCTGGGCAAACATCCTTACATGGCGCTGCTGATTGGTATTACCCTCGGCGTGGTGGTGGGCGCGCCGGCAGGTGATTTCACTGTGGCGCTGTGGCGCGGCGGTGATGTGATCCTCGGGTCGATCATGGCGCTGCTGTTTAGTGCGATTCTGGCGCAGCGAGCCTTCACGCACTGGCGCATTCAGCTGTCAGATTCGTTTCTGGCGATGGCGAAACTGCATCACACTGGATTCTCCGCCAACCTGCTAGAAAAACCGCGACTTAATAAGACTTTCCAGAAACAGCTCTCCAGCGTGATCAAAATGCGCGCGCTGCTGGAACCGGCCAGCAAAGAGACGCGTATTCCGAAATCGGTGTTTGAAGCGATTCAGACCATCAACCGTAATATGGTTAACACCATGCAGATGCAAATAGATGCATGGTGGTCCTCACGTGAGAGCCACCTGCTGCTGCTGAACGCGCCGACGCTGCGTCGCAGTCAGAAGATGACGGAAGATACCCTGAATGCCCTGGCCACGCTGATGGTAAAAGGGGAGACGGAGCAAGTGATCGCCAACAGTCATGAACTGGAAGAGATCACGCAGGAACTGGAGCAGTTGATGGCCAATCGCAGCGGGCGCTTAGAGACCACGGCGATCTACGGCTACGTATGGCTGAGTCTGGAACAGGCGCGTCAACTGGAGCGCATTACGGACCTTGTTCGCTTGGCACTGCGCAAATAGTTTTCTCAGGCAATGACTTAATGTGAATCACCCTTTCTTTGCGCTAAGATAAGTGCCAGTCCGAAATTAGCTGTGAAAATTGCTTTCACACTCAGTCAGCCGCTAAGCTGAGATGTATGACTATTCCGCCTGCCGCGGCAGGCCTTAAGAAAGGTGCCAACATGGAAAATGCCAAGCAATCATTTCAGGACGTGCTGGAGTTTGTGCGCATGTTTCGTCGTAAAAACAAACTGCAGCGCGAAATCGTGGATAACGAGAAGAAAGTCCGTGATAACCAGAAACGTGTGTTGCTGCTGGACAACCTGAGCGAGTACATCAAACCGGGCATGAGCGTTGAGGCGATTCAGGAAATCATTGCGTCAATGCGTGTGGACTATGAAGACCGTGTTGATGAGTACATCATCAAGAACGCCGATCTGTCGAAAGAGCGCCGCGAGCTGTCGAAGAAACTGAAAGCGATGGGCGAGCCAAAGCCGCAGTAAAATGCTGGGACCGCAAGGTCCCCTTTTTTATTGTCGCAGCGCGTGCTAACCGCTGAAAGTGGCACAAGACATTACGCCGCAACGATCGATCAGCTACGGCTATTGCTGCTTTAATTTGCGCGCTAATACCTGCAACTGCTCAGCAATCTCTGCCACATCAATACCTTTCTGCATCGGTGCTGCGGTGGTCTCACGCAACACTAATTCTGTCTCCAGCCGCTCTGGCTGCACACCTTCACCTTCCAGTTCTGCCAACAGCCAATCGACGCTCAGTGCGCCCAACTGTTGCAAATCCTGGCGCACCGTCGTTAACGGTGGCTGATACCACGCGCTCTCGGCAGTATCGTCATAACCGATGATCGACATCTCTGCCGGAATCTTCACGCCGTGCTGGTGCAGCACCCGCATCGCACCGAGGGCCATCTGGTCGTTGGCCACCAACAACGCCTTTGGTAGACGATCTGGCAACAGTTGCAGCAGCGCCTGATACCCGGATGCTGCACTCCAGTCACCGTTCAGCACGCATACTGGCTCCAGCTGATGTGCCGCCAGTGCCTGCTGCCAGGCATGAAAACGTGCCCGTGCGGAGGCCGAACTTATCGGTCCATTGAGCACGCCAATCTGGCGATGGCCCAGTGCGATAAGGTGTTCAACGGCCTGCTGTGCGCCTGACTCACTTTGGTATTGGCACTGTGCAACATCAGCATGTTGTTCGACATCCAAAAACAGTGCGGGCTTGCTGCCGCACTGCTGTTGCACCTGCGCCGCCTGTTCCGCATCAAGCGGTAGATTGATCAGCAGGGCATCCACGCGCTGTGCCAGCAACTCATTCACCGTCTCTTGGGCGCTACCCGCAGCGTTGGCCATGGCGATCACCAGATGGTAGCCGCGAGCGGCGGCACGTTCGTGGATCGCCGAGGCGATTTGCGCCGGGGCCATCAGCGCCAGATCGCTGGTCGCCAAACCCAGGGTGCGTGTGGCTTTGCCCGCCAGTTGTTGTGCCACGCGGTTAGGCACGTAGTTAAGCTGCTGCATCGCCGCCTCAACTTTGGCTCGGGTACGTGGCGAGACCTGCATAGAATGATTGAGCACACGAGAAACGGTCTGATAAGAAACGCCCGCCAGTTGGGCAACATCGTCGAGGGTGACGGAACGTGCAGTCATAAATTCTCCTGAATCTGATAGCGGCGAGTGTAGCAAATTTTTCTCTGCTGTCGCGGAGTTAAGCCGCTACACTGCCAGTGTTCATGCGAGGAGAATGTGATGCAGCTTAATGACCAACAGATTCAGGATATCAATACGCTGGCGGCTTGGCTGGCGCTTGACCATATGCCCGCTGACGGCACGCTTGAGGTCGATCTGGCCATTCTTGCCGGCCATGCCGTTTTGCCAAACGTTGAGGGTGTGATTGCACTGGCGAAAAAATATCAACTGCCTTTATTGATCAGCGGTGGTATCGGTCACTCTACTGCACTGCTGGCGGATATGATCGCCACGCATCCGCTTTACCGGCAAATTGAGACTCAAGGCAAAAGTGAGGCAGCGTTGCTGGGGGAGATGGCGCAAATTTTTGCTGCATTGCCCGATGAGCAACTGCTGCTGGAAACCGCCTCACGTAACTGTGGTGAAAATGCGGCCTTCAGCCAAAAAGTGTTGGATGAGCAAAATTGGCAGCCGCAACATGTACTGCTGGTGCAGGACCCGCTGATGCAGCGTCGTACCTGGGAAACTTTCCGCTATCAGAGGCGCGACAGGGCAGATGCACCGGAGTTTATTAGCTGGCCGGTGTTTACCCCGCAGGTGATGATGGATGCCGGTATGCTGCGCATCATCGGCGCACCGCCTCAGGGGCTGTGGTCGATGGAGCGTTTTCTCTCGCTGCTGATGGGCGAAATTCAACGTCTGCGCGACGATGAAAACGGCTATGGTCCGCGCGGTAAAGGCTTCCTGGGGCATGTTGATATCCCAGATGAGGTGGAAGCAGGCTGGCAGCGGTTGATGCAACTGCCGGGCGTGCAAACGCGTCTGTGATCTCACGAACCACGTAAAACATCTGAAGGGTGCGTCCTTCAGGCCGCCCAATACGGTTGCGCCAGGGCTCACCCCAATAAAATAACCCTAGCGGCGAGATTTATCGCGCATCTCGACAGCAGCAACATGGCTTCCAGATGCGCAATCAATTGCACTGATCCGAATTACGCGCGGTTCTGCAAATACACCTGCAAATTCACATACACCGCATTCAGCAACGGCGTCACCACGCCACTGCGCGCACCGCGCACCAATAGATCACCTATCACCTGATCCGCCTCAATCTCGTAACCTTGGGTTAAATCGCGATACATCGACGAGGTCATCGCGACTTGCGGATTATTCAGCGTCTCATAAATTTTGGCCGTTACCGCTGGCCGCTCCTGATAGCCGTCAGCACTGAGCACTGAAAGCACCTCGGCGAAAACGCCCTGCAACAGCGCCTCTCCACCTTGTGAGCGTAATACCTGCTGGGTATTGCCCCGTGCAATACAGCACACAGCACCCAAGGTACTCAGCAGTAGCCATTTCTCCCACAGCTCGCTGCCGATGTTATCGGCAAACACCGTATCAAACTGGGCTATCTTCAATGTCTCATCCACGCGCTGCAAACGCGCATCATTGTGACCATCCAGCGCACCGTAGTAGAGAATGTGCAACGGTGTCATCTGCACCACTTCACCTTGTTCACCCAGCGTCGCATTGATTTTGCACAGGCCGCCAATCACCTTGTCACCAAAGCGCGCGCGCAACGTATCAATATGGCGCATACCGTTGAGGATCGGCATGATTAGCGTGTCTGGCCCCACTGCCGGTGTGATATCTGCAATAGCTTGATCCAAGCCGAAGCTTTTCACCGTCAGGATAATCAGATCAAACTGCCCTGTAAGCTTGCCGGTTTGCGCCAGCTGCGGTTGAAGCACTTCCGTACCGTTGGGCGTTTTCAGCACCAGGCCATTTTGTTGCAGCTGATGAAAACGGCGCTCACGCACCAGAAAAGTCACATCACGTCCCGCTTGCGCCAGACGCGCACCGAAATACCCGCCGGTGGCCCCGGCGCCGACAACCAGAATGCGCATGGTTAAATTTCCCAAAGAGAGTGGAACCCTTACCATAAATCGCACAACCTAAGCTTGCCAGCCCGTAAATGCTGAATTCAATGCAAGATTTTCCCGATGGTTAGAAAAGGCTCAAACTGTTCGTGTTTACTCGTACAATAGGTCTATGCTGTTGCGCAGCGGCGGGCAATGGTGCTCGCCCACTTTTCCAGTCGAACAGACTAAGGACGCATCATGCCCCGACCCCTACCTATCGAACGTTATCGTAACATCGGCATCTCCGCGCACATCGATGCCGGCAAAACCACCACAACGGAGCGCATTCTGTTCTATACCGGAATGAGCCACAAGTTAGGTGAAGTGCACGATGGCGCGGCAACTACCGACTGGATGGCGCAGGAGCAGGAGCGTGGCATTACCATCACCTCGGCGGCGGTGAGCTGCTATTGGCCGGGAATGGATGGCAGCTTTACGCCGCACCGCATCAACATCATCGACACGCCCGGACACGTGGATTTCACCATCGAAGTTGAACGCTCGATGCGCGTGCTGGATGGTGCCGTCATGGTGTATGACGCCGTGGGTGGCGTACAGCCACAGTCGGAAACCGTGTGGCGCCAGGCCAACAAGTACCACGTACCGCGTATTGCCTTCGTCAACAAGATGGATCGCCAGGGGGCGGACTTCTTCCGTGTGGTGCAGATGATGAAAGATCGCCTGCATGCCAACCCAGTGCCGATTGTGATTCCCATTGGTGCGGAAGAGCATTTCGCGGGTGTGGTCGATCTGAACAAGATGCGCGCCATTTATTGGGATGATGCCAGCCAGGGTATGACGTTCAGTTATGCGCCGATCCCGGAAGAGCTGCAGGCGCTGGCCGCCGAATGGCGTGAGAATATGGTGGCCGCTGCGGCAGAAGCCAGTGAAGCGCTGATGGATCGCTATCTGGAGCAGGGTGACCTCAGCGAAGAAGAGGTCATCGCGGGCCTGCGTCAGCGCACGCTGATTGGCGAGATCCAGCCGATGCTGTGTGGTAGCGCGTTCAAAAACAAAGGTGTACAGCGCATGCTTGATGCCGTGATTGAGCTGATGCCTTCACCGCTAGACGTGCCGCCGGTTTCCGGTGTGAACGAAAAAGGCGAACACGATGAACGCCATGCTGATGACGATGAACCGTTCTCGGCGCTGGCCTTCAAACTGATGAGCGATCCCTATGTGGGCCAACTTACCTTCGTGCGTGTCTACTCCGGTGTCTTACGCAAAGGCGACAGCGTGTGGAATGCGGTGAAAGGGCGTAAGGAGCGCATCGGACGTATCGTGCAGATGCAGGCTAACGATCGCATCGAAATCGAGGAAATTCGCGCGGGTGATATAGCCGCCTGTGTCGGTTTAAAAGAGGTGACCACTGGCGAAACGCTGTGCGATCCCAATGCGGTGATCACGCTGGAACGTATGGAATTCCCGGACCCGGTGATTTCTCTGTCGATTGAGCCGAAAACCAAGGCAGATCAGGAGAAAATGGGGCTGGCGTTGCAGCG
>OBJT01000418.1_pt1 | contig 11192 bp, 9 predicted proteins | sample 1519861 | NCBI WGS metagenome assembly OBJT01 (sample SAMN02401118, study PRJEB22541) | soil metagenome, isolate JX
AAATAATAAAAAAGGAGCCATTAGGCTCCTTTTTTTATTTAAAAAATCTCATCAATTGATGACCATTCCAATGAACTGAAACCATCTTCTTTGACTATCTTCAATATATTATCAGTTTTAGTCAATAATTCTTCTCGGTGTGATATAACATATACATTCTTATTCTGAATGACAGAGAAATCTGAAAATATTGACCAGATGCGATTAACACCACTTGCATCCAATCCAACATCAATATACTCATCACAGAATAATATGTTAATTGGTTGATACAATGACTCATACGCGTCTCTAAAGGCTAATGATAATGCGATATTAACACGAGTACGCTCACCACGTGATAGTTGCTTATAATCATATAGTTGCTCATTTAGAGTTATCTCTACACTTAGATCGTTCATAAATTTCACTGAGTGTTCCGAATCACATTGTTCTATATAAAATTGTAAACGGGTATTCAAAAATGAAATATTCTGTTCGATGATCATTTTTCTTATATAAGAATCTTTATTGAGCAATAGCTTAACCAAGAAGTCTTGGTGGGTTGATAGCTTCTCCATTTCATTATATAGACTATAGTCCACAACTTGTAATGAATCAGTCTTTAATGTCTCAATTTGGTCGAAATAAGGATTAGAATTACTTTCTTCACGTTGTAGCTGCTCTTTTAATGATTTATATTTCATTTCAAGTTGCTGTACTTCATTAGTGCTGAATACTATATCATATTCCTTCAATTCCATTCCTTCTAGCTCAGTATAAGTAGAGACTAACTCATCATCATAGATATTCACATCTTCTGCTTCATACTTAGCTGTATTCTCGGCTAGCATGTGCTCATGTAGTTTAGCTTCTGCTAGAGTAGCGTACTTAGTTACTGGTTTAGGTGGCATTTCGAAGATTTCAAGTTCATCAATCTCTTCTGTAGTGACAGAGATGTTATATTCACCTTGTAAAATCTGTGAGGATAGTTCTTCGATGGTGGTTTTGATTTTATCTACCATAACAGCATGGTTGTGGTCATTTTTCAATTCACCTTCGCACATCGGACATTTACTATCTTCAATTGTCTTCAATTTAGAGTACTCTTTGGTCAGTGAATCATTAAGACGCACCAAATCCAACTCAGTCTGTTTAATAGACTGAGATTTAAACATCTTAGTACTAGTATTCTGCTGTAGAATACCTTCTAATTGATACCACACATCTAATTCTTCATGCAAAGCTAGTTCAGCACTAATATCAATGGCTTTTAGCTCATTAATCTTGTTAAGTACTAACACTTTGTTGGTTTGAAGCTGTTGGTCATATTGTTCACGCTTCTGAATCAAGGAATTCAAACGATTCTCAAGTACTGAACGCTTATTGTTATGCTCGATTGCCTCTTCCATCTCTTTAGCACTCGCATATAGTGATTCGAAGCCAAATTTATCAGCAAAATCAAACTCTGTCAATTGTAATTTAAGAGATTCAATCTTATTGAGCTTAGTAGTCTCGAAGTTATTAGCTTGTGTTTGAAGATTCTCAATACTTTTCTGAATTCTTTCATTCGAAGCAATCAAAGTATCGATTTTGAACTTCTCTTGTTCAGCAGTCTTCTTAGAATCCTTTTGCATATCCTTAAGTAGTTCTGCTTTTTCGGTAAGTTGTGTAATACCAAGTAGTTCCTCAATCATATCACGCTGCTTTTGAGCAGATAGTGATAGGAATGGGTCAACGTTGGCGTTTAGTACAACAATGTGTTCAAATAGTGTTTGGGAAATACCAAGAATTTCATTCAGTTCTTCTTGGGTATCTTTCTTTTCACCTCTTGAATCATCTTCTATTACATTTCCATCCTTAATAGTTAGGAAATTGAAATACGTGGGACTACGCCCACGCTCAATCCGATATTCAATACCGTCTTTATCGAATTCGACTATTACTTCACACTGTTTCGTGTTGGTCTTATTAACTAAGTTAGGGATTTTGATATCATTACCAACACTTTTACCATATAACCCGAATACCAACCCTTGAATGATAGCAGATTTTCCAACGCCATTACGACGTCCAGCACTATCTCCGCCTTCAACGACAACATCGTTGTTCTGGCCTAGTACTAGAGATATATCTCTACCTTGGAATTCAAGTTCTTGTGGTGCATTACCGAATGAGAAGAAGTTTCTCATTGTAATTCGTTTTATGGTTAACATTCTTTACTCCATTAAAGTGATGTATAAATTTGTGTTAGAAGATTCTTATCGAACATAGGGGAATCGATTTCTTGAATTTGTTTAAGTACAATTTCATCTACTGATTCAGTACTTGTTTCAATTTCACCGTATTCCAAACTCTCTTGTATGGCTTTCTTACTATTCACAATGTTGAATTCACGAACATTGTATAGCTTAGTGAACACTTCGCGAATATAAGATATTTCATTCATATTAACTGGAATGTCAATTTGTACTTTCGCAACCACATTATCTTGAACGTAATAGGAAGGTTCGTTGAGTAATTCAGAAAGAGTAAAAGTTCTATATTTAGGTGCACCATCCCATGCTTTGAATTGTGGCTCTTTTCCATGTTCTAGGAACATAATACCACGAGCATCATCCCAAGTATCTGAGAAGTTGTGAGGGAAGCAGTTACCTGTGTAAATTACGCGAGTACCACTTGGTGTGATTTTAGATTGTCGTTTGTGGAAGTGACCACTAAAGACAAATTCACAACCATTGAAAGACTCTTGTGTTTCTTTACCATGATTTGGCATCTCAACCATTTTGTTTAGTAAGTAACCCGGTAATTCCAGATGACCGAAAACATATTTGCTGGTTAGTGATGGTAGTTGTTTATACTCGTCATCGATCATAAATGGGATGAAAGTACAGTCATCGATGGTTTGCATCTTATTAATGAATTCGATGTTTGTGAACGCTTGTGCCATATTAATACTTGTAATGTCACGTTTGTTCTTATGGTACATATCATGGTTACCGACAAGAAAGTATGTTTTGTCAAAATTATCGTTAAGTAAGTTCATTACTTCTAGACCGTAGTTTAGAGTACTAATATTAACATTACTTCTGTTATGGAAAAAATCTCCCATAAAAATACAAACTTTTATATCACGTTCTTTGGCTTCATTTATCATAAATTTAACGAAGTTTACGCAATCTGTATTATGTTCTTTACTATTATTCTTCAATCCTAGATGAATATCAGTAAAAGTTACTACTTTATCAAATAGAGCCATTTTTACCTTCCATCATTTTCATTTCAATTTCAATTTGCCGTGTATGACTTGGTGTAAAACCATTCAATTCTAGTAAGTCATCACGAATATTGCGTACATTCTTTTCAGTGTTAAGTACTGACCTAAATGCGTTATTGACAAATGATGTATAGTATGAAAACGGGTTTAATTGTACAGCAGGTTTATCTTTTTTGTATAAAATGCTTTCTTTGAAAAGCAATGCGTTTTTAACTAATTGTATCCTTGCATCACCCATCATTTCATCTAAGTACGTGTAGTTTCGGTAATTAGTTTTATGGGATATTTCTTCAGCAAGTTTGATGAACATTTTACCTAGCTCATTTGTCATTCTCCCGTGGGTCATACAAAACTCACCACTATCGGTATCACCGTACCAATGAGAACGTGCAACTTCATATAATGTTGAATTATCATCTACTATATAGTGTTTGAATGGTTCAAAATTGACTCGTATTTTGGTTTCACCATTATCGGGTATATGTTCATCGGTAATTACCCGTATAACAACTTCATCCTGTGGAACTGAAGTAATAGTTAACCCGTTGCTTTCGGCATACTCTTTCGCTTTTTTTGCAGACAAGTTATGAACTGCTCTAATGTTTTCGATATTTTCATTGTTTAGACGTTTTAATCTAGCCGCTGTAGCTTTTTCCAACAATTCAGTGGTGATATCGTGCACATCAAACACTATATAATCATACATACTATAGGCATCGTCTATGAGCCAGCAGTACGACATTTTGCTTATATGAATTTCTCTAAGTAAATCAGCGTTATTCAAATACTTTTTACGCTTTGGTTTTGTTATCATTGTAACACTCCATATTAATTTTATGAGACGATCCGTGTCTCACCTCACTATTATATCACATTTTTTCATTTTGTCCCAAGTTTATAAATATATTATAAGTCTTTTTAGGAGAATTTTTATGATCGATCAACGAATTAGATTGAGACCAAGACCTGCGGCACAAAACTATGTGTATGGTGATAGCGGAAACTTAAGCACCCCAACATTGCTATCAATACTTCGTTCCACTAATGGAATGGTATGGAATTACACCCCAACTATAAGCGAACAGAGAACAGTTGGGTATGAAACTCAACAAACTATGCATAGTAACAGTAATTACAATAACTATAAAAATACGTCCAATGCAATCATTTCGGTTCAAGGTGATTTTTATTCTAGTACCGCAACTGAAGCTATGTACACACTAGCTTGTATGAACTTTATCCGGGCCTGCTCATTAATGGATTTCGGACGACAAGCGGCTGTTGCTAACAATCCGGAAGTTGCAGTTGTTGGTGCTCCACCACCAATTTTACTTTTTAGTGGTTTTGGTAGATACATGTATAATGACATTCCAGTTATTATAAAATCATATAACTTTAATTTTCAAAATGATGTTCAACTTATACAAGTACCTGTTGATTCTATTACTTCAACTTTTAATGTATCTGATGCAAAATCTAGGGCGTTTTTCAATAGTCTACGTTCAGCAGGATATATGAATCAAGAAAATGAAGTATGGATACCACAAAAGCTACCAATAACGCTACAGTTGGAAGAACAACCAACATCAGACTACATGACAAAGGAATTTAATCTTAATGCGTTTAAACGTGGTGCGTTAATGAGAAAAGGAGGATTTATCTAATGGCAACATACAGTCAGTACTCACCATATGCAAAAGTAAAACAAACATGGTACTTAGCATATAATCTACCAATCAGTATTGCCCCCGCTGATACTGATACAAATTATGTAATACCAACTGAATACGACGAACAACCATGGCGTTTATCATATGAACTATATGGAAATGAGCGTTTATATTATATTTTTTCACTTATTAATCCTAATCTATTGGTAGACCCAATATATGATTTTAAAGCAGGCATGACAATACGTATTCCGTCATTGCAACGCATACAAACCTATCTAAGTAGTTCTAGAAAAGTAAATTAGGAGATATAATATGGCAAGCAATGAGCAAAAAAACGAATTAGAATACAATAACATTGGACGTAGTACTGAAACAACAACAATCAGAACATCTGATTCGCAAAAAGCTACGGCAGTTGCTGATGGCGGTACTATTTCAGGTATGAATCCGAACTCATCTAATCCGTACAAAGCTAAAATAACAGCGGAACGTCCAAAAAACTGGAACAGTACTGAAGGTGTATATTCTGACGCAAATTTAAATGATTTTGTAGTGCCATATGAAAACGTTCTTTTACAATATGACAACTATACTTATCATTTTACATTATTTGCACTTAGTTCATCGGAATATCAATTATTTTGGGATAATCCAGACACCGAAGTGGATCGTAATGTTATTGCTGAAAGTGGAGTAACTGGTCGCTTTAGTATTGATAGTGTTCAGATAACGTCAGCCGCCCCAGCATCGCCGGGGATGACAACAAATTTTTCATTTAATACCTGTATAATGACTATATCTGAAAATAATGGTATGTCTCTTTTTAATGACTTGGTTGTATTGGCAAATGATTTAGGTTATAATAAATTTATGGATCTTCCTTTAATAATGGAAATGGATTTTATTGGATTTAACCAAATTTCAGGGAAACCATCACCAATTCCTGGTCTAAAACGTCAATGGATGGTTAGAATCAATAATATAAAATCCAGAGCTACCGAAAGTGGTGGCACAATGACTTATGAAATACAAATGACACGTGCACGTGCCGGTTTAGTAGATAACAAAGATTGGATGTTAAAGGAAGCTTATACTTGCACTTCAGCCACGTTTGGTGATTTTGTGTATCAAATACAAGATAAATTAAACCGTATGGCACAAAAACAATACGGCTATCTTCAACATCGATATTCTGAATTTTCTAATGGATTATACTACGAAATACATGTACCCGATGAGCTTGCAGGTATGGCAATAAACTATGATATGAAACAATCAAAAGAGGTTGGTAATACAGTTAATGGTTCTGATGGTGCTAAAGACTTCTCGTGGGGTGCTGATGTTCCTATTTCACGAGCATTTGATGATGTACTTGACTGCTGCATTCCATTACAAACTAGTACTAATCGCCATCGTCAATTTGTAAACATTATTCCAGTACAAAAATTTGTTGGTTATGATCCAATTCGTTCTGATTTAGCATACAAAAATCATTATTATATTATCAAATATAATATAGGTGATGTTGTAAGTGAAGATGATTTAAAGAATGACAAATTCAACTTTGAATATTTTTTTGAAAATGCTGAAAAATACGCAGAGCCGGGTAATGATGAACCAAAGCTGAATATTAAAAGATATGATTATCAATTCACTGGTTTGAATCAGGAAATACTTAATCTAGAACTTAAATTCGACCAAGGATTTAACATTGCGGTAACAAGAAATCCTGATACACAACGTGATATCGAGAACCGCACTGGTACCCACGCCGCAGAATACATTCAATTTGGTGATGAGGTTTATAATACATCAAATAATGCGAATGTGCAAGCAATGTGGTCAAAATCTCAAGATTTGAAGGAAGAACAGTCAAATGGTAGAGTTTTGACACAGGAAGAAGAACAGTTTATCCGCGATACTGACGAAGTAACTAGAATGAAAGTTGGTCAAGAGGATGAACAAGAAAATGTCAGTGCTGGATATAGTAGTACTGGACCACGATACATAGAAGACTATCGCAATCAATATGACATGACATATGCTGGCACCGAAGGTATTGGGGGTAAAAATGGAACAGTTGATTCGTTACCAACACAACCAGAAAACATCAAAACCGCAACATCCGGTTCTGTTAATGACAACAGTAGTAGCTATGAAATGAATAGACGATTGATGCGAGATAACTATTACAATCGTACATTTTTAAGTAAATTAGATATGAAAGTTATTGGTGATCCGTTTTGGTTAGGATGGAGTGATATATCCTATATGAATTATTTAAAAAAAGCAGTAGCTGGGGAAGATATGGAAATCGACACCACTGATATTCATTTTGCAAACTGGATCAACAGCGAATCGTATCTTTTATTAAATATAAAACCAGTTGTTGCTATTAGTGATCGAACTGGAATTATGGATTATGATACACCAACAATATTTTCACAAACTATATATCGTGTAAACAAGGTCGTAAGTGAATTTGGACCAAATGGATCATTCACGCAACAGCTTTCAGGTGGATTAGTCGTTAGATCATTGAGACGACGCGATACGACAACTGAAAATGATGAAGGAAATGCTAGCAATGGCTGATACAAGTAAAAAATATGCACAAGAGCAATTGAGTAGGTTTGACCCCAGATTGCCACAATTAGCAACCGTGATGGATAACCGAGACCCAACCAACAGCGGCAAATTGAAAGTATGGATACAAGGCTCCCAAAGCGATCGAGATGCAAAGGATTCGTGGATCGAATGTTCATATGCCGCCCCATTTGCGGGGCGAACACCGGGTGTTCCGGGGGCCAATTCATATCAACAATACCCGAAGGGATATGGGTTCTGGGCAGTCCCCCCGGATGTGGGTGTTACTGTTATAGTAGTGTTTATACAAGGCCGCCAATTTGAAGCATATTGGTTGGGCTGCGTGTATGATGACCGTATGAACACTATGGTTCCGGGACTCGCAACTGAAATACAACCAAATAGTGGATATGACATGGCCGTGCCAGTGACTGATTATGATCGTAACACTATATATACGTCTCGTCAAGAAAAATATCCAAATGTTCCAACAATTGAAGGTCTAAAAAAACAAAACCTACTATATGATGAAGAGAAAGGATTAGCGAACCGAAGTAGTACGCGTACTGTAACTTCGACTGTATATGGCATGAGTACACCGAGAGGTAATAGTTTTGTTCTTGACGACGGCTACACCGATTCTGATTTACAAAAACAAAACTGGAATCAAGACCCAGATGGATACCAAGACACACAGGTTAATAATCCAGTAAATGATACTTCGGTTGGTACACGAAAAAATGAAGGAATAGTATTAAGAACCAGAAGTGGTGCTCAACTTCTTCTTTCTGAAGCCACTGGCTCCGTATTCATAATTAACAGGGATGGTACTGCCCGTATTGAAATGACACCTGACGGTAATATAATGTTACATGGTGACAAAAGTTTAAATGCTAGAATGGGAGAAGATATAAGTTTTGTCGCAGGTAGAAACATAAACTTCCAAGCTGGTGCTGATATGCAATGGAGTGTTACTGGAAATACTAAATTAAACTTAATAGGAACTCTAGATAGTAAAATTGGAGGTCAGGTTGTAATAAATGCTGGAGCTGATTTAAGACTCGTCACCGCTGCATCATTGCGTGCACAAGCGGGTTCCAGTGTGGACATTACATCCGGTAGTAATACCGCAATTACCGCATCAAGTTCTGTTGATATTAGTGGTAGTGCTGTTAATATTTCAGGTGGTGGAAACAATCTTACAGTTCAAGGTGGTAGTACTGCTAGTACTGCACCAATTGGAGCACCAGATTTCAATACCCCTTCTGTCGGCCTTAATAATCATATACATTATCATGAAGAATTTACCGACGCATCCAATCATAGTGATGCGATGCAGCCACCAAGTGGTGGTGGTGGTTCGTCATCTACTACGCCCGCTCAACCCGCTCAACCCGCAAATGATGTATCTCCAGTTTTACCTGAAGAAACTGAATATGAAGCTGTTCAATATATTAACAGTACTGAAGAAATTTCTCAAGTCACAACTAAAGACATGTTATATTCCAGTGATAGTATGACATATGCTCAAACGTTGGAAGGGTTGTATATGTTTATGCCATGTACTGGTATTATACGTGAATTTGGGTATTGGGGGAAAGGTGTTGCAACACAGGATGGTAAAACCGCCGACCGTTATGGTTGGGTTATACAAACTAAAAGTAATATCGTATCTCCGGATTATGGTACTGTTACACTTATTGGAACTGATGGTATTGTTATTGCTCATATGAGTGGCTATAAATCAATTTTTTATGGTGTGAATATCAGCGTACGAAATGGTCAGAAGGTGCAAAAGGGTGACGTATTAGGAACAGGTAAAGGTGTTATCCAATTTGAAATACGTAAAATTTCAGCAACTTTATATGGTTTTAGTGGTACTGTTGATCCGGGCATGTTTTATACGACTGTCACTGGTGAAGGAGAAGAAGCTGCTAATAAATCCTTAACATTGGGGCAACCTAGTAATCCAAACGCTCCACCTGCTGATGCGACTACATATTCGGAAAACAGTGATGATTTGGTTGTAATGACTCGGGTGAAAAGTATTGGGACAGGATATTCTCAGCGAGGATCACGTCATGTTCCAAAACGGAAACAAAGTGCGAGAAGGCAAACTGTTGATGAAAACAACGAAATAGTGTTAGGACCAGTTGATAAAACTGCTATTGGATGGAAAGTTCAAGCGACCGACGAGAAGCTTGTTAGTGATACGATAAATTTTGAAGGTTCAATTCCTGCTCAAACACGTCTTGGACATTATAGAGATGGTAAATTTTATATATTTGCTGATCCAGTTAAAGGACAAGATATTGGTTACGGCCACTTAGTCACTGACGAAGAACGCCGGAGTGGTGTTTTTAGAAATGGGATCACTGCGGAAGAAGCAAAGCAAATTTTAATTAAGGATCTACAACGTTCCGTTGATGGTGCTAAAAAATTGTATGCCCAACATGGGTTACAGACACCATATCTATGCCAATTGGTATTAGTAGAAATGGCGTACCAAATGGGTCCGGGAGCACTTGGTAAATTCAAAGGAATGTTTAATGCGTTGAAAGCTGGGAGATATGATTTGGCTGCACACCATATTCGTGATTCACTGTGGTATCGTCAAACAACACGGCGTGCTGAGACAATGGCAACCTATATGGAGGCATGTCAATAAATATTTAAGGCGACTAAATAAAAGGAGAATACAATATGAGTTGGTCTTTAACCGCTAATGATGCACAATTTTTTTCTGATGTGAAAATTTATGAAGGTTCTAAGGAATTTCAAACCTCTAAAGGGTATTTCAAAAATGGTAAATTCTGGGTATATAAAGATAGTCTAGGATTGCCAACCATTGGGTATGGTCACTTAGTTCGTTCCGGTGAAAATTTCTCTGCTGGTTTAACTGAAGCAGAAGCAGAAGCACTTTTAATTAAGGATGCACGAAATGCTTATAATGATGCTAAATCAATTTATGAACAATATAAAATGAGCGGCCCTGAATCACTTCAACGTGTTTTATGGCAGATGGTTTTCCAAATGGGTAAATCATCTGTTTTGAATTTCAGAAAAGCATTAATTGCTATGGGAAAACAGGACTATAAAACTGCTGGAAAAGAAATGCGTGATTCAAAATGGTATAAACAAACCACTTCACGTGCGGAAAAAATGGCACGCATCGTCGAGTCTATATAGTAAGGATAATTAATGGCAATTACGTTTAAGGGGTTTGCATCCCCAGAAGTTGGCCTAACACAAGTTTTATATGATCAAGAACTGGTTAAACGCGATTTATTGAATCATTTTAACACACGGAAAGGTGAACGTGCATTTGATGCAGCATATGGTTTTATTGGTTGGGATTTAGTTTTTGAGTTAGATCAACCATCAATCAAACAAACGCTAGATGATGATGCTAGACGTATTGTTGGTGAAGATCCTCGTGTTAGCCTCGAATTCCTTGAGGTATCAAATACTGAATACGGTTATATTATAAATATGACACTGTATTACGTTCAACTGGAAACGGTTGAAGATTTACAGGTTGTTTTTGATCGTAGAACAAATGAAAAGATGGTTGTAATCGCATCAAGCTTTTAAATATAAAAAGGCATCCTTCGGGATGCCTTTATTTTTGATAAATATTTCTATATTAACGAATGAAGTCGATATGACCATATTTG
>OBJT01000420.1_pt1 | contig 11178 bp, 11 predicted proteins | sample 1519861 | NCBI WGS metagenome assembly OBJT01 (sample SAMN02401118, study PRJEB22541) | soil metagenome, isolate JX
AGGCCGTGCAGCTGGACCTGGAAGCCAAGGGCGTGATCGAGCGCGTCGCGGGCAAACCGTTGCGCCTGTTCAAGCACCTGGCGGCCGGCTGATCAGCGCTGTGCAGGCAGTTCCAACCGGTGCTTGCGGCACAGGCGATACACCGTGACCCGCGATATCTGCATCTGCCGCGCGCACTCGGAGACGTTGTAGCCGGTCTGGCGCAGGGTCTGCAGCAGTACATCGCGCTCGGCCTGGCCGCGCGCGTCGTGCAGCATCGCCGCGGGCAGGACCGCTACCGATGCGCCCAGCTCCAGGTCACGCTCACTGATCAGCTCGCCTTCGGCCATGATCGCTGCACGCTGCACACGGTTCAGTAGTTCGCGTACGTTGCCGGGCCAGTCGAAGCGCCGCATCGCCTGCAGTGCGGCCGGTGCGAAGCCGCGTGCACGCACGCTGTGGCGCAACCGGAAGCAGCGCAGGAAGTGCTCGGCCAGCAGCTGCACGTCGGCACCGCGCTCGCGCAGCGGTGGCATCAGCAGGCGCAGCACGTTCAGGCGGTAGTAGAGATCGCTGCGGAACCGCCCCTGCGCCACCGCGTGTTCCAGTTCGACGTGGGTCGCGGCAAGTACCCGCACGTCCGCGCGCAGCGGCTGGCTGCTGCCCACGCGCTCGAAGGTTCCCTCCTGCAGCACGCGCAGCAGGCTGGTCTGCGCTTCTGCCGGCAGATCGCCTACCTCATCAAGAAACACCGTACCGCCATGGGCGGATTCGAACACACCGATCTGCCGCTTGTCGGCACCGGTGAACGAGCCACGTTCGTGGCCGAACAGCTCCGACTGCACCAGGTTGGCCGGAATCGCACCACAGTTCACCGCAATGAAAGGCCTGCCGGCGCGCCCCGACAGCGCATGCAGCGCATGTGCAGCCAGTTCCTTGCCTGTACCGGTTTCGCCGGTGACCAGCACCGGCAGTTCCACCGGCGCGAACTTGTGCAGCACCGTGCGCACCGCATGCAGCGCAGCGCTTTCGCCAATCAATGCGTGCGGTCCGTACCCACTGCAGGTTGCATCGACAGGCGGATCATCCGCATCGAACTGCTGGCGCATTGCGCAGACCAGGTCCTGCAGGCCGAACGGCAGCGTGAAGCGCGCGCCACATCGCTGCAGCAACGGCAGCCAGGCCGGCGATGTGGGTCCGGCGCCCGGTGGCAGTACCGCCAGCCAGGGCAGATGCTGGTGCTGCTCGATCCACGGTGCCAGCAGCTGCAGCGACGCCGCATCGAGATGGCGCAGATCGAGTACGGCGAGCAATCGATCGCGCCCACGCAGGCCTATCGCCATGGCGGGATCGGGATGGATGCTGCGCACATACCAGCCCGCTGCCGCCAGCGCACTGCGCTCGTTCGCCAACGGCTCGCCAAACCAGAGCACGCAACGTGACGTAGAAGCCTCCGGGACCGCTGCCATGCTTCCCCCAGCATCCGGACACCGTCGGCGGACTGTCAGGCAATCGCCGGCGTGCCGCCCCCCGCCGGGACCTCTACGGCCACCGGGGCGGCCTTTGTTGGGCGGATCCTAGCGCTTCCCTAAACGGCAGCGCAATGAGCAATGCGTCAAGAAATTCGTGGCTGAACCGGCACCGTTGCAGACGGCGGCGCCACCTGTAACACCCATGCGACAGTTGCCCGCCGCCCTTGCCCTGCGGTGCCTGGGGCTTCGAAATCCCAACGATTCCGCGACGTGCCTGTAACACCGTGGCAGCAGCACGGTCAGGTGCTGCACGGTCCCGACATTGGCGGGTGGGCACTTCCAGGTTGGCACGGTTGATGCGTGGTTCCGCCGCACCCATCGCGGGAGATCGGCATGGACGGCACCACCCTGATTCGCGGCCTGGCCGCAGCACTGGCAATCGCCCTGCTGTTGGTTGGCACGGGCGCATCCGCGTCCGGCGCCCGCCAGGGCGTGAAGGCACAGCCGGGCGAAATCGTCCTGTTGCGGGACGTATCCGCGCGGCCGGCCTATCGCATGGCACCACCGGGCATGGCGCTGATTGCCGACCCGAAGCCACAGCGCGAGATCGCCACCGCATTGGGCGCCGGTGGCACGACGAACGGCATGGACGAGTTGAGCGATGAGGACTATGCCGGCATGGGTGCCGGCCAGGCAGCGTCCGTCGCGACACCGGGCGGCACTACCGTTGAACGGGTCACCCAGCAGGCCCTGGGCGGCACGCTTGGCCGCGGTGGTGATGGCATGGTCGGCAGCAACCTCGGGGGCGCCATGAGCGGTCCGCTCGGTGCGGTCGGCAGCAGCACCCGCGGTATCGCCGATACCGTGCGCGGCGCACTGGCCCAGTTCCCCCTGCAGGGCACGGCCCCGGCAGGTGGAAAATGAAGGCCCTGCACGGCTTGCTTCTGCTGCTCGCTGCCGCGCCCTGGGCGACCCGGGCCGATGACTACGGCGGCATGCTCGCCTATCTCGACGTGGCCCGCATCGACGGCCACGCACTGGCCGGGGCGACGGGTGCCATCGCCGTGAACCAGGCCGCCGGCGACCTCAACGTGCAGGCCAACCTGCGGGGTATCGCCAAGGGCGATCGCGCCGACGTGGCGATCAATGCCCGGCAACTGCAGCAGGGCAACCGCGTGCTGTCCGGGCCGCTGCAGGCCACCGCGTTCATTGGCGGTGACGCACTGGCCGGTGCCAGTGGCATCGCATCCATCAACCAGGCCAGCGGCATCGCCAACACGACGCTCAACGTCGTCAGCGCGACGCTGGCCCGACAGGGCATACGCGAAACCGACGATACGGCCTTGGCCGCCGAGGGTTCCGCGTTGGCAGGGGGGCGGGACGACACCGGTCGCGGCGTCGCGACGGGCACCCGCAGCGCCGGTGTAGCCAGCACCGCACTGCGGGGATTCGACGGGGTCCTGCAACTCAATCAGATCGCGGGCAACGGCAACGACACGGCCAACGTACTGGGCCTGGTCGTGCAGGACCGCCCGTGACAACCACCCAACCGATGCACCACCTGATGAGAGAGAGGGCACCATGAAAGCGACCGTCAAACGGACCATGCTCGCCATGGCGATTGCCACTGCCTCGACCGCCGCTGCGGCCAATGGCTGGGACAACCAGAACGCCAACGCGAACATCAACCACAACCACACCGTCAGCGAGACCCGCAACGACACGCACAACCACACCGACAACGACGTGCGCAACCGCACCGTCAACGTCAACGTGCAGAAGCACAGCAACATCCAGGCCGACGAACGCAAGGAAAAGAACAACCACGGCGTCGACGTGAACCTGGAGAAGGACCTGCGCCTGAGCACCGACATCAATTTCTCCGGCGACCCGAACATCACCGGCGACATCGACCTCGACTCGGCGGCCATTGCCGTGATCGACAACCGCCAGTCGATCAGCAACAACGCCACCAGCAACAGCCTGGTCACCAACAGTGCGTCCATCGGTGACAGCGTGGGTGCCGGCGCATCGGGCAATCTCGGCTTCAATGTGGTCTCCGGCGACAACAATGCCCAGGACAATGCCGCGTCGTTGTCCGCTGCCGATGCGTCCTTCAGCTTCGGCATGGCCGACGCCGAGGTGTTCGTCAACCAGGCCGGCTTCGGCAACGCGACCATGAACTCCGGCGTCACCAATGCCGCAGGTCTCGGTGGCAATGCCTTCGGCGGTGCGTCAGGCAACATCGGCGTCAACATTGCTTCGGGCAACAACAACGAGCAGAAGAACGCGCTGGCGGCGTCGGTCGCGACCACCGCGGTGGCGCAGTCGAGCATCAGCTCCAACCAGGTCTCCACCGGCAACACGGTCAGCAACGCCGGCTTCGTGCAGTCCTACACCGATACCGTGCAGGTCGGCATGCGTGGCGGCGTCAGCGGCCTGACACTGGCCTATGGCGCGGGCACCTACCGCGGCACCGGCAACGCCTACCAGATGGCCAACTACTACCTGGATACGTGGAGTGGCGAGCTGCCGCACCCGGGTGGCAACAGCACCGGCCATATCGATCTGGACAACCAGATCCAGAACGCCACGATGAACCCCAACCGGCCGGGGGTGGGCGGCCTGGGCTTCGATACGCGTGAGAGTGGCACCAGCCAGTTCGTCGAACTGGGCGTGGCCGACCTGTATGCCAGCCTGAGCGGCACGGTCAGCACCACGCGCTGGGTGAACGTGGATGCCACCAATACCTCGGCATTGTCCGGCAGCGCCTTCTCCGGCGCCTCCGGCAACATCGGCGTGAACGTGGCTGCAGGCACCGGCAACCTGCAGGCCAACAGCCTGGCCCTGGCAGTCGCCCAGCCCAGCACCGGCGGCGGTGGTGGCAGCGGCGAGTAAGCGCAACACCCCGGCCGTCCGCCAATGGCCGGGTTCCCGGGAGCCCCTGTTCCTCCTCCCCCTTGGGACAGGGGCTCCCCCCTGCTGCCGGAGAACGTAGATGATCCGTTGCCCTCCATCGATGCGCCTGCTGGCCTGCCTGTGGCTGCTGGGCACCGCATCGGCGTGGGCCGGCGAGGTCCACTTCGCCGGCGTGCTGCCCAACGGCGCGCTGCTGCAGCAGAAGGTGGAAAGCATGCAGGAGCGGCGCTACCGCAACGTGGTGCGCCAGCACACCGATTACAGCTGCGGGGCGGCCGCATTGGCGACCATCCTGCGCCATGCCTATCACCTGCAGACCGACGAAGCGACGGTGATCGAAGGAATGATGGGGGTTTCCGATCCAGCGCTGGTGGCCGAACGCGGCTTCTCCCTGCTCGACATCAAGCGCTACGTGGAATCGCTGGGCATGCGTGGCCGGGGCTACCGCATCGATGAAACACGACTGCGCACCCTTCGCGTGCCAGGACTGGTGCTGATGGACGTGCGCGGCTTCCGCCATTTCGTGGTGCTCAAGCAGGTGCGCGACGGTGTGGTCGAGGTGGCTGATCCCATCCTCGGCAACCGCAGCCTGGCGCTGCCTGAATTCCTCGCTGCGTGGCCATCGCGTGCCGTCTTCGTGGTGATCGGCAGCGATTTCGATCGCAACACGGTTCTGCTGCAACCCAGCGAACGGCCCAGTGCCCGCGCGCTCTACGCGCGACAGGGGCCGATCACCGATGCCGAACTGGTCGACTTCGGCTTCAGCCACGCCGACCTGTTCTGAGGAGGTACGACCATGTTCCGTCAACACGTATGGATGGCTCTGCTGCTGATGGCCCCTGCCCTGCCCCTGCAGGCCGCCGACGGCAGGACCGGGCGTGGACTCACGGAAATCCCCGACCCGGAGCTGAGCCTGATGCGGGGGCGCTACACCGTGGGTGGCAACAACGTTGCCTGGTTCGGGGTCACCATGGTGTCGCAGTGGCAGGCCAGCAACGGCACGACCCTGCAGGGCAGCCTGACCCTGGGCATGGACTTCCGTGGTGGTGGCGCGCCGAAGCTCAGCTTCCAGCCCAGCGTGCATGTCACGGCAGCCGATGCGCCGCTGCCCGATACCCACGGACGCAGCATCGACAGCAGCGGCCTGGCCAACGCCAGCGGCCTGGTGCAGAGCGTGCAGGTGGCCGGCGATGGCAATGTCGCGCGCAACGTCACCACGCTGACCGTCCGCGAGGGTGGCGTGCCGGCTGTTCTCTCTGATGGCGCAGGCAACGTCACCGCGCAGCGGGCCGGCGCCAGCGCGACGGCCGTGCTGGAAGGCAACCAGGCACGCCTGCTGCTGCAGGTGGATGGCCAGGGGCTGGTGCAGCAGTGGATCCGCAATGGCAGCGTCGGCCAGGGCATCGCCCTCGCTGGTGACGGCCAGATCGCCAGCAACCAGCTGCGGCTGGAGCTGGTGCGCAACGCCGTGGGCGGCAACCTGCCGTTGAGCCAGAACGTGGCCCAGGCGATTGCGTTGAACCGCGGCATGGGGCCGGGCCAGTAGCAGGGCCTGGCATTGGGGGAAACGCTCCACAACGCAGGACACGAACATGCACACCCTGATGAGGATCACCCCGTTGGCGCTGGCGGCGCTGGCGGGCACCGCCCTTGCCGTGCCGCCGACGCCTGACGATGGCGCAGACGTGCAGGCCCTGGCCAACCAGCTGGAACAGCTGAAAGCCAACTACGCACAGGAAGTGCGGCGGCTGCGCGAACTGGACATGCAGGTGCAGGCCATGCAGGCACGCTTGGGCGGGCGGGTTGGCCCAGCCTCGACCCCACCGGCCGCACCATTGGCGCAGGCAGCGGCCGCCGCGGTTCCACCGAGCAGCGAGGGCTACGCCAGTACCGCTGCCGAGGCCCAACAGGCCAAGCAGGAGTCGCGGCGCAGCGTGGACGACGTGAAGCAGCAGCAATCGGCCCTGTTCTCGCGTCGCTTCACCATCGAGAACAGCCTCACCTACGCCCGCTACGACCGCAAGCAGCTCACCCTCAACGGCTTCCTCGCGTTGGACGCCATCTTCCTCGGCAATATCGCCATCGAGAACGTGGAGTCCGACTCGCTGACCTATAACGTGGCGGCCCGCTGGGGCGTCAGCCCGAACCTGACCCTCAACCTGGATGTGCCCTACCTGGCGCGGCGCACCGTATACCAGAAAGGCGGCGCCGGCGGTGCAGCGGCCGCCATCGCGCAGGAGCAGACCAACGGCAACGGCCTGGGCGACATTGGCCTGAGCGCGAACTACCGGCTGTTCGGCGAACGCGGCTGGCGCCCGGAGACCGTGCTCACGGCCGGTGTCACCGCCCCCACCGGGCGCGCGCCCTACGGCCTGGACTGGAAGGTGATCGAGCGCGATGACGACGACTACATCCGCTTCGCCGTGCCGCGCGAGCAGCCCACCGGCAACGGCGTATGGCAGGCCAACCTCGGCCTGTCGATGGTGAAGACCGCTGACCCGGCCATCCTGTTCGCCAACATCGGGTACGTGCACTCCATCCCTCGCGGCTTCAGCGACATCGACAGCAATCCGGATACGGTCAACCCAGGCGACGTGAAGCTGGGCGGCTCGGTGTACTTCGGTGCAGGTGTTGCCTTCGCATTCAACGAGCGGACCAGCCTGAGCCTGTCCTTCAGCGACCGCATCAGCGCCCGCGCCTCCACCCGCTTCCAGGGTGGCAAGTGGATGAAGGTGATCGGCAGTGACGCCAATGCGGCATCACTGAACCTGGGCGTGACCTATGCGTTGAACCAGCACACCACGCTGGTGACGTTGCTGGGCATCGGACTGACCCCGGACGCACCGGACTTCACGCTGGCGTTCAAGATTCCTTACATGCTCTAGCGGCCACTGCCCATGGCATGATGGGCGCTCTGCGGCCAGCGGACGTCCATCATGCGCATCGGATTCCTGGGACTTGGAGTGATGGGAACGCCCATGGCGGCCCATCTGGCTCGCGCAGGTTACGAGGTATGCGGCTGGTCGCGCTCCGACCGCAACCATGCGGCCGCGCGCACCGCCGGCATCAACGTCTGCGAGGCGGTGGACGAGGTATTCGCGGCCTGCGACACCCTCATCCTGATGCTGGCCAATGACGATGCCATCGACAGCGTGCTCGATCGGCATGGCGCGGCGTTTGGCGAGCGGGTCGAGGGCCGCCTGCTGATCAACATGGGTACCAGCTCGGCAGCGTACTCACAGGCGCTGGCCGAACAGATCCGTGCCGCGGGCGGCCGCTACGTGGAAGCGCCGGTGTCTGGCTCACGCGTGCAGGCCGAAGCGGCGCAGCTGGTGATCCTGCTGGCCGGTGCCGATGTCGACCTCGCGGCAGCCGCCCCACTGGTTGCACCGATGGGCAGGCAAACGGTGTGCTGTGGTGCAGTGCCGTCCGCACTGCGCATGAAACTGGCGGTGAACCTGTACCTGATCACCTTGGTCACCGGCTTGGCCGAAGCGGTGTACTTCGCCGAAGCACACGGCATCGAGCTTGACCGCTTCGCGCAGGTGCTCAACGCAGGGCCGATGGCCAGCGAAGTATCGCGAATCAAGCTGGACAAAATGATCCGTGGTGACTTCAGCGTGCAGGCGTCGATCACCGACGTGCGCAAGAACAGTGGGCTGGTAGCCGCTGCCGCCCATGAGGTGGGCATGCATGCGCCCTTGATCGACGCCAGCGACGCGCTGTTCGCACAGGCACTGGCGTCCGGATCGGGGGCGCTGGACATGGCGGCCGTGCTGCAGGCGGTACGGGCCGGGCCAACCGGCACTGGCCGGCGCTGATCCGGATTCATGTTCCGGCACTACTGCCGTCCTCCACCGCTGCTATATTCAGTCCAGCTCGGCAGGCATGGTGCCTGCCCTCGAATCACAGGGAGTTGGACATGGGTCTGGTACAGGCGGTGAAGGGTGCGGTTGGCGGTGTGCTGGCCGACCAGTGGAAGGACTTCTACACCGTGCCGGCGGGCCTGCCGTCCACGGCCGCCCTGTTCGCGGCGGTGCCGCAGGGCACCAATGCCGGCCGCGGCTCCAACACCAGCGGCTCGTCCAACATCATCACCAACGGCTCGAAGATCATCGTGCCGGAGGGCTACGGCCTGCTGCTGTTCCAGGACGGCGCGATCACCGCGTTCGTCGCCGAACCGGGTGGCTACGAGTGGCGCTCGGACGATCTGAACTCGCAGTCGATCTTCGCCGGCGACGGCCTGGTCAGCACCTTCATCAAGCAGAGCTGGGAACGCTTCAAGTTCGGCGGCCAGCCGGGTTCGCAGCAGGCGGCCTATTTCGTCTCGCTGAAGGAACTGCCGGACAACCGCTTCGGCACCCAGTCGGAAATCTACTGGGACGACGGTTTCCTCAACACCCAGGTAGGCGCGGTCACCCGTGGCTCGTACACGCTGAAGATCGTCGACCCGATCCTGTTCGTGAAGAACTTCGTGCCGGCCAGCTACCTGCAGCCGGGCCAGGTGTTCGACTTCACCGACCTGGACAACGCCGCCGCCAGCCAGCTGTTCAATGAAGTGGTCGGTTCGCTGGCCCCGGCCTTCAGCCTGTATACCAACGATCCGGGCAAGGGCAACCGCATCACCAAGCTGCAGCAGGACTCGCTGGGCTTCGCGCAGAGCCTGTCGGCCGCCGTCGAGCAGGGTTACCAGTGGAAGTCCGACCGCGGCCTGGCCATCGTCAAGACCGCCATCGTCTCGATCGAGTACGACGCCAACACCCGCGAACTGCTGAAGACCGTGCAGCGCGCCGATGCGCTGTCCGGTTCGCGCGGCAATTCCAACCTGCAGGCCAGCGTCGCCCAGGGCATCCAGTCGGCCGGCGAAAACGGCGGCGCGGCAGGTCTGGTCGGTGTCGGCATGGCGTCTGGCATGTTCGGTGTCGGCGGCATGCAGCAGCCGGCCACCCCGGCGGCCGACGATCCGGTCGCCAAGCTGAAGAAGGCCAAGGAAATGCTCGATCTGGGCTTGATCACCCAGAGCGATTACGACGCGCTCAAGGCCAAGGCACTGGGCCTGTAACGGCAGGACGTACACCCAACATGTCCGATCCCCGAAACGGCCCACCGCCGCTGCCCGGATCCGCGCCCGCGACGCCGCCACCCTTGCCGGCGGCGTCGTTGGATGGGCCCGGTTCGCCGCAGGACGTCCCTCCCCTGCCCGGCAGCTTCCCGCTGGACACCTCCAAACTGCCGCAGGCCATCCGCGATGAAGTGGAAGCGCCCGATCCTGTGGCCATCGATACCTCGGCCAGCGAGCTGAAGGACGGCCTCAACCGCTGCCCGAAGTGCGGCGCCACCGACATCCGGCCCAAGGCCGGCACCGATATCCTGGTCTGCCTGTACTGCCGTCACGAATGGCATGGCGCGCGGGTCGAGGAGGAATTCGGGCTGGGCGAGGCCATCGACCAGCTGCGCGGCACCGTCATCGCCTCTGGCGCACGTGACATCGATGCCGACACCTCGGCACTGATGACGTTCAAATGCACCGGTTGCGGCGCCGAAGTCACGGTCAATACCGAGAGTACGATGACGGCGCGCTGCCACTGGTGCCGCCACGTCTTCGGCGTCAACGAGCAGATCGCCAACGGCGCGGTGCCCGATGCGGTGCTGCCCTTCCATATCAAGAAGGACGATGCGGTCGCGCGCATCCGCCAGTTCGTCGACAAGCGCCGCATGTTCGCGCTGAAGGCATTCAAGGACCAGTTCACCCCGGAAAACGTGGTGGGCGTGTTCCTGCCCTACATGATCGTCGACAGCAATGTCAGCGCGGCCGTGGCCGGCAAGGGCGAGATCCAGACCCGGCAGTACACCGTGGGCAGCGAGAAGAACAAGCGCACCCTGTATGACGCCGACGTCTACCAGGTCGAACGCCAGGTCGATTTCACCGTGGATGACCTTCCGCTGGAATCCTCGGCCGAGCGCGGCAATCTGGATACCCGCGCCAACACCAACAACATCATCAACACCATCCTGCCGTTCGATACCAAGAACGCGGTGAAATGGAACGCTTCGTACCTGGCCGGCTTCACCTCTGAAAAGCGCAACCTCGACGTGGAGAAGCTGCGGCCGCGGCTGGAAGACCAGCTGCTGTCGATCGCCCGCGCGCAGGTGGAAGGTTCGGTGAAGCGCTACAACCGTGGCGTGCGCTGGGAGCAGGAACAGCTGGAGGTGCATGGCACCCGCTGGGTGTCGATGTACCTGCCGGTGTGGTTGTATTCGTACCACCAGCCCGGCAAGAACGGCGGCATGCTGCACTACATCGCAGTGAACGGCCGTACCGGCGAAACCATGGGCAGCGTGCCCGTGCAGCAATGGAAGATGCTGCTGGCGGCACTGGCCACCGGCACCGTCATTGAAGCCCTCGCAATTGCCTTCCTGGTGGCATCGACATGAGCGACGACAGTGGCCTCTGGCTGTTGGCGGCAGGTCCGGCCGGCGCAACCGCGCTGTACTGGGCGCTGTACCGCTATTACCGCAACACCGACAAATCGCACTCCTTCGAGCACGAGACCGAGATCGAGGCACAGCCCGTGACCGGTTCGGACCAGCAGGTGGGCCGGGTCACCGGCACCGAGGACAAGCGCATCCGCGGTGACAATGTGTATGAGTACCGGAAACGGGTGGTAAGGGTGAAACCCGATCAGTAGAGCCAGGCCGCCTGGCTGCGGGTAATGCCGGCCGCTGGCCGGCACTCCTTCGGTCTCTGGGCGTCAAAGGGGAGCCGGCCAGCGGCCGGCGCTACCCTTCGGCGGACAGCACCTACCCT
>OBJT01000421.1_pt1 | contig 11174 bp, 8 predicted proteins | sample 1519861 | NCBI WGS metagenome assembly OBJT01 (sample SAMN02401118, study PRJEB22541) | soil metagenome, isolate JX
TTGTAGGGAAAATCGGTGGCCGTTTTATGCCACCAGGTTTTTACTACAAAACCTTTAAGCAACCGGCATCAATGTGGAAAACCTACGAAAAATACATTCGTAAAGGGGCAGGTTTAGGCCGCAGCCCAACCGTGGCCGATCCGGATATTTACGACCATTTTAATCAGCACTGCGATGTGCTGGTGATTGGCGCGGGCGCAGCAGGCCTGGCCGCAGCGTTAACGGCAGGTCGCAGCGGCGTCAGCGTGATAGTGGTGGATGAGCAAGAAGAGATGGGTGGTAGCCTGCTGGATAGCCGTGAAATCATCGATGAAAAAGCGGCGGCGCTGTGGGTGAAGAAAGTGCTCAATGAGCTGCAAACCCTGCCGAACGTGCAACTGTTGGCCAAAACCACCGCTAATGGCTATCACGACCATAACTTCATTACGCTGATTGAACGCCGTACCGAGCACCTCTCGATTACCGCTGCGCAGAAAAACGGTCATAAGCAGGCGCGTCAGCGTATGCATCGCGTGCGTGCTGGCCGGGTGGTGTTAGCAACGGGCGCACATGAGCGTCCACTGGTCTACAGCGGCAACGATATTCCTGGTAATTATCTCGCCAGCGCCGTCTCAACCTATATCCATCGTTACGGCGTGGTACCGGGTAACAAACTGGTGGTCTCTACCAGTAACGATGACGGCTATCGTGCCGCGCTTGACTGGCTGGAAAGTGGGCGTGAAGTGGTGGCGATTGCTGATGCACGCTCTGCGCCAGAGGGTGAGTTGGTTAAGCAGGCAAAACTCAAAGGGATCCGCGTCATCACCGGCAGCGCGGTCATTGAAGTGCAGGGCAGTACGCGTGTACGTAGTGTCGATATCGCGCGTATCAATGTGGAAAACTTCACGGTAGTGGGCAGCGCCAGTCGCTTTGCCTGCGATACCGTAGCCAGCTCCGGCGGCTTCAGCCCGGTGCTCCATCTTTCATCACACTGTGGCGGTCGTCCACAATGGCGCGACGATATTCTTGGCTTTGTACCAGCACAAGTGAAAGGAATGATAGCGGTTGGCGGCGCGCAGGGCATTTACAGTTTGCCTGAGGTGTTACGCAGTGGCGTCGAGGCTGGCAATCGCGCTGCAGTGGAAATGGGGGCTTCGTCCCAGACTTTCGCACTGCCACAATCGCGCGCGCGGCGTGATGGTCCGGCAATAGCGTTGTATCAGGTGCCGCACCTCAAAAACACGATGCGTGCACCTAAGCAGTTTGTTGATTTACAAAATGACGTGACGTCGGCGTCAATTGAACTGGCAACGCGTGAAGGCTTTGAATCGATTGAACATATCAAACGTTACACTGTCATGGGCTTCGGCACCGATCAGGGTAAACTCGGTAACATCAACGGACTGGCGATCGCCGCGCGCGTGCTGAAACGCACCATTCCAGACGTGGGTACCACAGTATTCCGACCTAACTACACGCCGGTCACTTTTGGTGCCATCACGGGGCGTCACTGTAATGAATTGTTCCAGCCGGAACGCTACACCGCGCTGCATCAGTGGCATGTTGAGCATGGTGCGATGTTTGAAGATGTTGGGCAGTGGAAACGTCCGTGGTATTTCCCACAGCGCGTCAAAGGGCAACTGGAAACGATACATCAGGCTGTGGTCCGTGAGTGCCGAGCAGTCCGTGAAAGTGTTGGCGTGCTGGATGCTTCAACGCTGGGGAAAATCGACATTCAAGGCCCGGATGCGCGTGAGTTTCTGGAACGAGTCTACACCAACAAATGGGCAAAACTGCCAGTAGGTCGTGTGCGTTACGGCTTGATGTGCCGTGATGATGGCATGGTGTTTGACGATGGCACCACCAGCTGTCTGGGCCAGAATCATTTCCTGATGACCACCAGCACCGGCAACGCGGCAACCGTGCTGGAGTGGCTGGAACTGTGGCATCAAACAGAATGGCCAGAACTGCAAGTCTACTTCACCTCCGTGACCGATCACTGGGCCACCATCACGCTGACGGGTCCAAAAGCCCGCGAGTTGCTGGCAGAGTTTTGCGATATCGACCTGGCTCGCGATAGCTTTAAGTTCATGGACTGGCGTGAGGGGAAGGTCGCGGATGTTCCCGCGCGCGTTTTCCGTATCTCCTTTACCGGTGAGTTAGCTTACGAAATTAACGTACAAGCCAACTATGCGCTGCATGTCTGGCGGGTGCTGTTTGAACACGGCGCAAAATACAATCTCACACCTTATGGCACCGAAACCATGCATGTGCTGCGTGCCGAGAAGGGCTTCATTATTGGCGGCCAGGATACCGATGGCTCAATGACGCCGCATGACCTTGGCATGGAGTGGTGCGTCGGTAACGACAAACCCTTCTCGTGGATCGGTAAACGATCCCACACTCGATCCGATGTGCTGCGCGAAGATCGAAAACAGCTAGTGGGCCTGCTACCTAAGGATCCAAAAGTGGTGTTGGAAGAGGGTGCGCAGGTCGTACTCGATCCGCATCACGCCGTGCCTATCCCCATGTACGGCCATGTTACGTCCAGCTATTACAGCCCAACGCTCGACAGCGGTTTTGCGTTGGCAGTGGTGACGCGTGGGCACCATCGCATGGGCGAAAGCGTGTGGCTTGCCAGTTCAGATGGCAAGTTCACCGAAGCCGAAATAGTCAGCTCGATCTTCGTTGATCCTAAAGGAGAGCGCCAGAATGTCTGAGACCACAACCTGTAATCAATTCGATGCACATCCTTCCGCTGCGGTGGCCGCCGAATCGCCACTGGTGTGGAGCTATCAGCAAACTGGCGTGCCTGCGGCGACAGGTAAACCGAACATCACCCTGCGTGAGCGGCCTCTGCTTGGCCATCTTACGCTACGTGGAGCCGCCATCGAACTCGATAAAGCACTGCGCGAGGTGCTGCAACTCTCGCTGCCAGCCCAGCCGCTCACGCTGACGCTGACGCAGCAGGGCGATTACAGCGCACAGTGGCTATCTCCCGATGAGTGGCTGCTGATTGTGCCGCCAGGTGAAGAGTTTGCCGTGGAACAGCGTCTGCGCGCCGCACTGGGTGACGCACATTACGCCATTGTTAACGTCAGCGGCGGACAAACGCTGCTCGAACTGAGTGGGAAACACGCCGTTGAACTGCTGAAAAAATCGGTGGTGTATAACGTCCATCCACACAATTTCCCGGTGGGAAAAGGGGTGATGACCTGCTTCGCCAAAGCATCGGTGATTTTACGTCGTCCCAGTGATGATCGTTGGGAGTTAGTGATACGCCGTAGCTTTGCCGATTACAGCTACCGCTGGTTGCTGGATGCCGGGGCTGAGTATGACATTGACGTGCTGAGCTGAAGTTTATTCCAGGTGCGCTTCAATGCGCACCCTTTGAAAATCGTCGTAGGGTTGCTCTTCATTCATGGCGACCGCTTATTCAGATATCTCGAGGGTTTTACCATGAGTCGTCATCACGCAAACTGGATATTGACCGCACAGTGCCCAAGCAAGCTGGGCAGTGTTGATGTGGTCACGCGTTTTCTCAAAGAGCAGCGCTGTTACATCAATGAGCAGCACAGCTTTGATGACAAGTGTGCCAAGCGTTTCTTTATCCGCACGGTGTTTGAGCCGCAGACGGAGAGCTTTGATCCGGTCGCCTTTCGCGATGAATTTAGCCTGCGTGCCGCCGATTTCGCCATGTCCTATGAGCTGACGGAACCGGATTATAAAGTGCCGGTGGTGATTATGGTGTCGAAAACCGACCATTGCCTGAATGACCTGCTCTATCGCCATCGCGCGGGAAAATTGGCCATCGACATTAAAGCGGTGATTTCCAACCACCCGGTGCTGGAGCCCATCGTCGCCTGGCACGGTTTGCCCTATCACTATTTCCCGGTAACCGCTGCGACACGTGAAGAGCAGGAGCGGCAAATCTGGCAGGTGGTGCAGGAAACTGGCGCTGAACTGGTGGTTCTCGCACGTTACATGCAGGTCATGTCGGCTGAGATGTGCCAAAAGCTGGCAGGTCGAGCCATCAATATTCATCACTCGTTACTGCCGGGTTTTAAAGGTGCCAAACCCTATCACCAGGCTTATGACAAAGGGGTAAAACTGGTTGGCGCCACTGCGCACTTCATCAATGAAGATCTCGACGAAGGGCCGATTATCAGCCAGAAAGTCGAGGTGGTGAGCCATTCGGATTACGCTGATGATCTGGTGGACAAAGGACGTGACATTGAACGCTTAACCCTGGCACATGCGGTGTCTTGTTACGCTGAGCGCCGGGTGTTTTTGTATGAAAACCGCACTGTGGTATTTTCGCGGTAAGGTGCGGCGCAAATGGATAATTATCCCACCCACATAAATGTTCAGGACGCGCCACTGCGTCCTGATATCCGCATCGGCCTGGTGTTGATCAATCACTTTACGTTGAACTGCGTGTCCGAGTTGATTGAACCCATCCGCTTCGCAGCCGACATTTCCTTTCTCAGTCGGCAGATTTTTTGTCAGTGGGAATGGATGAGCTGCGATAACCAACCCGTTACCTCCAGCTGTGGATTGCACATTGTGCCAACTGCTGAATTCAATCTACATAGTAACTGGGATTATGTGGTGTTTGCTGGCGGTTTATTAGATCAAACCCGTGATGCGCCAGCTTGGTTACTGGAGGCAATGCGTGATTTACACGCCAGGCGCGTCCCTATCATCACCTTATGCAGTGCGACCTTTTTGGCAGCACAAGCGGGCTTGCTGGAGGGTAAGAAATGCGCGATTCATTTCACCACCCGTGATGAATTTCGTGAGCGCTTTCCGAATGTATCACCCGTTATCGATCAGACCTACATTAGCGATGGTGGGGTAATCTCCAGCCCGGTAGGGACGGCGCGTGATTTGGCGATGGATATCATCCTGCAGCACTGCGGCGAGCTGCGCGCTAAAAAAGTACAAAAGTATTTGTTGATGGATGAGGGGAAGCGAGGGCAAACGCGGTCGCGGGTATCCCAAACGTTAAAAACCTATGATGATGAGTTGGTCCAACGCACCATCGCCTACATGCAACAGCATTTGGCCTCACCAGAACCGCTGCAAACCCTGACTACGGCGATGCAGATTAATCTCCGCCAGCTCAATCAAGCTTTCCTACACAACACGGGAGATACGGCTGCGGTCCATTGGCGTAAGATGCGTTTGGAACATGCGCGCAAATTAATGATCGCCAGCAACGTCAGCATCAATAATGTGGCTAAATCTTGTGGGTTTTCTGATGCTTCACATCTTATTACGTGGTTTCGCAAACAATATGGCGAAACACCTAGCGATTATCGTAAACGTCGCCGTGATGTCGAAAGACTGATTGCGCCTAATTAATAAATCAATTCACAGCTTCACCTTTCGTTAATTCAAGGGTGAAGTTCAGTTCTGTTATAAAATACTTATCTCGTCTTTTGTTTTTTTCATTAAAATAATCAAGCGCCCACGCAGCTTGCCGGGTGGATGCTTTTTATTAATCAATAACTGGGGCCATTTCACAAAAACAAGAAAAGGATATGAATGAATTGTTAATCAATCATATGTTTGATATTGCAGGGTAAATTGTTGCTATCTTGCATAAATATTATAGATTATTGCCTTTTTGTATTATTCGGCATTTGGCTGGATGTTGACCAAATGTTAGATGCGATGCAATTATTAGGTTACGAATTCACGGATATACTGTGAGGCTTAAATGAAAGGGTCAACCTGTAATCTGATAGCACGCACGGCGCTTCCTCATAAAGCTTATGGCAGACATCGTGCCAACGCTAAAGGGGATAGAATTGATGTGGTATTCTGTGCGGTAAGTAACGGTATTATTGATGCATCATATATCAAGCCGGGAAAAACGATAGTTCGAATCTTGAAAAATTGTTGGCACTTCATCTGCGCGCCTAATGCGCACCATCAAGAAAAGCGTAAATTTCATTATTAATTCTTCAGAGGGCTGAACTCGCCCTCTCTATTTATCTGCCATCCTCTTTAGCTTGTACCTTCCTAAAGTCGTCTGACGCCGATTTTCTCCTCCTGTGCAAATAACAACCCTTGTCAAATCTGTTAGATGGCCTGTAACATCTCAAATAAAGATGCATTATTAATGTATGTTCTCAAAATGAGATTTATTGGCGAGATGATCGTCATTTACAGGCAATTACGGAGCTTAAATGATCACGGCAATCAAACATCCACCGCATATACGCGCACTACTACTATCCATAGCCGGAAGCGTGGTGCTGATTATTGGCATGGGATACGGGCGTTTTGCTTTCACCGGCGTGCTACCCGTGATGCTGAAAGAGAATCTACTGACGTTACAGCAGGGGAACTGGGCGGCTTCTGCAAATTATGCCGGTTACCTGTTGGGCGCTCTGTTGCTATCACGGGCGCGCCCAGCTGACTCACGACGACTCTGTTTTACTTCCGTACTTGCCACGCTGTTATCGATAGTTGCACTTGCATGGCTGCGATCTCCGCTGGCCATCATTGTGCTGCGCGGTTTGGCAGGACTTTTCAGTGCTGTGACACTGATTGCGGCCTCACTGTGGTTGTTGCAACATATGCAACACACGCAAGGTGCTCCACTGCTGTTTTCGGGCGTGGGGATAGGCGTTTTTCTCTCTGCAGAGATGGTCGCGGTGGGCAAATCACTTGCACTGCCCAGTGCAACGATTTGGCTGCTGTGTGCTGGCAGTGCCGCCGTGATGTTTTTAGTGTTTTTTCGCCTGCTTAACAGTCCCCCAGATACGTTGGTGGACTATCCGTTTAAGGCCCAAACATCTCCTGGTTCACAAACAGCAACAGCGACAGAGGCGTGGAAATTGCTGCTGATTTACGGATTGGCCGGTTTTGGCTACATCATCACAGCAACTTATTTACCGTTGTTTTTAACCGGATCGCTAACCGGGATTGATCCGGTGCAAATCTGGGCGGTATTTGGGCTTGCAGCCGTTCCGTCCTGTTTCTTCTGGCATCGATTAGTCGTTGCTCGTGGCTACCGATTCACGTTGTTGCTAAACCTGATATTGCAGGCGGTGGGAGTGATTCTGCCAGCATTCAGTCACGCCTTACCCTTCTGTCTGGCCAGTGCGCTGCTAGTCGGTTTTACGTTTATGGGTACCGTTACCGTGGCGCTGCCTGAGGCTCGACGTCTCGCTGCCGCGGTCAGTTTTAACATGATTGCTGCAATGACTGCGCTGTATGGAATCGGCCAAATTGCCGGTCCCTTAGTGGCGGGAGAACTTTACGCATTCAGCGGATCCTTCAACCCTTCGCTCTGGGCGGCAAGCACCGCATTGGTGCTTGCGGCTGGATTAGTGGCTAAACGCTGACATTCGACTCGCTAGCGAGTAATCGACGCAGATGATCCAGAGCGGGCGAACGGTAATCCTTACGCCAAATCAGCTGCGTTACCGCATGTCCGACAGGCAGCAATGTTAAACCAGCAGGCAGTTGTAGCAGTTGCAGCACGCTTTCAGGCAGCATGCACATATAAGTTCCCGCTGCCACGCAGGCCAGCATGGCGTGATAAGAGCTGACATCCTGAACCTGAATGCGTCTGCCACTCGCACCCATGTTCTGAAGCATCTGCATCGCTAACTGACGGTAAGTGCAGCCAACGGCAAAGGCCGCTAACTTACCCTCCTCGATGTCGCTCAACTGGCGGATATGGCACATTGTGGTCGGTAACACCAGCAACAGTTGTTCATCATAAAGCGGCTGATAACGAAGATCGTCGGGGCAGAGGGTCTCACCCGCGTCATTGACTGGCAGCGCAACCAGCGCACAGTCGAGTTCTGATTGCTGTACGCGTTCGATGAGTTGGCCTGTTGGTTGGGTCGAGAAAAGCAGGCGTACTTCAGGACAGGTTTGGCTGAATTCGGCCAAAGGTTTCGTCAAACGGCTCGCGGCGGCGCACTCCATTGATCCCAATGCCAGATCGCCATTCGGCGTATGTGGATGCAGGCTCTGCCGCGCCTCTTCTCCAAGACTCAATAACTTTTTGGTATAGCTGAGGAACAGTTTGCCCTGAGGTGATAATTTCAGACGCTTGCTATCCCGGATAAACAGCTCGGCATCCAACTCTTCTTCCAGTTGCTGGATACGCGTGGTGATATTCGATTGTACTCGCCCAAGACGTTGCGCTGCTTTCACCACGCTCAGTTCTTCTGCCACCACGCTGAAGATTTCAAGTGAAGTATGATTCATGAATCATTCTCTTTTAGGGAATGTGATTGATTTATCTTTCAGGGAAAGAGATTTTAAGGCAACGACAGCGATCACATCAACGGAATAACCTCATGACTCACGTTCTCTGCCAGGCACTAAATCTGCAATATCCCCTTATTCAGGCGCCGATGGCGGGTGTATCGACGCCTGAAATGGCTGCCGCCGTCACTGAAGCGGGGGCGCTGGGATCGATTAGCATTGGCGCGTCAACGCCGGAACAGGCGGCGGCGATGATCGCCAAAACGCAATCGCTCACCCGTGGGTCATTTAACGTCAACGTGTTTTGCCATGCGCCTGTAAAGAGAAATGCTGAAAAGGAGCAGGCGTGGATTGCGCGTTTCCGTGAGCTGTTTGCGCGCTATGGTGCGGAACTTCCCGCTGACTTGCAGGAGATTTATCAGACTTTCCACGCTAATCAGCCAATGCTAGACGTCATTGAGCAGGCGAAACCCGCAGCGGTGAGTTTTCATTTTGGTATTCCTGAACCGCAGACGATTCAACGAATCAAGCGACTCGGTATTGTTACACTGGCCACGGCGACCAATGTTGATGAAGCGCTGGCGATTGTGCGCAGCGACATTGATTTCATCATCGCACAAGGTATTGAGGCGGGCGGTCATCGCGGGCACTTCGACCCTAATGCATTTGATCACCAGTTGTCGACTTTTACGCTGGTGCAGGCGATCCGCCAGCAAACCTCTCATCCGGTGATCGCTGCGGGAGGCATCATGGATGGATCAGGCATCTCTGCCATGCTGCAGTTAGGCGCAACTGGGGTGCAATTGGGTACGGCATTTGTGTTATGTCCAGAGTCAGCAGCCAATCCAGCTTACAAAGCCGCGCTTCGGCAGGCTTACGAATCTGCCACCCTGATCACCGCGACAATTTCTGGTCGTCAGGCGCGTTGCCTACGCAATGCATTCTGCGACTTTAGCGGTGAATTTCTTGCAGAAGATATCCCTGACTATCCGTTAACCTATTCGCTGGGCAAAGCGCTGGCGGCCGCCGCTGCTGCTAAAGATGAACACGGCTTTGGTGCACAGTGGGCAGGTCAGGGGGCGGCGCTGGCACGCGAGATGCCGGCAGGGGAACTGATCAAGACCCTAGTGCGTGAGTGGCAGGGGTGAATAAGCAGCGGCTAACGCGGTGTTCACCTATAAAATGTGTTCTCTTCAGCAGGCAAAGCTGAATGCTATGCTTGAGTGATAAGGGGTATTAAAGGGCGATAGTTCGCCCTTTATTCATTAGGGTGCCAAGGCATTCAACACCGCTTCAGGCATAGAAGGGCGTCCATTACTGAGGCAGGTGGCGACAAAAGTCGCATCGGCGTAAACCACGTCATTAACCTTTATCTGTTGGACGAAATTTACCCGGTTACGCTTATCATTTTTTTCAAGGGCGCATGTCACTTCGACATTGTCACCTTTCACCAAACTTTTACGAAAGCGCAAAGAGTATTCAAGAACCATGTACAGTTTGCCCTGTTTGAACTCTTCTTCAATATCTATCCCGAGCGCTTCACGCATAAATGCATGGCGAGTCCATTCCATGTAGAACGGATAATAAAGGCCATCTACCACGCCCTGGAAATCAATATGGTTTTCATCAACGTCATAGTGTTTAACGAACATTTCTGCATCCTAACTGAGGGTTACATTGGTCAGAAGTGTATATAACGCAGAAGGCACGCGGGGTAAATGCGTAGATGTATCAATTTAATGCCGGACCTGAAGTTTCAGTATCATTCGTTTTGTGTTGAACAGATGTGTATACGCCAGGTATTACCGTTATGTCTTATGCTTTTCAGATGAAGCTCATAGGGAACAAGCGGGATGAACAAGGATTTATCAGTCACTCAGCCATTACGCTGGGCACTGGCCCTAATATTTACCGGTATCGTAGCGGGAATTTGCGGCATGTTGTTGGCATTGCTGCTGCATTTTATCCAGCACATAGCCTTTGGTTACAGCCTGGATGCGGTGATCAGCAATGAGTCATTTTTGTCAGGCGTCACTGCGACCACAGATTGGCGTCGATTCTCCGCCATTGTGTGCGGTGGCCTTGTCGCGGGTTGGGGGTGGTGGTTACTGGGGCGCTACGGCAGTCAACGCGTCTCAATCAGCCAAGCCGTCAACAATCCCAACAAGCCGATGCCACTTTTCACGACAGCCATTCATGCACTACTGCAAATTATTACCGTGGCGCTCGGCTCTCCACTCGGTCGTGAGGTGGCACCGCGTGAAGCTGGTGCGTTAGGTGCCGGGCTTATCGCCAACGGATTAGGCCTCGATGCCGATGCACGCAAAGTGTTGATTGCCTGCGGTGCTGGGGCTGGACTTGCGGCGGTCTATAACGTGCCCCTGGCAGGTGCGCTTTTTACGCTTGAGGTGCTGCTGGTGACCTTTCGTTGGGAGTGTGCCGTCGCTGCGTTAATCACCTCAGCCATTGCTGCGGGTGTTGCCACTTTAGGGCTCGGCAATGAAGTGCAATATCACTTTTTAGTCGGCGCGGCACCTGCATCTATCATTGCCTGGGCAATCCTTTGTGGCCCCATTCTGGGAGGGGCGGCGATGCTGTTTCGAAAGCTCACGCAGCGGGCGCGAAGTAAGGTAAAAACCTCATTGCAGATGCCGCTGTTTTGCCTGTTGTCGTTTACCCTACTCGGCGGACTGAGTGTGATCTTTCCGCAACTCCCTGGTAACGGGAAAGGGCCGATGCAACTGGCGCTAGACGGTGCAATGCCCATGGCGTTGTTTATTAGCCTACTCATTCTCAAGATGTTGGTCATTTTGGCGGTGCTGCGCAGCGGCGCAGAGGGGGGATTACTGACGCCGGGTTTAACGATTGGCGCACTGTTCAGCCTGATTCTTTGTGCCGTCTGGCAGCATCTGGTTCCTGGGGGCAATAGCGGGAGTTTCGCCTTGATTGGAGGAACC
>OBJT01000422.1_pt1 | contig 11171 bp, 9 predicted proteins | sample 1519861 | NCBI WGS metagenome assembly OBJT01 (sample SAMN02401118, study PRJEB22541) | soil metagenome, isolate JX
AGGTACATGCCCGTATAGCCATTTTAAATAAATTTACAGAATTAGGCCGACCTCATACCCAAGTTGTCACTTGAATTTAGCTCAATTAGGGTAGCATTATCTTTCAAACCTTTGTGCAACAAAGCCTTTCTACATATAAAACTTAAGTCCCTATCAAGTGAAAAGCCGCTTGATACGATATGGCATCAAACGGCTTGGTAGCTCCAATGTTGATTTAGACTAAGTTTTTAAATGTGGATTTTCTAAGGGCAGATCCTTTTCTAAATGTTCATCAAAAACATCCGTCAGCATACTGTCATAACGTTTAGTATTGTATTTCAACAGCTGTTCTGCCTCTGTGGTATTAATAAAACCGACAGCAACGGCATCTGCAATATGCTCCTCAAATGACAGCCCTTTAAACTGATCTTTAGATTCTGCTTTTTTAAACTTATTCCAAAGCGGTTGTATTGCTAACAACATTTGGAAAGTAGACTCCATGCGCCCCATCACATCACTTTCATCAGTGTTGTAATACACATGTTTTTTCAGCTCTGCTCTAAATGGCGTTTCCTGTAACAGCAATTGAGCCACGTCCTGCTTCAACTGATCAGATGGTTTAGCAATTGGGCGACCAAATGGGAAACATACCAATTTCACCAAATTCGCGGCAATTTTCATTGGGAAGTTATCATAGAATCCGAAAAATGCTTCCTGTGCATTAAACAAGGCTTTATTCAATGCCAATTCAGCATGTTTTTGATCAGACGCTGTGCGTTGACCATTTTCATAGTATTTTAAAATCGCTGTCGCAATAAATAGATGCGAATGGATATCCGCCAAGCGACCCGAAAGCATTTCTTTGCGTTTCAAATCACCAGCTAAAATACCCAATGCCATATCTGCGGTCAGTGCAAAATCAGCACTCATTCGATTGATCACCGCATAATACGGTTTTGAAAAATCGTCAGCTTGCTTAGAGCCTTCACGAGATCCTCCCGTGATAGCAAATGCCACCGCTTTGGCACCACGATTAAAGGTATAAGCCAAATGCTTAAACAACAATGGACTAAATTGTTTAAGTGCCGCCGCTTTATCTTCTGATTGCAACAATTGCAATTCTTCAAACAAGTATGGATGACATCTCATCGAACCTTGACCAAAAATCATCAATGAACGTGTCAAAATATTGGCACCTTCAACCGTGATAGCCACTGGAATAGACTGATAGGTCAACGCCAGGAAGTTACGTGGTCCAAGCTGAATTGCACGACCACCGACCACATCCATACCATGATTAATCACTTTTCTCATGGTTTCCGTAGCGTAATACTTCGCCATGGCAGTCATTACTGCTGGCGTTCCACCCTGATTGAGTCCACATGTCACTAGATATCTAAATGATTCCAGCATATAAGCATCACTGGCAATATCACTGGTCGCTTCTTGTACACCCTCAAAATGCCCAACTGAGATTTTAAATTGTTGTCGGATACTCGCAAAAGCACCCACTAAAAGATAACCCATCTCCCCTGCAGCCGTCGCTAATGCAGGCAGTGAAATGCCGCGTCCAACACCGAGACACTCCATCAACATACGCCAGCCTTTACCGGCATTCTCTTGACCACCAATAATCCAGTCGATCGGGATAAAGATATCAGTCCCTTCAACCGTACCATTCATAAAAGGGGCACCAGGATGATGTCTCGCCCCAATTTTAATTCCTTCATGGCTGGACGGAATTAAGGCACACGTAATTCCATATTCAACTTTGTTTTTATCTCCCAACAAGCCGTCTGGATCGTAGAGCTTAAACGCCAGACCTATCACGGTTGCTATAGGAGCCAAAGTAATCCAGCGTTTAGAAAAATTCATTTTTAAACCAAGGACTTCTTGACCATCATGGTTTCCATAACACACGATACCTGTATCTGGAATTGCACCTGCGTCAGAACCCGCTTCAGGACTGGTTAAACCAAAACAAGGCACTTCTGTACCATCAGCTAAACCCGGCAAATAACGCTGTTTCTGTTCAGTGGTTCCGTAGTGCAACAACAACTCGCCTGGACCCAAAGAATTAGGGACCATACAGCTTACTGCTGCGGTTAAAGATCGTGACGCAATCTTACTCATGATGCGACTTTGTGCAAAAGCGGAAAACTCTTTACCACCAAATGTTCTTGGAATAATTAAACCAAGAAACCCTTTATCTTTAATAAACTGCCAAACTTCTGGCGGCAAATCTTTTTGGTGATGATGGATTTGCCATTCATCTAGCATTGAACACAGTTGCTCAACTTCATTGTCTAAAAAAGATTGTTCTTCAGTTGAAAGCTTTGGATAAGGATATTGATCAAATTTCTCCCAATCAGGCTCCCCCATAAATAGCTCTTTTTCCCACCAACTGGTACCTGCTTCTAACGCTTCTCTTTCTGTCGTACTCATACTTGGCATCGCATTGGAGAGAAGATTAAATGCGGGGCGACTAATCAGTGCTTCACGTAGTGCAGGAATTAATATCACGATACTCATTAGAATAATCGGTATACCAACCAATAAACTCCACGGTGTAATAAACACAGCACAGATGACTGCAACTGCAACAGAAACGAGACTACCAATTGTTTGATTTAGTTTGAAATAAAATACAGCCCACAACACAGCAAACTGAATCAACAAGCTAAGCAATATCAATAATAGAGTCATGGTTACTCCTTTGCCTTCAACTTGAATTAAGAAGAAATGTGATTAAATATTTATGCTTTACTATATTTTTTAACGTATTAAGTTAAGTGTGAAAAAAGAGTGAATTTTGATTGTACAGTGCGTTTTTTTATTTTCAGGATAAACTACTAAATATTACATAACCGCATAGAGATGAAAGGCTTTGTTGCATAATCATTAACTTTGAGTGCGATTCATTCCAAAATCATATCTTTTTTTAAAACTTTCATAATCAAATCATGATTCTACTATCTGACATCGTTTGGTAGGTATTTGGTAGGTAGGAAAAATTTTCACCCCCTGCATACTAAGCCTACAGTGATGAAATCACTGCATAACAAACAATGGATTATGGAAGAAGGAATCGCTCCATGGCTTTTAAGAATATTGCAGATCAAACTAACGGTTTTTATATCCCTTGCGTCTCACTTTTTGGACCTGGCTGTGCCAAAGAAATTGGAATCAAAGCTCAAAATCTTGGTGCTAAAAAAGCACTCATTGTCACCGACGAAGGCTTATTTAAATTTGGTGTGGCGGCAACTATTTCAGAATATTTAAAAAATGCTGGTGTTGATAGCCATATCTTTGCAGGTGCTGAACCAAACCCAACCGATATCAATGTCCACAATGGTGTACAAGCATATAACGACAATGGTTGTGATTTTATTGTTTCTCTCGGCGGCGGCTCTTCACATGATTGCGCCAAAGGCATCGGCTTAGTTACTGCTGGCGGTGGGCATATTCGTGATTATGAAGGTATTGATAAAAGTACCGTGCCGATGACACCACTCATCGCAATCAATACTACGGCAGGAACAGCCTCTGAAATGACCCGTTTTTGTATCATTACCAATACTGACACCCATGTCAAAATGGCAATTGTCGATTGGCGTTGTACACCACTAATCGCAATCGATGATCCTAAGCTCATGGTTGCTAAACCAGCAGGCTTAACTGCTGCAACAGGGATGGATGCCTTAACCCACGCTGTCGAGGCTTATGTTTCTACCGCTGCAAATCCGATTACTGATGCTTGTGCAGAAAAAGCGATTAGTATGATTAGTCAATGGTTACGCCCTGCTGTTGCCAATGGTGAAAATATTGAAGCGCGTGATGCCATGAGTTATGCACAATATTTAGCGGGTATGGCATTTAACAATGCTTCTCTAGGTTATGTGCATGCAATGGCACATCAACTAGGTGGTTTCTATAATCTTCCACATGGCGTATGTAATGCGGTGCTTTTACCCCATGTTTGCGAATTCAACCTGATTGCTTGCCAAGACCGTTATGCAAAAATTGCAGAATTGATGGGGATCAACACGGAAGGTTTTACTGAAACGGAAGCAGCATACGCCGCAATTGATGCGATTCGAGAACTATCCGCTTCGATTGGTATTCCTTCTGGTTTGACCGAACTTGGTGTGAAAACCGAAGATCTTGCCATCATGGCTGAAAATGCACAAAAAGATGCCTGTATGTTAACTAATCCTCGTAAAGCCACCCACGCTCAAGTGGTTGAGATTTTCAAAGCTGCACTTTAAATTTATTTCCTCTCAAAAGTAAGCTAAAGCACTCCGACGACAGGCTTACTTTTTTGGGAATATAAAATTGGTTATATTCCCATTTTTTATAATTGACTACTCTATTCAAGCACTTAATTTTAAGCAATATGATTTCAAAATAGATCTTTAAACTTATTCAATGATAAATGCGCAGGATGCTCTGCCGGCAATAACTCCATTAAACGCTCAACGGCATCGATTGCTTCAGGAAAATGAGCCACGTGTTTCAATAATAAATCCGTTTCTGTGGTTTTAAAGATCGCATCACTTAAACGCGACTCTAAACAATCTCGCCATGCACATAAAAATGGGCTTTCAGTTTTAGCGAGAAAAACACCTTTATATAACTGCAATGCAGAAGCCACATATCCAGAATCAAGTGCTTGTTCAGCCAAAAGAAAATCTGCTTCTACATCTGCCAATAGACGGTATGGTCTTGAACCTAGCATTCCACCTAAGATATCTCTCAGTTGCGACATTTCAGCTTTTAAAGTGCCGATACTCACTTTACGTTCACCATATAAAGCTTGATGCAATTTTTCTAGATTTAAGCCATTTCGACACAATACCAATATTGCCAAAATCTCAATTTGGCGTGGCGTAAGCACCAGCGATTTACCATTAAAGAAAATCTGCGGTGTCGAAAAAGCACGAATGTATAAATGTTGTCGTTGCTGTTCGATCAGTGCCGTTTGAATAATCGAGGCGCAACGTTCAACAGCTAATACGCCTAAACTATTATGTTTTTTCCATGTAGTCGATAAATCCACTACACCTAAGACTTGCTTAGAATACGGATCAATGATCGGTGCGGCATAACAAACCCAATCATGAATCGACTCCATATAATGTTCATTTGAAAACACACAACTGGATTGTTGCGTTTTAAGCGATAACGCTAAGGCGTTGGTACCGACGACCTCCTCTGCCCATTGCCCACCTGCAATGAAATGTACCTTTTCAGCAGCACGTTGCATTTGCGTACTTGAAGCTGTCCATATAATGGTACTTCCAACATCCCCCACAGCGATCACCATCGATGACTGCGCTGCAATATGACTTAACTCGTTAGCACAAGCATTTAAGGCTTTATCCAAACTACTTGAATTTTTCTTATTTTGACTAAGTAAAGGTGCTGCAAGGCGCTCTTTCGGAATTGAAGACGATACAGATCGCTGCCAAGAACTCGCAATACTCTGCTCTAGTTTCTCAGCGCTTTGGGGAGACAAACTATTTTGTTGCTTTAACTGATCAATAGACTGTCTTTGCCGTATTAGCTCTTGTTTTGTAAACATTTGTACATCCCTCACGTCTGAGCATGGTTTCCAACCTTTCTCCAACCTTCACCCTTATATCCTAGTCAAATAGCGTACAAAAGTACCTTATACCAAAGCTGTAGATGCTTAACAGATCAATTATAAGCAAAGGAATATATATATGCGTTACATCGATCCTAATCAACCTGATTCAAAGGTTCAATTCAAAGCTCAATACGAGAACTTTATTGGCGGTCAATGGGTAGCACCTATTAAAGGAGAATACTTCGATAATGTCTCTCCTGTCGATGGCAAAGTATTTACAAAAATACCGCGTTCGTCAGCTGAAGATATCGAACTCGCATTAGATGCAGCACACAAAGCCAAAGCTGAGTGGAATAAAAGCTCTCCGACAGTACGTTCAAATATTTTACTTAAAATTGCTGATCGCATGGAAGAAAACCTTGAAATGCTTGCGGTGGCAGAGACTTGGGACAATGGAAAACCTGTTCGTGAAACCTTAGCAGCGGATATTCCATTGGCAATTGATCATTTCCGTTACTTTGCAGGGTGTATCCGTGCACAAGAAGGTGGCATTTCAGAAATCGATGAGGATACAATTGCTTACCATTTCCACGAACCTTTAGGTGTCGTTGGACAAATTATTCCATGGAACTTCCCAATTCTCATGGCTGCATGGAAACTTGCTCCTGCGCTTGCGGCAGGAAATTGCGTGGTTTTAAAACCGGCTGAACAAACTCCAGTTGGAATTTTATTAGTTCTCGAACTCATTCAAGATCTTTTACCAGCAGGTGTGTTGAACGTCATCAATGGCTATGGTGCTGAAGTCGGTCGTCCTCTCGCAACCAGTCCTCGTATCGCTAAAATTGCATTTACAGGTTCAACCCAAGTTGGACAGTTGATTATGCAATATGCGACAGAAAATATTATTCCCGTAACGCTCGAACTGGGTGGTAAATCTCCGAATATTTTCTTTGAAGATATTATGGATAAAGAAGATGATTTCTTGGATAAAGCGCTAGAAGGCTTTGCCATGTTTGCCCTAAACCAAGGTGAAGTATGTACCTGCCCATCTCGTGCCTTGGTTCAAGAAAGCATTGCAGATGCATTTTTAGAAAAAGCCATTGAGCGCGTCAAGCGAATCAAGGTGGGACATCCTTTAGATACTGAAACCATGATTGGTGCTCAAGCTTCTCTTGAACAACAAGAGAAAATTTTACGCTGCATCAGTACAGGTCGTGAAGAAGGTGCTGAGCTGTTGACAGGTGGTAGTGCGAGACAAGAAGTCGGTGAGGGTTTCTATATCGAACCAACAGTGTTTAAAGGTCATAACAGTATGCAAATTTTCCAAGAAGAAATTTTTGGTCCTGTGCTTTCAGTAACGACATTTAAAGACTTTGATGAAGCCATTAAAATCGCAAACGAAACCATCTATGGTCTGGGTGCAGGTGTTTGGGCACGTTCTGCACATACCTCATATCGCGCAGGTCGTGCGGTAGAAGCAGGTCGTGTATGGACCAACTGCTATCATATTTATCCTGCACATGCGGCATTCGGTGGATATAAAAAGTCAGGCATTGGTCGTGAAAACCACCGCATGATGTTAGATCATTATCAACAAACCAAAAATCTTTTGGTAAGTTATTCAACTAAACCTGCTGGATTCTTCTAACAATCCATTTCACTCATTAAAAAGAGCAAATGTTGTTTCACATTTGCTCTTTTCATAGGTCAATTATCATTTTCCCTGCAAATTAATTGGTCAAACTGAGTTCCTGTGACCAAGTCGATTTCGGTTGTTGATGTAGATGCCAACAGACTTGAGCAATCGATTGCATCAACTTTGGATTCTGATCATCCCATTTTTCTAATGTGCAGTAAGCCACATGAATTCCTTTAGGATGAAACTCTCTTGCCAATGACTGTGACAAAGCTCGAATACTGGCAAACATACTCATCGTCAATAAATCTGCTTGCTTTTCCGCACCTTCTGATCTTGCACCAAGGAAAATCACTGTTCCTTTTTGCTGTTTAAGCATGTTTGCAATCATAGCTTGCGAAACACTGACTGCATTTAGACCTGTAGCTTGCCAATATTGCTCGATCATTTCAGCAGATACAGTATTGATATGATCAGCACACCCAAACTTCGGCTGGATAATACATAATTCAATCTTATAGCCCTGTTGTTGAATACATTTGACTAAACTTTTTAATGAGCCACTCAGCAAAAAATTCAATCGAATAATAGTGCTTTGATTTTCAGAACTGATAATTTTTAAATCTTGCTGAGATGGATCATGTGTTACTTGAAAAAAATGTAATGAATAATCTGAATCAAGATTGATAAACGCTTGACTCAACAACTCAATATTTTCACCAAAGACCACCATACAGGGTTGAGCATTTTGTGATGATTTAAATAATCGTCCTAACTTATTCATCTTAGAAGCGCTCCTGATACGGACGTAAATCTAATTCATGTGTCCATAAATCATTGCTTTGCTGATACAGCATTAAATAATTATCTGCAATTGCCTCAATATTTAAGCCGCCTGTACCACGCGTTAATCTTGCTAAACGTCCAAGTCCGAATAAGGCTTTATTGACCCGATCTCCATCGACCATGCCATCTACGATTACATGCGCAATATGTATATTTTTCGACTTATACAGACTTGCTAAATTAAGTGCATAAGCACGTAATGCCGATTTACCCATGGTAAAAGCAGCGAAAAATGGTTTACCACGCATTGATGCACTCGCGCCTGTGAAAATCAGAGTTCCTTTTTGTTGCTGTTCAAAAATCTTCAAACAAGACTGCGAAACCAAATAAGCAGATAGGAAAGTCGAGCGCCACATTTTTGAAAAAAAGGACAACTGCGTTTTTAAAAACAGGGATGGAATATTGCCACCCACATTATGAGCTACAACTTCTAGCTGTTCATTATTTGCTATGATCATATCGAATAAAGATTGAATCTGTTGATCATTTTCTGCATCTAAACAATAAGCGACAGCACTCCCACCTTGCTCAGCAATCGTTTGAGTCACTGCTTGTAATTTATTGAGCGTTCGTCCTACCACATAAACCTTTAACCCCGATTGAGCAAAACGTCGTGATACAGCAGCCCCAATCCCTTTTTCTGCCCCGACTCCAACGACAACAGCGACTCGCGTACTCATATCTGTTTGATCCAAGCAGAAATATTTGAATAGCTGTTAATTTTTGCTCCCCACACTTTACTGGTTCGGACAATCTCTAAAAGCTGTGAAGCAACTGCAATATCGGCTATTGTTTTTTGCTCCCCGACTAACCACCCCGTAGCACTCAGCACCAGTTCTATACGTTCTAAATGACGAATAAACTCTGCTTCAATATCGGCTTTTGCCATACGTCCGGTACCTTGCATTTTCAGTTGAAAACTGAGTGCGGACTTCAATAAGGGTTTCATCAAAATCACTTCATGCTTCGGACGACCTTGCGCACTGATTGCTACAGCATGATCTAAAGCATCAGCATCACTCACTCGAAAGTGGATCTCATAGAAATACAATAATTCATCTGCCCAGTCTTCCCACAACTCAGCATAAGCTTTTTGTATCGGATCAAGAGGATAAAGAGGTGGTAAGTCAGGATACGTTTCATCCAAATAACGTGCAATACGGGTACTGTCTTGAATCCGCTGTTCATTAATATCTAGTACCGGTACTTTCCCGACCTTACTCAACATTGGAACTTTAGCCCCCAACACACCGTTATAATTGATGGTTTCAAATTCAATCCCTTTAAATTTCAACATTCTTGCTACTTTCTGACAAAAAGGTGAAATTTCCCACTGATGTAAAGTAACCATTATTTTTCTTTCCTTTGACTTGATGTTTTAATCACGATCAGATTAGTCACGCCGATCAATATACTCAATATAACCACGCCCCTGCGTAGCAACTCCTGATCTACTACCATGCCAGTGATATCCACCAACATAGCCCGTCGCTAGACCAAAAAGCATTGGCGTATCGACAGTAGCATAGATATCGAAAAGTAAGTTTTTATGCTTATCGATGACTTGCCATCTAAATGTTTCAGGCAAACTCATTAAGCTGCCGTCTTGCCCCTGCGCGGCTTCGGCTTGTAAACTCAAGACTTCAAAATGTACGTCTGCATCTAAATGAACTGCTGTTCCATCTGCTTGTCTTAACATCGCAAATGCTGCAACTGAATGGTCTAAAATAGTGACATAACCCAACAAGAGCTGTGTGGTTGCATCAATCGTCAAAACTTGATAGGTAAAGAAATCTGCTGGGATCTTCAACCATTTTGGAATGGTTTTATTCAATGGATAAGCCAATGAAGGTGCTTTCCAATGTTCCCATGTGGCTAAACCTGATACCTTTTGCGTCTGATCCTGATAGGTAATTTCACCCTCATAATTCATCAACAGGCTCATGTGCTGGTAAATCGCGCTGTGAGCAAACCAAGAATTTGCACCTGTGGCTGTAAGCTTTAAATCAACAGCAAAATCCCCCCTGCGACTTATCAATCGAAAATGAGGATACTGTCCAAATATTTCTGCATTCTCACCAAATCTAATTAAATTATGTTGTGGATCGAATTGCATATCGTGCTGAATCGAATAGCTCGAAAAAGCATTTTTATTTGCTAGCGCAGTACCATGAACCAAAACCGCTGTATTAAGTGGTCCATCTTTGGGGTCAACATAAGCATCAGCATCTACCACTTTTATTCCAAGCATGCCAAGAATCGAAGCAAAACTTAAAAAGTAATGTGGTGCAGGCAAATCAGCAATCATGATGCCAAAATGAGTGCCTTTAAATGGAAAAGGATTATTAATGGCTTGATAAAAATCTGGACTCGGATACGGAATATTTTGATTCGGACGAGCAACACCCATGATGCGCCCGACACCCTTTGTCAATAAACCGATGGCATGACCTTTAAGCCCATGATTAATTTTACGACTATTTGGCAACATTCGCCCTGTGATCGTAACGGGAACATCTGATTGAATTTGTTTAGATATCATTTTTATTCTCAATTCATCAAAAACGCTTTATTTCTCATTGAACAATTACATTGCTAAAATTGAAAAAAGAAGGTTTTTAAACCTTCTTTTTATTGATTATTTTTGACGAATAATCATATTAGTCGCTGTCGCATGAGCATACAATTTACCTTCTTCATCGCGAAGATAACCTTCTGAAATCACCAAATTCTTTCCGACATTGATGACCTTACCTTCAGCGATGAGTTTCTTATTAAATGGCATTGGACGACACATTTTGATTGCTAAATCAGTCGTGCCGTATCCTTCACCTGCTGCCAATACGGTGTGTGTTGCACATCCAGTGACCGAGTCCAATACAGTCGCAGCGAAGCCACCATGCACACCACCTAGTGGATTGGTATGACGTTCATCTGCGGTCGCAATAAAAACGATACGACCAAATTCAACTTCTCCAACACCGTCCATCCCCATGGTTTTCGCAATACCAGGTGCGGGTACTAGACCTTGTTGAAATGCTTGCATAAGTTCTAAACCAGTCATATTTGATGGATTCATACCTGTTCCCTATCTGATGAAAAAACTAAAAATATTGTTTA
>OBJT01000423.1_pt1 | contig 11168 bp, 9 predicted proteins | sample 1519861 | NCBI WGS metagenome assembly OBJT01 (sample SAMN02401118, study PRJEB22541) | soil metagenome, isolate JX
GAGCATCCGGTCGTTGAAAATCTGAAGGCTGCAGGTGTGCAGTTCGAAAGCTTTGATGCAGTGTATGAATCGAAGGATAATTTTGATGACGTATACCGTCAGATCGCAGACTATTTATTGGAAAAGGCAAAGACGCAGGATCTGATTTATGCAGTGCCGGGACACCCGTTGGTTGCGGAGGATTCCGTCAAGCATTTGCTGCAGAACCAAGCGGGAATCGAAGTGGAAATCGTCGGGGGGAAGAGTTTCATCGATGATTTCTTTCAGGCGGTAGCCATCGATCCGATCGAAGGCTTCCAATTGTTGGATGGCTTGTCCTTCCACCAGGACCAGCTGAGTTTGGGCAGTCACCTGATCATCATGCAGGTTTTCAATGAATTTGTGGCCAGCGATGTGAAATTGAAGCTGATGGAAAAATATCCGGATGAGCATCAGGTGGCCTTGGTCGATGCGGCAGGAACCAAGCTGCAGAAAGTGACCTGGTGCCCTTTGTATGAGATGGACCGGCTTGAGGGTGTGCATAACTTGCTTTCCTTGTACGTTCCGCCATTGCAGCTGGATGAACGCACCAAAAGCTTTGAACTGACCCAAGCCTACATGGATGCCATCGTAGAAAAAGATGTTTGGGTGCAATCACAGACGCACGAAAGCCTGTTGCCTTATCTGAAGGAAGAATGCGAAGAAGTGGCCGAAGCGGTCCAGAACGATGATACCGACAACCTGATCGAAGAGTTGGGTGATATTCTGCTCCAGGTTCTCTATCACGCCTCCTTTGGCGAACGGGAAGGCTTCTTCACGATGGAGGACATACTGGAAACATTGAACAGGAAATTGCGCAGACGCCATCCGCATGTTTTTGACGGGGTGAGAGCCGATACGATCGAAGAAATCGATAAGATGTGGCAAGCGATAAAAGCAAAAGAAAAGGGGAATTTCGATGAGACTAGATAAATTTTTGAAAGTATCCCGCTTGATCAAGCGCAGATCGGTCGCCAAAGAAGTGGCGGACAAAGGGCGCATCCTGATCAACGGCAAGCAGGCAAAATCGAGTTCGACTGTCAAAGCCGGAGATGAAATGACGCTGCAGTTCGGGAACAAAACCGTCGTCGTGCGCGTCGATAAAATTGTGGAAACGACCAAAAAGGATGAGGCTCAGGAAATGTATACCCTCATCAGCGAAACGGTTGCACCCAGAACGGAAGAAAATCGCTTCTGATGCTGCGAAAGGCCATGGACAATCCGCGCCGTTTCTTCTATACTTTTACATGAGCAAAACTATTCAGAGATAACGGGATTGTGGAAGTTTTCAAGGAGGCGATCAGGGTGAAGGAAAAGACGGAAAAAAAGACAGCTGACAACGTAACCGTGATGCAAAATGATTTTACTAAGGCGCAGCACAGTCAGAAACGTATATTTCAGAGGGAAAAGAAAGCCCATATGAGAAGATTATCCCTGATTTTTGTCGTCGGCGTTGCCCTGATTGTGCCTTGCCTGTGGAAAACAGTCGGAAACTGGCTGGAAATCCGTAAGCTGGACGTTGCCATCGCAGTGGCCAAAACGGAGAAAAAGCAAGCTGAGGACGAAAACACGCAATTGACCTATGAAGTCAAATTGTTGCAGGATGATGAATACATCGCCAAATTGGCGCGCGGTAAATATTATTTAAGCAAAGATGGCGAAATCATCTTCAGCCTGCCTGAAGATAATCAGACAAAAATGGCCGAAAAACAAGAGAACGCAGCAGATTCGGATTCATGAATACGGCGATGAATAAAGATTCTATTTTTTTCTGCATAATCCGTGGTATAATTAGTTGAGCAAAAATGAAGGAGGAACTTTTTTTTTATGTCAATAGAAGTTGGGAACAAAGTATCAGGAAAAGTTACAGGGATTACAAATTTTGGTGCATTCATTGATTTAGGTGGCGGTAAGACAGGACTAGTTCATATTAGTGAAATTTCTGATACTTTCGTAAAGGAAATAAAGGACGTTTTGAAGGTTGGCGATGAAGTGACCGTTAAGGTAATGTCCATTGCAGATGATGGGAAGATCGGCTTATCCATCCGTAAAGCTGTGGACAAGCCAGCAGGGGAAGTTTCCAGACCTCAGCGAGAAAGCAGACCTTATCAAAAAAGTACAACTCCTCGTCCGGAAGGCTCTTTTTCTAAAGGCAGAAAAGATTTCTCAGCACATCAGGATAAAGGTCTTAAAAATGACTTCGACTCGTTGATGAGCAGCTTCTTGAAGGACAGCGAAGATCGTTTGACTTCCATCAAGCGCAATACGGAAGGCAAACGCGGCGGCCGTGGCGGCAGACGTGGATAGAAAACAGTAATTTCTAGAGGATGGGCAAAAGGGAAACCGATTGTCACACCCTCTTTTTTGCTTTACGAAGAAAGAGAGCAGGGATGTTATGCAAGAATATATTCTGCGTCTATGCAAAGAGGTGGAACGCCACCGGCTATGGGAAAAAGAAAGCCGCTTGCTTTTGGCGGTTTCCGGCGGCGCGGATTCCATGGCGTTGCTGGGGCTTATCCAACAGCTGCCGCCGGAATGGCAACCGCAGTTCGCTGTGGTGCATGTCCACCATCATCTCAGGGAAGAGTCAGATGAGGAACTCCGGATGATCCAAGACTACTGCCGGAGCCAAGGGATAGCTTTTTTTGCCGAACACTGGTCAGAAGAAAACCACCCGAAGTCAAACCTGGAAATGGCAGCAAGGGAATTCCGCTATGCCTTCTTTGCCGATATTATGGAAAAATGGCCAGCGACCCATCTAGCGACCGCACATCATGCGGATGATCAGCTGGAGACGATTCTGATGCGTTTGGTGAGGGGGAGCACGCTGAAGGGCATCTCCGGAATCGCTTTTTCACGCGCTTTTGGTCGTGGCCAACTCGTTCGCCCGTTGCTGGCGTTCCAAAAGGACGAGCTCTATCAGATTTGCGAAGTGGCTAGGATCCCTTATCGGGAAGACAGCACCAATTCAGAGCTGACGTTCACGCGGAACAGATACCGGAACAGCATCATTCCGCTGCTGAAGGCGGAAAATAAGCAAGCATCCAGGCATTTTGGTGATTTTTCGGAAGATCTGCAGGATGTAATGGAAGTCGTTCAACCGATAGTAGCACAGTCGTTCCGCTCGCTGTTCACCAAGGTTGACCCGGACTGGGTATTGGATCTGGTAGCATGGCAAGCCTGTGATGTTTCCTTGCAACGACTCGTGCTCAGTCATTTTGTGACGGAGCAGATGATACCGGCAGGTCATGACTTCCGCAGGAGCCAACTGACGGCTGTGATGGATCTTACCGAAAACCCCTCCCCCCAAAAGCAAATATCTTTGGTGGGAGGGTGGCAGGCCAGAAAAAGGTATGATAAACTTATTTTCTTATCCCCTGATTCGGCCAGGACCGATTTTTCTGATTTTTCTGAAGAATTGGAGCTAAATAAATGGGTAACCTTGCCATCTCATGGTAGAATAGGATTATTTCATAGCGATAATGCGTTTTCAAAAGAACTGCCGCTGGATGCCCAAAGCGTTGGAATCAAGGATGAATCGGCACTAATGCCTTTTACGGTGCGTTCCCGGCGTTCGGGCGACAAGATCGTTTTGAACAAAGATCAGCCATTCACAAAAAAAGTGAGCCGGCTTTTTGTGGATAAAAAAATTCCGGATGAAGAAAGACGAAAAGCCTGTATCGTCACTGATGGCGAGGGGCGTATTTTATGGGTGCCGGGCTATGCCAAGTCCGTCTGGTTGTCCGAGAATGACAAGGAACAAACGCGTTACAGATTGATTTACATAAAATAAATTTTTGAGGTGAAAGAAATGTTGCATCCTGATATCAAGGAAGTATTATACAGTGAAGAAGAAATCAGCGCAGTAGTCAAAGACTTGGGCGCGCAATTGACGAAAGAATATGAAGGGAAAAATCCATTAGTGATCGGCGTACTGAAAGGTGCCGTCATGTTCATGACCGACTTGTCGCGTGCGATGAACTGCGATCTGGAACTGGATTTCATGGATGTTTCCAGCTACGGAGCCGGAATGGAATCAAGCGGCGATGTGAAGATCCTGAAAGATTTGGATACGACCGTGGACGGACGCGACCTGTTGATCGTGGAGGACATCATCGACACCGGACGGACGTTAAGCTACCTGATCGAAATATTCAAATACCGTAAAGCCAAATCCATAAAAGTGGTCACTTTGATGGACAAAAAAGAACGCCGCGTCGTGGATTTGGAAGCGGATTACATTGGGATCAACGTTCCGAACGAGTTCGTTGTCGGATACGGATTGGACTTCAACGAAAAGTACCGAAATCTCCCTTATATCGGGATTTTAAAAACCGAAGTTTATGAGTAAAATCATTCGTTAAAATTGGTCAGATATGATATGATTAGTGAGATACCAGTATATTGAGCAAACAAAAAAGATGAGACGTAAGATAAAGTCTGCGAAGAACGATATCTGACGAGGAGGTTCTAATGAAAAAAAATAATTTTCTTAAAAGCAGCGGCTTTTATGTGCTGATCTTCCTTGCGATCATTGCAGTGGTTTCGATGATTACAGGCGGCATGGAGACAGAGACGAGCCAAGAAATTTCATCAAGCGAATTTATGGATGCCTTGAACTCGGAAGAGGTGGATAATTTTACGATCCAACCGGGTGCAGGCGTTTATGAAATCAGCGGTGAATACCGCACCGAACAAGAACTGGAAGTGGCTGATTCATCCAGCGATCTGCTGTTGTTTGATGATACGACCAGTACAACAACGAAGAATTTCACAACCAGAGTTTTACCGAATGACGAAACTCTGAAACAGATCACGGATATCGCTGAAACGACGGATACACAGATGGTGCCGTTGGAAGAAGACCAGTCCGGCGCATGGATAAGCATCCTGTTCAGCGTATTGCCGATCGTCATCTTCATCTTCTTCATGTACATGATGATGGGGCAAGCTGGAGGCGGACAAGGCGGTAACCGCAATGTCATGAACTTCGGCAAAACGAAGTCTGAAGATGCCACCAAAAAACCGATCAAAGTACGTTTTTCTGACGTTGCTGGTGCAGAGGAAGAAAAACAAGAGCTTGTCGAAGTAGTGGAATTCCTGAAGGACCCACGTCGTTTCACTGCACTTGGAGCAAGGATTCCGGCAGGCGTTTTGCTTGAAGGACCTCCAGGTACAGGTAAAACCTTATTGGCCAAAGCTGTCGCTGGTGAGGCCGGTGTGCCGTTCTTCTCGATTTCCGGTTCGGAATTCGTAGAAATGTTCGTCGGTGTCGGTGCCAGCCGTGTGCGTGATTTGTTCGATCAAGCCAAAAAAGCTGCCCCTGCAATCATCTTCATCGATGAAATCGATGCAGTTGGACGTCAACGTGGCGCCGGTATGGGTGGCGGACATGATGAACGCGAACAGACACTGAACCAATTATTGGTTGAGATGGACGGTTTCTCCGGCAATGAAGGCATCATCGTGATTGCCGCTACCAACCGTTCGGACGTACTCGATCCGGCATTGCTTCGTCCAGGCCGTTTTGACCGCCAAATTTTGGTCGGCAGACCGGATGTAAAAGGCCGCGAAGCGATACTGAAAGTACATTCCCGCAATAAACCGTTGGCAAGCAACGTCGATCTTAAAGTCGTAGCGCAACAGACACCAGGTTTCTCTGGAGCAGACTTGGAAAACTTGTTGAACGAAGCTGCCCTGGTCGCTGCCAGACGGAACAAAACAAAAATCGATGCCCTTGATGTGGATGAGGCGCATGACCGTGTCATCGCAGGCCCTGCCAAGAGAGATCGTGTCATCAGCAAGCGCGAACGCGAAATGGTCGCTTACCATGAAGCCGGCCACACAATTGTCGGTATGGTCCTGAGCGATGCGCGCATTGTCCACAAAGTTACGATCGTTCCACGCGGTCGCGCTGGAGGATATGCAATCATGCTTCCGAAAGAGGATCGATTCCTTATGACGAAGGATGAGTTGTTGGAACAAGTTGTCGGCTTGCTTGGTGGACGTGTGGCGGAGGAAGTTGTCTTCAACGTCCAAACTACGGGCGCCAGCAACGACTTCGAACAAGCTACCGGCTTGATCAGAAGCATGGTTACCGAGTACGGCATGAGCGAAAAATTGGGCACTGTGCAGTATGAAGGAAATCATCAAGTATTTGTCGGACGTGACTACGGCCAAACCAAAGCTTACTCTGAAGATATTGCTTACCAAATTGACTCGGAAGTCCGTCGTATGATGAGTGAAGCGCATATCAGAGCGCGTCAAATCATCGAAGAACACCGTGAGCAACTGAATTTGATCGCTGAGAAATTGTTGGAACTGGAAACATTGGATGAGAAAACAATCCGCAGCCTGTTCGAAACCGGCCAAATGCCTTCGGACTCAAATACAGAAGAATATCCAAGCGAAAAAGCACAGTCTTTTGAAGAAGCCAAACGGGCCCTTGAAAAGAAAGAGGCTGAAAAAATCCGTCAGGAAGAGCAGATGCTTGCTAATGACGAAGCCGAAGCTTCATCTGACGTTTCATTACCTACTGCTGATGAAAAAGCGGAAAATGATGCAGAAAAAGAAGCAAAAGATACTGAAGAAAAATAAAACAAATAGAATTTTGCAAAAAGTCTGGGACGACAATCCCAGACTTTTTGTCATCACCGGCCGGCTGCGCAAAAGCAAGTGAGCAAAGTGTGGTTGCTTTCGTCCCGACCTATAGTAGAATGATAGAGAAACAATTTAAGAATGCAATGGAGGATTATATATGACTGACTATTTACTTAAGGCACTAGCCTACGAAGGACAATTCCGTGCCTATGCGATTGACGCAACCGAAGCGGTTGCAGAGGCTCAAAGAAGGCATGATACATGGAGCGCCTCATCTGCAGCTTTAGGCCGCACGATGGTAGGGACGTTGCTGTTGGCTGCCGCCGGGTTGAAGAACGAAGAAAAGATGACCGTCATTGTGAATGGGGATGGCCTGGGAGGCCGCATACTCGCTGATGCGAACGGCAAAGGCGACATCAAGGCCTACATTTCAAACCCGAATGTCAACCTTTCCTTGAACGACCATGGCAAACTTGATGTACGCGCAGTTGTGGGGACGGAAGGCACTTTGACTGTCATCAAAGATTTAGGGATGAAAGAACCGTTCACCGGGCAAGTTTCTCTGGTCAGCGGTGAATTGGGCGAGGATTTCACTTACTATATGGCAAATTCTGAGCAGATACCTTCAGCTATCGGTTTGAGCGTGCTGGTGGACACCGATGATTCGATCAAAGCGGCTGGTGGATTCATGATCCAGGTGATGCCTGATGCCAGTGATGAAGCCATCACGAAAGTGGAACAGAATATCGCAGCCATTCCGTTAGTTTCCAGATTGATGGAAAATGGCGAAACGCCTGAACAGATTTTGGCGCGTATATTGGGCGAAGAGAATGTGGAAGTGCTGGAGAAAATGCCTGTGCGTTTTCATTGCGACTGTTCAAGAGAACGTTTCGCTGAAGGGTTGAGTTCGATTGGCAAGACTGAGTTGCACGAAATGATTGAAGAGGATCATGGCGCTGAGGTTGTCTGCCATTTCTGTGGCGAAAAGTACCACTATTCGGAAGCCGATCTGCAGGAACTGGTGACGGCCATTGATGAAAAGCGCGCTGCCAACATCTGATGTCGCCGGCGTTTCGCTTGTAATGCGGTTTCACGTAACCTACAATAAAATTAATCTATCCGTTTGACGGAACTGATCAGTAAAATCTATCTGAGCTGGAGGAATCGACATGGTAAAAATAGTCTCTTCAATTGCGAGTTTGATCGGGGAAACTCCGATAATCAAACTGAATAAAGTGGTACCCGAGGGTGTGGCTGATGTGTATGTCAAGCTGGAATCGTTCAACGCGGGTGGAAGCGTGAAGGACCGCATCGCTCTGAATATGATCGAAGTGGCGGAAGAAGAAGGCATTCTGAAACCCGGGTATACAATCGTGGAACCGACCAGCGGGAATACAGGCGTAGGCTTGGCAATGCTGGCTGCGGCAAAAGGCTACAAAGCGATTTTTGTGATGCCGGATACGATGAGTATGGAAAGACGCTTATTGTTGGCAGCTTATGGCGCAGAGCTGGTTTTGACACCAGGTGCTGAGGGGATGAATGGCTCGATTGCGAAGGCAAGGGAAATAGCTGCGCAACCGGATCACTTCATGCCGATGCAATTCGATAACCCTGCCAATCCTGCTGTGCACGAAGCAATCACCGGTCCCGAAATCATCGAGGCTTTTGAAGGCAAGACGCCTGACGCTTTTATTGCCGGAGTCGGAACGGGCGGAACAGTGACGGGCGTCGGCAAGGCTTTGCGCAAAGTCAATCCCAATGTGGAAATATATGCACTGGAGCCGACCGATTCGGCTGTATTGAGCGGAAAGCCGAAAGGCCCGCACAAAATCCAGGGTATCGGCGCGGGCTTTATCCCATCCGTTTTGGACACAGCGCTTTACAACGGTATCGTCCAAGTCTCCAATGAACAAGCCTTCGAAATGGCTCGCCGTGTTGCGCGGGAAGAAGGCGTTCTGGTGGGCATTTCAGGCGGGGCTGCCATCGCCGGTGCGATCGAAGTGGCCATCCGTTTAGGCAAAGGCAAATCCGTCGTGACTGTGGCGCCGGATAACGGAGAACGCTACCTATCCACGCCGCTGTTCAGCGTACAATAATAAAGGGATAAGAAGGACAGGCCGATCGGATGGCTTGTCCTTTTTCCTTATTGGTGAAGCGCCAAACGCAAACGGGTAAGATATTTTTCTTTTCTTACGGATTGTAAGATGATAGAATGGTCCAAGAGTTTTTCGAGCATCCAAAAAAAGGATGAGATCACCATAAATAAATAATAAAGGAAGTAAAAAATGTATAAAATCGGCAATATTGAAATCAATAATCCAGTCGCAGTCGCACCTATGGCCGGAATCAGCAACGCTGCCTTCCGCGTCACCGTCAAAGAGATGGGCGCAGGCTTGGTCGTCTGCGAGATGATCAGCGATAAGGGCATCCAGTTCCGCAACGAGAAGACATTGCGGATGCTGCACATCGAGCCGAATGAATATCCGCTGAGCGTCCAAATCATGGGCGGCAACAAGGATACGCTGGTCGAAGCGGCAAAATACGTGGCTGAAAACACGGAAGCAGCCATCATCGACATCAACATGGGCTGCCCCGTCAGCAAAGTCATCAAGGCGGAAGCAGGAGCCAAGTGGTTGTTGGATCCGGGCAAAGTTTATGAAATGGTTTCTGCTGTAGTGGATGCTGTTGATAAGCCGGTTACCGTGAAAATGCGGACCGGCTGGGATTCCGATCATCTTTTTGCAGTGGAGAATGCCTTGGCTGCAGAACGCGCTGGAGCAGCCGCCGTTGCGATGCACGGGCGGACGCGTGTACAGATGTATGAGGGCAAAGCCGACTGGAACATCTTCAAGGACGTCAAGCAGGCTTTGACGCGTATCCCCTTATTGGGTAACGGGGACGTGAAGACGCCTGAAGATGCGAAGCGGATGCTGGACGAAACCGGCGTGGACGGTGTCATGATCGGTCGGGCTGCCTTGAGCAACCCTTGGATGATCAAACAGACAGTCCACTATCTGGAAACCGGTGAAATGTTGCCGCAATCGACCCCGCGCGAGAAGTTGGAAATCGCAAAACTGCACTTGGACCGATTGACCGATCTTAAGGGCGAAACGGTCGCTGTCAAAGAGTTCCGCAGCATCGCGGCTTATTACCTGAAAGGCATTCCGCGCGCTTCAAAAACGAAAGCTGCTGTCACGTCTGCATCCAGACAACAAGAAGTTGTCGACTTGTTGGATCGCTTCATTTTCGAAATTGAGGAACGCGAAGCTTCAAAAGAAGCGCGTTCATTCGAGAAAATCGAAATAAATAGCTAAGACGGCTTGATTTTTCACTCTTTTATTGGCAATATTAAGAAGATTATGAATCAAGAAGATTTAAGAACGGAGTGACCTCATTGAGTCAAGAAAAACATTCAGAAGAAATGAATGACCAGTTGCTGATTCGCCGTGAAAAAATGCAGACTTTACGCGAAGAAGGCATTGAACCCTTTCAAAATGGTTTTGTAAGAACACATTTATCCGCAACTATCCATCAAGATTTCGATGCTTTTACGAAAGAGGAAATCGAAGCAAAAGAAGAGACCATCGTTTCAGTAGCCGGCAGAATCATGACAAAGCGCGGAAAAGGGAAGGTTGGCTTTGCTCATTTGCAGGACAGCAAAGGCCAAATCCAAATTTACGTGCGCAAAGACGCTGTTGGGGAAGAGAATTATGCAATCTTTAAGCAAGCCGATCTCGGAGACATCATTGGCGTAACAGGCCCGATCATGAAAACCGATGCCGGTGAAGTCACCATCAAACCGACGCAGCTTGTGCATTTGACGAAAGCATTGCGTCCGTTGCCTGACAAATATCATGGCTTGACGAACGTTGAACAGAAATACCGTCAACGCTATCTTGACTTGATCAGCAACAAAGAGAGTTTCAATAAGTTCGTGCAACGCAGCCAGATCATCAGCGAAATCAGAACCTACCTGAACGGACTGGGCTATTTGGAAGTCGAAACACCGACATTGCATAACATGGCAGGCGGAGCTACCGCAAGACCGTTCATCACGCACCACAATGCATTGGATATGGAATTGTACATGCGCATCGCGTTGGAGTTGCACCTGAAACGCTTGGTGATCGGCGGCATGGAAAAGGTTTATGAAATCGGTCGCGTATTCCGTAACGAAGGAATCGACACGACCCACAACCCTGAATTCACGATGCTTGAGATGTACACAGCTTATACCGATTTCCACGATGTAATGGAAGTTGTTGAAGGCATCTTTGAGACGGTTACGACAAAAGTTAAAGGATCCTCAACAGTGGTCTATGACGGAACCGAAATCAACTTGGCTGGACCATACCCGCGCATCCACATGGTTGACGCAGTGAAGTCAGTTACGGGTGTTGATTTCTGGGAACCGATGACGGATGCAGAGGCGCAAGCTTTGGCGGAAAAACACAATGTGCCGTTCACGAAGAATATGACGGTAGGGCACATCATCAATGAATTTTTCGAAGCGTTTGTGGAAGATACATTGGTTCAACCTACCTTCATCT
>OBJT01000424.1_pt1 | contig 11137 bp, 7 predicted proteins | sample 1519861 | NCBI WGS metagenome assembly OBJT01 (sample SAMN02401118, study PRJEB22541) | soil metagenome, isolate JX
GGTGATTGTCGCCAACAGCTATGCTTTTCAGGAGATCCGGAACGAATGGCGATGAATGTCAGAACCTCATTAAGAATAAAATAAAGTGGACAAGATACAGAATGATGTATTTTGTTCACTTTTTTTTGGTTAACGAAAGATGTCAGTATTTATGACATGAAAAGGCGTGATTTAAACGATTTTATTCACTTGTGTTGAAAAAAGAAATTACTTTTCTCAGAAAGAGAATTAGATTAAAAATAATAAATGTGAGAAAAATTCGAAAAATGATAAAAAAATGAGTATATAAGAGCCTTTTTAATAATGTTTAATGAGGGCGAATCTCATTTTAGGAGCGATCTGACGCGGCCTTCTCATTTTTTCTAATGAAAAACCTTACAAATTCATGTAAGGTTTTTCCGATTGTTCTCGCGTGCTTGCGGTATTTTTTTTATTTAAAACATTTACATTTGATTAAATTATGGTTATAATTTTCGTATTCAGTGAGTTGAATGTGAAACAGATGATAAATGGGGGTTATACAATGTCAGATTTTAATCAAAATGCCATAGCTTCTTTTAGTTTAAATGGTCATCAGTATGAATACTATAAATTAAAAAAATTAGAAAACAATGAAAAAATAAAAATTGCAAAAATGCCTTACTCGATTCGAGTTCTGCTTGAGTCATTGTTACGTCAAGTGGGAGAAAGCGGCATCAAGGAAGAACATGTTGTCACTTTATCTAACTGGAGTGCAACTGAAACGAATGAGGGCGAAATACCTTTCAAACCATCCCGCGTTATCCTGCAGGATTTCACAGGGGTGCCGGCAGTCGTTGACTTGGCTTCCTTAAGAAAGACGGTCCATGATTTAGGCGGAGATCCAGCACTCATCAATCCGGAAGTGCCTGTTGACTTGGTCATCGACCACTCCGTACAAGTCGATAACTTCGGATCCCCGCAAGCCTTGATCGCGAACATGAAGATGGAATTCCTGCGTAACCAGGAACGTTACCAGTTTTTGAGCTGGGCCCAAAAAGCCTTCGACAACTACCGCGCTGTACCGCCTGCTACTGGGATCGTCCACCAAGTCAACATTGAGTATTTGGCATCCGTCGTCACAGAAAAAGCGATTGATGAAAACAGAAGCTTAGTTTTCCCTGATACTTTGGTGGGAACGGATTCCCATACGACGATGGCAAATGCACTAGGCGTATTGGGCTGGGGAGTCGGCGGAATCGAAGCGGAAGCGAGCATGCTTGGCGAACCTTCCTTCTTCCCTGTTCCTGAAGTAGTGGGTGTACGCTTCATCAATTCATTGCAAGAAGCAGCGACAGCAACTGACTTGGCCTTAAAAGTCACTCAGAAATTGCGTGAAATGAAAGTAGTCGGTAAATTTGTTGAATTCTTCGGTCCTGGGTTGACTTCCATGACTTTGGCGGACCGTGCGACAATCGCCAACATGGCGCCTGAATATGGTGCAACTTGCGGATTCTTCCCAGTTGACGATGAAGTTATTAACTACTTGACGCTGACTGGCAGAGATGAAAAACACGTCGCGATCGTTGAGCAATACGTCAAAGCCAACGACCTTTACTACAGCGTTGAAGATCCTGAACCGGAATATACGACTGTTGTTGAAATCGATCTGAGCACAATCGAAGCGAATGTTGCAGGACCGAAACGTCCTCAAGATCTGGTGCCTGTATCAAAATTAAAAGAAGATTTCCAAAGATCCTTGGTTGCGCCAAAAGGCAATGCCGGATTTGGATTAGCCGAAGATGAAACAGAAAAAGAAGTTTCGCTGATCCTTGATGGAGAAGAAGTGAAGATGAAGACAGGTGACATTGCAATCGCGGCCATCACTAGCTGTACGAACACATCGAACCCATACGTAATGTTGAGTGCCGGATTATTGGCGAAACGAGCAGTGGAATTGGGACTGAACGTTCCGAAATATGTCAAGACTTCGTTGGCACCCGGTTCAAAAGTAGTTACTGCTTATTTGGACAATGCCGGTTTGCTGCCTTATCTGGAAGAACTGGGCTTCAACACTGTCGGCTATGGCTGTACGACTTGTATCGGGAATTCAGGGCCGCTTTTGCCTGAAGTGGAAGAAGCAATCAAAAACAATGACTTATTGGTTTCAAGCGCACTGAGCGGAAACCGTAACTTTGAAGGGCGCATCCACGCATTAGTCAAAGCCAACTACTTGGCATCGCCGCCATTGGTAGTCGCTTATGCTTTGGCCGGTACAATGAACATCGATTTGAAAACCGAGCCGATCGGTAAAGGAAAAGACGGTCAACCCGTCTACTTAGCGGATCTGTGGCCGGAAAGACACGCTGTCGAAGCGATGATCCGTGATTTTGTGACTCCGGAGATATTCAAAGAGGAGTATCTGCATGTATTTGACGACAATGCTGAATGGAACGCGATCGAAACGAATGACGATGCTCTTTACCAGTGGGAAGAGGGATCAACTTACATAGCGAATCCACCGTTCTTCAATAATTTATCGCCGGAACCAAAAGCTATCGAATCTTTGAAGGAATTGGCAGTATTGGGTAAATTCGGTGATTCGGTAACGACCGACCACATTTCACCGGCAGGAAGCATCGGCGTCAACACACCAGCCGGAGAATATCTGTCTTCTAAAGGCTTAGGTGTCCGTGATTTCAATTCATACGGCGCAAGACGCGGAAACCATGAAGTGATGATGCGCGGTACGTTGGCGAATATCCGAATCCGCAATCAACTTGTTCCTGCTAAAGAGGGTGGTGTAACAATCTTCTGGCCGACAGGCACAGAGATGAGCATCTATGATGCATCGGAAAAATACCGTGAAAACGGTACTGGATTGATCATTCTTGCGGGGGATGACTATGGAATGGGCTCCTCGCGTGACTGGGCTGCCAAAGGTGTCAAACTACTTGGAGTCGAAGCGGTCATCGCCAAGAGCTATGAAAGAATCCACCGTTCGAATCTTGTGATGATGGGCGTGTTGCCTTTACAATACCAAGCAGGTCAAGATGCAGAAAGTCTAGGACTGGACGGATCGGAAAAGATCACAATCGATTTGAACGATAGTGTCGGCATCCATGCCGAAATTCCTGTGACGGCAGTCAAGTCAGATGGTCAAGAAATCAAATTCACGACCATTGCCCGTTTTGATTCTGAAGTAGATATGACTTATTACCGTAACGGAGGCATCCTGCCGATGGTGATCCGTAAAAAAATGGGGCTTGCTTATTAAGCAGCAAGCCATCCAATTTGCTGAAGAGAGGTTTTTGAGAGGAGAGAAAAATCATGGAAGTACATAAAGGATTAGCAGATGTTGTCGTATCAGAAACCTCCCTAAGCGCAATTGTTGAGGGACAATTATCCTTCTCAGGATATAATATCGACGAATTAGTGGAAAAAGATGCATCGTTTGAGGAAATCATCTTTTTGTTGTGGAATTCAAGAATGCCTAGCCGGGAAGAATTTGCGCAGTTGCAGCACGATCTTCACACGCATATGGCCTTATCTGAAAGTGTCATTGCTTGCCTGAAAATACAGTGCCGCCAGAATCTGCACCCTATGAGTGTATTGCGCACGACAGTCTCACTATTGGGTGTGTTCGATCCGTACGCGGAAGAGATGGACGAGCGTTCTGTCTATATTCAAGCAATCTCGATACAAGCAAAAATTCCGACGATAGTAGCCGCATTCGCCCGATTACGCAAAGGTTTGGATCCGATCGCGCCACGCGAGGACCTTTCGTTCGGAGCCAATTTCCTGTACATGTTGACAGGTGAAGAGGCGAATCCGGATTTGGTCAGAGCGTATAATCATTGTTTGGTACTCCATGCCGATCACGATCTTAACGCATCAACCTTTACTGCACGCGTTGCAGCCTCCACACTGACGGATGTCTATTCTTGTATCACGGGTGCCATCGGAGCTCTCAAGGGTCCTTTGCACGGCGGAGCAAATGAGCGCGTATTCGATATGCTCTCCGAAATCGCTGAATCGGACACCAGGGATGTTGCCGGCTACTTGAAAACAAAATTGGACAATAAAGAAAAAATCATGGGATTCGGTCACCGTGTCTACAAAACGGAAGATCCCCGCAAGAAACACCTGAAACGCATGGCTAAGGAATTGACGCAGGAATTCGGAAAAGAAGATTTATATGATCTTTCCTGCGAAGTAGAGGACTATCTATTGAAGGAAAAAGGATTGATTCCGAATGTGGATTTCTACTCTGCTACTGTTTATCACTGCTTCGGGATAGAACACGACCTCTTCACGCTGTTGTTTTCGATGAGCCGTGTTTCCGGGTGGTTAGGGCATGTGTTTGAGCAAAAACGTGAAGCAACGTTGATCCGTCCGCGTTCAAAATATGTGGGACCCGTTAATCTGACTTACATCCCTTTGTCTGAAAAAGAAACTATTGGAGGTAATGCGCAATGACACTTGGCGAAAAAATTGTTATGAATGAAACAGGTTTGCATACACCTGATTTTCCGATCATCCCTTTCATCGAAGGGGATGGCATCGGTCCGGAAATTTGGCAAGCATCCAAAAAAGTATTCGAAGCCGCAGTTGAGAAAGCCTACGGCGATTCCCGTAAAGTAGTCTGGAAAGAAGTGCTTGCAGGAGGAAAAGCTTTTGATTTGACCGGTTCTTGGTTGCCTGATGAGACCATGGATGTCATCCGTGAACATTTGGTGGCCATCAAAGGACCGCTGACGACACCGATCGGCGGAGGGATCCGTTCCTTGAATGTCGCTTTGCGCCAGACATTGGACCTTTTCGTTTGCCTGCGTCCTGTCCGTTATTTCGAAGGCGTTCCGACACCATTGAAAGAACCTGAAAAAACCGATATGGTCATCTTCCGGGAAAATACCGAAGATTGCTATGCCGGAATCGAATTCGAAGCGCAAAGTGAAGAAGCGAAACGAATCATCGAGATTCTGCAGACCCAATTCGGCGTGGACAAAATCCGCTTCCCTGAGACATCGGCAATCGGCGTCAAGCCGGTTTCGATCGAAGGGTCGGAACGCTTGATCCGCAGCGCTATCCAATATGCATTGGAAAATGGTCGCACTTCCGTGACGTTGGTCCACAAAGGCAACATCATGAAATTCACGGAGGGCGGTTTCAAGAAGTGGGGCTATGCCTTAGCGGAACGCGAATTTGGCGATAAAGTCTTCACTTGGGCCCAATACGATGCCGTAAAAGCTGCGGACGGCAGAGCGGCAGCGGATAAAGCTTATGAAGATGCTGTTGCGGCAGGCAAGTTGATCATCAAAGACCGGATCGCGGACATCTTCCTGCAGGAGATTTTGATGAACCCTGAGAACTATGATGTCATCGCGACCTTGAACCTGAACGGCGACTACATTTCCGATGCGTTAGCTGCTCAAGTGGGCGGAATCGGGATTGCGCCAGGAGCGAACATCAACCAGAACACAGGTCATGCCATTTTTGAAGCAACACACGGTACTGCACCGGAATATGCCGGTTTGGATGAATTGAACCCGTCATCGGTGTTGTTGTCAGGCGCTATGTTGTTCGATTACATCGGTTGGAATGAAGTCAGCGACTTGATCACCCGTGGAATCGAGAAGACGATCGCGAACAAAACGGTCACACGCGATTTCTATTATCTGATGAAGGATGAAGCTGCCCAAAAAGTCAGCTGCTCTGGATTCGCGGAACTGGTCATCGAAAACATGTAGGAACCAATCAAAAAAAGCAGAGGCATAATCATTCGGGATTATGTCTCTTTTTGCGGAATTACCCATAATGGAGATCGGGCCCATGAATCCAAGCGGGCCATGGAAGTTGTGGCAGAGGGGCAGCCGAAAGAAAAAGTTTTTTAAGAAAGCCGTTACATTGAACTTTTTTCTTTCCAAATGGTTCTGGAGGTGATAGACTGGACAAGTTGATAGTTGTCTTCATGAGTTTTCAGCGGGTTTTCACCTATTCCGCAAACGAAAGCTGATGGGAAGTTCAAATTCAGAATTGTGATCGACTATATAATGGCAGTAGCAGTTGGCATATCAAACAGCAGTGAAAAACAAGTAAACATTTTGGAGGAAAACAACAAATGGAATTTAGAAAAGATATTCGTAATGTTGCAATCATCGCCCACGTTGACCATGGTAAAACAACATTAGTAGATGAATTGTTGAAACAATCGGATACATTGAATGCTAGAACCGAGCTTATGGAACGCGCAATGGACTCCAACGATCTTGAAAAAGAACGCGGAATCACAATCTTGGCGAAAAATACAGCCGTACAATACAAAGGCACGCGCATCAACATCATGGATACACCAGGCCACGCGGACTTCGGTGGAGAAGTAGAACGTATCATGCGTATGGTTGATGGTGTAGTGCTTGTTGTCGATGCTTACGAAGGTACGATGCCGCAAACGCGTTTCGTATTGAAAAAAGCTTTGGAGCAAAAACTGATCCCTATCGTCGTAGTAAACAAAATCGACAAACCGACTGCCAGACCGGCTGAAGTTGTGGATGAAGTCCTGGAATTATTCATCGAATTGGGCGCTGATGACGAACAATTGGAATTCCCGGTTGTCTATGCCTCTGCAATGCATGGTACTTCAAGCATGTCAGATGATCCAACTGAACAAGAAGACACAATGGATAACGTTTTTGATGCTATCATCGAACACATCCCGGCTCCAATCGACAACTCTGCTGAACCATTACAATTCCAAGTAGCTTTACTTGACTACAGTGACTTTGTTGGCCGTATCGGTATCGGACGCGTATTCCGTGGCACAATCAAAGTTGGGGACCAAGTATCCTTACTTAAATTGGACGGCACATTCAAGAACTTCCGTGTATCAAAACTGTTCGGCTACTTTGGTTTGGACCGCATCGAAATCGAAGAAGCAAAAGCGGGCGATTTGATTGCCATTTCCGGTATGGAAGATATCTTCGTTGGTGAAACAGTGACTCCTGTTGATCATCGTGAAGCTTTGCCGGTTCTGCACATCGACGAGCCTACATTGCAAATGACTTTCCTTACAAACAACTCTCCTTTCGCAGGCCGTGAAGGTAAATGGGTCACTTCCCGTAAAATCGAAGAGCGTTTGATGAAACAATTGCACACTGACGTATCATTGCGTGTTGATCCTACCGACTCTCCTGATGCTTGGATCGTTTCCGGACGTGGCGAATTGCATTTGTCCATCCTGATCGAAAACATGCGTCGTGAAGGCTACGAATTACAAGTATCCCGTCCAGAAGTTATCATCAGAGAAGTTGATGGCGTAAGATGCGAGCCGTTTGAACGTGTTCAGATCGACACACCTGAAGAATACATGGGTTCCGTAATCGAAACAATCAGCCAACGCAAAGCTGAAATGCAGGATATGCAAAACAGCGGTAACGGCCAAGTCCGTATCATCTTCCTTGTTCCGTCACGTGGATTGATCGGTTACTCTACTGAATTCTTATCCATCACTCGCGGATATGGTATCATGGCGCATACGTTTGAAGCGTACTTACCAGAGTTGCCAGGAAAAATCGGCGGACGCAGCAAAGGCGCGCTTGTATCAACTGAAACAGGCAAAACAACAACCTACGGCATCATGGGCGTAGAGGATCGTGGAACGATCTTCATCGAACCTGGTGTGGATATCTACGAAGGTATGATTGTCGGCGAAAACGCCCGCGACAACGATATCGCTGTTAACATAACAAGAGCGAAACAAATGACAAATATCCGTTCTGCAAACAAAGATTCCACTAACGTGATCAAACGTCCGCGCACATTGACGCTGGAAGAATCGCTTGAATTCATGGGAGAAGATGAATATTGCGAAGTGACACCTGAAAGTGTACGTCTGCGTAAACAAATCTTAGACAAAAATGAACGCGAAAAAGCTGCTAAACGCAAGAAAAAAGCAGAATAATCCGACAGTAAGTTCTGGAAAAGGGTCCTTGGCAACCATTGCCTCGGGCCTTTTTCTCTTCAATCCGCCAGAAAAACCCGGCCTCAAGGGATGATAGGGGCATGCCCGATAAGCAGGCTGGCGATGAATGGCTGTAGGCGTCAGCCTATTTGTTTGGTATAATAAGCCAGAAAGACCATACAATTTTTGTATCAACCGCATGGACTGCGGGGTAGTTCAAGATATAAGAAATTAACTTTTGAGGGGAGGAATTAAAATGGATAGCATCAACAAAACAACTGCTTTGGAAATCTTGATGCAGGATGCTGAAAAGATCTACAAATTAATCAATAGCCAAAAAGAACACCTCTGCTTTGCGAACTGTCCAGCCTTCGAGGATGTGGTGGATACGCAAATGTACGGATTCTCCCGTGAAGTCGATTATGCCGTGAAATTGGGAATCATCTCGAAAGAAGAGGGGCACAAGATTTTGAGTGATTTGGAGGCTTCTTTGAACGCCATGTACACGAACTATTTTGATCAATCGAAAAACGATTCCGCCGACAAAGGGGTTTAGTTGTCTACATGATTAAAAACGCAATCAAGAAAAAATTCTCCTATATGGATTGGCGCCTGCTGATCCCATACATCATCCTGTCTGGTTTCGGGATACTGATGGTCTACAGTTCCAGCAGCTATCGTGCCATGACGGATTACAACAATTCGGAACATTTCTTTTACCGGCAAATTTTATTCGCTGTCCTGGGGCTGTTCGGTGCGCTATTCGTTTCATTTCTCTCGAAGCGTCTGTTCAAAAACGACAAGCTGCTGCATTACGGACTGATTGTTCTTTTCGGCATTTTGGCTTATCTGCTGCTTTGGCCGGGCACCGCAACGAAGGGGGCACGCGGTTGGATCTATATTGGATCTTTTGGGTTCCAACCCGCGGAGTTCATGAAGTTGAATCTGATTCTGTACTTGTCCTGGTTCATTTCCCGCCACCAGAACCACATTAATGATAATTTTTATGAAATGATGAAGAAACCTCTCGCGATTACGGCTGCCGCAATCCTGATGGTCTTCCTGCAACCCGATCTTGGCGGTGCCGCCATCATTGCTTTCATCTGTCTCGTGTTGTTCCTTCACAGCGGCATCAAAGTCAAATATGGGGTAATGACTTTTGGGGCTATCGGAGCGATATACGGATTGATCATCGTCGTGGTGAAGGCATTCGGAAGCAGCATCCCTTTCTTCCAGTCCTATCAGATGGAAAGGATCACATCATTCATCGATCCTTTTGCCGACATACAGGATTCCGGGTACCAAGTGGTGAATTCGTACTACGCATTGAGCAGGGGCGGCCTTTTCGGTGTCGGCATCGGTGAAAGCATCCAGAAGTCCGGCTATCTGCCGGAACCCCACACCGATTTCATCTTGTCCATCGTTGGGGAAGAGTTGGGCCTGATGGGCGTCGCATTCGTTTTGGTGCTGTTTTTCTATATGGTTTACCGCATTTTTAAGAATGCAATCAAAATCAAAGATCCGTTTGCCCAACTGGTCTGCATCGGAATCGGCACTATGTTCCTGGTACAGGGAGTCATCAATGTCGGTGGCGCGACCGGCCTGATGCCATTGACCGGAGTCACTTTTCCGTTCGTCAGCTACGGAGGATCCAGCCTGTTGGTATCGGCCGTTTCAATCGGACTGGTCAACAATATGTACATCAACGATCAGATTTCCAAACAACCAAAATAAATGAGAAAAAAGAGCCGGGTTTCTGGCTCTTTTTTGAATGGATGCTTCGATTCTTCACCCAGCGGTTGCCCTCAGTGCATAAGCCGCCGGAAAGCTATTCGCATCGAGCCAAAATAGGGTATAATAGTATTTATCGTGGTATCCTTTGCCATATTGAACGATCAGAAGTCACAAGGAGGGATCGGCGTGAAATTTTCCATCAAAGTAGTGTCATTGTTCATTTTGTTCATTTTCATAGCTTATGCACTCCCTCTCTATGTGGACAATGGAGAACGAACCGCGCCGCCTTCAAGCATCGCGAGGAACGAGCAAGCGTCCATTGATGAAAATGAAGGGTATCCTTTGCCGGTGACCGGCTATGAATCCTACATCGGTCAGCCTATTGCAGCCTACACAGCCAAGCATGGGGAACCGATTCGCGTCGGTAAAGCCTACGGAGACAGTGAATGGTGGGTATTCGGGACAAATGCTGCGGACTACATCCAAATAGGCGTCAAGGAGGATATCATCCGCTCCCTCTATGTTTTGGGAAACAAAATCGAAACAGGCATGTACACAATCGGCATGACGCAGGAGAATGTACTCGATGAGGGTTACCTGGCGCGGGATTTTCAACTGACTGTCGGCGATACGCCGTATGAGTTGGCTCTATCAAAGAAACAAAAAGAACGGATGCCGTTGATTCAGTTCGAGAATGACAGCTTTGTTATTTTGCTGTTTGATGATGTGACGAAAACGGTTTATGGGATGTATTTCCTTTCGAATGAGGCGTTGCTGGATTTGGAATATTATTCTGTCGTATCAGAAGAAGCCTATGAAGTCGAGCGTGACGATTGGGAACGAAGCGTTGCTGCGGATGAGGAAAATGTCCTGCAAATCAAAAGCGTACTGGGCATACTGCGGGAACGCAGGGGCTTGCCGATGTTCCAGGAATCCGAAGAGTTGATTACGGCTGCAAGCGAGCTTATGCCGAGCGAAACAGACATCAATGATTTTACGGCAGCCTTCACTTTATCGGATCAACGCATCGAGAGAAAATTAGCGGAAGTTGTCCCAGATAGGCGAACGGCCTTTGTTTTTGATGATGACTGTTACAGTGTTCCCGCGCTCTTCCTGAAGCTGCTGCAAGAGGATAACGTGATTTTCAATGACTATCTGACGCGCTACGCCGTCACAGGCAATGAGCATTATCAATTGATCCTTTTGAGCGAACAGCCTATAGGCCCATAAATAACGGTTGAGTCGTCCGTCTTTTCAAGCTATACTACAAAGTAGACATCATCAACACACACGAGGCAGGGGAATCAGATGATCATCAATGAAGAGTACTTTGCGTTGGAAGACCAAACATTCCGGCTTGTGGAAGCAATATGCAGCGGAGACACCATGTCATCTTATAAGGAAGCAAAGCGGCTTCTGTCACAAAATAAAGAGGCTGACGCTAAGATAAGAGCATTCAATGAAGCGAAAGAGGCATACGAGAGG
>OBJT01000426.1_pt1 | contig 11103 bp, 8 predicted proteins | sample 1519861 | NCBI WGS metagenome assembly OBJT01 (sample SAMN02401118, study PRJEB22541) | soil metagenome, isolate JX
GTACCGGAAGTGAAACCCCTTGAACAAGCCACTCATTTATCAAATTAAATGATTGCCTGGATATCAAACACTCTGTTCCTGATCCACTATAGTTATATCCTGGAGATTTATCACAAGGACAAAGAAACAGGTAGGCCACCACGGCGCGCAACGCCGGAGAAATCTCAACCTCATCGCCCCCCTTAAGCTGAGCTTTTATTTCTGCTATAAAGTGTTTGGCTATCAAAGGTATACTGGGAGATGCCGTATCCACCTTGGAAAGCAGATAATCAGCAACCTCATCCTGATCATCTTTACTGCCCCCAATAAGCACTGATAATGGCAGAGGGAAATCCGAAAAACTCCCATACTTCTTCGGCTCTTTCTCAGGATTGTTTTTATGTTTCATTATCAATGATAATAGCAGCCCACGCTCTCTATCACCATCAACCTGACGTAGCGTGGCCGGTACCAGATCATTTAGTTCATTTGCTAGATTTTTGGCATCCGTACCACGAGAGTAATTTTGGAGTGCAGGCAAGGCATAATACCAAATCCCTCTACCCTTGTTATCTAATGACTTTAATTGATTACGGAATTTATTCGTTTTCAAACATGTTGTTAAAAAAGGTGGCTGATGAGCAATTGTGCGCATTAAAACATTGCGCCCATAATCATCTACTTTTTCTGTCCAGCCAGGAATTTCTTTTAATGATGAAACAAAAACATCTCGACTATTATTGTGATTTGAAATCAAATCGATATTGTCCCAAAAATTCAGTCCTTCTAATCTTTTCATGAAAGAACTCGGTCTATTTTCCTGACTACCAGCCCACTTGCTTATGCTTGGTAGCAATGCTCTAGCATTGAATAAACCATGGAATTCCCAGACCGTCATAGCAGGATGGTTTGGGGTCTCCGGCACTATCTTATCTGGATCACCGCCCGCCTCAAGCCAAGTATTCCATTGTTCTTCAAAGTAAATAAACGTTGAAGTGGGAGTCCCATCAGCCAACCTTGAATCCAGATCAAAGCCTTTTTTGGCAAGCTCCTCTTCTAATTTAGGATAGTGACCTATTTGACGTAGGCGAGCCAGCAGCCCGGCACCAGGATCATCTCCTGGATTATCAAAAACTTCACAATGAAAAGCAGGAATATGACGGGCCCATTCGGCCAACATTTCATCTTCCAGGCCAACATCTTTATTATTTCCAACCCTATTCCCCATCCTTTCTAAACTGGACATCACCGCAGTTTTAAAAGAAGGACCCTCACTAGTTTGAACAGCTAAACATTGAGGGTCTATTTCAGCCCAGGCCCTAACACATTCCACATGTGGATTTTGAATAGTAGACAATGCGGCTGGCAAGGGAAGATGGGATACATCTTTATCATCTGATACAGGAACCTTAAGATCTAGTTGATTTCCATCCACCAAGGCTTTCACCAACACGATGCTGGCAAGGCGTAATTCTTTCATTTTACTTGAATAGATATATGAAGAATAGCTTCTGGCTTGCATAAGCAAGGCCAAGCCAGGAGACGGAATAACCTCCAGTTCCAGGTTCTCCATTAGCGCATTTTCCGACTAACTGAATTTTTCTTGGCTTGCTCTTGACGAAGCTCGGCTGTTTTCTTCGTTAATGCCTCAGGCACGCTAGGCGAACCATCATTATAGCTGACACTGTAATCTTCTAAAATGTCAAACAGAAGATCATTATCACCTGTATCATCCACAGTTGGAATAACCTGAGATGGAACAGAACCATATTCCATTGTCTGCAATTCAGGGTTGGCACCCTTACTCAGCAACCACTCAACTGCGATAAAACTAACATTCAAGGCCGCACGATGTAGAGCAGTGAAACCTAAGAAATTTGCCGCGTTAATGTCGGCCCCTCGCTCAAACAACCACTCAGCAATCTCAATATTTTCCTTAGCCAGCGCTTGTGCTAACAGACTGTCGCCGCCAACAGATTTGTCATCCAGTGGAATATAACCACGCTCTACAAAATATTTGAACAGTTCATCGTTTCCATTATCAATCAGGATACGAGAAAGACGAACAAGCTCAATACGATCTGGTAAACGAACATCAAACCCCTTATCAATATCAGCACCGTTAGCAATGAGGAAATCTGCTGTTTCCTTTTCCATACCGTCTAAGGTTTTGAAGAATAATGTTGTAAAATCTTCTTGCGTTGGTGCACCCGACTGACCCTTTACATATTCCATATAAACATGAGCCCACTCAAGGTCATTATTCTTGATAGCAGAGCCAAGAGAATTATAGCGGTTAAAAATTTCTTTCTGTTCAGGGTTCATGGCGCAACTTTGGTTAAGGTAATGCTTCATTATACCCCACCCCTTAAATTCTGAAAGATCACCCTTTGTTTTACCTTAAAAATAAAATAAATTTCCTTTATTTGCGGGATCACATCCTCCTGTTAATGTAGGGCTCCTTTTCATCATATTCATTGACATGCCAAAGGTTAGAAGTCCACGCGGAGCCAGATCTCGTTTTTCGCCCGCGCGAATCATGGCGACTGTAACACGTGCTTACAGCCAAGCATTTTCTGGCAGAACTCCGCTATTGCGTGCGGATATTCAAGCGCATGCTGTTCGCATTATAGAAACGTTGGGTAAAACCTATGGTAGTCACGATGATGCTGATTGGCCAAGAACAGCCATAGCGGAAACAATTGAAAGCGAGCTAAGGGAAAGAGCACCTACCGATGTTCACGAAGCTTATTTGGATCAGCACCCAGAGCGCAGGGATAGAAAGGCTCCATCCTGGAGTAAATTTGAAGGTCAGGCCCTACCAGATCCTTATGAGGATCCTGCCTGGTCAGTAGCACGTGCCAGAAACGTTAACACAGAAGCAACTGAAAACACCGAAAGCAACATGTCTTTGCTGGGACAGGCAGCACGGGGCGGGGCCGCCACGAAAAAACCTGTAGCCAAACAACCAGGGAAAACCATTCAACGCTCACATTGGTTGGACTTCTGGCGACAAGAAGCCCGAAAAGCGGATTACCCCTTTGACATGGAAGCCTTTGATAAAATTGTCAAAGCTGTTCCTGCAGAACAGAAAATTTTAGATGCCTCTCAATGGTGGCGTTTTTGGCAAGAAGTTTTTACCCGTGCGCTAGAGGAAGACATTCGACTTCTTTGGCTCTGGAGGGTCGCAATTGGACGTTATGAGGTAGCCAGAATTGCTGGGCAATCATGGCTGGATGGCTCTGGACTACCAGGATTTGAAGATACAACGCTTCACCTTGATGACACAGCGCAAGGCCAAACGATTTATCGCAGGCTCTGGGTTGAACATATGCGAAAGTGGCTTCTGGATGCCGAATCTGATCCGCGCTTAAAGCAGTATGATCTTGAAACACTATCGCTTAAAATGGATCCAAGTCGTGACAGACTGGTGGACTTTACAGGCTGGATGCAACTGGCCAGCTCTGATTCATTGTGGCCTATCAATGTTCGGGTCTGGACAGCTATTGATGGCATGCCACTACCCGACTCCAGAGAACCGCCTCAGTGGGCATGGATGAGGCTGGCAATGATTTTAGCATCCCAAGAAGAAAACCCCACGCTCATGGCGAGCAGCTTCTATGATGCAATCAGTCACCTGGAAGTGATCCCATCAGAAACTCTTTTAAGAGAGGCTGGAAAAAAATCTGCCGTTTTCTTAGAAGATAGATCTACCATTGTCTGTGATGAATTTTCTGACATTCAAGATAAAATCCATTTAGCAGCAGTAGCCACAAAATGGACGGGCACGGTCTCACTGGATTGGGGTAGAGTTCGAGCTCAAGGATCTCCTATTGCGGGAAGAAGAATATCGCAAGGTGTTGTAGGATTCCTACGAGCAATTCACATGGCACTGGCAGCACAGGGGCGAGAAGGTGAAGACCGGCCTGTTACTGTATGTCTCCCCATTTGGCACCGGGATATTGAAGCATTTCTTGATCTTCGCTTAAGAGAATGTGATCGCCTGCAGATTGTAGTTGTAGTGCCCGATTTGTTCTTTGAAAGACTAAGAAAAGGAGACAACTGGAGCCTATTAGATCCTGGTGTTTTTGAAGGGTTGACTACAGATTTTGAAAAGTTCTATCCAGAAGCTGAAGCGAACATGAAATCCCAACTTAGGCAATGGCCCGCATGTGCCAAAAGCCTTAGTTGTGAACGTCTATGGAGTAGGCTTACTCGCGCCATGTCACAGGGATCTCCATTTTTAACAATGGAAGGACCCTCATTGGCCGTAGAGGACTTCCGCAAATCACAACTATCCCCCGGTGTGGATGGAGTGGGAGCCTTCCCCATAGCTCCCATGGATCCCAGCCAACAAACAAAATGGCCAACCGCAGTCGTTAACCTTTCCCGATGCCTGGATGATACTGGCACTCCGGATCCAGATCGCATGGCTAAAGCTGGACAAATGGCATTACGCATGTTGGATAATGCGTGTTTGTTAGATAACCCTGAGGAAGGGAGCAGCACATGGATATTCCGACCCGTTTGTCTTGGATTGGTAGGATATTATGAAGCTATTTTAAGAGCTGCAGATACAGCCAGCGAAGACCCCGCTCTTATTGATGCGTGGGTAGCACGCCTGGCTGAAAATTGGGCGGCCATTGTATTAAGAGCCGATGCACAGTTAGCCGCTGAGAGAGGAATGGCACCGGCTTATCAACAGGGTCTTGCACATGGATTTGATCCAACTGGTCGACATAAACGTTTAGCAAGTGCAAGACGGGGAAGTATGGCATTGCCCCTAAAACCCACTCTTGACTGGGGTAAACCTCCAGCAGGGCATCGTTTTGGCTCTAGAACCCTGTGGGCACCCTTCTTGGGATTATCTCGTATCGCAGGTGCTACCCCAGGAGGACTGGGAACCCTTCAAGTAGAGGAAACCGTTAGGGATGAACATGGCCAATCCATTCGTGTTCCTAGCCGTTTTCTTTTGACACTTGCCCAACGTTATCCTGAAGATGTTATAGAACTTCGAAATGCTTTCCGATTTAATGAAAGCTCCAAGTGGCCTGCCAGGGTTAGAGATTTAGTTTCTCCAAATGCTGTTGGATGGGAAACCCGCCTGCGCCATGCCGCGATGATTGCGCCATGGCTGGATCAAGGCGTGTCCTTAACCATGAGACCTGGCATAGAAAAAGAAACCTTAAGTCTTCTTATTCAAAAAGCATGGTGGTTAGGGCTATCCAATATTCGATTTGAGTAATTAGAAAAAGCAAAGAGCCCATTTTAAGGGCTCTTGCTTTTTATTTATGAGATTACCCTAGAACTCTGATGGTAAAGGGGTATCTATAAGGAAGACCCTTGAAACCAGCGATGGCAGCGAATGCGCTACACAAAAACCAAACCAAAGCAAACACCAGTATCAAGGGAACCGTAATAAGAAGACCGAGACCCAAAGTGAAAATACTAAAAGCGGCGGCCACTATAAAATAAATGAAAAGACTAAAATTAAAATTGAAAGCCTCAGCAGCATGTCGAGCCACAAAAGACTGACGGTCTTCCTGAAGGAGCCATACAATAATCGCTGGAACCATCCCAGCAAATCCTGCTAACCAAGAGGTTGCCAGGGCTAAAAGAAGCGCAGTTAGATGGACCCCACCCGCTAAAACCTTGGATTGCTGATCAGGAAATACTACTAAATTCTGCTCCATTTTAGACCTCCTTATTGGTGTTATATCAAACTATAACACCCACTTTGAAATAGGCAAACCAGTGGCTTAATATTTCTAAAACAACAACCAGAAAGAGCTTCTTTTGCTTGACTTCTCCCCCTTAGATAAATGACAATGAAAGTCAATCAACATCAATCGGATAGTCCCATGCTTGTGTGTATTTGCGCTGCTGTGCCAGAAGCAGACTTTCTTCAAGCACTGAAAGAAACTGGAGGAGACTGGCGTCTGGCCGCACTTCATTGTGGCGCAGGGGAATGTTGTGGCACCTGCCGACCCTTTCTTTCAGACCTGGCGCAACAAGCCCTGGCTCTTCATCCTGCCTCCAGTGCAGTTGTATCAGAAGAAAACAAATCTAGTTGATCTGATTGCATGGACAAAGCAGCAATTGCCCGCTACAGTTCCGACTTCATAAAGCAAGTTTAGAGGTTTACGGCGTGAAAGTCGTTTGGGGCTATGACGCGGGTGCGCAAAGTCGCGGTAAAGAAGAAGCGGTTGTATGGGATACACAAAAAATCCTATCACCCCACATCTTAATTATCGGCGCCAGCGGCTCGGGTAAAACACACAATTTACGTGAGATGATCCAACAGATCTCATCTCAAGCACGCGTGCGCGTTCATGTCATGGACGTTCATGGTGACATTGACATTCCTGGTTCAAGCACTGTTAAATTCTCAGAAGCCACCCAGTATGGATTCAACCCATTAACCATCAATCCAGATCCAGACTTTGGTGGCGTTCGTAAACGTATTCAAAGTTTTATTGGAGCACTTAGTAGAACAGGATACAAACTCGGCTCCAAACAGGAAGCCGCTCTTCGTAATATCCTGTATGACCTATACGCTGCTAACGGTTTCTATGAAGATGTTCCAAAAAGTTGGCGAATGGATGATGGTGTCTCACGACAATACCCAAAAAAAATGCCCTCAATGGAGGATGCGTTAAAATTTGCGCGCTCCAAATTAAAGATGATGTTCTTGGGCACCAGCTCCGAAGCTGTTGAGGCTTTGGAAAAGTTGAATAAAAAACAAGGACAATTCTATAGTAAGTTGAAAAAGGCGCGTAAGGCCAGCGATGGCATTAAGGACGCGAGCAAAGAAGCAGAGCTTCAGGAAGCCAAAAAGCAACTGGAAATCCTAGCAGAGGAAGCGACAGGGCTTTATAGGGACCATTTAGCAAAAATGGCTACCGGTCATGAATTAGAAGACCTTATTAAATATGACAGTAAAGATGTCATGAAGTCTGTGGTTGACCGACTGGAAAACCTAAACTCTATTGGTATCTTTAGGCCTCAACGTCCTCCTTTTGATAATTCAAGTGCTGTTTGGCGTTATGATATCAAGGCCCTCGCTCAAGATGAAAAGAAACTTTTCGTCTCTTTCATTCTTGAAGCCATTTTCAACAGGGCTAGTCAAAGAGGTGTTCAAGACGACCTTGTTGAATTGATCGTCTTAGACGAAGCCCACATGTTCTTGACTGATGATCCGGACAACCCCATCAATCAGATTGCAAAAGAAGCTCGCAAATTCGGCCTGGGTATTGTTTGCGCCAGTCAGTCTCCCACTCACTTCTCGGACGACTTCCTTTCTAACGTAGCGACCAAAATCCTGCTGGGTATCGACCAAATGTATTGGGATGGCTCTGTCAGAAAACTCAAGGTAGAAATGAAAGCACTTCAATGGGTTGTTCCACAACAAAAAATTCTTGTTCAGGTTAAAAACAAAGGTCAATCAAAAAATGGATTTACCTATACCAATCTGAGACGTTAAGGATACGACAATCACAATGAGTGAATATCGTAATGAAATGGGCAATGAGCAGCAGATTGAAATTGGCGATCACATGCTTGCATGGCGCTGGATGAAGGAAAAAGCCCGAAACGATCCCGAGGGGTTCTTAAGACTTATTGGTCCTAACAAAAAACGTTTTACAAATTTATGGGGTAAGGCGCACTGGACTAGTGATGGAACCAAAGGATGGACCCATGCCTGGGAAATTAAACAAAACAGTTTATCATGGATGATTTTAACGGGTCCCCATAGCACATATTACCGTTTACGGGTTCCTACTGATGGGGAAGACTTTTTGAAAGATCCTCGGGTGGGGGTGGGTGTAATTGCTACCCTTTCAGAACTTCTAGAATATTTAACGAGAACATCAACATGAACACAGATACATTCTACTGGCTACAAAACAACCTATTTATCGTTGCTGGGTTCATGGGATTTATCGGTTTATTAATTGGCAGTTTTCTTAATGTGGTTATTTTTCGTCTCCCTAAGCGTCTGGAATGGCAATGGAAAGAAGAGGCTAGACTTTTTATCGAAGACGAAAACCGTCCACAACAACAAAATACAGAAGAGCCCCCCTCCATTGTCCCCCATTCTCGCTGCAGCAATTGTGGACACAAGATTAGACCATGGGAAAACATTCCAGTTGTAAGCTACATTTTCCTGAGAGGAAAATGCTCTTCTTGTAAAACCAAACTTTCTCTTCAGTATCCTCTTGTTGAGCTGGCCACCGGCCTACTTTTTGCTTTAGCGACCCTTACATTGGGAATTGGCTGGCCTTTGGCTTTTGCGTTAGTGGGGATCTCCCTACTCATAGCCATGACGGGCATTGACTTTAACACTCAGCTTCTTCCCGATCAGTTAACCTATCCCTTCTTATGGATAGGACTTGCTGGAGCAGCTGCAGGGGTTTCCAGTTTCCCCAGCGCCCCAGCAGCCATCCTCGGTGCGCTAATTGGTTACCTATCCCTATGGTCTATCTTCTGGTTGTTCAAGCTTGTTACCGGGAAAGAAGGCATGGGGTATGGAGACTTTAAGCTTATGGCGGGTCTAGGGGCATGGTGTGGCGCTCAGGCACTTATTCCTATTGCCCTGGTGGCCTGCGCACTAGGAATAATCGTAGGTGTCATCATGATCCTTAGGGGGCGTGACAAACGCGTGCCATTTGCCTTTGGCCCTTATCTGGCCTTAGCTGGTCTTATTGAAATCCTAGCAGGTGGATGGCTCTGGAGACTACTAGGCATTCCCGTATAACAACAACGCCCTCTTTTGAGGGCGTAATTGTTTTTGATCAAAAAGGGTGATTTGTAATCAATTTTAAACACTTAAAATCGTTTTTAAGCATCATCTATTTTTCCCAACCCTTCTAGGCACCTTTTTCTTTGATAGCAACTCCGGGTTTTTATCTTCCAACCACCCCACGATACACCTTTGGAAAAATGGAAGTTCAAAGAAATTTTCTACCCCCTCAGGACACTCACCATCATTTGGTCTCTCCCCCCTTGTGAACTTCTCCGGTTCCTTCCCGTCGAAGCCCACTATTTTCCGAAAACCGCTCAAAAAAACAGGTAGGAATAAAGGCTTAATCAATCGGGCTTGGGTTTCTTTCGCTTCTTCGGCTTGGCCGGAATCGCTTGGAACATCACGCCCTTTGATCCTCTCACGACCGACCCGGCCGCCAGCATTTCTCCAGTGTTCTGTTGGAAGGTTTCTTCCAACAGCCGCCAGCCCTCTTGCCAGAGGTTGAACGCAGCATTGTCGTCACGTTCGTGTACTTGCCCGCAATGGGAGCATACCCATTGTCGGTCTTTCAATTCCAGTCTCTTGTTCTTTTCCTGACAATCCACTTGGGAACATCGTTTGCTCGAAGGAAACCATCGATCCACAAAAAGCATCGTTCGATTATGCCATTGGGCCTTGTATTTCAGTTGCCGAAGGACTTCTCCCATACATGCTTCGTGCATGCGGCGGCGGAAGCCTCGACCCAAAGATTTCGCCATTCCTTTGAGAGAAAGGGTTTCTACCACAATGGTATGGTTTTCTTGAATTAAAGCGGTTGTAAATTTATGAAGCGCGTCTTGTTTGCGGAACGTTTCTTTTAAGCTTAATCCTGCTATCTTCACCCGCATTTTTTCTTGACGCTTGCTGGTTTGAATCCCGTGATCTTTCAGGTGTTTCCAGGCTACTTTTGGCCACAACCCAGTTTTGGGATCTCGCTGAAACCCCAGGGATTCAAACCGGTGGTTTTGTTTACGGTCATAGGCCCGTTGGTACCGGATACGTTTCTGATGTTTTTGTTCATCCGAACGTAAGACCTGTTCATTGAAGACCGAAAACGTGGTTTTTCCATCAACCGTTGCCACGGCTCCTGAAACCACCGAAGCATCCAATGCTGCTAGTCCTTTTCGATGTGGATTCAAGGCTAAATCGGTGGGATTGTCCGGAAAGTTTTGTTTACGTAAATCTTGTTTGCTTTTTTGGTTTTTACAAAAGGATTGCCTTTGTAGATCCTCCTTACTGACATTAATCAGCGTCAAGGAAACCAGCCACCGATTTCCCTTTTGTCGAACCGTTATTTGAGATACCTCTCCTACTAAAGGCTCAGAAATAACCACTCGAACATGACCCAATCCGGGAATGCGCAAGGTTTGATTTTCCAAATCCATAGGGCAACTATGACGAGGATCTACCTGGAAGCTGATGCCTTCGTTATGCCCTTTACGGCAACGAAACACGGGCTTTCCGGGAGCATCCAGACGTTTGCCTTGAAGCCCCTCAAAAAAGCATTTCCAGGCAGATGACAAATGATCCAGAGTACAGGTCAAAGCGGTGCGAGGCACCGCTCCCAACCACCCCATGCCGTCTTGCTTTCTCAGTTGGGTCAATTCACGGGAAAGTTCGTTTTTGGAAACATTCGAACAATCCTCAAGATACTGCGTGTTTTGCCTTTCCAAGGATCGATTCCAGACATATCGAGTGGTGCCGATCCATTGCCGTAACAATTGGGCCTGATCTTTGGTGGGGTACAGCCGCAGCGTTTGGCCTTTGCAAAACAAATCCGAGTGTTGCCGCTTGTTTTTGGCTTTTTTCGGGATCTCTTTCGCTTGCTTCTCTCCAAACTCTTTCTGCTTTTCCCCATAATGAGTTGTCATTAGCGGCGAGGTGAATTAATTGAAGAGGAAGTCATTGCGCGCAAGGCCTGAGTAAAATTACGAGCACTTGTCCGCAACACCAATACTGGACGGGATGCTTTTTCAGACTGCAGACTCAAGACGATAAAGTCATCGGCGCTTCCCTTTTCCAAATATTTATGAACTTCCTTAAGTTCAACAGGAAAAACCGTAGTGTAGGTGTTTTTCTCTCCAGCCACCGCAGACCACTGTCCCTTAACGTCGCCCTTGAAACAACGACTTTTATCTATAGTTTCATCAGCAGGGACACGACACAAAATAAAATCCACGGGTTTTTCAAGTTGCTTTTGGGTATAGGCTTGCTGAAAACTTCCTGGTTCAATAAAAATAACCCCCATAACACCCTGCTTTCCATTCATACCCAGAGTTACAACACCTTTTCTGTCAGACCCAAGACCCATTTGAACGGCCATCAAATCCAAACCAGTA
>OBJT01000427.1_pt1 | contig 11099 bp, 10 predicted proteins | sample 1519861 | NCBI WGS metagenome assembly OBJT01 (sample SAMN02401118, study PRJEB22541) | soil metagenome, isolate JX
TAAACTTGTATATGAATTGCCGTCGCTCCAGGAAGTAAAAGCATTCTCGGAAGCGCAGATGAGCGGCTTGTGGGATGAATACAAACGTATCCTGAATCCGGAAGACTATCCGGTCGACTTGTCCCAGAAGACATACGATCATAAGATGGCTACAATCAAGGAAATCAAAAAGCAAATAAAAGAAGAAGCATCATTATTGGAAAGCACTAAATAACCAATCAAATCAATCAAGGGGGAACAGCGATGCGTCCATTACAAAAAGAAATTATTGCTGCTTTAAGAGTAAAACCGGAAATCGATCCTAAAGAGGAAATCCGCATCAGCATCGATTTTATGAAAGATTATTTGGCGGCACACCCATTTTTGAAGGCATTCGTTTTAGGGATCAGCGGAGGACAAGACTCAACTTTGACAGGGCGGTTAGCCCAGTTGGCGATCCAGGAAATGCGCGACGAGACTGGCGACGACAGTTACCAATTCATTGCTGTGCGCCTTCCGTATGGCATTCAATTTGATGAGCACGATGCCCAAGCAGCACTTGCCTTCATTTCGCCGGACCAAAAATTGGTCGTCAACATCAAAGAAATGGCTGACGCCGCACTCGATGCGCTTGAAGAAGCCGGCCTCACCATCACCGACTTCAATAAAGGAAACATCAAAGCACGTCAACGCATGATCGTTCAGTTCGCGATCGCGGGCGACAGCAGCGGAGCTGTTCTGGGGACTGACCATGCGGCAGAATCCGTGACCGGTTTCTTCACAAAATTCGGGGACGGCGCAGCCGACTTATTGCCGATTTGGCGCTTGAACAAACGTCAAGGCCGTCAGTTGCTGAAAGAATTGGGTGCGCCGGCAGAGCTTTATGAAAAAGTACCGACAGCGGACTTGGAAGAAAATCGTCCCGCTTTGCCTGATGAGGTGGCTCTGGGCGTGACGTACGAGATGATCGATGCGTATCTGGAAGGCAAGGAAATACCGGATAAGGACGCTGAAGTCATCGAAGGCTGGTACACGAAGACAGAGCATAAACGTCACTTGCCGATAACAGTCTATGATAGTTTTTGGAAAGAAGCCTAATCTGTTCAGATAGTGGGGTTTTGCAGTGAAAATCAGCAAACAATTTAAAATGATGAAAGAAAAGCTGCAGTGCAAGAGCAGGGGACATATCCTGCTCTTGCACTTCTTCAGCTTGCTGGCGACCGTGTTCGTTGTCCATCTCTTTCTTCAATGGACTCAAAATGATCTGGATGCCGGACTGGTCGTGAATTTTGTATTTGCTTGGCATACGGAGAAGTTTCTGATCAGCACGGGCGTATTATTGACGCTGGGGCTATGGCTTTGGGCGCTGGTAGGGAACATCCGCTGGGCAAACGCACTGCTGTTGCTGTCGGGAGGAATCCTCGGGATGGCGACCTATGAAAAGATGCTGCAGCGGAACGAGCCCGTTTATCCGAGCGACTTGAAGATGCTGACGGAGACCACCTTCCTTTTGGAGATGCTGAACGGACGGACATTGGCGGCAATAAGCTTGGTGTTCATTCTATTTCTGGCATTTGTGCTTTTTTCCCTGCGTCACTCCAAGTCCAAGGAAACCGTGAAATTGGGATGGAAAGCACGCGTCCTGGTGCTTTTTGTGACAAGCATCGCACTCGGCTATGCCGGCCAGTTCCAACAGGACGGCAACCTGCTGAAGAAAGCCTATGACCGGACGGCCTATTGGATCCCGTACAGCCAACAAATGAATTACTATAACACCGGTTTTGTGGCCGGTTTCCTTTACAACCTTTCGGCTGCGCCGATGGAGCTGCCGACGGATTATTCACAGGAAAAAATCGATGAGTTGAAGGCAACCTATCAACAGCTTGCTGACGAGATCAACGCAGAACGGACGGCAGCGATGCCCGAAACGAATGTCATCTACATCATGAATGAAAGTTTTGCGGACCCGCTTGAGTTGGAAGGATTGGATCTGCAAAGCGATCCGATTCCGTTCACGCGAGCTTTGATGGATACAAGCTACAGCGGCGAGCTGTTGTCCCAAGGCTATGGCGGCGGAACCGCCAATATCGAATTTGAGGCTTTGACGGGTTTTTCGATGGAGCCGTTCGCCGCGAACATCACGACGCCGTATACGCAATTCCTGTCGTCCCAAGACGATTTCCCTTCAGTCGTGTCCCGTTTGGAAGGGGCCGGCTTCCGCACAACAGCAATCCATCCCTATAATACGACCATGTACAAGCGGCTGGAGAACTATGAGGCTTTGGGTTTTGACACCTTCCTCTACGAGGACACGATGACGCATACGGACAAGCTGGACACCAATCCGTACATTTCGGATGCAGCAGCTTATGCAGAAATAACGGCTATCCTGAAAGCCAGCGATGAAAAAGATTTTATCCATTTGGTTACGATGCAGAACCATACGCCTTATCAAAATAAATACACGGTTACGCCATCTGCTGCGGAAACCGGCATAGCCAGCCAGACAATCCGGAACTATCTGCAGGACCTGCAGTACAGCGATCAAGCGTTGGCGGAGCTGTTGGCCGCCCTCCAGGAGTGGGGCGAACCGACCATCGTCGTGTTTTGGGGGGATCATTGGCCCAGCGTTTTCGGTGAGGATCTTTATGCGCTGAACACGATCCAAAACATGCATGAGACGCCTATGTTCATCTACAGCAACATGGCAGAAGTGCAAAAGGATCTGGGGGTCACCAGTCCCATCTATTTCTTCCCGGAAGTGCTGGAGCTGAGCGGCAGCCGTGTGACCGCTTTTGAAGCTCTGTTGATGGCGCTGCAGGAACAGGTGCCGGCTTTCGAAAAGACGCTGTATGTGAATGGCGATACCGGCGAATATGTCTCGAGCCGAGAGGGACTGTCCGAGCAGGCAAAAAGTCTGTTGGCGGATTATGATCTGATCCAGTACGATACGACCACCGGCAACCGGTACGCGGAATCAAACGGGTTCTTCCGAATGGACGATTGAAACAGATCGCCGGATTCTTGCGATTGGTTTGAGAGTGGATTTGCATGTAGGGCCGGAATCGCCTATGATTAAGGAAATAAAGGGTGAAAGGAGGGGTCCGGTGAGTTTCTTTATACGGTTTATGCTTCTTTTCGGTGCGACAATCCTGGCGAGTATGCTGCTTACCTACCTTTTCCGTGCGGCAGCGAGACGGTTCCGTTGGACGGATAAGCCATCCGAAGCGAAAGTGCATATCAAGGAGACGCCGACGATGGGAGGTGTAGCCATATTCGTGGCTTATTGGGGTGCCTTTTTCCTTGGAATCCCTCTGAGTAACCGTTCAGGTTATGCGGGCATCATATTTTTGAGCTCGTTGATCATCCTGGCGACTGGAATCATCGATGATACCTATGATCTGAGGCCTTGGCAAAAAATGATCGGTATCCTTACCGCGGCGAATGTCCTCTATTTCTTTACGGGCATCAAAATAGACAGCCTGACGCTGGATTATTTCGGAACGATCGAATTCCATGAAGCGGGTTACTTGGTGATGATGCTGTGGATTGTGGTCATCACGAATGCGGTGAATCTGATGGACGGGCTGGATGGTTTGGCGACGGGCACTTCGATCATTTCCCTCTCGACGATGGGCTTCGTCAGCTACTTCTTCACCGATTATATGGATGTGGCCACTGTCGTCATGATATTCCTTTTGGTTGCGAGCTTGCTGGGAATTTTGCCTTTCAACTTCTATCCGGCCTCCATTTTCTTGGGGGATACGGGATCGTTGTTCGTAGGCTTTATGATTGCGGTGCTGTCCTTGTACGGCCTGAAACATGCCACCTTCGTATCGTTGCTGATACCGGTGGCCATTCTCGGGGTTCCCTTGACGGACACGATCGCCGCCGTCCTTCGCCGGACTTTGCACAAGCGTTCCATCAGCGCGAAGGATAAAAGCCACCTGCACCACCGTTTGTTGCGGTTGGGTTTTACGCACCGCCAGACCGTTTTGGTCATCTATGCTTTGGCGATCATCTTTTCTTTGACCGCCATCCTGTTCCCGATCTCTTCTTTCTGGGGAACGGTCGTTTTGGGAGTGGGTTTGGTTTTCGGCGTGGTGCTCTTCATCGTCTCCTTCAATTTGTTGGACAGCAATCGTTCCAAGTTGCGCAAAATATTGTATCGCCTTCTAAGGGAGAAGGACGACAAAAACAAATGAACAAGCCATGATAGCCTAGTTGGCTTTCATGGCTTGTTCATTTTTTGGTTCAGTATCTATTCGATTTCACCTTCATCGGCATCATTGTAAGCTGGGGAAACCGGACGCTCAACGTAATCCTCTTCGCCGACTTCAAAGACGACACGGCCGTTCATCACATCCGTAATGGTGCTCTGGAAATGGCTGATGTCTTCAGTAGGGATGCCGCACAAAAAGCAAACCTGGTCGGTGTATTGGGCCTCAATCAGCGTGTACGGAGATTGCGCCAAGTAATTCTCCAATTTTCCGGATGCGGAATAGGAAACGATGCAGCCGATTTTAGTCTGGAGGCTGCGGACAACGATGCCGATGTCCTTCAAGGCCGTCGACACGGATCGGCTGTAGGCACGGATCAATCCACCGGCCCCCAATTTTGTCCCGCCGAAGTAACGGGTGACGACGGCAGCGACGTAACGCAGATCGTTTTTCTTGAGCACTTCCAACATCGGGACACCAGCTGTTCCGGATGGTTCGCCATCGTCATGGGCGCGCTGGATTTCGTTCTGGTCGCCGATCAGGTAAGCGGAACAGTTATGCGTCGCTTTCCAATGTTCTTTTTTGACGGCTTGGATGAATGCTTTGGCCTCGTCCTCGGAATGGACACGTTTGAGGCTGCAGATGAAGCGGGAACCCTTGATGATGATCTCTGAAACGCCGCTTTCAGCGATAGTGAGATAGGTTGTCAGCATAGCTATTATCCTCCAATAAGTTATTCAGTCTCATTTTACCACAGTGGAGGTCGGATGACAGGCCATGAACAAGGAAAGGGACTTTCCGAACATTTCCATTTGTGGTATTGTTAGAGGGAATAGACCAAACGGCCACAGAGGTCGATGGAAAGGTGATCTGCGTGAAAGCTACAGATTTAATCGATGCACTCAAAATGAAAAAAGTTGTCGGGAGCTTGGATCCCGATTTGAATATTGGAAAAATCAGTCAGGATTCCCGCGATATCCAATCGGGGGATCTGTTCATCTGTATCGACGGAACGCAAGTGGATGGCCACAATTACGTAGAGAAGGCGGTCGCCAACGGTGCGGGTGTGATTGTTGCCCATAAGGATATCCAAAAAGCGGCAGCAACTGTCCCGGTTGTGTATGTTCCCGATACGGGTAAAGCGATGAGTCTGCTTGCGAACCACTTTTATGGCTATCCGAGCGAGGCAATGAAAGTCATCGGTGTCACAGGGACCAACGGAAAGACAACAGTCACCTACCTGGTGGAAGCCATCCTCAAGGCGATGGACAAAAAAACCGGACTGATGGGCACCATCGAAATGCATATCGGCGACGAAGTGCACAAAACAAAAAACACGACACCCGACAGCATCACCATGCAAAAAGCCCTGCACCTCATGAAAGAGAGGAAAACGGAATACTTCACTCTGGAACTTTCCTCGATCGCTTTGGAAATGGGCAGGGCATGGGGGCTGGACCTGGATGTCGCCATCATGACCAATCTGACGCATGAGCACATGGAGTTCCATCACACGATGGAAGCCTACGCCGAAGCGAAAAAACTGCTTTTCTCCCAACTGGGGAACGGCCGCAAAAACGGACAGACGAAAACGGCGGTGCTGAATGCGGATGATGAAACAATCCACAGTTATCGGATCGCTACGGCGGCAGAAGTCATTTCTTACAGCGTGAAGGATGAAACGGCTGATTTCTTCGCAGCGGATATCTCATACAGCCGCACGCAGACCCGCTTCGATCTGGTCGTAAATGGGGAACGCTATCCGGTCGTAACGAACTTGGTGGGGCTCTATAATGTCTCCAACACATTGGCTGCGTTGGCGGCAGTTTATGCTGTGGGCATTCCGTTGGAGGATGCAACAAAAGCGGTAACGTCATTGGTTGGTGTTACCGGCAGACTGGAGATCGTTCCAGGCGCAAGCGACATCGGCGTCTATGTCGATTTTGCCCATTCGCCCGATGCGATGGAAAAAGTATTGAGTGTGGTGCGCGAATTCACCCAAGGAAGAGTCATTTCTGTTTTCGGCGGGGCAGGGGAACGGGAGCATGAAAAACGCCCGATCATGGCCCGCATCGGTACGGAACTTTCGGATTATGTGGTCCTGACGACGGACGATACCGGGAAAGAACCACAGGAACAGATCATCGCGATGATGCTTGCAGGCATCGAAAAGGATAACTACGAATACATCGAAAACCGCAAGGAAGCCATCCAGCACGCCATCGCCATCGCAGAACCGGGAGATACGGTCATCCTGTTGGGGCGTGGACATGAGGCTGACTACAACGACAGAGGCAGTATGATCCGCCTGCTGGACAGTGAAGTAGCGGCTGAAGCGGTTGAAGCCCGCAACGAGCGGCTAAGCCTAAATAACGATCAGAAAGTTTGAGGATATTCATGAAAATTGCAGTAGTTACGGACAGTACCGCTTATTTGACGGCTGAGATACGCCAGCGGCATCATATTCATATGCTGCCATTAGTCGTGAATATCGGAGAAAAATCATTTGAAGAAGAAATAGATCTGGTTGCAGAGGACTTCTATGCCTTGATGAAATCTTCTGAGGATTTCCCGAAAAGCTCTCAACCAGCGGTGGGTGCCATGCATCAGCTGTATGAAGAATTGGCGAAGGAGCATGATGCGATCATCAGTATCCACCTCTCGAGCGGCATCAGCGGTACATACCAGAATGCTGCCGCTTTAAGCAGGGAGTATCCTGAGTTCAACATTCATCCCTTCGATTCTGAAATCAGCTGCTATGTGCAGGCCCGTTTCGTCTTGGAGGCGGCAAGGTTGGCTGCTGCCGGTATCGAACCGGAGCAGATCATTGCGCGATTGGAACACATGAAGAAACGTTCCCGTGCCTACTTTATGGTGGACGATCTGATGAACCTGCAGCGTGGTGGCAGACTATCGGGAGGGGCTGCTGTCATCGGCTCCATCATGAAAATAAAGCCAGTGCTGCATTTTTCGGACAAAAAGATAGTCGTTTTCGAAAAAATCAGAACCAATGCACGGGCATTGCGAAGGATCGAAGAACTTTTGGGCAAGACGGCTTCAAAGGCGGATTACCCGATCATCGCAACCGTCATCCATGGGAATATTCCCGAAAAAGGGCAAGATTGGCTGGAACACCTCCAACAAGTGTTTCCGGACATCCGGTTCGAATTGAGTTATTTCGGCCCTGTCATCGGGACGCATTTAGGTGAAGGTGCGCTGGGGCTGACCTGGACGGAAGACACCGAATTGAGCTATCCAATATAAGCAACAAATATTTGCGGCAATCATACATCATTGGGGAGGAAGGGCCATCGGGGTTCTGTCCTTCCTGTTTTTTTATAAAAAGGATAGCGGGGTGCAGTCGTGAGAGTATTTATCGGCATCAAATTACCTGAAGTCAGCAAAGGACAACTGGTTGCTGTTCAGGAAGAAGTGAAACGTGCCAGCCTCAAAGGGTCATTTGCAGATCCGGACAATTTCCATTTGACGGTGCGTTTTATCGGGGAAGTGGACCCGGATCAGAAGAGTGTACTCGAAACTGTGCTGGCCCGCTGCGCCGCAGAACAGAGTCCTTTCCTGATCGAAACTAACGGATTGGGTTATTTTTTCAAAAAAAACAAGTGGATCATCTGGATGGGCATCAAAGAAAACAGCCAGCTCCAACAACTCTATGATCAGCTTAATGCTTCCTTGCAAGGGGAAGAAATGCCGATGGCTGATGAGGTGGCCTTCATCCCGCACCTTACGCTGGGACGGGGTATCGTACTGTCGCAGGAGTGGGAAGTTCTAAGCAAAGTACCGTTGCCGCCGGATCAGAAAATCCCTGTCACCGCGCTGACGTTGTTCGAAAGTGTGCGGCTGAACGGAAAGCTGGTTTATCGCCCGATTGCTGATTTCCCGTTCAAAGGTCGGACAATCCGGACAATAGCCAGCAAACCAACAAATATCTGACCGGAAAACAGAAAGGCGTCACTCTTCGCAAATTCAGCGGAAGAGCGGCGGCTTTTTTTGCGTATGCTATCTGGGGAAAGGGAAGGAAAGGGAGGATGGCATGGACGGGAAGGAACTGTGCGGCAGGGAGTTGACGAGGAGCGAGTGCCGCAGCGCAGACGATAGGCTGTTGGCTCTGGCTGAAAAACGACCCGGTTTGGTCAGCGCGAACGGGAAGCTGACATGTAACCGGTGCGGGAATCAGGACCGGAACAAAATGCAGGCAGCACCGTGCTCCTGCGGAACGGCTTGTTTTTATTGCTTAAGTTGTCTGAACATGGGAAAGATCAAAAGCTGCACGGTGCTCCACCATCTGCCGGAAACCAATGCCTTCGCATGGCCCCATGAGCCGGTTCTGCAATGGAAGGGCCAACTGTCCTCCGAACAGAAACGTGCGTCGGATGAAATCGTGGGGACGGTCCGTTCTGAAGAAACACGCCTGATCTGGGCCGTCGCCGGTGCGGGGAAGACCGAGATGGTTTTTGAGGGTATTGCAGCCTGCCTGCGCAAAGGCGGGAGAGTCTGCCTCGCCTCCCCGCGCGTGGACGTTTGCCTGGAATTGGCTCCCCGGATCAAGCAAGCTTTTCCGGACATCCCGTTGGCCTTGCTGTACGGAGGTAATGAGGAGGGTTACAGCTACACGCCGCTCGTCATCGCCACAACCCATCAACTGCTGCGCTTCCGGGAAGCGTTCGATCTTCTGGTCATCGACGAAATCGACTCCTTCCCGTTCCATAACGATGCGAGCCTCCAGTTCGGGGCGCAAAAATCCAGAAAAAAAGCGAGTGCGCTGGTTTATTTGACGGCAACCCCCTCGCGGGCTATGCAAAAGGACATCAAGCGCGGCAGATTGGCAGCGACTGTGTTGCCTGCCCGTTATCACGGCTTTGCGCTGCCCGAACCAGAATGTCTGTGGGTCGGGAATTGGCGCAAGGCCATCAACAGAAAGAAAGACACTCGATTTCTTTCCTTGATCAGGAGGCAACTCCAACAGCAAAGGCGCTTCTTGCTTTTTTTGCCGCATATCCAGCTGATGGAAGAGTTGGACGGATGGTTGAGGGAACTTTTTCCGGATAAGCAGTTCACCTGCGTTTCGGCGAGCGATCCTGACCGCGAGGAGAAAGTGAAATGGATGCGGGCGGAGGTGTATGATTTTTTGATGACAACGACCATACTGGAGCGCGGCGTAACTTTCAGGGATATCGATGTCATTGTGCTTGGCGCGGAAGATCGGGTATTCACGGAAGCCTCGCTTGTGCAGATTGCCGGCAGGGCAGGCAGGCACAAAGACTTTCCGACAGGGCTGGTCTGTTTTGCCCATTTCGGCGAAACGAAAGCCATCCAGGGGGCGATCCGGCAGATCCGCTCGATGAACCGGGATGCGGGAAGAAGGGGGCTGCTGAATGGGCCAGTGTCTGTTTTGCCAAAATGAGATCCGCGAAGTTTTGACTCTCCAGGAACTTTTCGGTTTCGGGAAAAAAGCCTGCGGAACCGTCTGCCGATCCTGCGATGAAAAGTTGCCGCGTTTAGCCGGCCGAATGTGCTGCCCGGGCTGCATGCGGTTGCAAGCAACCCTTGAGTTGTGCGAGGACTGCCGTGGCTGGAGTTGTCGCTATCCGGAACTGACGATTGCGCATCATGCCTGCTTTGCCTATACGGGTGTCGTGAAGGACTGGCTGCAGCGCTATAAGTTCCAAGGCGATTACCGTCTTGCCGGCGCCTTCACGAAGGAACTGCGGGCTCTCCAAAAAACGCATCCCAATGGACTGTTCCTTCCGTTGCCGATATCCTCCGCCAGTTACGCGGAAAGGGGCTTCAGCCAATGCGAGGAGATGCTGAAACAAGCCGGGATCAGCTATGTGCAATTTTTGGGGAATCGGCATGCCGGCGAAAAACAATCCGAAAAAAACAGGCAGGAACGACTGCTGACAGCGCAGCCATTTGCGTTGCTGGCCGGAAATGAAAAATATCTTCAGCAGGAAATTATTCTTTTTGATGACGTCTACACTACCGGAAGAACGCTCTACCACGCGAAATCGCTCCTATACAAGCAGGGATTCAGATCGGTGCGTTCCGTTACGATCGCAAGATAATCAATCATAAACATTGAAATGTTAAGGCGCTTACATTATAATGAGGTTAAAGAAACCCCCTATGAGTGGTCCATAGGTGAGGGTTGTCTTTATCTGACGATGCGTCAGACGAAAGGAGAGAGTGCTATGTTTAAGTATAATGTCCGAGGAGAAAATATTGAGGTTACAGAACCGATTCGCAGCTACGCCGAGAAAAAATTAGGCAGACTGGAAAAATACTTTGGCAACGTGCCTGAAACAACTGCGCATGTCAACTTGAAAGTATATCCATTCCCAGCCGAAAAATCTGCTAAGGTGGAAGTTACGGTTCCGCTACCTTTCCTGGTTTTAAGAGCCGAAGAGACTTCCAACGATCTATACGGAAGCATCGATTTGGTTGTGGACAAACTTGAACGCCAAGTCCGTAAGTACAAGACGAAGATTCACCGCAAATCCAGAGAGAGAGGATTTGATATCGGTAACGAGCCGAATCTGATCGAAGAGAAAATGGAAGACGATGAGAATCCGCTTGAAATCGTCCGCACTAAACGTCTTTCCCTCAAACCGATGGACAGTGAAGAAGCTGTATTGCAGATGAATATGCTTGGACACAACTTCTTTATCTTCGAAGATGCTGAAACGAACGGCACAAGTATTGTGTACCGCCGAAAAGACGGCAAATTCGGTCTGATCGAAACTGACTAAATCCGAAAATAACGTCCCCCGCCAATGAACGGCGGGGGGCTTTTTTCTTACCTCCAGTCAAGTGTTTTATCAAGAAAATATTCGGAGAGATGAAGTTTTTTGATTGGGTAGGGGTACCCCTACCCAATCAAAA
>OBJT01000431.1_pt1 | contig 11070 bp, 9 predicted proteins | sample 1519861 | NCBI WGS metagenome assembly OBJT01 (sample SAMN02401118, study PRJEB22541) | soil metagenome, isolate JX
CGCCGGATTCGTAGGAAGCTTTGCAGCAATATCTGCGGGGATAAGTGCGAAGGCTTTTTTATTTACTGGACCATATGGGATTTCTTTAGCAAAGTTCGCCTGAACCTCAGGGGACAGCGCAAAATCGAGAAAACGTATCGCATTTTCCTGGTTTTTAGCCCCTTTAAGGACAGCATAAGCACTGGGGATCTTCATGTGCTGATTCCATTCAATACCAAAATTCCCGCCTTCATCGATCATGGCCTGTATGCGACCATTAGCAATGGATTCAAGGTCCGCTTCGCCTGTAGAAAGCAGGTTGGCAGAGATAGCATCCGTTCCGTAGAAGCTCTGAATCTTGCTGCGAATGCGACTATAGGATTTGAGAGCACGATCAATATCAATAGGATAAAGTTTGTCCATTGGTACACCGTCCGCCAACAGTGCAAACTCTAAATCTGGCATATCAAGGCCCAGGCCCGGTAAGGCACGCGCTGCCGGATATTTATCTGTGTTCCAGAAATCAACCCAACTGCCTGGTGCCCCCTTAGCGAAAGCATCTTTGCGGAAACCGATAACTCTGGCATAAACCATACGTCGAACCATAAAGTCGCTTGCCGCTTCCTGGCCAATATCATCTACGCTAAACAGCTTGAATTTACTGTAATCCAGTTTCTCCAGTACGCTATTGCTGGCGAGTGTCTGCAGTAAACCTTCAGAGGTATCAATCAGGTCGACCAGGGGTTTCCCCTGCTTTGCGGAGGCTATCAGGGGGGCCATATCACTTGCGGTTTTCACAATCCGGATGCCAGTGGATTGAGTAAATGGCGCAAAAACTGCCTTTTCCATCGCCGCCCCATAAGCACCGCCTGAACTGGTTCTCACAATCAAGGTATCACTATCTGACGACGCCCATGCGCCGCGCGATAACATCATGGCCGCTGGCACTGCAGCGGCAGAAGCCACCAAAAAGGAGCGGCGTGAAATACCTTTTAGACCCTGAGATGAATCACTTTTATTACGCATTTTTTCATTTCCTTGGGGTTGATTGTGAAAATATGATCAGTCTTGGTTCGCTGTAAAAAGTCCACCGTGGGTAAATTCTTCAGCGCCGTTTTCTGTTAATGCGACGGTTGAGCCAATGCACACTGCGCGACCTTCAGCGAGATGCCCAACGCAGACAACATGAAATGCCATGCCCTGCTGCAAGGGATCCTCAACTAGAGAATTCAGTCCTATCTGCCACTGCGCGCCCCATGAGGGGGGGAAACCAATGCCTAGCGAGTAGCCGCTGCGTTTTGAGACACTGCACTGTGGATCGTTTTTAGCAAGAATGGCCTCTACTGCCTGATTAATCACTCGCATAGGCCGCCCGACTTCCATTGCGGCAATTGCAGCGCGTTGTGCCTTGACCAGCACCTCAGCGGCATGGCGCACTGCTGGAAGAGCATCACCGACTAAAATGGTGCGCCATGAAGGAGCGTGATAACGCTGCACCACGCCGGTGAGTTCAAACGTGACGTGATCGTTAGGTTGAATGATCGTGCCATCCCACGCGGCGTGAATACGGCCGGTACGCTGACCGACCATGATATTTGGCCAACTGCCAGGATATTCAGATCCTTCCTGCACAATGGCCGTCATTACCTCTGCCGCCAGCTCATTTTCACCACGACCCGGCCTGATCAGGTCCTGTGCACGATCTGAAATCGCATCACCGATACGGCCAGCTTCACGCAGGGCCATCAACTCCCGTGGTGTTTTAATCAGACGCAACCGGTCAATGAGTGTAGAGGCGTCCGTCCATTCCGAGACCTGCACATTTTGCGTGATCTGCTGTGCACGCTGAGCGGGCAAACTCCAACTGCTGAGTTCAAGCCCCACTTTATCTGTCGATTGCAGATGCTGGCGTAAGAAATACTGCGCCTGCTGCATGGGGTCCTGATCGTCCTGATAAAGTTCGTACTCCGCAAAACCGCCCGCTTCATGAGCAGCAATCGCATTAGTGATCTCCATCTGACGCGTGAATAAACGCAGCGGTCCATGCAGCGGGAACAGCAAGAACTGGAAGGTAAATACGGCCTTAGTCTGGTAACCCGACAGCCAGAAAATGTTTTCTGGAACTGACACCACAATGACGGAAAGATGGTTTCGCTCCATCTCAACTCTAAGCCGTTGCTGGCGCTGCTCGAACTCTTGCTTATCAAATGCGAATGCTGCTGCGTTCATGTTTTCTCCGAATATCTCACTCAATTTTTTATCCCCGCGGAGTACGCCAGCATGACAAGCTGGTGATATGAATCTGGGCTGACCTAAATGGCGCTGATCATGCCCCCATCGACGCGCATCACGCTGCCCGTAATATAAGAAGCTTGCGTACTGGCAAGGAAAGCAGCCGCGGCGCCATACTCTTCTGGATGCCCATAACGCCCCACAGGAATGGTGGCGATGCTTTTCTCTTTGACCGTTTGCACATCGCTGCTTTCACGTTTAGCTTTGGCGGCATCAAGCTGTCCGACGCGCTCTGTCGCGATACGTCCAGGAATCAGGATATTGCTGGTAATGCCCGCAGCCGCGACTTCACTGGCCAGCGTTTTCGACCAACCGAGCAGAGCCATACGCAACGAATTGGAAATGCCGAGATTGGCAATGGGTGCTTCGACGCCGGATGAGGTACTGGTGATGATGCGTCCCCAACCCGCAGTCTGCATGTCCGGCAGCACTAAGTTCGTCAGCTCCATCAATGAACTCACCATTGCGTTGAACTGCTGCTGCCAGGTCTGCACAGCGACCGAGGTAATCGGCGAGGGCGGTGGTCCACCAGAATTGTTAATCAAAATTGAAATAGGACCGATGGCGGCGCGGATTTCATCCAGCACGGATGAAAAAGTTTGAGGCTGGCTCAAATCCAGCGGCCAGGCCTCAGCTTTTCCGCCCTGTTGGGTAATCAGCGCCACAGTCTCTTCCAGCTTTTCCTTTGTGCGTCCGGTTACCGCAACAATCGCACCCTCCGCTGCCAGCGACTGAGCGATGGCACGTCCAAGGCCACTTCCTGCTCCGCACACTAAGGCCACTTTTCCGGCAATGTTCAAATCCATAGTCAAACCCTTAAAAATGAAAAAGACTGAATTAAGCCGTTGTCAGTCGAGCCAGCATGCCAGCCCGCGCCTGATTGAGATGGTATTCCATCGCCACGCGTGAACCAGGAGCATCACCGGCGCGAATACATTCCATCAAGGCAATATGTTCACGACATCCCGGCTCAAAGCGCGGCGTTTCACTGTTATGATCAAAGCTGCGTGCTTTGATACGCAGATCGAAAATCATGTTTTCATGCATGCTGTTACCGCACCAGGCAGCGATAGTTAGATGCACCAGATTGTCGATGCGATGATTCTCCAGAGCTGAAAAATTCTGCCCCTGTAGATGCGCATGCAGTTCATTGATGACATCATCTGCCTGATGCGATGGCATCCTGCTGGCTGCCGCAAAAGCGGCTTCGCCCTCCAACAACAGGCGTAACTGAAGAATGTCGAGATACTCGCGAAGCGTCGGCTCTTTAATAATCATCTGACCGCGTCCAATCCGGGTGGCAAAACCACCCCCCAGCAAACGGCTAAAAGCTTCACGAAGTGGCGTACGGGAGACGCCAAGCGCTTCGGAAAGCGCACGTTCTTGCAACGGTACATTGGTGGGTATGCGTCCCAACTGAATCATTTCCAGCAGGCGCCGATACGTCTCTTCCGCCAGGTCCGGTGCTGTTTTAACCAAAAATATGCTTTCCACCGTTTCCATACATTGCTCTTTCAGATGCAACCCGCTCGCTTGAATCAATATGTGTTTCATCGTTCATCAGCAATTGCCACTTTCAAGTTGATGGCGAACGAACCAGCATGGCATCCATCGTGTATTTCTTTGGTATGCCAAAACTTCTTTAAGGTAGTTGCAAAAGACGGGCCAAAAATAACATTTAGGGGTGAAAATCGATTTTCGTGGCGTTTAACACCTTCAACGCGCTGTCTGGTTGATGTAGATAATGGAATTTTGTGAAATGCGATGAAGCAATTGCACTATTTTGATGCGGGAAATGAGCGCTGTTTGTGCAATCAGGGGAATTACCGAGCGAGCGTATTGATCAGCAATTGCATTAACTGATCCTTCAATGCATGCGAACGTGCAATTAGGATGACATGCCGATCATAATCACCCTTCACAGATGTTAAGACCAATTCATCAGATAAAGATGCCAGTCCTGTCCATTGCGGCAGCAGACTTACGCCCATTTTCCCTTTAACCAGCAGTGAAATAGCCTCAATGCCATCTAACTCCAGTAATTGATTGGGGGCGAGATGATGATCTGTCAGATATTGTTCCGCAAGTCGGCCCCCCCATGAGTTTGGGTCATAACTGATGTAAGGCTCAGACATCAGGGTGGCGTTAACGTCCTGTTCAAGTGGTTTGCTGGAGACCAGCATAAGCGGTTCGCGTTGAAGCAATTGCCAGCGAAAGCGCTTGGGAATTTCAAAAGGCGGCTGGACGATAATAGCAACATCGATTAATTCGCGGCTCAGCGCATCATAGAGTGTACTGGATGTGCCGGGGATAATCTGGGGCTTTACTTCTGGCGCCTGTTCATGCAGCAAGAGCAAAGCAGACGGTAAGATACCGGTTAACGCGGTCGAAATAGCCCCAATCCGCAGGCTGCCACTTAAACTGTCGATATGGACGTCGCTCATCAACATATCGACTTCCCTGACGATACGACGTGCACGCTCGAGGATAGCCAGCGCAGCAGCAGTAGGTTTAGAAGTATGACCAATACGGTTCAGCAAGGGCGCTTTTAAATCTCATTCAAGCACCTGAATGCGCTGGCTGACCGCTGCCGCAGTTATACCCTGGCGGCGTGCAGCTTCCGCTATAGAGCCACAATCAATTGCCAAAATCAGACTGGAAAGATATTTACTATCCAAAGCTTTTCCTTACGAATGAAGCTGAAATTACATGCTAACGCTTTGGTAGCTGATTTGACATTCTGCTTTCATTATCCATAGAGGAATTTCAAATGAAATCAGCCTTCCATCTCGCTTATCACGTTACCGATCTAAATCTTAGTCGTCAGTTTTATGGCGTCACTTTAGGCTGCCAGGAAGGACGCAGCACTGATACCTGGGTTGACTACGATTTTTTTGGTCACCAGATTTCGCTGCATCTCGGCCAACCTTTCGCTGTAACCAATACCGGTCATGTAGGCGATCATCTGGTGCCAATGCCACATCTTGGCGTGGTATTACAGATGTCAGATTGGGAACCTTTAGCCCGCCGCCTGGAATTGGCAGGTATAAATTTTATTTTGCCTCCACAGAAACGTTTTGCCGGTGAGCCAGGAGAACAGGCGATCATGTTCATTCAGGATCCTTCCGGCAACCCTATAGAAATAAAAGGGTTTGCTGATTGGGAAGGTGTGTTTTCAAAATAAGGATGGACGCATCGTGAAACTAAAAACAATCAACGCCCTTGTCGCATCATTTAGCCGCACTGATCTTCATGAAATCGAGATCTGTCACCTTCAAACGCGCATAAAAATTCGCCGTGAGGTTGGATTGCAACCCATATCCGTCGCTAAAAATTCAAAAGCACCTCGGCTGATAGGAGCAAAGTGAAGGAAATAACATGATTGGCATTCTAATTGCATTTTTATGGTATGCCAAACATGTTCGAAGCATGCTGTACCCTTTTGTGAGGAAGCAGACTTCGAATGATTACGTTTAATTCAAAGGAAAAGTCATGTCCCAGCTCGATGACGTTCAACAATTAGCTCGTCGTGTGTCACGCATTACAATGTCGATGACGGTAAAAATCTCACAACGCGCACGTGAATTACAGGGTGAGGGTAAAAAGATCATCAACATGGGTGCCGGTGAACTTGATTTCGATACCCCTGAATATATTCAGCTAGGTGCAATCAAAGGCATTCTTGAAGGACATACGCGCTATACCAATGTAGGAGGCAGCGCAGCGTTGATTAGCGCGGTACAAAACAAGTTCCTCACTGAAAACTGCCTTACTTACACAAAGGAGCAAATTACTACTGGCACAGGTGCAAAACAGTTGCTGTTTAATGCGCTAATGGCAACCCTCAATGAAGGCGATGAAGCGATTATTCCAGCGCCATACTGGGTCTCCTATCCGGATATGGTTAAACTGGCTGATGGCACTCCCGTAATCGTAGAAACCAGCGCAAATAGCCATTACAAAATCACACCTGAGATGTTGAGAAAAGCCCTAACTGCGCAGACCAAATGGCTGATTATCAACTCTCCCGGCAACCCAACTGGTGCAATCTATTCAGTTGCAGAATTGAGGGCACTTGCGCAGGTGCTGGCCGATTTCCCTCAGGTATTAGTATTATCTGATGATATTTACGAACCACTAACATACGACACTTCTTTTGTCTCATTCGCCCAGGCTGTGCCGGAACTTTTTGCGCGCACGCTTACACTAAACGGTGTTTCTAAGGGCTACGCTATGACCGGCTGGCGAATTGGCTATGCTGCAGGTCCAGTTTGGCTGATTAATGCTATGGAGAAGTTACAAGCGCAAAGCACCTCCAATCCAAGCTCAATTAGTCAGATTGCTGCCTTAACAGCGCTCAGGGGCGATCAATCCTTCCTTGATGGATGGCGAGAAGTTTTGGTTGAGCGCCGTGATCAAGCCTGCGCAATCCTCAGCACATCCGAGCTACTGCGTTTACAAAAGCCTGAAGGCGCATTTTACATATTTGTAGATTGTAAAGCGGCCTTGGGTAAGCAGACGCCGGAAAATGTGACGCTAGGTGACGACCTTGATATTGCCCAATACCTGATTGAATATGCGGGAGTTGCGGTTGTACCCGGCAGCGCGTTCGGTGCGCCGGGTCATTTCCGCATCGCCTTTAGCATTGCTAGTGAAGATGTGACTACCGCTTGTGAAGCGATTGTAGCCCAAATGGAACTATTGCGATGAACATGGCGTTTCCCAAACCAGACATGACATTGGCAGAAAGGCTGTTTGCTCAACTCCAGCAGATGAGTTTTGATGGAAAAGGTATTACGCGAGATGCTTACGGGCCAGGGGAACAAGCTGCGCACAATCTTGTGCGGCAATTAGCCTCTGAGTTAGGCTTTGAGGTGGTAACCGATGCTGCTGCCAATCTCTATGTCATCCTCCCAGGCACTAATCGTAAGGCTAAGAGAGTGGTAATTGGCTCACATCTGGATTCTGTGCCTTCAGGCGGCAATTACGATGGCGCTGCGGGTGTTTTAGCAGGATTAGCCATTGTGGCAGGCTGGAAAGCTGAAGGATTGGTCCCCCCTTGTGACATAGTCGTTATGGCCATTCGAGCCGAAGAAAGTGCCTGGTTCCCCATTTCCTATTTGGGCAGTAAAGCGTCTCTGGGTAAACTAACGCGCGATGATCTCGCGATAGTACGTCGAGATAATCAGATTTCCATTGATCAGCATATTCGTAGCTGTGGTGGCAACCCAGATAACGTTGTAGAAAAAGCGCCACTATTTGGCGCGGATTCACTACGCGCGTTTCTGGAAATCCACATTGAGCAAGGTCCGGTGCTGGAAAGCGCGGAAATTCCGGTAGGTATTGTAAGCGGGATTTGCGGAAGCCTTCGCTACCGTTTTGCTTCGGCTTATGGCCAGTACGCACACTCCGGGGCTTGCCCATCATATTGTCGTCAGGATGCTGTAGTGGCAACAGCAGAACTGGTGACAGAAATGCACCGAAAATGGCATGAAATGGAAAATGATGGCCACGAACTGACCGTGACTTTCGGCCGTATGTTTACCGACCCTATTGATGCTGACATGAGTAAAGTCAGTGGATTAGTCAAATTTTCAATTGATTTTCGCTCGCGTAATCCAGCTACTTTAGAATTAGTAAATAACCATTTACTAATGTTTGCTGACCATTTAACTGAACGCCACGGTGTGCAATTTGAGTTTGGTGAACAGAGCCGAAGTGCACCTGCGCTGATGGATAGTCATTGGATAGCGGCGTTTGAGCACTCAGCCACAGTGCTCAATATTGCTAACCGCTTAATGCCAAGCGGTGCCGGTCATGATTGTGCACAATTCGTAAACTGCGGTGTACCGGGTGCCATGTTGTTCATTCGAAACCAACATGGCAGCCACAACCCGGATGAGGCAATGGAATTTGCGGATTTTAATCAGGCTGTGACAGTGTTAAATCACGCAATCGTTACAGAGTTATTAAATCTCTAAAACTGGCTCAAACGTTTAATGATGCCGTCACGCACATTGTCGATGTGCGTGACAACCAGGGTTTGCGCTTTTTCGGCTTGGTTGTCACGTAAAGCGGCAATGATTTCTAAGTGCTCACGATGACCAGCCTCGAAACGCTCGGGCACCTGTGTAAGATGAAACATATGGGTTTTTAAGCGCAGAGTACGAATATAATCCGCCATCGTATTGTTGCCGCTATAGCGCGCAATGGTGTCGTGAATAAGCGAATCGGCAGCCCAGTCCTCTTCACTGTCAGGCACTTTTTTTAGCAACAGCGCTTTTACCAGGTGCTCGATTTCATCCAGTTCGCTCTGTGGGATTTTACCGGTAGCCAGCCTCGTTGCTTCAGACTCAAGCACTCGACGGATGTGCAATGTTTCAACTAATTCCTGTATTGAAAACTCTTTCACTACAGGTGTACGTCCACCATTGCGTGCGATAAAGCCCTCATTTTCAAGGCGATTGAGTGCATTACGCACTGGCGTGCGCGAGATGTCCAGCATCTCAGCAAGTCGACGTTCCTGCAAAACAGTATTCACCGGAAACTCGCGCTTGATGATCCTGTTCAGGATTGTTTCATAAGCCTTTTGACTTAGATTCAGCTCACCCTCATCTTCTTCACCGAAGAGTTGTTCAGCCAATGCCATGATGGATTACTCGCGTTAAGTTCATTTATTCACCTTTCAGTGACAATTTTCTGGTACAGATATGATAAGAGTTTTTTTTGCATTCGTCAGCAGCAGGAACACTCACTCAACCTGGCTTTTTTCCTGAACCCCCGGTACCGATTATTGATACCCTTTAAGCCGAATAAATATCCGAATCAGAATCTTTTAAAACCGTATGAATCCTTATGCTTTTTATTTAACTTTTATACTTAAAAGTGACTTAATAGCGAATCTCATCTTTCACACTTTAAATTAATTATCTGAAACCTTAGCTGATGAGTGATAAAATTAATCCACTTATTGGCATCCCAATGAAATGCAAGAGGAATGCCAAATGTTCATTAATTACACGGATTCACTATATGAAATTGTTATGCTGGGCACCACACCCAATTAATAATCAAGGAATCAATTACTTAAATAGAAACGGGTTGGAGGTGATCACTTCGTCACTGATGCCAGATACTAATATTAAACACAATGTCGTTGCAGCAATTTACCGCAGCGGTGTTTTTTCGCGCACAATGATGGAGCAATTGCCGAAATTGAGAGTTATTGCTGTGCACGGTGTAGGATATGACGGAATTGACATTCACGCGGCGACTGCAAAAGGTATTGTGGTGTTAAACACGCCGAATATGAATAGTCGTTCTGTAGCTGAACATGCGTTAAGCATGATGTTTGGCTTAGCGAAGCGTTTGGCGATCTGCGATCGTGAAATCCGCGCGGGAAATTACCAGAAGGTTAAATACGCTGACCGCAATCGCGAAATGTTCGGTGTGACTTTAGGGATTGTCGGATTTGGTGCTATTGGTCAACACCTGGCACAAATGTCTGCTATGTTAAGCCTAAAAGTGATTGTGCACTCCAATCAGTCAAGCAATGTCATTGAGCAAGCGGGTTATCAGAAGGCGGATAGCCTTGAGATGCTTCTGTCCAGGAGTGACTTCGTTTCTCTTCACGCGCCAGCAACTCACAAAACACGGCATATGATTAGTTACCCTCAGCTTGCTTTAATGAAATCTGATGCATATCTCATTAACACCAGCCGAGGTTCGCTCATTGATGAAGCAGCGCTGATTGAAGCACTGCAAAATGGCGTTATTGCTGGCGCGGCTCTAGATGTATTTGAACAGGAGCCTTTACCGGTCAACTCTGCATTGCTGGCAGCACCAAATCTGTTAATCACACCACATACCGCCGCTTCTACCGAGGCTGCGATGATCAATATGGCTATGGCTGCGGCACAAGGTGTGGTGGAGGTTTTGAATAATGAAACACCACGTTCATTGCTTAATGCTGAGGTGTGGCCTAACAGGCGCATGACTTAAAACATTATAATAATCATTTCTTGGCGGCAATCACCGCTGACATTGGGGCAAATTTTACACCACGCTCACTCAGCAGATGGCGGACGCTTTGTGCCATCGCCACTGCTCCGTGTGAGTCGCCATGTATGCAAAGTGAATCGATGGTAACAGCAATTCGCTTGCCACTCACGGTTGTGATTGCGCTCTGCTCCAGCATACGAAGTACACGTTCGCTTGCAGCCATAGGATCATTTAATACCGCTCCCGGCAGTTTACGTGACAATAAATTGCCATTCTCAGCATAAGCTCGGTCAACATATACTTCCCGAATTACCTGCAATCCCTGCTTTACCGCGGCCGCTTCAGTGCACATGCCCGGCATCACAACCATAATAAGATCTTTATCAACCAGATATACGGCTTCGGCTATCGCTTGCGCCCAAGCGGGATCCTCTGCTGCCATATTGCCCACCGCGCCGTGCGTTTTAACATGTTGAAGGCGAATCCCCTGCGTTTCTGCTAAAGCCTTTAGAGCGCCTATCTGATAAATCATCATATTGCGAATCTGCTGCGGCGAATCACCGATTATCTGACGGCGACCAAAACCTGGCAAATCGAAAAAGCCTGGATGGGCGCCAACACCGACCCCTTTTTGCTGCGCGTTCTGCAGAGTCGAATGCATCACATCGGGATCCCCTGCGTGAAAACCACAGGCAATATTTGCCGACGTTGCTACGTTGAGCATCTCCTCATCGTCGCCCATCTTCCAGACGCCAAAACTTTCGCCCATATCACAGTTGATATCCACCAACATAATTA
>OBJT01000432.1_pt1 | contig 11050 bp, 12 predicted proteins | sample 1519861 | NCBI WGS metagenome assembly OBJT01 (sample SAMN02401118, study PRJEB22541) | soil metagenome, isolate JX
TGTAATATTTTTAGATAAAAAATTAAGCTGTATTTAGCTCATAAAACTTTGCCCAAAGCGCCAAGCCTGTTTGGTCAAGTTGTTGTACACTTGCTGCAAATTGATTACGACCAGCCACATCCACAAAATCTTCTGGTAATAAAGGGTCATTCATCAATAAAGAAATTGTTTGGCGGCCTAACAATAAAGACTCTTTGGTTGCTTCTTCCAAATCTAATTGCTGCACATTGAGCAACCACTCCTGAATCATTTGACTATATTTTTTATAATTCTGATTTAAGATTTCAGTGGGCCACAAGCTTGGGATACTCGATGCTGTATGCGCATCAAAGTGATTGATTTGGCAGACTCTTGCATTTTCCTCCAGACCAGAGTTTCTGAGTTCGATGATCAAATCATCAAATTCAATCGCCAAGTTATCAGGACGGATAAAAATCCCTTGTTCCAGTTCCTTAAAGCCGAAATGTTTCAGAACACGTTCACGACGATGTAGTGCCGTCCGATCAACACGCCCAAGCCCACCGGTAAAAACCGCAAGATATTGATGATTCCAAACTTTAGTGTGCTTAATACCACGTTTTCGATTCAACATGACATCAGCCCACTCATGAGATCGATGTGTAAATTGATACACACCACGCTCGATAGCTTCAATCACACCCTCGCTAGACAAACGAGTTACCGCCACTCGAATACTATTTTCGCTAATCTCAAACAATTTTGCGGCGATAATAATCTGTTTGATTGAAATTGCTCGTCCTTGTGAACCTAAAAGTAAATCGACAATCAAATCACGGGCATTCATTTTTATTAATATCATGTTTTCCATATAATCAACTAAATAATCATTAAACTATTTTTCTTAAGCATTTGCTCAACGACTTCTTGTGTGTCAAAACCTAAACGCCAATATAACAACTCCAAAACATCAAGTTCATCTTGAGTAATAATTCGATCGCTCCATAAGCAGCGCTCTGCGATTGAAAGAATATTCAGACGATCACGTAGCAACAGCCCAGACACGTCATTCAATATCTCTGCTAAATCTAAAGGCTCATCTGAAATATCAGCATAAATCTGCATTTCATCGTCAGTTAAGATAAATCTTAAAATACGCTCGCGGACTTCTAACTGATTTGGACTGTTAATTTGTTGTACATGCAATAATGCATCGATCAAATGAACTATCTGAGACTTTACCTCCTCAAATGATGTAGGTAAATGAGCTGGCATCAAATTCAATTCATGCTTCACTTTTTCTAATAACAATGCATCGAGCAAGCCTACTTCACCATCTGCCTGAATAATATTAGCTAATTTAGTTAAAAACTGACGTGCAATACTCGCTGGCATATGCCCAATGTTCTTACAAGCATCGTGGAAAATCTGCACATGAATACGACCATCAAGATGAAGTAATGCATCGACAATCGCATGGCTTACAGGTGCATCTTGTGGAATAAATTCACGATATTGTCGAATCATTAAAATCGCAACCATAACTTCACGAGAGCCTGTCGCTGTTTGCATGGCTCTTTGAATCAGTTCAGGACGCTTCTTATTTTTTCGCAGCTCAGGATTTAACGGTTTAATCGCATCATTTAAAGCAAAGCTGATCGGCGACAAACGCAACAATGGTAATGGCTGAGGAGAGCTCCAAGGTGTTGTCGCATCTGCTATTTCCTCCTCTAATGAGCGAAATAAACTAAACAGTGGACGACTACGTAACTTTCGTAAATTTTCTAATTGTAAGTCCTGTAGCAAAGTAGGATTTAACTCATAAATACGGTCTTTAATACTAGGATGAATATTCATCCAGCTTTGAGGGCTAAGAGAGTTCGCAAAACACATATGTGAAATAGATTCAGAATATGCACTATGGATCTGAGAACCCGAGTGATGCACATAGATACGTAATAACGTCTGAATATTTGCATTGTTATTCATTAAATGCATTGTCTTCAAATCATTACGAAAAGTACGACCACTTAAGGTTAGATATTTAATAAAACGTGTAATTAGTATCCCTAAACTGCCGATTAGCCAAATCACTCCTCCAATTGCCACAAAGATTGTCTCGAATTTATTGCGACGATTCGTTGCATAGGGATTATAGCCAGCTTGGGCTAATTTACTTCCCCATTGGCTAAAAGTAGTTAAGCCGCTATATAAGATTTTGAGTTTGGTATTTTCTACCGCTTCACCTGATAAGATTTGATTGAACTCGTAACTTAACAAACCATACAGTTCTAACTCATCAAGATTCTGCAAAGCTCCCCAAGTCAAAATAATCACAATATCTTGAAACTTGAAGCCTGCTGTTAAAGCATTTACGCCAACTTCATCAGGCAGAACATAAACTGCAGGCGTTTCTATTGCAAAACTTTTAGCGACTTGTTCAGCAACTTTTAAGGCTGTACTTTCTTCAGGTGTACTTTCCTCATAAACCAAACGGCGGGCTTTTAATTGCTTAGCAAGAGAATGACCGCCTTCACGTAACACATAGAATTCAGCCCCAACGGACCAAACCAGCACGAAAAACAATAGCGCAATAAAATATGGGCTAAGGACATGCCACCAAATTTGCTGTGTATAATCAAAAAAATGAACCACTAAACCTAAGATTAAATTGAGAATAAAAACTGTCAACAGCATCGCAAGCCAACAAAAACTCATTGACCATGCGATGCTTTTATTTTCAATTAAATAATGGCTCATTTCTTTCAATGTAAATTTTCCTGATTACATTGTTTATAGGTAAATTCAACATCTATCATAAAATAAAAAAGCGGGAATTTCCCGCTTTTCTAAACATAACAAATTATGCTTCTCGAATACCCGTTAAATCAACGGAAGCTGCATCAATATTCACATCAATATAGCCATCTGCATTTTTCTTGGCTGTATCATTACGCTTTTGCTCAAGATCTGTCAGATATTGTTGATTAATACCACCTGCAACATACACACCATCAAAAACAGAGCAATCAAACTCTCTTAAGTCTGGTACTTTGCTGGTACGCACTGCATTTTTCAAATCTTCTAAATCTTGGAAGATTAAGCGGTCAGCACCAATAATTTCACGAATTTCTTCTACACTACGCTCAGAAGCAATTAATTCTGATTTAGCTGGCATATCGATACCATACACGTTTGGATATTTCACCATAGGTGCAGCAGAGGCAAAGAATACTTTCTTCGCCCCAGAATCACGTGCCATTTGAATGATCTCATTACACGTTGTACCACGCACAATTGAGTCATCCACCAATAAAACATTCTTGTCTTTAAACTCAAGTTCAACTGGGTTCAACTTTTGACGTACAGATTTTTTACGCTGTTGTTGACCTGGCATAATAAAGGTACGACCGATATAGCGGTTTTTCATAAAACCTTCACGGAATTTTACCCCAAGAATATTGGCCAACTCTAAAGCAGACGTACGACTCGTATCAGGAATAGGAATCACAACATCAATGTCATGCTCTTCACCCCATTCTTTGAGGATTTTATAAGCAAGCTTTTCACCCATTTTTAAACGAGCTTTATAAACTGAAATCCCGTCAATTGTTGCATCTGGACGAGCAAAATAAACGTATTCAAAAATACATGGACGGTATTCTGGATTTACTGCGCATTGCTTCGAGAATAACTGACCTTCGCTATCAATAAAGATTGCTTCACCTGGTGCAATATCACGTTCAATTTTAAAACCAAGTGCTGTGATCGCAACCGATTCAGACGCAATGATATACTCTGTACCTTGATCAGTCTCACGTGAACCATAAATCAATGGACGAATACCATTTGGATCACGGAAGCCAACTAAGCCATGCCCAGTGATCATAGCGACTACACCATAAGCACCTTTGCAACGTTCATGTACACGCGAAACGGTATGAAAAATATCTTCTGGCGTTGGATTTAATGTACCAATTTTCTGCAACTCATGCGCAAATACATTGAGTAAAACTTCAGAATCAGAATCGGTATTCATGTGACGTAAGTCTGTTTTGAACAGGTCATCATGAATTTCTATCGCATTAGTCAAGTTACCATTATGCGCCAATGTAATACCGTATGGAGAGTTCACATAAAAAGGTTGTGCTTCAGCACTACTTGATGAACCCGCAGTAGGATAACGTACATGACCGATTCCATAATTTCCCAGCAATGCGCGCATGTGGCGGGTATGGAATACATCACGCACCATTCCATTATCTTTTCGGAGAAATAATCGCCCTTGATGGCAAGTCACGATCCCCGCTGCATCTTGTCCTCGATGTTGCAACATCGTTAAAGCATCAAATAACATTTGGTTTACTGGCGATTTACCGGCAATCCCAACAACTCCACACATAGCAACCTCGCGACAAGCTAGCGATTAATAAAACGGATTTTTGGTTGAATGATCAGAACGTTCATTGACTAATACCCGCTCCGATTCATTGATTTTGCTTGAAGGACGGTGTAATAACGCACCTTCAGATGTCATTTGATGTAATGCTTCATTGGCAGCATCTTTCGATAACTCAGTTGCCAAAGGCGCATAAGGCAGTAAAACTTGTACAAATTTAGATTGTTTCCAGTGCGGTGAACTCTCAACCCAAGGACCTAAACCCTGCATGGTAATGAGGACAATTAATAATCCTTTTAAGGAACCAAAAGCACCGCCTGCTAAACGATTTAATGGGCCCAATTTCAGACTTTTCAAGAGCCCATTCAAAAATGCAGAAACAATCCATGTACACACAACAATGATCAAAACAATAAAAGCAAAAGCTGCAATTTTTTGCACGACTGGATCTTGACTCAAACCAGCCATTGCAGGTGCGAACACCACAGCGTATTTTGCCCCAACGATCAATGCGAATATCCATCCGATCAAGTTCGCAAAGGCTTTTATAAATCCTTGACGCAAACCGTTCAGCCCTCCAATGAGCAAGATGATCAGAATAATGATATCAAGCGTGTTCATTTCACACAGTCATCGCACTAACACAATCTTTTACAAGTTTTGGGCCTGTATAAATTAAGCCACTATATACTTGTACTAAACTAGCACCAGCAAGTTGTTTGGCAACAGCCTCTTCGCCAGACAAGATACCACCAACACCAATCAGTGGGATTTTGCCTTTTAGAATTTTTGAAAACTGTCGTAAACATTCAGTGCTTTTCACAAAGACTGGCGCGCCAGATAAACCACCTGCCTCATCGCCATGTGCTAAGTTTTCAACACCCTCACGTCCCAAAGTTGTGTTAGTCACAATCAAACCGTCAATTTTAAAACTCAATAATTGATTCGCGATAAACTGAATATCTTCTGTCGTTAAATCTGGTGCAACTTTTAATACTAATGGCACATAATGATTGTATTGTTGCGAAAGTTCTAACTGACGATCTTTTAAAGTCTGTAACAACTCAGTTAATGCATCACCACTTTGTAAGCTACGGAGATTTTTAGTATTTGGTGAGGAAATATTGACTGTAATGTATGAAGCGTAGTTATAAACTTTTTCTAAGCAAATCAAATAATCTGAAACGGCATCTTCTACAGGTGTATCGGCATTTTTACCAATATTAATACCAAGAATTCCCTTAAATTTTGAAGCTTTGACATTTTCAACCAGTTGATCAACACCCTCATTATTGAATCCCATACGATTAATAATTGCTTTCGCTTCAGGAATACGGAATAAGCGAGGTTGTGGATTACCAGCTTGTGGACGTGGTGTGATTGTACCAATTTCAATAAACCCAAAACCTAATGCTGCTAAGGCATCAATGTGCGCACCATTTTTATCCAAACCTGCGGCAAGACCGACAGGATTAGGAAATTGAATCCCCATACATGTCACAGGTTTTGTTTCGACTTTTTGATGCATTAGACCCAATTTATGCGCTTTATCCAGCATAGAAAGTGTGACTTCGTGCGCACGTTCAGGTGCTAAAGTAAACAACAAAGGGCGAGCCAATGAATATAACATACCAATCACAGTCTACTGATTTTCAAGTAACCATATTATAGGCATAGGCTCGTGAAAACACCATGCTTGGCATGGAGTTATTTTAAAGTCTGCTGACATTTCAACCATAGATTATGATTTATTGAACTGTTGCCGTTAATTTGATCTGATTATTGTTAGAAACCATGTCCATTTTTACAATGCTTAACCCCATTTGAGATAATTGCATAAGGAAATTGGCCAATACAGCATAGTTCCGATGTTCTGCAACCAGTTGCAGTTGTTCACCATTTTGCTGTGATGAAACAGCAACTCCTTGTTGTTGAGCCGCGCGCTGAATCTTATCTGCCGCAGAAAGCTCAAGATCATTCGCAGGCTTCATCGTTGCAGCATTGCTTTGCATCCATACGGTTAAATCTTTTAACTCATTTAGACGCTTTTGCTGCTGGTTTGCCTTGCTATGCATTTGCCAAAGCGCAGTTCCAATCATAACGACAACCACAAAAATAGTAGTAAATATAACCATCACTCTTTCACGTGGTGATAATCTTTGTAAATATTGATCAATCAGTTCTACATTCTGATCCACAAAGTTTTGTAATTGTGTAAGTGCTTTCATTATTTTACTTTTACCGTCCCGATAGCACCCACACTATCTGCTTGTACATTCCCCAATTCTGCTTGGAAACCTTGTTGATTTAATTGCTGCACCAATGTTTGTAAGTCATTGGCTGCATTTGCCTTTAATGCCATTGATAAAACAGCAGCATCAAAACTCACTTGCTGAGCAACAATTCTGTTTTGCATCAAAATTGGTCCAACCCGACTTAATAATGATAGTGCTTGCGCATCCCCTTGTTTGCTCATTCGCAACTGACTTTCAAATTGGCTTTTAATATTTTGCTCAGTCACACGACTATTTTCACCAAACCAAGATTTATACTGATCCACCGCTTGTAATGCAGTTTGATCAGCAACACGCTTCAATTTCGACCAACGCAATACATCATAACTTAACTGTACAACGATCACTGCCATGAAGACAATTGCAGCGGCTTTCCAGTAACCTGACCACTTTACATTTGAGTTTTTTGCCTTAGGGAATACATTAAAAGGATGTTGCTTAGCACGAATCGGTTGAACGAACTGATAGCTAAATTCGGTACGATGATCACGATCCGAAACATTTGCCAAATGATCGAGTTGATCTGCATTTAAATTAGCAAATTGATAATGCGTTTCTGATGGCTGAAACTCTAAAAATAGCGCGAGATCATCCACAGAGTTGCCTATATATGCGCCTTCTCGAACCAACAAGTGCTCATACAAGTTAACCATCACCACTTGATCTATTTCAGGTTCTGGTAAAATCAAGAAATCTGGTAAGAATGCAACAATTTCAATAGGTAGCAAACTCAACGCATGTTGCCATGTTTCTACAGCCGATTGTGCTACCCCAAGAATACTCAATTGATCATTATGAAAGTGATGAACAACCTTCATCTGATCAATAGGTAAGGTCACGTATTCTTCTAATAAATATTTGACACCATCATAACCCAATTGCTTATAGTGCATCTTGGTCATCGTTTGTTGCAATATTTGTGCATTACGGCTAGGAAAATAGACAACCGCCTCTTCCCCATGGTACGCCTGTAAGTCTTGAATTAATTGTTCAAGACTACTCGCCTGCACCCAATTTTCCCCAGTCGACCAATACCATGTTCCATTGGTTTCGGGCATCCATATATACAACATCGTTGTTTTATACTCTTATTTTATTGCGGACATAAAGATCTAGATCGTTGGAATAAAACGGTTCTTCTGTGTTGATAAACCGTTAGCTATCACTGCCTGATCATATATACGAGCTTCAGCCAATGCAAATGGTTGGAAATTTTCATGCGTCAATTGTTCAGCAATATGCGCCACAACGTTCATATGACAAACCACCGCAATCGACTCATATGGTAGTTTTGATAGCCATTCAATTGCATCTTTGGCATCATCATCTGGCTTAATTTTATCGCACATTAAAACAGGAATACCCTGAAAATGTGTTTGTATATGTGCCAAAGTCTCTTGAGCTCGCAATAATGGACTAACTACAAAAATTTCAGGGCGTATAGCCTCTTTCAAAAAAAGCCCTGTTTGTTCAGCTTGTTGATGCCCACGTTGTGTTAAAGGGCGTTGCATATCGTTTCCATTCACTGCTGGAGACGCTTCACCGTGACGGACTAAAGTTAACTGCATAAAACTACCTTATTCTTTATATTGATATCTTAACTATGCAAGATGACAATTTAATAAATCGATCTGGCTATATATTAAATACTCGTCTTTGTAATGGCTAAACCATGTCATCATCATGCAAAAAATCTTTAAACTTCATGATGAGGTAAGACAAACTCGACATCACTCCGATGACCATTTTTCATTAAAGAAAGTGCGATTGTCATTGGCGGTGCGTTTTCAAAAATCACTTCATAGAGTGCATTGGTAATTGGCATATAAACATCTAGCTCTTCAGCTTTGGTACGCACTTGAACAATCGTATTAATACCTTCGGCTGTTTGACCTAATTCTTTGGTTGCTTGATCTAATGTTTTGCCTGACCCTAATGCATAACCAATTTGGTAATTACGGCTCAACGGACTGTTACAAGTCGCAAATAAATCGCCTACACCTGATAACCCCAAGAATGTAAGTGGATTTGCACCTTGTTTTACTGCAAAACGGCTCATTTCTGCCAAAGCACGAGTTAAGATCATACTCTTAGTATTTTCACCAATGTTGTAGGCAGCACCCATTCCCATCGCAACGGCATAAATATTCTTTAACGCACCACCTAGCTCAACACCATGCACATCATCACTACCAAAAACACGGAATAATGCACTATGCAAGGCGTGTTGAACCGCATAGCGGACCAACTCTGACTCACTTGCAATCACGGTACCCGATGGCATACCTGCCATGATTTCTTTGGCTAAGTTTGGACCAGATAGAACACCATAAGGAACTTCGGGTAACTCTTCACGAATAATCTCGCTCATAAAGCTAAAAGTTTTTGCTTCAATCCCTTTCGTTAAAGACACAACGGCTTGTGCACTGATAAATGGTGCAATTTGCTTAAGTACATCTCGATAAGAATGACTTGGTATCGCAACCAAAATAATATCGCGATCACGTACAGCTAACTCTAAGTCAGCAACTGCGTGTAAAGCAGGCTCCAAAGTATAGTCTGGCAAATAACGCTTATTAATATGTGTTTGATTAATTTCTTCGGCTACTGCCGCATCACGTATCCAAATCATGGTATCGCAGCCATTACGTGCTGCCAAGTTCGCCATAGCAGTACCAAAACTACCGCCACCGAGAACCGTGATTCTCAACGCTGTTTTTTGATCTACTGCAACAGGTTCAACCAAATCAGTAAATTTTAACTCTGCCATTTTCTATCCTGAAACTCATTATTCTTTAATCATTTAAGATATAACTAAGGGGTTTGCCATACTGTCACAAAAGCTTGGCTATCTATTTCTGCACGAGGTGGAATTGCTTTGGCCGCTGTTCCAACATAAATAATACCAGAGATCAGATCCTGTTCTTTTAAACCCAATTGCTGCTTAAACCAATTTGACTCTACAACCGCTCCAGAACGCCACATCGTGGCAAAACCTTGAGCTTGAAGAGATAATAAAAAATTCTGTACCGCAGCACCCGTACTTAAAATTTGTTCGAAGTGAGGAACTTTAGGATGGTCTTGCAGTGTTGTGAGCGCTAAAACCAACATAGGCGCACGAAAGGGATGATGTTTAACGCGCTCCAAATGTGCAGGCTCAGTTTCGCCTAAGTCTGCTAAAGCATTTGCTAAAAACTCACCAAAAGCAGCACGTTGATCAGCACCCACAATGACAAAACGTGTTGGTTTCAAACGATGATGATCAGGCGCAGTTAAAGCAGCCTGAACTGCTTTTTCGATTTGTTGAGTATCTGGTGCGGGTTCAATTAATTGCCCAATAGATTGACGTTGATGAATATTTTGATGAATTGTCTCTATTTTGGAGTCCGCCATTAATATAAATCTAACTAGCACAAGGATTTCGCTAGATTAGCATAATCTTATTCTTTTTCACTATGGGTAATTTTGGCTTGATGTATATTCATGGTTTACAACACCCTATCAATTACTTTTCTTACTAAGTTTCACAACAAACTGTACATAAGCTGCCAAAGAAATTGAAAATTCTATGCTCAAATAATCGAATAACTTTTTGACTAGAGAAAAGCAATGAAAAAAACTTTAATTTTTAGCTTACTAGGTAGTGTTGCACTTGGACTTACGGCATGTGCATCTTCCCCTACCCACACCTTAGCCATTCAGAAAGAAAATAATCATTATGAAGTAACGGGTATAGGCAAAACCAGCTTGATTGCTAAAAACAATGCTGTCAGTGCTGCTCAAAAAACCTGTACACGAAACACATCACCAGTCTTAGTTGACGAGAAAGTTGCCTATCAAGGTGTACTGAAAGGTGTTGTGGATGAAGAGACTGGAAAACTGGTTGAAGCTGCGGCTGGTGTGATTGGTACCATTACAGGACGAAACGCATCTTTAGCTAAAGATGATGACTATCAAACCACGCTGACATTTTACTGTAAAGCCAATTCGTAAACGAAAAAAAGCCGATGTTTGAAACATCGGCTTTTTTATTATCTGAATCCTATTGAGCTTCACTTGCAGCTACTTCAGCATCCTCAACATCAGTATTCTTTTCATCTAAAATCGGTTTATCAATTGCATCAATAGCTGCCTGTTGTTCTGGCGATGTTTGAACTGATTCAACTTCTGCTGCTTGTTCAGCATTTTTTGCTTCTTCTTTTTTTGCACACGCTGTTAACATAACAGTTGGTGCTACCATTAAAGCAATAAGTGTTAACTTCAAATTCATTACAGCTTCCCATCATAACTGGTTAGTTTGATGACAATCATATTGCAACAATATGACATTTTTATGACTAAGGCGAAATTTAATCAAAAAAAGAGCCGACTTTCATCGACTCAATTTTAGAATATATAA
>OBJT01000433.1_pt1 | contig 11044 bp, 11 predicted proteins | sample 1519861 | NCBI WGS metagenome assembly OBJT01 (sample SAMN02401118, study PRJEB22541) | soil metagenome, isolate JX
GTAAGCCCCAGCGGTTGCCGCGACGGATCTCACCCATACTTTTGCCATAGCGGGAGAAGTCACCAAAGTTGAGCAAGGGGCCGGAGAAATAGGACACGACCAGTGCCGTTGCCGTGATCATCTGCCAGGTTTGCTCTCCCGTACTCAGTTGCTTACTGGCCAGCGTGAAGGAGATACCATCAAAGCCCGTTTTGTATACAATCCAGCCTGCCAACGCCACCATCACCACATACACCGCTGGACCTGCGACGTCGATGAAGCGTTTAATCGCACTCATGCCGTGCCAAAACACCATGGCTTGCAGGAACCACATCACGCCGAAACAACACCATCCGAGCTGCGATAAACCCAACCAGCTACTTTGCGTCATACTGCTCAGTGCAGGAAAGAACTTCAATAGCACCAGCATCAGAGCGTTAGCGGCAAGATAAGTTTGAATACCGTACCAGGCGAAGGCGATTAACCCGCGAATGACTGCGGGAATGTTGGCGCCAAATACGCCGAATGCCTGACGTGAAATCACGGCGTAAGGCACGCCGGCCATCTGGCTGGGTTTCGCCACCAGATTGGCGCACAGCTGCACAATACAAATTCCCACCAGCAGGCACAGCAGCACCTGCCAACTCGCGAGCCCCAACGTAAAGAAACTGGCGGCGACGACATAGCCGCCCATGCTGTGCACATCGGACATCCAGAATGAAAAGATGTTGTACCACGACCAGTTCTGATCCCGCGTGGGTGCCAGATCTTCGTTGCACAGGCGTGGGCTGTAATGGGCACTGGCCCCAGAGGTCACTTCAGAATGATTTGGCATGAAACCTGCTCCTCTAACAACATGGGAAAAATAATCACTGCGTGAAACGGTGTTGCAGGATCCAGGCCAGAATTGATTTCTTGTATACAAAAAATTAATTTCACGTATACGATGTGCAAAGCACAGTCACTTGCCGGAGCAGGTAATGAAGAGCGAAACAGGCCAGAAAACGGCTGCCGATCTGAATGATCGCGACGAACCCATCTATCAAGCGTTGCTAAACGCCATTGTTGAACATCAACTGCCGCCGGGCAGCAAACTGCCGGAAGAGGCATTGTCAGAGGTATTTGGCGTCAGCCGAACGGGCATTCGTAAAGTGTTGCAACGCCTCGCTGCGGTGCAAATGATCACGCTGTCGCCCAGACGTGGTGCACAAGTGGCAACGCCGGGCGTAGAAGAGGCACGCGATATCTTTTCCACGCGCAGTTTATTGGAGTGCGCTAACTTGCCTGCCGTTCTCACTCACCTCCAGCCTCCGCATCTTGCTGCGCTGAGTGCCTTGATAGAAGAAGAGCAGCAGGCTCACGAACAACACGACGGTGCTGCTGCCATTCGTTTATCTGCCGCTTTTCATATTCAGTTGCAGGCCATTTCTGGCAATCAAGTGTTGACCGACATGGTGACGCGACTGACGCAACGTTCGTCGTTGGTGATTGCGGCCTATGGTGCTCCGTGGCAGCGCGGTTGCCGTTGTGATCATCATGATCGGCTGGTGGCGTTGCTGCGGCAAAAAGATCTCCCCGCACTCACTCATGCTTTGATGCATCACTTTGAGCACATCGTGACCAGCCTGCACTTTGAGCGCAGTGGTGAAACGCTGCCGGATTTCTCCCGGTTATTTTCCGGTCATAAAGGAAACGCATCATGACGTTGATTCAGGTGATCAACCCTAATACCAGCGTGGCGATGACGGAAACCATCGGCACAGCTGCCCGTGCCGTGGCAGCAGCAGGCACTGAGATTCTGGCGGTATGCCCCAGCCATGGCGTGCCCTCTATTGAAGGTCACTTTGATGAGGCGATTGCGGCAGTAGGCGTGCTTGAACAGGTCAAACTCGGCAAAGCTCAGGGCGTAAGCGGTCATGTGATTGCCTGTTTTGGCGATCCGGGGCTGCTGGCGGCGCGTGAACTGGCGAGCGGCCCGGTGATCGGCATTGCCGAAGCCGCGATGCACACGGCGACCTTGGTGGCCACGCGCTTCTCCATCGTCACCACCTTGCCGCGAACCCTGGTGATCGCGCGTCATTTACTGCAGCAATATGGATTTACCCATCATTGTGCCGCGTTGCATGCCATCGATTTACCGGTATTGGCTCTGGAAGATGGCAGTGGTGTGGCGCAAGAAAAAGTGCGCCAGCGCTGTATTCAGGCGAAACGAGAAGATGGTAGCGGTGCGATTGTACTGGGCTGTGGCGGTATGGCTTCACTGGCGCAGGAACTCACGAAAGAGCTGGGCTTACCGGTGATTGATGGTGTCAGTGCGGCAGTCAAAATGGTGGAGTCGCTGGTGGCACTCGGGTTTGGCACTAGTAAGCATGGTGATTTGGATTATCCGATTGAAAAACCGCTCAGCGGTGCATTTCAGCACCTAAACTAAGGGCTGGTTGAGGACTGACTAAGGAATTTGCAGAATGAGTGATGTATCTGAAAAGAAAGAGTACAGCTTCAACAAAAACTATCCGCGTGATCTGATTGGCTATGCGAACAATCCGCCGCACGCGCAGTGGCCGGGCAACGCCAAAGTGGCGGTGCAGTTTGTCCTCAATTATGAGGAAGGCGCAGAAAACAACGTGCTGCACGGCGATGCCGGTTCTGAGCAGTTCCTGTCCGATATTATTGGTGCAGCCAGCTATGCCGATCGCCATATGTCGATGGATTCGCTGTATGAGTACGGTTCACGCGCGGGGTTCTGGCGTATCCACAACGAATTCCAAAAGCGTGGATTGCCCTTAACGGTGTTTGGCGTCGCGATGGCGCTGGCACGTCATCCTGAAATCGTCGAGGCAATCAAAGCGGCGGATTACGATGTGGTGAGCCATGGTTGGCGCTGGATCCATTACCAGTCGATGGATGCCAAAACAGAGCGTCAACATATGCAGCAGGCGGTCGATGTGCTGCGCGATCTATTTGGTAAAGCACCCACCGGCTGGTACACCGGCCGAGACAGTCCGAATACTCGCCGTTTGGTGGTAGAGCAGGGCGGCTTTAGCTACGACAGCGATTACTACGGTGATGATTTGCCCTTCTGGACTCAGGTGACCTGTCAGGATGGGACGGTGAAGCCGCATTTGATCATTCCCTACACGCTGGAGTGTAATGACATGCGTTTTGCCTCACCGCAGGGCTTCAATACCGCTGAGCAGTTCTTTGTCTATCTGCGTGACACCTTTGATGTGTTGTATGAAGAGGGTAACACCGCGCCGAAAATGATGTCGATAGGCATGCATTGTCGACTGCTGGGCCGCCCGGGAAAATTCCGTGCCTTGCAGCGTTTCCTTGACCATATTCAGCAGCATGGGAATGTGTGGGTTTGCACGCGCCAGCAGATTGCCGATCACTGGATGGAGACGCATCCGGCACCTGCCGTTTAACGACGTGCGCTAAAATGTGCCTTAACATTGACCGGTACGATATTGACTGTCGTACCGGTCGTCGCAGCACAAGGCAGGGAACATCCTGCAAGCGCTGATTGACACTGTTAGCTCATCAAGCTGACCTGCGCCGCCACAATCCGCCAGCCGTAAGGCATGCGCACCCACGTTTGTTGCTGGCGACCGATTTTCTCCACGCCTTCACGCGTAAACTCGGTACTGCATACCGCGTAGTCATCACCAAAGGTAGTGATCACCGTATTACGTAATGTGCGATCCAACCCTTTCGATGGACGTGCAGCGCGAAACGCACGGATCTCGTCAATCCCATACAGATTCTCACCCGCGCCCAAACGCACGGTACGATCGTCGTGCCAGAACAGTTCATCCAGCACATCAACATTGTTGCTTACCAGCGCTTCTTCATAGCGGTAAAACGCAGCGGTAACCTCAGCCAGCACCGCCGGACGATCAATATGTTCAGGTGTCATGATTATGTATCCATCAGTGTGGTTTGAGGCAGGGTCAGCCCTTGCTGCTGCAGTGCCCAGGCGGCACGCAGTGCCAGATGTTCTTTAAACGGTGCGGCGATCAACTGCAGACCAATCGGTAATCCGCTGGCGGTTTGCAAAGGCACGGTACACACCGGTAAGCCGAGGAAAGAAATCGGCTGTGTCAGCATGCCCATACTGGCGCGCGTCGGCAAATCCTGGTCGTTGATATGAATCGTCTCTTGCCCGATGGTGGTGGCGGTACAAGGGGTCGCCGGCGCAATCAGCACATCGAATTGTTCAAACAGCGGTAAGACTTGCTGTTGGAAATGGCGGCGGAAACGCTGTGCCTGCACATACCAAGCGGAAGGCAGCATGGCACCGGCCAGCAAACGTTCGCGAGAATTTGGTTCGAATTGCCCAGGCATGCTGCGTAAGGCAGGCAGATAGTGATTTCCGCCTTCAGCGGCAGTCAGGATAAAAGCGGCTGAGCGGGCAATTTCCGCGTTGGCTAAGGTGACTTCTTCGCTAGCATTCAGCGCTTGTGCCACCACCGAAACGGCCGCGCGTGCTTCTTCGCTGCACCATGTCGAAAAGAAGCCGCCCAGAACGGCGCTGCGAATGCCTTCTGCACCTTTCGTTAATTCCTCACTGGCGGGCTCCACAGCCTGAATAGCCTGGAAGGCATCACCGCTATCACGGCCTTGCAGCGCATCATACACCAGGCTCAAATCTTCCACCGAACGGGCAAACGGACCGATATGATCGAGGCTGGCGACAAAAGGATGGCTGCCACTGCGCGACAAGCGGCCAAAGGTCGGCTTCAATCCATAAATACCGCACAACGAAGCCGGTACGCGGATCGAACCATTGGTATCGGTGCCCAGCGAGAAGTGCACTAAACCTGAAGCGACGGCCGCTGCCGAGCCACCCGAGGACCCACCGGCCACGCGGGTCAAATCACGCGGATTATGGGTCGCGCCGTAATGGGTGTTTTCGGTGGTAAAGCCGTAAGCATAGGCATCCATATTCAGCATGCCAGAGAGCAGTGCACCGGACTGACGCAGTTGACTTACCGCCCACGCATCTTCGCAAGCCGCTGTACGTTCACTGAACAAGCTGGCTCCTGCAAGGGTACTGTGCCCGGCGACATCAAACAGGTTTTTAACCGCATAAGGGATACCCGCCAGCACAGGTAATACTTCACCGCGCTGGCGCTGCAAATCGACCTGATCCGCTTCACGCAACATGCGCTGACCGGTGACTTCGGTCCACGCATTGAGCGCAGGATTGTGCTGTTCAATGGCATGCAACGTCTGTTGTGCTACTTCACGGGCGCTGATATCACCTTGATTCAGCGCATGGTTGAGCGCCTTAATGGATAACGATGCCAGTTTCATGGATGGAACACTCCTGCCACTTCCAGCCGATCATCCAGCGGGAAAGCCATGAGCGGTTCAGCCATGGCGGCGATGCGATTGAACTGCACCAGCAATTCAGCGCGACGGGCTTCGTCCAGCTCCAGAGCCAGAATCTGTTCCATTTGAGCGATATAAACCACCCAGTCCGGTTGTGAATGCATGATGATTTCCTTTAAAAGCCGGCTGCGCTGCCGTTGCTACGTGGATCGAACGCGCCTTCCAGCATGCCGTTGTTGTGTCTGACGATGGCGCCGGCATGGCCGACCACTTCGCTGAAATCAGGCAACAGCTCGACGTCATGGCCGAGTTCGCGCAGCTGCTGCACTGTTTCTGCTGACATGCGCGCTTCGAGTTTGAGCGAATCAGAGGATTGGCCCCAAGTGCGCCCCAGCAGCCAACGCGGCGCACTGACGGCTTGTTGCAGTGGCTGACCTTGAATCACGTGGCGGGTAAAAATGGCGGCCTGAGTTTGTGGCTGGCCATCGCCGCCCATCGATCCATACACCATGGTGCGGCCATCTTTCAGGCGAGCGGCAGCAGGATTAAGGGTATGGAAAGGTTGTTTGCCCGGTTCCAGCGCCAGAAGATGGCCCGGCTGCAGGCTAAATGCTGCCCCGCGGTTCTGCCAGGTGATACCGGTGCCCGGCAGTACCACACCGCTGCCAAATTCGTGATAGATGCTCTGGATAAAGGAAACCGCCAGGCCACTGCTGTCCATCACGCCCATCCAAACGGTGTCGCCAGGGCCGCGTCCGGTTCCCCACGGCGCGGCTTGATGGTCATCCACTTGAGCCGCCAGTGTGGCAAGGTGATCGGCATCCAGCAGATCTTGCACATTGAAGTCGATGTGACGCGGATCGGTGATGTGTTTGTCGCGCAAGGCAAAGGCTTTTTTAGTGGCCTCAACAATACGGTGCACGGTTTGCGCCTCATTCGCCTCCGCCATCTTCAGGCGATCGGTAATACCGAGAATGGCCAGCGATACCAAACCTTGCGTTGGCGGCGCTATATTCCAGATATCGCCTTCGCTGTGTGCCAGATGCAGCGGCGTACAGCGGCGCGCGTGCTGTTTCTGTAAATCTTCCAGGGTGATCGGCATCCCCAGAGAGGTCATCTCACGTGCGAGATGGTGCGCCAACTCGCCACGATAGAAGCTCTCTAATCCTTGTTCACTCAGCACACTGAGCGTATTGGCGAGGGCTGGCTGGGTAAAACGGCTCCCCGCGGCAGGGACATTGCCGTCTGGCAGGAATGTTGCGGCGAATCCCGGCTGATGCTGCAGTTCGGCTTGTTTAGCGGCGGTCGCAGCGGCTTGTGAGGCGGTGACAGGAATACCATCGGCGGCATAGCGAATGGCGTCACGCAGTAAACGGGCTAACGGCAACGGCGCTGAACCCAGCTCTTCAGCCAGCGTTAACGCTTCCTGCCAGCCACTCACCGTACCCGCCACGGTTAACGCGGCTTTAGGGCCGCGATGAGGAATGTGGCTTTCGCCGTGATAGAAGTCGAGGTGTGCCAGCGAGCCTGCTGCACCACTGGCATCGATAGCAACAGGATCGCCATTCGGGGGTACTACCAGCCAAAAGCCATCGCCACCCAAGCCGTTCATGTGCGGATAGACCACCGCGATAGTGGCAGCCGCTGCGACCATGGCTTCAATCGCGTTACCGCCTTCGCGTAAGACCGCCAGTGCACTTTCACTGGCGAGATGATGTGGGGTGACGGCCATGCCGAGCGGGGCCATATTGCTCTGTATCATAGTGAACTCTTCATCGTTGATTCTTTTGTAGGGTGTGAATGGGGTAGGTGTTGGTCATAAAAAGCGACCCTACAAATCCGTGAGGTGATCTAAGCAAGAGCTGTTCCAGTTTTGGTCGGGCATCAATCTGGATCGATTTATGCTAGCTTGTGATGAAACGAAAGTTACAGGACCGATGATGAAACAGCTTGATGAACGACTACGCAGTCACTATCCGCAACTGTCGCCGCAAGAGCAGCGCATTGCCGACTTTGTGTTTGACCATTTTGATGACTTGATCAGCTACAACAGTGCAGAGCTGGCGCGGCTGAGCGGGGTATCAAAGGCGACAGTCAGCCGCCTGTTTAAACGTCTGGGCTATGAAAAATACAAAGATATGCGGGACGAGTTGCGTGTGCTGCGTCAAAGCGGCATGCCATTAACCGACAACCGTGATGCGGTACAGGGCAATACCCTGTTGTCACGCCACTATAAGCAGGAGATGGCTAACCTGACGCAGTGGGTCAATAGCATCGATCCGCAACAGTTTGGTGAAGTGATTCAGGCGCTGGGTACCGCAAAGCGGGTATTTATTATCGGCATGCGCAATGCTTATCCGGTGGCATTGCACCTCCGCCAGCAGCTGATGCAGGCGCGCCCGCAGGTGCATGTGTTGCCGCAGCCCGGCCAGACGTTGGGTGAGGAGCTAGTGGATATTACACCGGAAGATATCGTGGTAGTGATGGCCTTCCGCCGCCGTCCACGCATTATCCGCCCGCTGATGCAGCAGCTGCAGCAGAGCAATATTCCGGTGCTGGCACTGTGCGAGCCGCAGGCGCAGGGCATAATCACTCTGGCACAGTGGCAGCTGTGTGCGCCGCTCGACAGCGTTTCTGCCTTTGATAGCTACGCATCGGCGATGAGTTTGATCAACCTGCTGGCGAATGCACTGCTGCATGAGATGCTGTCGCAAGGTCGCCAGCGTATTCATCAAATTGCCGATCTTTATCAGCACCTGGATGAACTGGAACACCGATAGTGGGCACCACTTTGGTGCTTTGCACCTTTTTTGATCGGGATTTAATACGGGCGTAATGCCCGTTTTTCTCGCCTTAAGCTCCGTGTTTAATCGTTTTTCTTCCCTTTACTCCTCGCGCCCTGTGGTTGGCACATTAGTTGCAAATCAATTAATAAAGAATCTTTTGTTTCACGAAAACTCACCGGGGTGCATAATGAAAAAAGTTTTACTGGCAGTCGCAGGCGCAGCATTGCTGATGGCACAGGTTGGTAGCGCGATGGCCGACCAACTGCAGGATATTCAGAAGCGTGGTGTTATCCGTGTCGCGGTGCCGCAGGATTTTCCGCCGTTTGGTTCAGTCGGCACAGATTTGCAGCCGCAGGGCTATGACATCGACATGGCCAAGTACCTGGCAAAGGAGATGAAACTGAAGTTGCAGCTGGTCCCTGTTTCCAGTGCCAACCGCGTGCCGTATCTGCAAACCGATAAAGTGGATCTGGTGATCTCCAGCATGGGCAAAAACGCTGAGCGTGAAAAAGTGATCGATTTCACTCGCGCCTATGCACCGTTCTTCCTTGGTGTGTTTGGCCCGAAAGGCGAAACCTTGAAAGATGCGGCAGCGTTAAGCGGTAAATCCATCGGCGTGACGCGTGGTGCGGTGGAAGACATGGTGTTGAGCGACATTGCACCGAAGGATGCGCAGGTGAAGCGTTATGAAGATAACAACACCACGCTGTCGGCCTATCTTTCTGGTCAGGTGCAGTATATCGCGACCGGTAACCTCGTGGTGGCTGCCATTGCGCGCCAGAACGCAGAAAAAGCACCGGTGCCGCAGTTCATGCTGAAAGATTCACCGTGCTTTATCGGTCTGAAGAAAGATGAGCCGGCGCTGAAAGACAAAGTGAATGCGTTGATTGAGCAGGGCATCAAAGACGGTACGCTGAACAAGCTGTCAGAAGAGTGGCTGAAAGCCCCACTGCCAGCCAACCTCGGCGCATAACGCAATGATTGGGCAACTCAATTTTGCAGACCTCTGGCCGCACTGGCCAGAGTTACTGGCAGGGCTGTGGGTCACGATTCAGATAACGGTGCTCGCCACGGTGGGCGGGGTGAGCCTGGGGATCCTCGGCGCGGCACTGCGCAGTGGCAAATCGAGCTGGGCGAGTCGCATCTGGGGCGTTTATGTCGAGCTGATCCGTAACACGCCATTTGTGGTACAGCTGTTTTTTATCGTCTTTGGTTTGCCCAATCTTGGTCTGAAACTGACGGCGGGCGAAGCAGCGCTGCTGGCGATGTTGATTAACCTTGGCGCATACAGCACTGAAATTATCCGCGCTGGGATTCAGGTGACGCCGAAAGGGCAGTGGGAAGCGGGCCGTGTACTGGGGTTGACCCGCACTCAGACCTTTATCCGCGTGGTACTGCCGCCGTCGCTGCAACGTATTTATCCGGCGCTGGTTAGCCAGTGCATCATTGTGATGCTGGGTTCATCGGTGGTGTCTCAGGTGTCGTACGAAGAGCTGACCTTCGCCGCCAACCTGATTCAGTCGCGTACATTCTTGAGTTTTGAAGTTTATCTGGTGACCACGCTGATCTATTTGGCGTTGTCGATTGCCATGCGACAGCTGCTGCTGGCGCTGGGGCGTAAATGGTTTGGAGCGCAGCCCGCATGACAACCTTTACTAACTGGGACATCCTGCGCAACCTGCTGCTGGCGGCGCGCTGGACGATTTTACTGTCGCTGGTGGCCTTTTTCGGCGGCACGCTGGTGACCTTACCGCTGCTGTTTTTGCGCCTGCTGAAACGCCCTTGGCTGATGCGCCTGATTCGCTGCTACACCGAACTGTTTCAAGGCACACCGTTGTTAATGCAGCTGTTTCTGGCCTTCTTCGGTGTGGGTTTATTTGGCATTGATGTGGCGCCCTGGACCGCGGCTTCACTGGCATTAACGCTCTACACCAGTGCATTTTTGGTGGATATCTGGCACGGCAGTATTCGCGCCTTGCCGAAAGGCCAGTGGGAAGCTTCGCGTTGCCTTGGCCTGAGTTTTGGTCAAACGCTGTTTCGTGTGGTGGCGCCGCAAGCGATTCGTATCGCCATCGCGCCCACCGTAGGTTTTGCTGTGCAGGTGATCAAAGGTACTGCGCTGGCATCGATTATCGGCTTCGTCGAACTGACCAAAGCCGGCACCATTTTGAATAACGTGACTTATCAGCCTTTCAAGGTATTTGGCCTGGTGGCGCTGGGTTACTTCCTGATGTGTTATCCGCTGTCGCGTTACAGCCAGTACCTGGAGAAAAAATTCAATGCCGCTCATCACCATTAATCAGGTCCAGAAGTACTACGGTGACAACCACGTTCTGAAAGGTGTCGATCTGGATATCGACAACGGCGAGGTGATTTCGATCATCGGCCGCAGCGGCTCGGGCAAAAGTACTTTGCTGCGTTGCATGAACGGACTGGAAGGCTATCAGGAAGGCAGCATCAAACTCGGCGGTATGACAATTACTGACCGTGAATCCCAGGCGCGCGAAATCAGCCGCTCGGTGGGCATGGTATTCCAGAACTTCAATCTGTTCCCGCATATGACCGCGCTGGAAAACGTGATGCTGGCGCCGCGCCGGGTACTGAAGAAAAGCGAAGCCGAATGTCGCGAACTGGCGACGCAGATGCTGGAAAAGGTCGGTCTTGGCGAGCGCATCAACTACTACCCAGCCAATTTATCCGGTGGTCAACAGCAGCGTGTGGCGATTGCCCGTGCGTTGGCAATGCAGCCGAAAGTATTACTCTGTGACGAGATCACCTCAGCGCTCGATCCTGAGCTGGTGGGTGAGGTGCTGAAGGTGCTGGAACAGCTGGCTGCCGAGGGCATGACCTTAATCCTCGTCACCCATGAAATGAACTTCGCCCGTGATGTGGGCGATCGCGTGGTGTTTATGCATCAGGGCCGCGTCTGGGAGCAGGGTGACAGC
>OBJT01000434.1_pt1 | contig 11024 bp, 9 predicted proteins | sample 1519861 | NCBI WGS metagenome assembly OBJT01 (sample SAMN02401118, study PRJEB22541) | soil metagenome, isolate JX
GTCCCCAGACCGGCTGCCACGGATAGTGCTGATAGAACGCATGGTAGTAACCATCGAACCAGGACAGGCCGTTGGGATCGTTCATCCAACCCGCTGGTGGCGCCAGGTGATAGCGTGGATACCAGCGCGGGTTTACAAGGTCTTTCTGCTGGCTTAAGGCTTCGTTGGCTTTGGAAAGTAGTGACGTCATTTGCTTGTCCCTGTAAGTGAATTGATCAAAAGATAACGTTAACATTCTCGGTTTTCTCGCAGATTTGATGGTAATATCGATGTTAATCACAAAAGTTAACGTTAACATTTTGCGGGCGTTATCGAGATCGCATTTTCAGACCCCGGCAAAGTGAACATCGGCGAAGGAGAGGGTATGGCATCTTTAAAGGATGTGGCGCAGCGGGCTAACGTCTCGTTAATGACCGTATCGCGGGCGATTAACGAGCCCGAACGACTACGGCCTGAAACCTATAAAAAGGTGATGGAAGCGGTAGATGCGCTGGGGTATGTCTCCGATCTCTCCGCTAAAAAAATTCGTGGTGCAAAAACCACGGCTAACACGATTGGGGTGCTGGCGCTTGACACCATGACTACGCCATTTTCCGTCGAGATAACGCTCTCTATCGAAGAGACCGCGCGGGCGCACGGTTGGAATAGCTTTGTGGTGAATATGTTCAGCAATGACAAGCCAGAGAAAATGGTTGATCTGCTGTTGGCGCATCGCCCGGACGGTATTATCTACACCGCGATGGGACTGCGCCAGGTACCGGTACCGGAAAAGCTGCATAAGTATCGCTGCGTGCTGGCGAACTGTGAAAGCACAAGCGGCCCTTTCCCCACCTATATTCCCGATGATGAACAAGGGCAATATCTTGGCGTGAAAGCTCTGTTGGCCGCAGGCTATCGCCGACTGCTGTGTATCCACCTACCGAAAGGAATTGTGGCGACCGATCGCCGTCGGGCGGGAATGGAGAGGGCTTGTCGTGAAGCGGGTGTCGACCCTGATGCAATGTTCCACCACTATCTTCCGCCGGGCGAGCGCCACCATATTGATGCGGCGGAGATTGCCGGGCATTACCTGAGCGGCGCGCGCCCGATGTTCGATGCGGTGGTGTGCGGTAACGACCGCGTGGCTTTTGTTATCTACCAGCTCTTGCTGGGGCGAGGGCTGCGCATTCCGCAGGACGTCGCTGTGCTGGGCTATGACAATATGGTGGGCACCGGCGAGCTATTTTTGCCGCCGCTCTCAACGGTACAGCTGCCGCACTATGAAATCGGTCGTCTTAGCGCGCTGCATCTTATCCAGGGGCTCGATCACCGGGATACCGTGCGGGTAGACAGCCCCTGGCTTCCGCGCGCCTCAATATGATTAACCTAACTGCTTCGTTTCATCAACCGGAGGGATGTGTGAATTATGTGGGGGGTATCGCTAATTTGCTGGTGGATGTTACAAAACTGAAACGTGGGGGTACTGCTAAGTCACGGTTTAGCGCGCAAGGCTCAAAGTTGGGGCGTGTATTAAACTCTCGTCGTAATTTAGGGTTTCAATAAAATAACCGTTATTTATTAATGTTAACGTATCAATACATCGTAACTTACAAAACGTTTAGATTTTAGTTCGTACTTACCCATCTATCGCTCTTCTCTGCTCATTCTGCTTCTGTAACTTCAGCGGGACGCACAAGCGTCCACCACATTAACCACATGCAATAGTTCAGCTCAGTGACATCGGATTCTACGGCGGTTATAGGCTTTTACGTCCCTTTTTTAGCCTACAGATAAACCGTGAAAATTGTGATCCCGTACTCAGATAGTGCATTCCGTGGTTGCCTTTTAACCACAGACTTTTATTGTATTCTCATTGTATACAATTAAAATACAGGAGGGTGAGTATGAAAGTGATTGATACCCATAACCATGTTTGGCATTGCCAGGGAGAACATTTTGCCTGGATCACAGACGATCTGGCGGCAATTCGCCGTGATTTTCTTATTGACGATTTGCAGGCCGTATTGGCTGAAAACCACATCGAAGGCGCCATTTTAGTACAAGCCATCCCTTCAATTGAGGAGACCGAATGGCTGCTGGAAATAGCTGAGCATCACGATGAAGTAAAAGGTGTTGTGGGATGGGTGGATATAAACCGCGGGGCTGGGATCGCAGAGGATTTGCAGAGACTGCAGAGAAAATCCCGCTATCTGAAAGGGATCCGCTATATGTCTCAGGGCTTGCCTGAGAGCCATTTAGTGACCCCGCAATTTATCCAGGGGGTACGTTGCGTTGGAGAGCAGGGGCTGGTGTATGAACTGCTGGTTACGCACCAACAGCTGGAGGCGGCAAGCCAGCTTATCTCTGCTTGTCCGGAAGTGACCTTTGTTATCGAACATGCGGCAAAACCCGCAGTTCGCGACGGAGAAATTACCCGCTGGCGTGAACAGTTAATGTTGATTGGTGAGGCTTACAGCAATGTTTTTTGCAAACTATCAGGCCTGGTCACGGAAGCAGATTATGCCCGCTGGACGGGACCTGGGCAGGCGAGCCAGGAGCTTGAACCTTATTTTAGCTCGGTTTTTGCCGCATTTGGTGATGAGCGAGTGATGTATGGATCCGACTGGCCTGTTTCTCTACTGGCATTACCGTATGCCGACACTTTAGGGCTTTACCAGAACTACCTGCAATCTCACCAGGCTCTTTCCAGCGATAACTTTTTTTATCGCGTGGCAGAGAAGGTTTACTCATTAAAGTAACAGGGGGGCACTTATGGAAGTCGTTCAATATATCCTCGGATTTGGCCCGGCAGTGGTCATTCCAATGATTATGTTTTTATTTGCCGTGCTATTTGGCGCGAAACTTGCCGATGCGGCGAAAAATGCAATGACGGTAGGTATTGGGTTTCTCGGTCTTTCGTTGCTGATCGGTTTTATGGTGACATCACTCAGCAGTTCGACAGAAGCGATGGTAAAAAACCTCAATCTTCATTATGAAGTATTGGATCTGGGCTGGCCGTTAATTAGCGCCTTCAGTCTGGCTGCGCTTTCTCTGCCGATTGTTTATGCGTTATGTTTTGCCACTAATTTGTTGATGATTTCAACCAATACCACCAAAACCCTTAACGTTGATTTTTGGAATTACTGGCACTTTGTATTTGCCGGAATCATCGTTGAACAGGTGACGGGTTCATTTTGGATGGGGATTTTCGCCAGTTGGATCACATTTATTATTACGCTAAAAATCGCCGATTACATTGCCCCACATGTGCAGAAATTCTGTGACACGCCAAACGTGACCATTACTCAGGCGGAGATCGTCGCATGGGCCCCGCTGGCATTTTTAATGGACCGTGTAATTGATCGCATTCCGTTGATTAACAAAATTGACCTTAATCTCAGCAAAATTGAAGCCAAACTAGGGTTTTTTGGTAGTCCGTTAGCGATGGGGGCCATTCTGGGGGTGATCATCGGTATGCTTGGCGCGCTACCGTTCAGCGATATTATTAAGAGTGGAATGAATTTTGCTGCGGTCATGGTGTTATTACCGACGATGGCGGGAGTGCTGGTCAGTGGTCTGGTACCGATTACTGAAATTGCTTCTGAATGGGTAAAGAAACGTTTTCCTACAAAGTCACTTTATTTTGGTATCAGCGGTGAAATTGCTTTTAAAAACCCTGCGGTATTGTCTGTAGGTATTTTGATGGTGCCACTCACGATCCTGATTAGTACTATTTTGCCTTTTAATACCATGATGCCATTCGCCGATATTCCTTATCTGCCGATATTTGTTGTCTTTGGCACGGTTGCATGCAACGGAAACATGTTCCGTGGATTAATTAATGGCATTGTCATCGTGTGTGGGATCCTGTGGTTTGGTTCGGATCTCGCTGTAGTGTCGCAGGCTTTGGCCGAAAAGGCACAACTGAATGTGCCAAAAGAGATGATGGCCTCATCAATCGATGGTGGCTCACACGCTATATCTTATATCTTCTACAAAATGTTCGAGCTGTTAAAAGGAATGAATCCTGCGCTCTTGTGTCTTTTTTCTATCGTAGTGACCGGGATTATTATTTATGTGCTGAAGTTGATTTTTAATATTAATAATAAATCAACAGCAGCGACCTCATTAACTGCAAACAAAGTTGACTAAGAATACTGATAAACATCAGGGGAATATTATGATTACTCAGAATACAATTAAAAGTGTAGGGCTTAGTGTACCTTCTTTAACCTTCGGCGCAGCCAGCCTGGCTAATTTATTCAGAACGCTGAGCAATAACGAAGCCATGGACATTGTTGATAAGGCCATTCAGGTTGGCTGGCGCTACTTTGATACTGCACCACATTATGGCAGCGGACTTTCTGAGTTGCGTTTAGGTCTGGGATTACGTGGACTGGAGCGTAGCGAATATGTTTTGTCCACCAAGGTTGGTCGTCTGCTGCAATCCCGGAAACAAGAGCCAGGCCTTGAAGCAGGAGAATTTTTTTATGATGAGAACCCTTTTAACCGACAGGCTGATTACTCCTATGAGGGCATCATGCGCTCATACGAAAACTCTATCCAGCGACTGGGAACCCGTTATATCGACATTCTCTATGTACACGATCTCGGCACTTATACCTACGGCAATACGGAACTGGAACGCCAACATTTTAAAACCTTCTGTGAGTCAGGGCAGAAAGCACTAGAAGAGCTTAAGCGCAATGGCGATATCAAAGCCTGGGGCGCAGGCGCGAATGAAGAGGCAATCCTGATGGAGGTGATGGATAACGCTGCCCCGGATATCTTAATGCTCGCCAACCGCTACAACCTGCTGGAAACAGACCGCCAGGCGTTCTTTGCCAAATGTGAAAGCAACAATGTTTCGGTGGCTGTTGCTGCACCTTTCGCTACCGGAGTTTTAGTCGCGAAAGATAAATCGAAGGCGTTGTATGAATACGGTTCCGCGCCAGCGCAGGTTATTGAAAAAGTAAATGCGATAGAAGCGCTATGTGCAAAACATGCCGTGCCGATTGGTGCTGCGGCGCTGCAATTCCCATTAAGAAACCAAAATGTGGTCACCGTAACCTGCGGCGTTCAATCCGTAGAACAAGCGTTGACTAATTTTGCCTGGGCTAACTGGGATATTCCGCAGGAATTGTGGGATGAACTGGCCAGCATTGGTATTCAGTAAGCATCATTTGTAACTTTGCGAAAAAATTAACAGATATTGAGGATGTAATGAAAATAGTTAAAGCCGAAATCTTTATGGTTGATTTGAAACCTAAAGTAAAACGTGTCGATGCGATTCAGTCTTTTGTCTCACAAGAGACGCCGATTATTCGTTTAACAACATCGAGTGGAGAAATTGGTGAGGGCTATACCTACACAATTGGCACTGGCGGCTCATCTGTGGTTGCGCTGTTACGAGATCACCTGTTACCGAAATTGATTGGTCAGGATGCGACGATGATTGAGGGCATCTGGGAATCATTGCTGTTCTCAACTCACGCGACCTCGGTTGGCGCCATTACGTCTCTGGCACTGGCAGCCATTGATACCGCATTATGGGATTTGAAGTGTAAGCGCATGAATTTGCCGCTGTATAAAGTCGCAGGTGGTGCGAAGTCGCGCATGAAGTTATACACCACCGAAGGGGGCTGGCTGCATTTAAGCACTCAGGAATTAGTTGATGATGCACTGGCTGTTAAGGCGCAGGGATTCTGCGGTTCTAAAATCAAAATTGGTTCTGAAAGTCCGGTGCGTGATATCGAGCGTTTGACTGCTGTACGTGAAGCGGTGGGTGATGAGTACGTGATCATGACTGATTGCAACCAGGCGTTTAAATTCTCGGAAGCCAAACAGCGCGCAGCGTTGTTGGAGCATATTAATCTTTCATGGATTGAAGAGCCGTTTCTGGCGCATGATGTTGATTCTCATCAAAAATTGTGTGAGTCAACCACCATTCCTGTCGCGGTGGGTGAGTCCATTTATTCTATCCAGCACTTCAAAGAGTATTTACAGAATAATGCCGCAGATATTATTCAGGTTGATGTGGCTCGTATTGGTGGTATTACACCATGGCTTAAAGTTGCACATATGGCGGAATGCTTTAATAAAATTGTCTGTCCGCATTTCTTGATGGAATTGCATATATCATTATGTTGCGCCATTACTAATAGCCGTTGGTTGGAATATATTCCACAGCTCGATAGTGTTACTCTGAATAAGGTGAATATTCGCGAGGGATATGCTTTCCCACCAGAAGAACCTGGTTTGGGTATTCAGTGGGACTGGCAGAAAATACAAGCTGATACTGTTGTTTACCATGTCATTGAATAAAACAATTTTTATTTTCTCAGGAATATATTATGTCTGAAAATCATGCTCAATTTCACGGTGCATGGTGCCCATCAATTACGCCTTTTGATCAACAAGGAAATATTGATTTATCGGCACTGCAGCAGCATTTGCGACGTTTGGAAGAGGCTGGGACTCATGTCGTATTGCTAATGGGAAGTATTGGGGAGTTCACCGCATTAACGCTGGATGAACGACTGATGCTTATCCGTGAGGCACGGAAAATGTCATCGCTGCCGCTGGTGGCAAATATCTCAGCTACCTGTATGGCGGATATGATACGTCTGTCAGAAGAGGCCTGGCATTGCGGGTATCAAGCAGTGATGATTCTACCTCACTACTATTTTCAACAAACGCCGGCCCAACTATTGGCATACTACCGCGGTCTGGGGCAGCGCCTGAATGGAAAATGGTTCGCATACAACTTTCCTGCCCGAACTGGATGCGACCTGGACGCGGTACTGGTAGCGCAATTAGCGGCAGAATTTCCCAATTTTGTGGGTGTTAAAGATACTGTTGATTGTCTCTCTCATACTCGCGCAATTATTCAGAAAGTCGCGTCCGTTAGAGACGATTTTGTTGTTCTGTCCGGTTATGATGAATATCTTATCCCAAATCTTCTCGCGGGTGGCGCGGGAGTTATTTCAGGATTAAATAATATTTGCCCCGAACTTTTTGTGCAGGCAATTAAAGCCTGGGATGAAAATGATCTTACCCAGCTTACTGGCATACAGCGTGAGATAAGCCGACTTTCTGCTATTTATAATATTGGTAATGATTTTGTTACTACAATTAAAACCGCGGTGGCTCATAAGTTTCAGTATTCTGGAGAGAAATCAAGAAGCTTTGCGGGGGAACTAACTCGTCAGGAATCGCAACAGATTGACATAATGTTCAGTATCAAATAATCAAAAATCAATAACAGCATACATTATGCTACGGCAATGCTGTATTGCTGTTATACCTCTCTGTTATAAGGTATAGAATATGTCTTATAGAATGATATTAAATGAAACCTCATATTTTGGCGTGGGTTCAATTAACGCTATCGTTGATGAAGTTAAAAAGCGAGGTTTTAAAAAAGCGCTGGTAGTTACTGACCATGATCTTATCCAGTTGAATGTAGCGACCAAGGTACTTGATATTCTTGATAGCGCAGGGTTGCCTTACCAAATTTTTGATAAGGTCATACCTAACCCTACGATTGACGTCGTGCAGCAAGGTGTTGAGGCATTTCGTCAGGCGGGGGCGGATTACCTGGTCGCTATTGGTGGCGGTTCACCGCAGGATACGTGCAAAGCGGTAGGGATAATCATTAACAACCCTGAGTTTGCCGATGTCCGCAGCCTCGAAGGTGGGGCTGACACTAAAAATGCCGCTGTACCGATGATTGCCATTCCAACGACCGCGGGTACGGCAGCTGAGGTGACTATTAACTATGTGATTACCGATGTAGAGAACCGACGTAAGTTCGTTTGCTACGATCCTCATGCTATTCCGGTCGTTGCCATTATTGATGCTGACATGATGGCCAGCATGCCGCCCAGTTTAAAAGCGGCAACCGGTGTTGACGCACTGACTCATGCAATCGAAGGATATATTACGAAAGGGGCATGGGAATTAACCGATACGCTTCATTTAAAGGCGATTGAGATGATAGGGCGTTCGCTACGCGGTTCGATACAGGGAGTCGCCCAGGACGCTGAAGGCATGGCGGTGGGGCAGTATATTGCCGGGATGGGCTTTTCTAATGTCGGATTGGGCCTGGTGCATGGGATGGCCCATCCTCTGGGTGCATTCTATGGTACGCCACACGGCGTCGCCAATGCAGTGCTATTGCCGCATATCATGGCATACAACGCCGAGTTTACAGGAGACAAATATCGCCAAATTGCACAGGCTTTGGGCAATACTCAGGCCATGGTGATGCCGATCGAAGAGGCGCGTCAGGCGGCCGTTGAAGCCGTGGCACAGCTTAACCGCGACGTAAATATTCCCGCCCGACTGCGCGATATCGGCATGAAATATGAAGATATCGATGCTCTGGCAGCCGCGGCAATGGCGGACGTCTGTACAGGTGGAAACCCTCGAGATACCTGTATTGAAGAGATTAAGGCGTTGTACCGACAACTCTACTAATTTTTAACTTTCCACATGACCGGTAGAAATACCGGTCATGTTATATGCATAGCCTATTTAAAGCTGGAGAACAGGCGGTTGTAGGAGTTGTTGACGTGATGGGCAATGGCTTCACGGGTTTGTTCTATATCGCGGGCAATAATACCGGCGCAAATTTTCAAATGTTCTTTGGATGAATCAATAATTGAATCATTTTTCATTTTGTCTGAACGCAGCATGCGTAACCGGTCATACATGAAGGTCAGCGTTTTAGTCACAATGGCGTTGTGGCAATCGGATAGCATTTGTTCATGTAGCTCGTTATCAGCTTCGAGTAATAAAGACACATTCGAATCATGAAAACCGACTTCAATTTTATCTTTAATTGTCTGGTAGCGTTGCGGGTCCTGGTTCTCCCATGACAAATTCAATACCATAATTTCAATGTCTTTTCGGATCTGGAAAATATCACGTATTTCACTGAGCGTAATGGGTTTAATGGTTTTCGTTTTATTTTTGGAAGGCTCAATCCAGCCTTCAGTCATCAGGCGAAACAAAGCTTCGCGCAGCGGCGTACGGCTGACATTAAGTTCCTGACATAGCTCATTTTCTGAGATAGCCCCCACCAACTCATTGGCGATGATTTTGGCCTTCAATTGATGATATGTTTTTTCGCTGATGTTCATAGTCTGGCTTTAATGAGGGTCATAATCATGTTTAATGAGATACAAATTAGCCCCTTGTCACTATGAAATCAATGGGTAAGCCCGGTTGTACAACGAATTAGCTCGTGTTTCAACGACTCAGTCAGCAGCACTAACAGCTGCCAGCGCGCCCACATCCTTCTGCAGATGATGTTTTTTTACTCAGCGTGAAGAAACCAAATACCGGCGTTCATACCACGATACTGGCCATCATTAAGAAACTCTCCTGACAATCCACCTTTGCAAACTCAACGTTGAATTTGGCTTAGTGGAAGAGATAGCCGTTAGCCAGTTTGATGAGGATGTATGTAGGTGGTCTTTTGGCCGCCATGTCTCTGGCATTTACTCCTGATGAGGAGCGCTTTTTGTCCCTAAAAATTGTCCAATGCGACTAATGGTCAAATAAATTGTCGATTTCTCTAAAAAAAATGATCAGCGTGCCGATACACTGACAGGATATGTCAGCATTTTATATATAATTCATGTCAGGAAAACAGAAAAGTAGGTGCTTATGGCTGATTCAGCAAGGAGTTGCTCAGCAGAACGTTTAGTCGATATCCTAATAGAGCTGCAAACTTGTGGCGTAGTGAATCGCTATCAGTTGATGAAGAAATTTAATATCACTGAACGAACGGTCTATCGTGATCTTAATATGCTTTCCTCCTTTATTGAGGGGTGTGGTGGAGGAGAGTATCGATTGATACCGATTCGCGCGCAGAATAATAGCGCCTATGCCCTTCATGACCCACTGGCAAAGCTGCTGGACGCCGACGCGGTTTTTCCTGATAGAGATGAGGATTTTTGGCTTAGCTTAGAAAAACGAGCGGTAGAACAGCATGTTAGAGTTCAGTTTGGTCGCCCTGAACATTCAGTCAGAAATGATTTGCGAAAGTATTTTAACTTATTAGAAAAAGCGATTCAGAAAAACAGTGTCTGTCATATTTTATATAAAGACAAAACGCGCACCGTTCACCCTTATAAATTAGTTAACCAGAAAAATATTTGGTATCTGCAGGCGACCGAGGACGGAAAGCTAAAGTCTTTTTCGTTAAGTAAAATTCGGTGGTTGGATATCCGGAAAGAGCATTTTACGGTCGATACACCCACACTGTCATTAATTGATGAGCATCGCGATCCTTGGGTAAGTGAAGAGACGTTTGAGGTGCGGGTGCGTATTAAACACAGCATTGCAGGCTACTTCGCAAGACGAGATTTACTGCCTCAGCAAGAATTAGTGCGTGAAGAGAATGATGGCGTGACTTTGCTTTGCAAGGCAGCACATCAGAATCAAATTATTCCACTAATTCTATTCTGGTTACCGAATATAGAAATTCTGGAACCTGAATGGTTGAAAAAAACGGTCATCAACATACTGCATAACTACATCACTGGCGATCGCGACTCTGTTCCTGTTCTGGAATGTGATGCGTAGCGGGTAACAACGACTTATTGCACAGGAGATTTTTATTTATGGCATTACCTTTCATTATTCTGGGCGTCGCGGCAGCGGCAACGGCGTTTGGTGGCAAAAAAGCTTATGATGGCTACCAGAAAAAATCAGAAGCCGACGATGTTTTAGATCGCGCGCAGCGTCGCTTTGATAAGCATAAAGAGAGCTTTGATCTGGCGAATGAAACAACGTCGAAAAAACTGGCCGAGCTGGGTGAAAAAGAACTGAAGATCGGTAAAGATTTCAATGAATTTAAAACGATTGCCGACGATCTGTTGGCGCGTATGGCTAAGGATGGGCATAAAGATCTTCGTCTGAAGGTACCGCAGCACAACATCAATAAAATTCAGAGTCTGGCGATTTCCGCCACGGAATACCTGACGACGGTCGTCGGTGCCGGGGTGTCCGGTGCTGCCGCTGGTTTTGCCGTG
>OBJT01000435.1_pt1 | contig 11023 bp, 11 predicted proteins | sample 1519861 | NCBI WGS metagenome assembly OBJT01 (sample SAMN02401118, study PRJEB22541) | soil metagenome, isolate JX
GATATTTATTCTTACATAAGTGGTTATTTAAGCCTTTCAGAAATCAATGTTTCGCCCGATTGGTAATCAAAGTCCCGACCCCATGATCTGTAAAGATTTCCAAAAGCGTTGCATGTGGCACACGTCCATCTACAATATGAGCACTCACAACCCCACCTTTGACCGCATCTAATGCACAGCCGACTTTAGGAATCATGCCACCATAAATCACACCTGTTTCAATCAAGCGATCAACTTCTTGTGTGGTTAATCCTGTCAATAAGTTTTTATTTTCATCCAATACCCCTGTGATATTGGTCAATAAAATCAGCTTTTCTGCACTTAGCGCTTCAGCCACTTTACCTGCAACTAAATCAGCATTGATATTGTAGGTATTTCCCTCTTCATCCACCCCTAGAGGTGCAATCACGGGAATAAAATCACCTTGCGTAAACATTTCTAATACATCTGTTTTTACACCGGTGACTTCACCAACCATCCCTAAATCGATTTGAGAAACTGAGCCATCCGCTTCCTGTTTTTCCATCAACAACTTACGCGCACGCAGTAAATTACCATCTTTACCAGTCAAACCAATCGCACGACCACCATGCTGATTAATCAAGTTCACAATCGATTTATTTACGCTGCCACCTAACACCATTTCAACAACTTCCATCGTTGCTTGGTCAGTCACACGCATTCCATCAATACGATCAGATTCTTGTCCAAGACGCTTTAACAGCGAGTCAACTTGAGGTCCACCACCATGCACGACGATAGGATTTAATCCAACAGTCTTCAACAACACAATGTCACGAGCAAATGAACTTTCCAACTCTGGATCGGTCATGGCATTGCCGCCATATTTAACGACCAACGTTTTACCAGCAAAGCGTTGGATATACGGCAAAGCTTCAATCAAAATTTTTGCTTTATCAATGCCGATATGCTCGTGTGGCATGAATCTCTCCTTCTTAAGACTGTGCGAGTTCTTGTGCAATTTGTGGATATTGATCCTGCAACATAGAAATAAACTTCTGGCGAATTTCAACTAACCGATCTGGATGATCTGCATCAAAACGAACGGTAAAGTATTCACCCGTATTGGATGCTCGAATAATGCCAAAACCATCGTCAAAATCAAGCCTTACCCCATCAATTTTACTTAATCGTGCGGCCAAACGATGACTGATAATCTCAATGTTATTTAAAACTTGTTGCGGTGAAGCATTGTGTGTGCTGATGTAAATATCTTCTGTGCAATAACGTTCTGGAAAAGCAGCCAATAACTCAGATAAACATCTTGCCTCAGATTGACCCAAATATTCCATCACTCGTAATGCTGCATATAATCCATCATCATAGCCAAAACCACGTCCATCATTAAAGACATAATGGCCTGCGTATTCTCCACCAAATACAGCATTACCATTCGATTGTGACAAATATGAGCGCAGGAAGCTGCTACCTGTACGGATCATTTTAGCTTGTCCGTTAAGTTGTTCCACCGTATCTGCCACCATCCGCGAACACTTTACATCGAAGACAATTTCTTTATGCGGATGCTGCTGCAAACACATCTGAGCAAATAACGACAATAAGCGATCAGGACTAATGATGTGTGCTTGCTCATCAAGTAACACCACACGATCCCCATCACCATCCAATGCAATCCCTAGATCCGCATTTTCAGAAATAATCGCCTGCTGTAATTGTTTTAAATGCTCAGCATGTGATGGATCTGGTGCATGATCAGGAAAGTGTCCGTTCGCCTCACAACGCAATGCGATAACGTCACATCCCAACTTCTCTAAAACAGACTTTGCACAGCGACCAGCGGAGCCATGTAAACCATCTAAAACAACTTTCAAAGGCTGAGATAACTGAATATCACTGAGCAAAGCTTGCTGATACTTTAAACAATACTGGGGAATGATTTTATGGAAATGGTCTAAATTTGGGAGTTCGATTACTTGATCAGTGAAACCTTCAGCATATAAGCCAACCTGTTGTATCGCTTCAGGACTTGGTGGCTCGCCTTTTAAAATCCATTTAATGCCATTGTCAGACTTAGGATTATGACTGGCTGTCACCATAATGCCATTACCAGCATAATCTCGTGCGATATAGTACATCATCGGTGTTGAACAACAGCCGATGTTAATGACTTCCAATCCCTGATGCTCAAATATCTGTTGAATAATATTGGCATAGGTTGGGCTAGTTAAACGCGCATCGTACCCTATTACGATTTGCTTTTGGCCAGCTTCGATATATTGTGCTGCCAAAGCTACAGCAATTGAACGAATAATCGTGGGGGTAAGATTAGTCAGTTTTCCACGGATATCATAAGCACGAAAAATATTCAGAGGAAATTTATGTTTTATGTTCACAATAAGTCCCTATTTTTATATATCAAAATTATTGCAGAAACAAAATACTATTAAGAAATTCACTAACTCTTGTTGAGAAAAATTAAAATAGTTGGTCAGCTGCTTTGTAATACAAAACTACAGAACAATCAATATGAAAAATGCAATGCTTTTGGACAAAGCATTGCATTTTAAGTGATAAGTACGACAAATTACTGTTGGCCTGTATGACCGAAACCACCCGCGCCTCGTTCAGTCGCAACAAATTCATTCACTTGTTCAAATTCAGCCTGTACGACTGGAACCAGTACGTATTGTGCTAAACGTTCACCAGGCTCTAAACGGAAAGTCGTCTGTCCACGATTCCAGACAGATACCATCAGTTCACCTTGATAGTCAGAATCAATTAAACCGACCAAGTTCCCTAAAACAATACCATGCTTATGACCCAAGCCTGAACGCGGCAAAATTAGACCTGCAAAGTTTGGATCTTCAATATAAATTGCCAATCCAGTTTTAACTAAAACCGTTTCTCCCGCAGCAATCTCAATCGCTTCATCCAAACATGCACGTAAATCTAAACCAGCTGAACCATGAGTTGCGTATGCTGGCATTGCCCACTCTTGACCTAAACGCGCATCTAATACTTTAACTTGGACTTTCATTCCATCTTCCTATTTACAATTTTTTAACGTTTCAATAAAGCTTTTAAGTTGGCAAGATACTGCTGTGCTTGCTCTTTTGGATCTACATTCGGAGCAAGTTTCTTTTTACGCCCATGCCATTCCAAATCATCTTGGGGCAATTCATCCAAGAAACGACTTGGCGTCATTTGACGCATTTGACCACCATTTTTACGTTGCTCTGCCAAGGTCAAGGTTAAGCCTTGACGGGCACGGGTAATCCCCACGTACATCAAACGGCGCTCTTCTTCAATAGTTTCTGAAGCAATCGAGTTCTTATGCGGTAGAAGCTCTTCTTCTAAACCGATCATATAAACATATGGAAATTCCAAACCTTTGGCTGCATGGAGCGTTAATAAGTTGACCTTATCCGTATCTTCCTCTTCCTGCTGTTGCTCCAACATATCGAGCAACACCAGTTTGCGAATCACACTCTCGATGTTCTTCTCATCTACGTCATCAGTACGATTAATCAAATTTTGAATACTGGTATAGAGACTTTCGATATTGTCGATTTTGGTTTTTTCTTGTGCAGGGGTTGCCGCCTGCTCACGAACGTAATCAATATAGCCAGCTTCATTGATCATCTGACGAACTTTAGGAACAGGCTCATCATCATCGAGAAGTTCACGGGTGAAAGTTGCAATAAAATCAGCAAACTCGTGTAATTGTGTTGCCGCTTTCTTTGGTAAGACCATCGATAAACGCTGATCTGATGAAGCCGTTAACAACGATAAAGTATTTTCTTGCGCAAATAATCCCAGCTTTTCTAAAGTGACAGGACCAATTGCACGTTTTGGCGTATTAATGATACGTAAAAATGCACTATCGTCCTCAGGGTTAATGATTAAGCGTAAATAGCTCATCACATCTTTAATTTCAGCTCGAGCAAAGAATGACTGACCACCAGACAATTTATATGGGATCTGCATTTGACGTAGTTGTGTTTCTAATACACGTGCTTGGAAATTACCACGATACAAAATTGCGTAGTCTTTCCAGTTTTTGCCATTCATCAACTTATGCGTGATCAAATCTTTCACAACGCGTTCTGCTTCATCATCATCATTTAAACACGTGATGACACGAATATTTTCGCCATGCCCTTTGTCACTCCATAACTTTTTATCAAAGATATGAGGGTTGTTTTCGATTACAGCATTCGCCGCTTTTAAAATTCGACTGGTCGAACGATAATTTTGTTCAAGCTTAATCACTTTTAAATTATGGAAGTCATCTTTCAATAACGCCATATTTTCAGGCTTTGCACCACGCCAAGCATAGATGGACTGGTCATCATCCCCAACCGCAGTGAACTGCCCCATGACACCGACCAAAAGTTTGACTAAAGTATATTGTGCTGTGTTGGTATCTTGATACTCATCGACCAATAAATAACGAACACGATTTTGCCATTTGTCCCGTACTTCCGCATTTTCCTGTAATAAACGCGTTGGCATCACAATCAGATCATCAAAATCAACCGCGTTATAGGCACGCAAATTACGTTCATATAATTGATACAGATGCGCAAGCTGTACATCTTCTACAGTTTCACAAGTTGAATGTGCTTGCTCTGGCAAGATCAGATCATTTTTCCAATCTGAAATTTTCTTCATGGCCTTCGCAATCAATTCTTTACTTTCTGCACCAGACATATTATCTCGCTGCATCAAGTCCATCAAAATGCGTTTACAGTCATCTGCATCTAAAATAGAAAAATTAGCTTTAAGTGGTAAGTTTTTTAATTCTAAACGTAATAAATTCAAGCCAAAGGTATGAAAGGTTGAAACTGATAATCCTTTGGCTTCTTCACGCGACAGTAGTTTACCCACACGTTCTTTCATTTCACGTGCAGCTTTATTGGTAAAGGTCATCGCTGTAATTCGATAAGCAGGGATTCCACACTGTTGCACTAAAAATGCAATTTTGCGTGTAATCACTGAAGTTTTACCCGAACCTGCACCTGCAAGCACCAACAATGGCCCCTGAACATACTTCATGGCTTCAAGTTGTTTGTCATTCAATTGACTGGCAGATGACATCTTGTAATTCCTCTCTCGTTTCCGAGCCTGATTTTCCGAGCACAATTATAGACATCTCTTTTTTATAATCCCAATAATAAATCTTGGGATATGTATAAATTATGATGATTCATCCAATTGAAGCGCCGCAGCTTGTCGTCGGTATTTTTTTCACATAAAAAAACCACCCGAAGGTGGTTTTAAATTAGTCAAAACTAATTATTGTTTTGCATAGATGCTGATTTCAACACGACGGTTTTGTTCACGACCAGCAGCAGTACTGTTGTCTGCGATTGGGTTTGATGAACCATAACCTTGTGCATCAATACGATTTGAAGCAATACCTTTACCAGCTAAGTAGTTCTTAACTGATTGAGCACGTGCTTGTGACAAAGGAATGTTAATTGAGTCATTACCTGTATTGTCTGTATAACCAGTCACCAAAATCGCGCTTTGGTTATCTTCACCTAAAACTTGAGCGACTTTGTTTAAAGTTCCATAGAAGTTAGGCTTGATGTTTGATTTATTTGTATCAAATGTAATGCTACCAGGCATAATCAATTGAACAGAACCATCTGGATTACGACCAACATCTACACCAGTACCCTGCATTTGTTGACGAAGTTTTTTCTCTTTATTGTCAAGATATAAACCGCCAGCACCACCAAGCACCGCACCAATTGCCGCAGCACGGTTATTTTGCTTACTTGTGTTTGCATTTCCTTTAGAAACGCCATAACCTGCAGCAGCACCAATCAATGCGCCTAAAGCAGCTTTATCATATTCTACGCCGCCAATATTATTACCTGTAGTTTGGCAACCAGAAAGAACCAATCCAGCCCCTACGAGTGTTGAAATCATTAATGCACGCATTGCGTAGCTCCTGTCTATGTATTTTGTTGTCTCGGTGAATAATGAATGAAAAAATAACAGCGCACCATTGATATTTTGTTAATAATAAACGGTTTATTTATATTTTTGTAATACTTTGATGCATTTTACTTGCATAAAACACCACATTTTCTCCATTGTTATTCTCTTGTACTTATTTATAAATGCTATCAAATCGCTTCGATGTAATTGTATAACTTATGATGTATTCATATTGCAGTCTTATACCCCTGATGGATACTTGCTTAACCCAACTAAACCAAAGAAAGATATAAAAATTGTCACTTCGTCAAATATACGGTTGTATTTCAATTTCTGTTGTTTATAGTTGGAACATCTTCTTTTCAAAAACAGCTGCACTCAAGGTTCGATTTATGTCTACCGCAAATAACAAAGCATCCTTTTTGCAAAAAATTGGTAAGGGATTAACTGTTGGCTCAGTCATCACAGGAAGCACTTTCTTACATGGTCCACCTGTACTTGCTTTAGGTTTGACAAAATTGTTTAAGAAGTCAGCAAAAGTCGATGAAACCAATATCCAAATTACCAATAGCTGGTTAGGTGTAAATAATTGGTTAATTGACAATGTATTACCTGATTTACATTGGGATATCAGTATAGATGAAAACCTAGACCTTAATTTACAAGGACGTTACTTGATGATTTGTAATCATCAAAGCTGGGTTGATACAACAGTGAATCAATATTTTGGTTTAACTCGTATGCCCCTAACACGCTTCTTCACAAAATGGGAACTCATTTTCATTCCTTTCGTTGGTCAAGCTTTTAAAATTCTAGGCTTCCCAATGATGAAACGTCATACCAAAGAGCAAATCGCAAAAAATCCTGAACTAAAATCAAGAGATATGCTTGAGGCGCGTAAGGCGTGTGAACAACTGTTAAGTCAACCATTTACTTTGCTCAACTATTTAGAAGGTACACGTTTTACACCTGAAAAACATGCTCAACAGCAGTCACCTTATAAAAATCTTCTGAAACCTAAAGCAGGTGGTTTAGCGTTAGCGTTAAATATCTTAGGTGATAAAATTGATGCCTTTGTTGATATGACCATTGTTTATCCTGATGGCGCACCAGAATATAGTGATTTTTGGTTAGGTGATGTTTCCCGTATTGCTGTAGATATTCGTAAAATTGAAATTCCTCAATGGGTAATCGGCGGTGATTACGAAGATGATCCACAATACCGCGAACGTTTCCAAAAATGGGTTGACCAAATATGGACAGAAAAAGACCAACTCATTAGTGAAATGAAAGCAAAATACTCCGCAGCATCACAGGTTGAGTAAAAGATGGTTCAACAGAATACAAAACCCAAGTCTAAATACCATCGTGTTGATCAAAACAGTTGGGCTTTCCGATTGTTTCTGATCTATGACATCTTTATGGTGTTTATTATTGTGTTTAACTTATTCTGCTTAGGTATGAACCTGTTTCTGATGAGTTCATTGGGAGAGTGGTTATTTCAACAAATCCACCTTCCCAATGTTCTTGAATTCTACCGAAGCTATCTGCACCCTTGGGTCATTACCACCGAAGCATGGTTTATTATTTTCCTCATCGCTGAATTAGTGGTTCGCTGGATTGTTGCTATTATCTATAAACATCATGCACGCTGGTGGTGGTTTCCATTCATACATTTTTATGAAATCTTGGCGATTATTCCATTTCTACGTTTTTTACGATTATTTCGTGCAGGAATTATTGCCTATCGTTTATATGAAATGGGTTATCAAGTCATTCCAGAAAAAATACAGCGTACACTTTTATTTTACTATCGTGTCGTCATGGAGGAGCTATCTGACCGAGTGGTACTGACCGTTCTTGATGGTGTAAAACATGAGTTAAAAACCAATAACAATCATCAAAACACCATTCACAACCTCGTCGATCATCACCGACAGCTATTTGTCACCACCCTTTCTTCTTTACTACAAGAGTCACTTGCAACTGCACTACAACAGCAGCAACCCGTGATTACAAAGAAAGTAGGCGAAATTGTGAATCAAGCCATTGAAGATACGCCAGAGTTGACACAGTTGTTGAGACTAATCCCAATCGTTGGTGGACGTATAGAGCAACAAATCCAAAGTATTGGACAGCGTTTGGGCGAAAACATCAGTGCTGGCTTAATTGAACCTTTCACTGCGGGTTCACCACAACAACCCAATGAAAATTTCCAACTGATTGCTAAAAAGGTCAGTGAGATCAATATTGATAACCAACATTTAGAAGAGCTAGTCAAATCAGTAGTTTTTGAAAGTATTGATGCAATACAAAAACAAGTTCAAGTAAAACAATGGCAGGAAATGCTCTCTGAAAATGATCAATTGCACAAAAAAGCGGAATGATTACAAGAAAATTTACTAATCACGCTAGAGAATTGATGTAATTTGTTCTAGCATTTGCTTTTATTTATAACACACTAGAGTGCTTAAAAGCCCTGAAGGATACATTATGGCTGATATACGGATTACGGGCAGAATGGTGAATTTTAGTCGATTGGTATTCGACACAAATGACCACAATGCGATCCGACAGCAATTAACAAGCACATTAAATGAAGGTTCCTATTTAGGAACTTTGGTCATTATAGACAGCACCGTTGAGCAAGAGCTAATTGCACTCATTCAACTCCTGATTGATCTTGGCTTACAACCTATGGCGGTCATTGACGGAGTTTTAGGTGATGAAGCACGCGCCATTCAATTCCCTGTTTTACCTGCTGACCAGCCTTTACAGCGTATCAAAGCATCGAAAGAGCAAGTCATTGCTCATCAAGCCAAAGATGTTCCAGATAATGCTGCAATACAAACACCACAAAAAAATACAGCTAGCGCGCAAATCACCTCTTATCATGATGAGATTTTGCGTACTGGACAATGTTTAGTACAAGATCAAGGCGATATTATATTAAATGCAGGCATGAACAGTGGTTCAGAAGTGATTGCGTCTGGAAATATTCACATCTATGGTAATGCTCGTGGTAGAGTCATTGCTGGTGCAGGTGGACATACGTCAGCACGCATTTTTTGCAATTCGCTTGAAGCAGAATTGGTTTCTATTGCAGGGACCTATTGTGTGGCAGATGATATTCCTAAAGATATGATTCGAAAGCCAGTACATATTTATTTAAATAACAAGCAAGAGCTTGAATTCGAAGCCTTGCAGTTTTAATTTATAAACACCAAAAAAGCCCTTTCAGGGGTGTATGACCATAAATAGGAGTGGATTCGGTGGCCAAAATTGTTGTCGTAACGTCAGGCAAAGGTGGTGTAGGTAAAACTACAACAAGCGCATCTTTTGCAACAGGTTTAGCCCTACGTGGTCATAAAACTGTTGTGATTGATTTTGATGTAGGTCTACGTAATCTTGATTTGATCATGGGCTGCGAACGCCGTGTAGTTTATGATTTTGTAAATGTCATCAATAATGAAGCTCGCTTGCAACAAGCGCTCATCCGTGACAAAGAAATTGAAAACCTATACATTCTGCCAGCTTCACAAACACGTGATAAAGATGCTTTAAGTGATGAAGGTGTCGCACGTGTCATTGATGAACTATCGCAAGAGTTTGATTACATCATCTGTGACTCACCTGCTGGTATTGAGCGTGGTGCAATTTTAGCCATGTATCATGCAGATGAGGCGATCATCGTAACCAACCCTGAGATTTCATCGGTTCGTGACTCAGATCGTATTATTGGTATGCTAGATAGCAAAACCAAAAAAGTTGAACAAAATGAAGGGCGAATCCGTAAGCATTTATGTATTACACGCTTTAACCCTGAACGTGCCGATCGACAAGAAATGTTGACAATTGATGACATTTCCAAAGATATCCTACGTGTACCAACATTAGGTGTCATTCCAGAATGCCCAAGCGTACTTCAAGCATCAAATGAAGGTAAACCTGTTATTCTTTATTCAGAAGAAAAAGCGGGTCAAGCGTATGATGATTTAGTGGCGCGTTTCCTCGGTGAAGAACGTCCTTATCGACACATTGAAGTACAGCCAAAAGGTTGGTTAGCTAGACTATTTGGAGCGTAATGATGGCAGGATTCTGGAGTAAATTATTTAGTAGTGATGAAAAACCATCAAGTGCACAAACTGCTAAAGACCGTTTAAAGGTGATCGTTGCATCTGAACAAGGTTTAGGTCGTCGTTTAAGCCAAGACAAAATCGACCAAATGAAAAAAGAAATCATGCAAGTCGTTAGTCGCTATGTGCGTGGTGTAGATGAGCAACATATTCAAATGCAAGTCCGCTCAGAAGCAAACATCGAAATGTTAGAAATGAATATCAATTTACCTGAAGATCGATAGAAGTTTTTTCATTAGCGATTTTTTGTAAATAAAGGCAAAATACCTTGCAGCTGAGCAAAGCGTTGCTTTGCAAATCCAGCCTCGTATTTTGCCTTTATTATTTTAAAACTGAGGAGATTGATATGGCATTATCACAGCCAGCAACTTTCAATGAAGAATGGTCAGATGAGCGTGTTTTTGCCTACCTTAACCAACTTCCTCCAACGGGTGTAAATGCTGACTTTCATGTGCTTTATCATGCATTCAAACATATGCGTCCAAATGATTATGAGCGTTTGATTGTCAAGTTTTTAGCTGATGGTCGTGATTTGAACGCTACCAATCCTGAAGGACAACGCATTCATGATGTGATTGCACAATTTCCTCGCCAAAAAGATGGATTCCTAGAAGTTTTGGCAAAGTTTGCTTAAAAAAAAATGCCTGCATCATGCAGGCATTTTTTTATTAAAACTATCGACTTCCAATCAAGTAGACACCCAACAGCGTGAAAATGCCACCTGAGACACCATCAATCCATTTGGCAAAGTTTTGATAAGCAGTGCGAAATGCTGGTAATGAGAAAACAAAAGCAACCAGCGTAAACCACAAGGCTGTCTCAACTGAAACAATGATAAAAAGCAGAGAATGATGTTGATCAAATAAGGGATTGGTTAAAAATAAAGAAAATACACTACAGAGATGGTCCCACTTGTTTGAACAACTAAAAGCTTATTTATAAGTGATATTCTG
>OBJT01000436.1_pt1 | contig 10943 bp, 9 predicted proteins | sample 1519861 | NCBI WGS metagenome assembly OBJT01 (sample SAMN02401118, study PRJEB22541) | soil metagenome, isolate JX
TTCACTCCCTGCTGAGCCGTCTGCGTTGCCGCTTTGCCGTCTCAGTGGTGGCGCATTATAGGGAGTTATTCGGAGCTGACAAGGGTTTATTGCAAAAAAATGATCGTTCGGCCTAAATTTAGCCACAACGCTCTATTTCACAACGATTTGCCTGGTAACTGTACAAAATCCTGGGCAAAAACCGTCACTTTATTCCAATCCGTGTATTCCACTTCTTTAGATGTATCCGTCTCACCGCCCGTCATGCGCATAATCAGTTGAATCATGACACGATCAAACCAGCGATAACGGGGATAACGCAGCGCGCCGGCGAACACCGCACAGCAATCTGGCTGCCACGGAGACTGCTCAAGAAACTTACGTGTATAAGCATTGGTTTCAGGCGTGCACTTATCCGCCTTACGGGCAGTCAGGTTTACACTGAAGAAGCCACTGACACGTTGCAGTAATTCCGCCCGATGTTGAGTAACAAACTTGATTAATGCTGGATGGAAATGGCCATAGCGAATGGAGGCGCCAATCAACACACGATCATACTGCGACCATTCAACCTTCTGTGCTTCCAGTAAATCAATCACATCACACAGCTGCTGCGGCGCTAACGTCTGCGCAATACGCGCCGCGATCTCGCGGGTTTGCCCATCGCGGCTGGAATAAAGAATCAATGCTTTCATTAGATAATCCTGTTTCTCTTATTCACGCCAGAAGGTCGGGGTGAACAGGACCAGCAGTGTGAACACCTCAAGACGCCCAAACAGCATGGTTAAAATCAAAATCCACTTGGCAACATCATTCATTGAAGCGAAGTTGTCTGCCACAACGCCCAAGCCTGGCCCGAGGTTGTTTAGCGTTGCCGCAACAGCCGCAAAGGCAGAAAAGTCATCCACGCCCGTGGCGATGATAGCCAGCATGCTGAGTAAGAACACCAACGCGTAAGCAGAGAAGAAACCCCACACCGCTTCAAGGATACGTTCCGGCAGTGCACGATTACCCAGTTTGATAGTGTAAACCGCGTTCGGATGCACCAAACGCTTAAGCTCACGCGACCCCTGCTTAAACAGCAGCAGAATACGAATCACCTTCAAGCCACCACCGGTCGATCCCGCCATGCCGCCGATAAAAGCAGAGCAGAGCAACAGCACCGGTAGGAACAATGGCCAGCGCGCAATGCTATCCGTAGTGAAGCCAGCGGTGGTTGCCATCGACACCACCTGGAAAAAGGCCTGATTCAATGTTTGCCAACCACTGGCATACACGTTGTGGAACCACAGCACTACCGTACAGATCAGCACTAACGTGAGCTGCACGCCAATAAACATGCGGAATTCGGGATCGCGCCAGTAAACTTTGAGGCTCCGACCACTTAATAAAGAGAAATGCAGGCCATAGTTACAGCCCGAGATCAGCAGGAACACCGCCACAATGGTATTGATAGTAGGGCTATTGAAGTAGCCGATACTCGCATCATGTGTAGAAAAACCACCAATCGCGATGGTAGAGAAGCTGTGGCCAATGGCATCAAACATTGGCATCCCCGCCAGCCACAGTGCCACAGCACAGGCGACGGTGAGTAACACGTAGATCAACCACAGCGTTTTTGCCGTTTCGGCAATACGCGGACGCATTTTGTTATCTTTTAATGGTCCCGGCATTTCAGCACGATAAAGCTGCATGCCACCGACACCCAGAATCGGCAAGATGGCGACGGCCAGCACAATGATCCCCATACCGCCCAGCCATTGCAGCATCTGACGATAGAATAAAATCGCTTTCGGTAAGGTATCAAGGCCAACCAGCGTGGTGGCGCCCGTGGTCGTCAGCCCAGAGAAGGATTCAAAGAACGCATCGGTAACCGACAAATGCGGCTGTTCCGCGAAAATAAAGGGCATCGCCCCCACGCTGCCCAGCACGGTCCAGAACAGCACGACAATCAGAAATCCTTCGCGTGGCTTCAGTTCGGTTTTCTTTTTGCGATTCGGCCACCACAGCAGCGAGCCGATAACAATCGCCATCATAAAGGTCTGGCTGAACGCGCGCCCGGCGCCGTCGCGGTAGATCAAGGCCACCAGCCCCGGCAGGATCATCGTCACCGAGAATAAAATCACCAACAAGCCCACGATACGGGTAATGGCGCGAAAATGCATTCAGCCGTTTCCTTTAAACAGATGCTTTTAATGGTCCAGCGGGATGAGCGTCAGCGCGCCCCGGCTGTAGTCAGAAAGGTTTTGCCGAAAACCATCAATCTGTGGATGCGGCAACGCCAAACGAAGCGCGATACGATCCTGATAATGGCTCTCTTCGATGATGCCGTCAAAACGTTGCAGCAGACGCTCGATATCACTTAACTGGGCATAGTCACACTGCAGAGTGAAAGATTGCATCGGCACTTTACGTTGGCGCGCCAGTTGTTTGAGCCCTTGCTGCACGCCACCGCCGTAAGCTTTAACCAATCCGCCGGTGCCCAGCATAATGCCGCCATAATAACGCACCACCACCGCCGTAATCTCACCCACGCCGCTCCCCATTAGCTGTGCCAGCATGGGCTTGCCTGCAGTGCCGGAAGGCTCACCGTCATCGGAGAAACCCAACTGCTGTGAATCATCCGGTGCCCCAGCAACCCACGCCCAGCAGTGATGACGTGCCGCAGGGTGCTCAAGCTTTACGTGCTGGACGAAAGCTCGCGCCGCTTCAACACCCTCGGTATGTGCCAATAACGTAATAAAACGGCTTTTCTTGATGGTTTCCTCGCTGAGGCTCACGGCCTCAGCGGGAATATCGTAGGCATCCATCAGGCCAGATGCAGGTCGCGCGTCATATTTTCAACGCGATTCGCGTGGATCACCACATTATCCTCAATACGAATGCCGCCGTACGGTTTCAATGCGTCAATCGCCTGCCAATCAAAGTGCTGGCTGTACTTACCGCCACGCAATTTCGCCAACAGTGAATCAATGATGTAGAAGCCCGGTTCGATGGTCAGCACCATGCCTGGTTCTAGCACACGCGTACAACGCAGATAAGGATATTGCGAAGGTGCCGCGAGGTGTGTGCCCTGCTCATCTTGCATAAAGCCCGCCACGTCATGCACCTGCAAGCCCAATGGATGGCCCAACCCGTGTGGCATAAATGGACCGGTCAGGTCTTCCGCCACCAGCGTCTCTTCAGTCAGGCCTTTGACCAAGTCAAACTTCAGCAACAGTCGGGCAATACGCTGATGCATTTGCAGATGGTAGTCCATATAGCGCACGCCAGCTTTCAGCGTGGCGATCAGCGCCAACTCTTCTTTATTCATCGCCTCAACCATTTCGGCATAGCGCGATTTACTCTGCGCCGCATAGCTGCGCGTCAGATCGGCAGCATAGCCAAGGTATTCCGCACCCGCATCAATCAGGAAACTGTGGCGCTTGGCCGGTGGCTGATGATCGAGTTTGGTGTAATGCAGTACGGCAGCGTGTTCGTTCAGCGCAATGATGTTGCCGTAAGGCACATCAATATCGCGGTGGCCCGTCGCGGTCAGATAGGCAATATTGATATCGAACTCGCTCATGCCGGAGAAGAAGGCTTCTTTCGCCGCACGATGCCCCGCTACCGCCAGCTTTTGCGCTTCACGCATACAGGCCAGCTCATAATCGGTTTTGATACTGCGATGATAGTGCAGGAAGTCGATCACGCCTTTTGGATTAACATGGTCACTATTAATACCCAGCTGTGTTGCGCGAGAAGGCACCGGACCAATGTAGGCGACATTGTCGCGCTGGGCAGGCAGCAGTTGAGCGATATCATCCGCATTTTTCAGCCCCACCACGTCGACATCGTGCGTCCAGAAGCTGTCTGGCAACGGCTCAACGTTGTGCCAGTAGTCCACCGGCGAATAGAACCACAGCTTCGGCTTATTCACCCCATCGACCCATAACCAGCAGTTGGGAACCTGCGTGACAGGCACCCAAGCTTTGAACTGCGGATTCACTTTAAACGGATAGTCGTGATCGTCGAGGAAAACGGTTAACAGCTCGCCAGAGTGAATCAACATGGCATCAAGCTTAAAGCGTGCCAGTACCTGCTGCGCACGCTGCTGCAGCGTATTGATATGCGCGTGATACAGGGTTTTCAGTGAATCCATGGACTTGTCTCCGATGTCGCGAAAGTGGCCGCAGTGTAGCACAGCCAACCGTGCGTTGCCGTGCTGCACACGCTGTGATCGGCGTATCAAATAAGCAAAGACCCGTTTGCAAAAAATTAACATGCCGCCCACACTCCAACTCATCTGGTATGACCAGATCACCTTTCGCGGTTTCAGGAGACGGACATGCTCTACCAAGGCGATACCCTTTCAGTTCACTGGCTCGACGACGGCATTGCCGAACTGGTGTTCGATGCACCCGGTTCAGTGAACAAACTCGATACGAAAACTGTTGCCTCATTAGGCGAAGCGCTCAGCGTACTGGAGCAACAACCCGCGCTGCGTGGTCTGTTGCTCTCCTCAGCCAAACCCGCTTTTATTGTCGGCGCCGATATCACCGAATTTCTGTCGCTGTTTGATGCGCCAGAAGAGAAATTGAGCCAATGGCTGGCGTTTGCCAATAGCATCTTTAATCGTCTGGAAGATTTACCCGTTCCCACGGTGGCCGCTATTGACGGTTATGCGCTTGGCGGCGGTTGTGAATGCGTACTCGCCACCGATTTCCGTATCGCTACACCAACTGCACGCATCGGCTTGCCGGAAACCAAACTGGGCATCATGCCTGGCTTTGGTGGCAGCGTGCGCCTGCCACGCCTGCTGGGTGCGGATAGCGCACTGGAGATCATTGCCGCAGGAAAAGATATTGATGGTAACAGCGCGCTCAAACTCGGTTTGATCGATGCGGTGGTCAGCAGCGACAAACTTCGCGCGGCAGCGCTGACCATGTTGCAGGATGCGATAGTGCAAGGCAGCTGGCAGGTGCGACGTGCTCCCAAACTTAACCCGTTGAAACTGAGCCCCATAGAAGCCGCGATGAGCTTTACCATTGCCAAAAGCATGGTCATGCAAACTGCAGGCAAGCACTATCCAGCGCCCATCACTGCGGTGAAAACCATCGAGGCCGCTGCAGGTTTACACCGTGATGATGCGCTGAAACTGGAAACCGCTGCCTTTGTCCCTCTGGCACAGAGTGATGTGGCGCGGGCGCTGGTCGGTATCTTCCTGAATGATCAATATGTCAAAGGCCTGGCGAAGAAACACAGCAGCGCAGCCGGTGCACCACAGCAAGCGGCAGTGCTGGGCGCAGGGATCATGGGCGGCGGTATTGCCTATCAATCGGCATGGAAAGGCGTGCCGGTGAAAATGAAAGATATCAATCCGCAGGCACTGACTCTGGGTATGACAGAAGCCAGCAAATTGCTCAACAAGCAGTTGGAGCGCGGCAAAATCGACGGTGCCAAGCTGGCCAGTGTACTCACGACGATTCAACCCACGCTGGATTACGCCGGATTTGAGCGGACCGATGTGGTGGTTGAAGCAGTGGTTGAGAATCCACAAATCAAAGCCAAAGTGCTGGCCGAAACCGAGCAACACTTACGCGAGGATGCGATTCTCGCGTCTAATACCTCTACCATCCCGATTAGTCTGCTGGCGCAGTCATTACAACGCCCGGAAAACTTCTGTGGCATGCACTTTTTCAATCCGGTCCCACGCATGCCATTGGTAGAAGTGATTCGCGGTGAGAAAACCTCAGAAGCGACCATCAGTAAAGTCGTCGCCTGGGCAAGCAAAATGGGCAAAACCCCGATTGTGGTGAATGATTGCCCCGGATTTTTTGTGAACCGTGTGCTTTTCCCCTATTTCGCCGCCTTCAGCCTGTTGCTGCGCGACGGTGCCGATTTCCGCCAAATCGATAAGGTGATGGAGAAACAGTTTGGCTGGCCAATGGGACCCGCCTGGTTACTGGATGTTGTGGGCATCGATACCGCCCACCATGCACAAAAAGTGATGGCGCAGGGTTTCCCCACTCGTATGCAGAAAGACTACCGCGATGCCATCGACGTGCTGTTCGACGCGCAACGCTTCGGGCAGAAGAACGGCAAAGGCTTTTACCTGTGGGAGCAAGACAAAAAAGGCAAAGCACAGAAAAAAGCCGACCCGGCTGTTGATGCCCTGCTGGAACCGATTTGTGAGCCGAAACGCGTGTTCAGCGACGAAGATATTGCTAACCGCATGATGCTTCCGATGCTCAACGAAGTCGTTCGCTGCCTGGAAGAGAACATCATCGCTTCGCCTGCTGAAGCCGATATGGCCTTGGTTTATGGCCTTGGCTTCCCTCCTTTCCGCGGCGGAGCTTTCCGCTACATGGATACGTTAGGTAACAGCAACGTGGTTGATCAAGCGAAACGTTACATTGCGCTCGGCCCACTCTATACGTTGCCTGAACAGTTAGTGCAGAAAGCCCATCAGCAGCAGAGCTGGTATCCCGCGGTTCAGCCGATTGACGAAGCGGCATTACAAAGTGCCTGAGGTAAAGAAAATGGAAAATGTAGTCATCGTTGATGCGGTGCGTACACCGATGGGTCGTTCAAAAGGCGGCGCATTTCGACAGGTTCGTGCGGAAGATCTCTCTGCGCATTTGATGCGCGAATTGCTGAGCCGTAATCCAGGCGTTGATCCCGCTGCGCTGGATGACATCATCTGGGGATGCGTGCAGCAGACGCTGGAACAGGGCTTTAACATTGCGCGTAATGCGGCATTGCTGGCGGAGATTCCCCATCGTGTCCCGGCCAGTACCGTGAACCGCCTGTGCGGCTCATCCATGCAGGCGCTACACGATGCGGCACGCGCCATAATGGTAGGCGATGCACACAGTTGCCTGATTGGGGGTGTGGAACATATGGGCCATGTGCCAATGAATCATGGTGTCGATTTCCATCCGGGCTTAGGCCGTACCGTGGCAAAAGCGGCGGGCATGATGGGCCTCACCGCTGAGATGCTGGCGCGTATGCACCATATCACTCGTGAGCAACAAGATGCCTTTGCCTTGCGTTCACATCATCGCGCCTGGGCTGCTACACAGCGAGGCGACTTCAAACGCGAAATTGTGCCGACTTATGGCCATGATGCCGATGGCGTATTGAAACGCTATGACACGGATGAAGTGATTCGCGAAGATACCACCCTGGAGGGATTAGCTGCGCTGCGTCCAGCCTTTGACCCCGTCAATGGCACCGTCACAGCAGGGACCTCATCCGCCCTCTCCGATGGTGCAGCAGCCATGTTGATCATGAGTGAAAGCCGCGCACGTGAACTCGGCCTGACCCCACGTGCACGTATTCGCAGCATGGCGGTGGTGGGCTGCGATCCTTCCATCATGGGCTACGGCCCGGTGCCTGCCAGCAAACTGGCGCTGAAGCGTGCAGGCTTGAGCGTGCAGGATATTGATCTGTTTGAACTCAACGAAGCCTTTGCTGCCCAAACGCTCCCCTGCATTAAGGATTTAGGGCTGCGGGATCAGCTGGATGAGAAAGTGAATCTGAACGGTGGTGCGATTGCATTGGGACATCCATTAGGATGTTCTGGTGCACGTATCAGCACCACATTGTTGAATCTCATGGAACGTCGCGATGCGCATTTAGGCCTGGCTACCATGTGTATTGGCTTAGGTCAGGGCATCGCGACGGTGTTTGAACGCGTTTAATACGTTGAATGTTGCATGTGTTCCCGCCCAACCGGGCGGGCTTTTTTTTGGGGCCAACGCACCCAATCCACCGCGATAAAAACATATAAGGTGGCCTCGAATAGCCACCTTTCAACTTAGTGCACTATGACATGCCGGTATCAGATGAAGGCAAATGCATCGCCGAACATCTGTGCTTCAACGGCACCGCGCTCTGCGCAGAAGCGTTCGCGCGCAATCTTCGCCATCTCAAAGCGTCCCGCGATATAGATATCGTGTCCACTGAGGGTGGCGTAATCTTGCATCACGGCGGTCAACACTGTGCCACTGCGTCCTTCCCAACCCTCGGCGGGCTGTTCCACTACCGGAATCACTTTCAGGTTAGGGTGCTTCACCGCTAACGCATTCAGTTCATCCAGATCGTACAGGTGCATCAGTTCACGGCCCCCCCAGTAAATGGCGATGTCGCGGTCCGGCTGCTGCGCCAAGGCAGTCAACAGGATAGAGCGTGCGTATGAGAAGCCAGTGCCACCGGCAATCAGAATGATGGGACGATCGCTGTCTTCACGCAGCCACGCATCGCCGTGCGGCATATCTACCGTGATTTGACGATCATTCTTGATACGATCCATCACTGCCATGGCATACAGATTGATGTCCGATGCGCCGATGTGCAATTCGATAATATCCTTTTCCATTGGTGTGGAAGCCAACGAAAACGGGCGCTTATCACGCTCATCCATCACAACCATCAGATATTGTCCCGCGCGGAAGCTAAAATCCGCTGCCGGAATCAAACGAACGCGGTAAACCGTGTCCGTAATCGCTTCAACCGAAGTGACTTTGCAGCTTAACGTCGTCATACGTGCCCTTTTTTATGGTTCTGTGCCGCCGTTAGCGCTGCGGCAGCTCGGCAAAGATAGCTAACTCATCCCAAATCGCATCAATACGCGCCGTGACAGCCGGGTCTTTCACAATCGGCGTGCCCCACTCGCGAGTCGTCTCACCGGGCCACTTGTTCGTGGCATCGAGTCCCATTTTCGAACCCAAACCGGAAACCGGCGAGGCGAAGTCGAGGTAATCAATAGGCGTGTTCTCAACCATCACCGTATCCCGCGCCGGATCCATGCGGGTGGTAATGGCCCAAATCACGTCATTCCAGTCACGTGCGTTGACATCATCGTCACAGACAATCACAAACTTGGTGTACATGAACTGGCGCAGGAAAGACCACACGCCAAACATCACGCGCTTGGCATGCCCAGCATACTGCTTCTTAATGGTTACCACAGCGAGACGATAGGAGCATCCCTCTGGCGGCAAGTAGAAATCCACAATTTCCGGAAATTGCTTGATCAAAATCGGCACCAGCACTTCATTCAACGCCACACCCAAAACCGCTGGCTCATCCGGTGGACGACCGGTATAGGTTGAATGATAAATGGGGTTGCGGCGTTGCGTTACGTGCGTCACGGTAAATACCGGGAAGCTATCTACTTCATTGTAGTAGCCAGTGTGATCGCCGTAGGGTCCTTCCGGTGCCAGATCGCCCGGCTCGATATAGCCTTCCAGCACAATTTCCGCACTGGCGGGCACTTCGAGATCGTTTGAGAGGCACTTCACCACTTCAGTTTTGTTGCCACGCAACAAGCCGGCAAAGGCGTACTCGGACAGGGTATCCGGCACGGGCGTCACCGCGCCAAGAATGGTGGCAGGATCAGCGCCGAGCGCAACGGATACCGGGAAACGTTCACCCGGATGCGCTTTGCACCACTCCTGAAAATCCAGCGCGCCGCCACGATGTGACAGCCAACGCATGATCACGCGATTCTTGCCGATCACCTGCTGGCGATAAATACCGAGATTCTGGCGCTCTTTGTGCGGCCCACGGGAAACAGTTAATCCCCAGGTAATCAGCGGTGCAGCATCGCCTGGCCAGCATTTCATTACCGGGATGCGCGATAAATCGACATCATCACCACTGAATACCTCTTCCTGGCACGGCGCATTGCGCAGGCGCTTAGTCGGCATATTCAGCACTTGTTTGAACTGCGGCATCTTGTCGAATAAATCGCGGAAACCTTTAGGCGGCTCAGGCTCTTTCAGGAACGCCAGCAGCTTGCCTACTTCACGTAGCGCACTGACATCTTCCTGGCCCATGCCCATCGCCACACGCTTCGGCGTGCCGAACAGGTTGCACAATACCGGCATGTCGTACCCTTTTGGGTTTTCGAACAGCAGTGCCGGGCCGCCCGCACGTAACGTACGATCGGCAATTTCCGTCATTTCCAGCTCAGGATCAATTTCCTGAGTGATGCGCTTTAACTCGCCACGCTGCTCGAGCAACGCGAGGAAGTCTCGTAAATCCTGATATTTCATGCGGCGTTAGCTTCCGGCCAAAGTGAATCGGGAAGTATATACCCAAACATTAAACGGACTGACAGGAGAATGGTACCAGTGCCTGAATTGCCAGCACATCATGGTAGGCCATGATAGGTTCGCCGTGACGGAACACCTTAAAATCTTCGCCACGGGCGCTGTAGTAGCGCAGGCGGTTTTCGCTGACGTGCAAAAAGCTGGCTTCACGCAGGGCAATGACTGATTCATGCGGGTTGACCGCGCAAAACTCGGCCAGGCGCTCATCACGGGTTTCCCCCATGTGGCCGCTCACGTGTGCGTCGAGATAGTGCGGGTTGATCTGCACCGGGAATAGCCCCAGCGCAGGCAATACGACGCTGCTGCGCACCGGCATATCATTGGTGGTACGAATCGATGGCGTGGCCACATTGCAGCCGGCGCTCCAGCCCACATAAGGAACATCGCGCTCGCGCACCGCACGCTGGATCGCCACAATCAGCCCGTGTTCGTGCAGCATCTGGTTGAGGAACCACGTGTTGCCTCCGCTCACCAGGATCAACTCCGCCTGTTCAATCGCTGCCACCGGGGAGTCAAACTCGTGTACGGTGCGCACCTGAATACCCAATGAGTCAGACAGGTCTTGCGCACGCTGTGCGTGGTCGCCACGAATGATCGCATACGGCACCAGCACCGCTGAAGTGATGCCACGCTGCGCAATCATCGCGTGCAGTTGTGGGTGTGCGTAGCTTAGCAGTGGCGCATCTTCTGCCACTTTGCCGTTACTTAACAGGAACAGTTCCATCAGCCAGTCCTTTTCAAATTGAAGCGAGAGGTGGTGATGGAGTCTGATACAGATGGTCATCAGCCGTCAATTTTCTTGCAAGAATGCGTTAAGAAGCCGCACCAATAGGAAAAATCGTAGTGATTTTTCTTTCACAGCCC
>OBJT01000438.1_pt1 | contig 10933 bp, 12 predicted proteins | sample 1519861 | NCBI WGS metagenome assembly OBJT01 (sample SAMN02401118, study PRJEB22541) | soil metagenome, isolate JX
CTGAAAGCGATGGGCATTCCGTCTTCCATGTTTACCGTGATCTTCGCGATGGCGCGTACTGTAGGCTGGATTGCACACTGGAAAGAGATGCACGACGAAGGCATGAAAATTGCGCGTCCGCGTCAGCTGTACACCGGTTACACCGAGCGTCCATTCACTTCGGCGCTGAAGAAATAAAAATGGAGGGCGGGTTATCCCGCCCTTCTCATTTCTGGCATCCCGGACACCAGTAAAACGGTCGCGATGACAGCACGCCTTTCTCAATCACTTCGCCGCAACGCCGACACTTCTTACCCTGTCGATGAAAAACCTCAAACCGAAACGCCGCCTCTTCGTGATACTTTTTCATGCTGCCGCGCATTTGATACGACAAACGTGGCACTGCCAACATGGCTTCACTTAACACATTAAGCTGATCGTCAGTCAAATCCTGCGCCCGGTGCGATGCCAGCAATCCGGCATGCCACAATATTTCCACCCGCAGATAGTTACCCAATCCCGCCAGAAAAGCCTGATCCAGCAGGAGTCCGCTAAACTGCCGACGACGAAAACGTGGCGATAACAGCCGCTCTCGTACCTCTTCCACCGTTAATGTGGCATCCAATACATCGGGGCCAACGCGCTGTAAAAAAGGATGGGCGCCCAAGGTATCCGCATTCAGCAGTTCGATATCCGAAGCGCTGTACAGCAGGATGGTTTGATCGGCATTGGCTAAACGCACGCGTAGCTGCCGCGAAGTGTTGGGTTCAGTACCGGTCGGTACCACCCGCCAAACCCCATACAGTTGGTTATGGCTGTAAAGGATTAAGCCATTGGAGAAGTGCGTCAGCAGTGCTTTGCCGCGCGTTTCAAAGGCCGTAATGGTTTCACCCATCAGTGCCGGTTCGTAGGTTTTCAGTTCAGGAAAGGCAAACCACACGTCGGTGAGTGGCTTGCCTTCCATCGCCGCTGCCAGTTGATCCGCCGCGCGGCGGATCTCCGGTCCTTCAGGCATAACGTCTCCTGTTAATGCGTCGCTCCACCGACCACGCGAATGTCATTCTCGGTACTCAAAATCACCTGTAGGGAGGTTTCCAGCGCCAGAATCACGCTCGCCGTCGCCATGCTCGCCACGCCAGGGTGATTCACCGCCTGCTCCGGCATATAGGGAATATGGATGAACCCACCGCGCGCTGCACTGTTGGTGGTTTTCAGCCAGTGCAGCAAGCTGTACATCACGTTGTTACAGGTGAAAGTTCCTGCGGTTTGGGATACCGAGGCGGGCACGCCGACCTCACGCAGGGCGGCGACCATCGCCTTGATAGGTAAGGTGGAGAAGTAGGCTGCGGGGCCGTCCGCAACGATCGGTTGATCGATGGGCTGCTGATTATCGTTGTCGGGAATACGTGCATCATCCACGTTGATTGCCACACGTTCGACGGTGATATCGCTACGTCCCCCCGCCTGCCCCACGCACAGCACGCGATCCGGCTGAATCTCGTCCAGCGCTTGCGCGAGCACCTTACCGCAGGTGGCAAACACCACCGGCAGCTGGCGCACCACGATACGAGCTCCGTCAATCTCTTTGCCATCAAAGCTGCGTACCGCTTCCCATGATGGGTTAATCGTTTCGCCACCAAACGGCTCGAAGGCCGTCATCAATACCGTTTTCATTGCAACCTCATAGGAACATCAGGAAGTAGAGCAGGAATACGTTTACCACCAACAGTAGCACACCGGTTGGCACCTGAGCCTTGATCACCGCATTGCGGTCCGGCAGCTCCAATAAGCGGGCAGGTACGATATTGAAGTTAGCGGCCATCGGCGTCATTAAGGTGCCGCAATAGCCAGAGAACATGCCGATCGCCGCCATCACTGCAGGATTGCCGCCGTGTTGCAGCACCAGAATCGGGATGCCGATACCCGCAGTGACAATCGGGAAGGCGGCAAACGCGTTCCCCATCACCATGGTTAACAGCGCCATGCCAATCGCATACACCGCAACGGCAATCAGTCGATTGTCCACCGCCAGATATTGCTCAGTGAGATGGGAAATCGCGGTGCCTACACCTGCGCTGGTGAACAGCAGGCCAAGCGTGGCAAGGATTTGCGGCAGGATAAAGGCCCAGCCCACCGCATCAAGCAAGCGGCGCGTTTCCTGAATCGATTGCAGCGGTTTTTCATGCGTGAATTTCAGCGCAATTAGCCAACCCAGCACGCAACCCACCATCATCGAGAACAGCGTCACTAAGGTGGAGTGGTTACCCGGGCCAAATACCGCATCCTGCAAGGCGGGAATATTGTTGAACGCCAGTACGCCAATCACCGTGACCACAGGAATCGCCAGCGCAGGCAGGAACAACTTATTGCGCAAGCGCTTAGCGCTCTCCTGTTTCTGCTCGTCGCTGCGTTGATGATAGCGCCCCAAACGCACGCCACCGAAACCGGCAATCAGCGCCATTAACACCACGGCCACGCCGACACCAATGTGCAACCAACGCTTGCCGAGCGCCGCATCACCAGCCCACTGCCCCATTAGTTGATAAGCGCCATCGCCAAGCAGGAAAATCAAACCATACAACGCCCAGAACAGACCGGTGGTGAAGCGGCGTGGGTTAGCGCTGTCACGCCAGGAGAGCACGGCAACGATCAGCAGGATGACGCCTGCCAGCCACATCAAATATTGTTGCTGGAACATTACTTCCCTCCTTTGGCATTCAGCGCTTGTTGATTCAGTGCGCCTAATTCTCGCGACAGCTGACGATCAAGGCGCACTAAGCGTGCCGAGTGGATCAGGAAAGCACAGAGCGCGGTAGGAATACCCCATAAGGCGATATGCAACGGTTCGGTGCTGATGCCTGCCGACTCTTGCATAAAGTTGTGCATGAAGATAATCGCGCCGAACGCAACGAAGATATCTTCACCAAAGAACAGGCCAACGTTATCGGTGGCAGCCGACATGGCGCGCAGGCGATAGCGGACTTCTTCCGGCACCTCACCATAACGATTTTCTGTCGCCCCTTCGACCATAGGCGCGAGCAGCGGACGCACCATCTGCGGGTGGCCGCCCAGGCTGGTTAAACCGAGGGCGGCCGTGATTTCACGCACGAACAGATAGACGATTAACAAACGACCCGCCGTTGCAGTTTTGATCTGAGCAATCCAGGTTTGCGCACGCTCTTTTAAACCGTGACGCTCCAGCAAGCCAATAACCGCCAATGGCAGCAGCAGAATCAGCGGTAAGTTGCGTGTATTCAGGAAGCCTGAACCCAACTTTTCTAAAATGTCCGCCAACGGCAAGTGTGCCGCCAACCCGGTGACAAAACCAGCAACAATTACCACCAGCACCGGGTTAAAGCGCAACACAAATCCCAATACGATGGTGGCAATGCCGAGTAACGGCCAGAGATTGACCACATGATCCATTTGTTTCCCCTCATCAGAAATAAAAAGCCCGGCAGGTTGCCGGGCGGCTGACTTATCGTTATGCGCTGGTGACAGCAATATGATGTGTTGTAAAAGCAGCACGCAGCGCACGGGCAAATTGCAGCGCGTGCGCGCCATCACCATGCAGACAGACGGTTTCCGCGTTGACCTTCACCCATTCGCCGCTGATGCTTTGCACCTGGCGTTGCTGCACCATGGCAAGCGTCTGCGCCAGTGCCCGGTTGGCATCTTCAATCATCGCGCCCGGCTGGCTGCGTGGCACCAGTGCCCCACTCGCCAGATAGCCGCGATCGGCAAACACCTCTTCACGTGTGCGTAAGCCATGATGCTCAGCGGCCTTGATGGAGGCACTCCCCGCCAGGCCGACCAGTATCAACGCCGGATCGACCGCTTTGACGGCGCGGGCAATCGCATCCGCCAGCGACGCATCCGCCGCTGCCTGGTTATAAAGCATGCCGTGCGGTTTGACGTGCACCAACCGCTCGCCTTCGCTTTCTGCAATGCTCTTCAAGGCACCGATCTGATAAATCATCTGCGCGTAGACGGTTTCCGGCGGCAGTTGCATCGCGGTACGTCCGAAGTTCTCCCGATCGGGAAAACTAGGATGTGCGCCAATCGCCACGCCACTGGCCTTGGCCCAGCGCACCGATTGCAACATAGTTTCCGCATCACCCGCGTGAAAACCGCAGGCGATATTGGCCGAACTCACCAGCGTCAGCAGTTCCTGATCACTGGCGCTGCCTTCACCGAGATCGGCGTTAAGATCAATTTTCATGTTCCAGTCCCCAGGCGATTTGGTCGAGTGAGCGCTGCTGCTGCTTCCTGGCATCAAGTGCTTCTTCCAGCGTGCAGTGGATAAAGTGGATCGGCTCACCAAGTCGAATTTGCGCCAGCTGGTACAAATCGGCTTCGATAATGCAGGCAATACGCGGATAACCCCCAGTCGTCTGCGCATCCGCCATCAACACAATCGGCTGGCCGTTAGGCGGCACCTGCACCACACCGGGCACCAGTCCATGCGATAACAGATCGCGGGTGGCTTTGCGATGCAATTGACGGCCCTGCAAGCGATAGCCCATACGGTTACTCTGCGGGCTGAGCTTCCACGGGCTGCGCCAGAAACCTTCCTGCGCTTCACGGGTAAATTCACTGTATTCCGGGCCAGGAAGCGCACGAATGCGATTGCCCCACAGTAACTGACGGACACCGGCTTTGCCTTTAAAGGTCCGCGTGGCTTTACCCAAGGGTAACTTATCGCCATCCTGCAATTTACGTCCCTGCCAACCCCCGAAGGCTGCTTTGAGATCGGTACTGTGCGAGCCCAGCATGTCATCAATGGCAAAGCCACCGTTCACGGCCAGATAGCTACGCATCCCGCGCGTTGGCATGCCTAATGACAGCACCTGCCCTTTTTTCACCGGCAGACGCCAGCCTGTCCACACTGGTTTGCCATCAAGTTCGGCATTACATCCCGCACCGGTCAGCGCGAACCAGCCATCACGTTTAAATTCGGCTTTAAACTGGCCCAGCACGATTTCCAGTACGGCGCTCTCATCAGGATTCCCCACCAGCATGTTGGCGGTACGCATTGAAGGCTGATCAAGCGCACCACTGACACTGATGCCATATTGCCGCCAGCCGGTGCGCCCGGTGTCCTGAATCGACGTCATTAATCCAGCGCGAAGAATATTTAACATACGCCCTCCTTTTGCGGCACAAAGCGCACGCTATCGCCGGGACGCAGTAAAGTGGGCGGTTGCTGCAGTGGGTCGAACAAGCTGAGTGGCGTATGGCCAATTAACTGCCAACCGCCCGGCGCGGCCAGCGGATAGATGCCGGTTTGACTGCCACCAATACCCACGGAGCCGCCTGGCACGATCACCCTCGGTTCGGCACGACGCGGTGTATGCAGCCGTTCGTCCAATCCGCCCAAATAGGGGAAACCTGGCTGGAAGCCGATGAAATACACTACGTAGTCAATGCTACTGTGCAGTTCTACCACCTGTTTCGGCGTCATCGTCGCCCTGTCGGCCACCACCTGCAGATCGGGGCCGCCTGCCCCGCCGTACATCACCGGAATTTCAATTCGGCGTGATTCTGGTACCTGCTCTTCACTCTCTTCCCACCAGCGCTGTAATCGCTCAATGGCATCCAGTGCATTCAATTGTGGATCGCGTAGCAACAGCGTCAGGTTATTCATTCCCGGAATCACTTCCTGAATCTGCTCATGATGCTGCAGGCGCTGGCACAATCCCCAGATGCGCTGCTGGCTGGAGAGGGAAACTGGGGGTTCCAGCTCCATGACCACCGCTCGCTCACCTAGCAGATAACAACGTGCTCGTTGCAAAATCCACCTCCTGGTCATTGTCAAAACACATAGCAAACGGGTTTCGCTATGCGAAAAGTCAATAAGTTATGCGAAAGTGACAGAGGTGTGTCAACAGATTTGCGTCCTTAACGAGAGTTAAGGACGTGAGAGGCGAGAAATCAGGCAGGATTATCGATATCAATAAAAGTGACGTCGAGGCCGTAGCTTTGCGCCAGCCACTCCCCTAATGCTTTAATACCCGCACGTTCTGTCGCATGGTGTCCGGCGGCGAAAAAGTGTAGACCTTGTTCACGCGCGCTATGAATGGTTTGTTCTGATACTTCGCCACTGATGAACGCATCCACCTCAAATGCCGCTGCGCTATCGATAAAGCCCTGACCACCACCACTGCACCACGCCACGCGCTTGATCAATGCCGGCGCATTATCGCCGCAATGGAGCGGTGTACGGCCAAGTCGTTCGGCGATTTTTGCCGCCAGTGCCTCACCGCTCAGAGGTTCAGCCAGTTCGCCCCAAGGCACCAGCGGTTGAATCTCACCTTTCACCTCAATATCAAACAGCTGAGCCAGTTGCGCATTGTTGCCGAGCTGCGGATGCGCATCCAGCGGCAGGTGCCAGCCATACAGGTTGATATCATTGACTAACAGGGTGCGCAGACGCTGACGCTTCATCCCTTTAATCAGCGGCGATTCGCTCTTCCAGAAGTAACCGTGATGCACCAGGATGGCATCGGCGTTGCGCTTTACCGCTTCATCCAGCAGCGCCTGGCAGGCGGTTACACCCGTGATAAGGGTTTTCACTTCTGGACGACCTTCCACCTGTAAACCATTAGGGGCATAGTCGCTAAACGCGGCAGTGTTCAACTGCTGATTCACGATGTGTTCTAATTCGACATTCTTCATTCCGGCTCCCTGACCGCCTCAGGCCGCGCTGCGCGCGCGCTCAAAGGCGTCTAGTGTCTTTTTACGTGCGTCCTTATGTTCCACGATTGGCTCAGGATAATCGAGTGTCTTGTTATTTTTCTTCGCCCAGACGTGAGGCTGGTGAATGTCGCTGTCCGGCACCGTTTTCAGCTCCGGCAGCCATTGGCGAATAAAATCGCCTTGCTTATCGAAGCGTTCGCCTTGGGTGGTAGGATTGAAAATACGGAAATACGGCGCAGCATCGGTCCCGGTTGATGCCGCCCACTGCCATCCACCATTATTGGCGGCCAAGTCACCATCAATTAGCTGCTGCATAAAATAGCGCTCGCCGTCATGCCAGTCGATCAACAAATCTTTGACCAGAAAGCTGGCGGTGATCATCCGCAAGCGATTATGCATCCATCCCAAATGATTTAACTGACGCATCGCCGCATCGACAATCGGATAACCGGTTTTGCCTTGCTGCCAGGCGGTGAGATGCTCGGCGTTTTTTTGCCACTCAACGTTATGCGTCCAGTCGATAAAGGGTTGGTGTTTGCACAACGCGGGAAACGCCACCATCAGATGGCGGTAGAACTCTCGCCAGATAAGCTCATTCAACCAGGTAAAGGCTTTGCCCTCGTTCAACGCATCGGGGTGCTCTTTGAGAACACGATGTAAACATTGACGTGGTGAAAGCACACCAATCGCCAGATAAGGCGATAAACGGCTAGTGCCATCCAACGCGGGTAAATCCCGCACATCGGGATAGTGTTGCACCGATTGCTTGCCAAAGTGCCGCAGTTGCTTGAGTGCCGCCTCTTCTCCAGCGGGAAACAGTGAGGCGTCAATCTCCTCCATTGGATAATCAAAGACGGGGATCTTTTTACCGGGGCTCAGCGGCGCCTCCGCGCGCGCTTTGGGTGCATGGTGGCATTCAGGCAATCCTTGATGTAATCGTCTGACAAAAGCACGACTGAAAGGCGTAAAGACTTTGAACATGGTATTGCTGCCGGTCTGTACGCTACCCGGCGGCAAGAGCAGGCTGTCATCAAAGCCCTGGCAAATCACGCCCTGGGCATCAAGGCGTTTTTCTGCCGCCGCATCGCGCTCACGCTCGTTAATTTCATATTGATAGTTGTAATAAAGCGCATCGACCTGATGCGTTTCACAAAATTCGGCAAGATATTCCACAGACGTCGTAAAGTCATCGCACTGGTGGTAATGCAGCCGGATACCGCGCTCAGCCAGGGTTTGCTGCACCTCACACAAATTTTGATAAATAAATGCGGCCTGCTTGGGTGCCATATGATGCTGCTGCCACTGCTTGGGCGTGGCGATAAAAAGCGCCAGCACCGTGGCTTTGCCGTCGCGGCACGCGGCGGCAAGGGCAGTGTTATCATTGATACGCAAGTCGTTACGCAGCCAGACTAAATGGGTGGTCATATTATTATTGTCCGTAGCGCAGACGCAGCGCTTCTGGGTAGGGATCAAAGTAACGTTGCTGCGCCAGCCACGGATGTGGGAATTCTGCCATGTAGTGTTTCAACATGGTGATGGGCACCAGTAAGGGCTGTACGCCGGTACGGTAGCGGTCAATCAACTGCGCCAGCTCCTGACGCTGCGGTGACGTCAGTTGAGGACGGAAATAGCCCTGAACGTGCATCAACACGTTGGTGTGGTTTCGACGTGACGCGGGATGCGACATTAAATGCATCAGGCGAATTCTGTACTCATAGGCGTAGTCGTCGAGCGAGTCCCACTGCTCCATCGCCGCCACAAAACGCCCCATTTCCCGATACTCATCCTGCGCATGCGACAGCAGCAGCAATTTGTAGCGACTGTGGAATGCTATCAGCTTGTGGCGCGTTAACCCGCTGCGCCACATTTCATTGAATTCATGTAACGCATAGACGCGGCCCATAAAGTTTTCCCGAATGGCGTCATCATGCAGGCGACCATCTTCTTCGAGCGGTAACCACGGCATCTCTTTCTGCAGGAATTCAGTGAAAATTCCAGTGCCGGCTTTACGGTTATCATTGGTTTCAGGTTTGTAGATGCGTACGCGTTCCAAACCACAACTGGGCGATTTAGCACAGAGAATGTAGCCGCAAAGATGATGGAGGGATTTTACGCGTTCGGCTGACCAGCGCTGCATCTCATCCGTCACCTCCTGCCCCCCATCCTTACTGAAGCAAAGATGGATTTGATCGTCTGACTCTTTGACCAAGCGTAGAGCTGGACGGGGCGTCGGTAGGCCAATGGCCATCTCCGGACAGACGGGTTCGAAGCGGATGAAAGGGGTCAACTCGTCAGTTGCAAAAGCGAAACGCTTGTGTCCACCGTCGAACCGGACCTTGTCTCCGAGCAGGCATGCACTGATGCCGACAGGAATTTTTTCGCTCATACTTGTACAACCTCCAAAATCTTGTAGAGGTTTAAAGTGTAGCTGAAATGAGGGGCAATAACAGCGGGTGCATATCGGAGAACTGAAAATTTCAGATAAAAAAACCCGGTGCTTCCTCAGAAGCCACCGGGTTTAATCGCGAGGCAAAAAATTACCAGTAAATGCCAGCGGCCGCTTCCGACTGCGCTAACCAGACTGGCTTGGTGCTGGTTTTACACCAAATGCGGTGTAGGTAGCTGTAGAAACGCGCACGATCCTCGCGCCACAGCATGACCGGCAGCGCGAGCAGGCCAACCAATACCACCAGCACTCGGCGCAACACGATTTTATAAAGTGGATATGCCTGATACATCATTGCCTCCTCGTGATAACTTTTGCGTTGAAATGTGATCTGCCTCTGATATTACGTGGTGTGGTGTAATTTTACTACTCATCCGACCACTTATTTTGATCTTTTTTTGCGCTTATCGGGCATATCTGAAAGTTAGTTACATAATTGTAAAATTAACGATGCGATAGCGTTACGAACATCAAGACGGACGCGATGCAAGATTCTTGATAAAGTGCCGTGTTAACTTTACCTGTGGCAGGAGTCAGCGTGACGACCATCTTGATTGTTGAAGATGAAAAAGAAATTCGCCGTTTCGTGCGCCTGGCGCTGGAGAGCGAAGGCCTGAAGATTGTGGAAGCAGAACAATTACAACGCGGGCTGATTGAAGCCGCCACGCGTAAGCCGGATTTGGTCATCCTGGACCTCGGTCTTCCCGATGGCGATGGCAATGACTTTATTCGTGAAGTGCGCCAGTGGAGCAGCATGCCGGTGATCGTGCTGTCGGCACGCAGTGATGAGCAGGACAAAATCGATGCACTGGATGCCGGTGCCGATGACTATCTCACCAAACCCTTCGGCATTGGGGAATTGCTGGCACGTGTGCGCGTGGCCTTACGACGCCACCAAAGTAGCCAACCTGACCCGATCGTGAAATTTGGCGAAGTGAGTGTCGACTTGGCTGCACGGCGTGTGCTGCGTAACGAGCAGGAAATCCATCTGACCCCTACCGAATTTCGCCTGCTGAGTTTATTACTGAATAATGCGGGGAAAGTGCTGACGCAACGTCAATTGCTGAATCAGGTATGGGGGCCGAATGCGGTGGAGCATAGCCATTATCTGCGTATCTACATGGGGCACTTACGGCAAAAACTGGAAACGAATCCCACCCAACCCAGCCATCTGCTGACCGAAACCGGCATTGGCTACCGCTTTATGCCATAAAAAAACGACCCATGTGGTCACGTGGGTCGTTCCAGAAAACGCGTTTAAAAGGCGCACAGCAACGCGCCTAAACGGTTATTACGCGTTCTTCAGCACTTCGCTGACAATCTCTACCGCTTCTTTCTCAATCTGCTGACGGTGCTCAGCGCCGAGGAAGCTTTCGCAATAGATTTTGTACGCATCTTCCGTACCGGATGGACGCGCAGCGAACCAGCCGTTTTCGGTCATCACTTTCAGACCACCAATAGACGCACCGTTACCCGGTGCCGCCGTCAGACGCGCGGTGATCGGATCGCCCGCCAGGGTGCTTGCACTGACCATCTCCGGAGAGAGTTTGGACAGGGCCGCTTTCTGGGCAGACGTTGCGCTGGCCTGAATACGGTTATAGCTTGGCGCACCAAAGCGTGCTGCCAGGTCGTTGTAATGTTCCTGCGGGTTTTTACCGGTGACCGCGGTGATTTCCGCCGCCAGCAGGCACATGATGATGCCGTCTTTATCGGTTGACCACGGCGTGCCGTCGAAGCGCAGGAAAGAGGCCCCCGCGCTCTCTTCACCACCGAAGCCGAAGCTGCCGTCGTGCAGACCGTCAACAAACC
>OBJT01000439.1_pt1 | contig 10924 bp, 7 predicted proteins | sample 1519861 | NCBI WGS metagenome assembly OBJT01 (sample SAMN02401118, study PRJEB22541) | soil metagenome, isolate JX
CGAACGATGAAAAAAGAAAACCCGCACGGGGGAGCCGGGCGGGTGAATGAGGTGGTTCCTGGTACTACCTGCTGTTTGTTGTTACTCGTTAGCAGCAGGCGCGATTCTAAAGCGAGGCGCAGCGGCGGTCTGTGATCCTGTTCTAACTTCGCTGCATTCTTTTCATTATGTGCGTTTTTTTCCGTGCGGATCGTAAGTAGTGTTACCGTCGGTAAAGTTACGCAGCAGCAGTGCATAGGCAAGATCCACGACTTTTGGTACGGGGATCCACACGCGATGCCCATCACCCGGCGCGACATCCACCGCTGCACCTTTATCATTTTGCATGGCTTCAAGAGTACAGTTGAGATTGCCTTGTGGCGTCATGATCTCGACTGCATCGCCGAGCAAAAACTTATTTTTCACTGCAATCTGCGCCCACTCACCGCGCCGTTCACCCGTAAATTCACCGACAAACTGCTGGCGCTCAGAAACAGAGAAACCGTACTCGTAATTTTGATAGCTGTCGTGGGTATGGCGACGCAGAAAACCTTCTGTATAGCCGCGATGCGCCAGACCTTCGAGTGTTTCCAATAGCGCCGGATCAAAAGGCTTGCCTGCTGCTGCATCATCAATGGCGCGGCGATAGACCTGCGCGGTACGGGCGCAGTAATAGAAGGATTTGGTGCGTCCTTCTATTTTTAGCGAGTGCACGCCCATCTGCGTCAGACGTTCGACGTGGGCCACCGCGCGCAGATCCTTGGAGTTCATGATATAAGTGCCGTGTTCATCTTCAAACGCGCTCATCACCTCACCAGGCTTCATCTTCTCTTCTAGCAGGAATACGCGATCGGTGGTTGTGCCGATACCCAGTGTCGGTTCCTGTATCTCAACCGGTTTATGGAAGCCGACAATATTGCCCACCTCGTCCTGCTGGCCTTCTTCCACTTTATATTCCCAGCGGCAGGCGTTGGTGCAGGTCCCCTGATTGGGATCGCGCTTATTAAGATAACCGGAGAGCAAACAGCGCCCGGAGTAGGCCATACACAGCGCGCCGTGTACAAAGATTTCAATCTCCATCTCCGGGACCTGCTGGCGGATCTCAGCAATCTCATCCAGAGATAGCTCACGCGACAGAATCACGCGAGTCAGCCCCATCTGCTGCCAGAATTTTACCGTCGCCCAATTGACGGCGTTGGCCTGAACCGACAGATGAATTGGCATCTCGGGGAAGGCTTCTCTTACCAACATAATCAGGCCCGGATCGGACATGATCAGCGCATCGGGCTGCATAGCGACCACGGGCGTCAGGTCGCGGATAAAGGTTTTCAGTTTGGCGTTATGCGGCGCAATGTTCACCACCACATAGAACTTTTTGCCAAGCTGGTGGGCTTCTTCGATGCCTTTGGCCAGCACTTCATGGGTAAATTCATTGTTGCGCACGCGCAGGCTATAGCGCGGTTGACCAGCGTACACGGCGTCAGCGCCATAGGCGAAGGCATAGCGCATATTCTTCAGCGATCCCGCTGGAGAGAGGAGCTCGGGTTTAAACATGGGGGATTTCTCACTGATGTCAGGTCAGCATGCCACTGTGGATGGCAGGTGCAGTGGCCGCGCCAGGCGGCCCTGCAAAAGGTGGGGAATTGTAGGCAGGCCCGCACCCTAACTAATTGACCTGGATCAATGAAATAGCTACAGCAGGCGGCAGACGTCCGCTTCCCAACGATAGCCCATACCGTATACGGCACGAATAAAGGGTTGATCGGCATCCAGATTCTCCAGCTTGCGCCGCAGATTCTTAATGTGACTATCGATAGTCCGGTCTGTCACCACGCGATAATCATCATAAAGATGGTTCAACAGCTGCTCACGGGAAAAGACTTTGCCCGGTTCCAGCGCTAGGGTTTTCAACAGACGAAACTCTGCCGGTGTCAGTTCCAGATGCTGCTCACGCCAGCTGGCTTGAAAACGGCCTTCGTCGATCAACAGATGTGAGGCGAGTTGCGCCTCTTCTGGCGATCGTTTCACGCGACGCAAGATGGTTTTCACCCGCGCCACCACCTCGCGTGGGCTGAAAGGCTTGCAGATATAGTCATCAGCACCAATCTCCAGCCCCAGCAGGCGATCGATCTCTTCGATGCGTGCGGTGACCATAATGATTGGCAACTCCGAGAAGCGGCGGATTTCGCGGCATAGTGTTAAACCATCTCGGCCGGGCAGCATTAAGTCCAGCAGCATCAAATCAGGTGGCGACTGCTGTACGTAACTCAGCACCTCATTACCATCGGCAATGTGATGGGTGCGGTAGTTCGACGCTTGAAGATAATCAATCATCAACTGCGCCAGTTTGGGTTCATCTTCAACAACAAGGATCAGAGGATCGTGATTATCCGGGCTCATAATTTATTTCTGGTGAGGAACATAGGGCAAGTTTAGCGTGATTTGCAGTCCACCTAAATCAGAGTGATCCGCAGAAATGCTACCGCTATGCGCTTCAACAATATTTTTGCAGATGGCCAATCCCAATCCGGAGCCGCCGCTGGCACGATTGCGTGAGCTTTCAGCGCGGAAGAAACGCTCAAAAAGATGGGCCTGATGTTGTTCATCAACACCTGGCGAGCTGTCGGCAAAGCGCAACTGCCAGCCCTCATTGCTATGCAGCAGGCGAAGACGCACTTCACCGCCCGCATCGGTATAGCGCAGGCTGTTCTCGAGTAGGTTAGTGAACAGCTGCATCAGGCGATCCGGATCGCCAAAGCTCTCCGCTCTGGCGGGCAAATCCAGCGTGAGCGCCAACTCGCGGCTGCGATAGCGTTCACCAAAACTGCCCGCCACCACTTCCAGTAAATTCACTAAATCCACCGGCTGTTTACGATAGGCGAGGGCACCTGCATCAGAGAGCGAAAGCTGATGTAGGTCATCCACTAGCTTGGTCAATACCACCACTTCGCTCTGCAATGAGGTGATCGCTTCCGGCGTCATCTTGCGAACACCGTCCTGCATCGCCTCCAGCTCCCCACGCATGATGGCAAGCGGGGTACGAAGCTCATGGGAGATATCGGCCATAAAGGCGCGGCGGTTACTCTCATTCTTCTCCAGTGAGCTGGCCAGTTGGTTGAAATCGCGCGCCAGTTGGCCAATCTCATCGCTGCTGCCCACTTCCACGCGCGTGGCAAATTTACCGGCAGCAAGTTCATGGGTGCCATCCACCAGCCGCTTAACGGGCGCTAATAAACCGCGTGCAAGCAACCAAGTCACCAGCGCGGCGAGCAAGGTCGTCAAGGCAACAATCATCCAACTGGTCTGACGCTGTTGCAGGTCGAAATTAATATCGGTACTGCGCGTCAGGCGTTCGGCGGGTGAGGCTATCACCCAACCCACGACTTTACCCGTGCTGGTGGTGATGTTGCGCCGGGGTCCTTCCGAAGGGACCTCGGAACGCGGCCCAGACAACACTTTGTATTGCTGGTCGATAATCCAGAACTGCGTGCGCCAGCCATGGGGGGGAAGCTGATTGCTGCTGCCGGGATTTTGCTCCATTGAACGCAAAATGGTGAATATTAGCCGATCGTTATTACGCAAAAAATCCCAATTGCCGTGTTGCTCATACTGATCGGCCAGCGCATCGCTCAGCAGGGTCAGGCGCTGCTCATTGCCTTTCTTGATGTAATCGACAAAGCCGTGCTCGAAGCTCAGACGCACACCCCAATGCATGGTGATGATCACCAGCATGCAGGTGGAAAAAATTGCCATAAAAAGCTTGGCGCCAATGCCGAGTTTGACCGGCTGTTTCATCCTTTGCTCCTGCCTCTGAGATCCACGTTTTTGCTCACATCTTTAGGTACCCGCCAGAACACCAGTGCGGGCAGGACAATCACCAATGCCATGCACAGGTAGGTATAAATAAAGGTTTGGTGTGCGGCAGCGCTATCGGTAACCACACCGTGACCAAAGGCACCGAGCAGCAAGCCTGCAACGGTGACACCGATACTCATCGAGAGCTGCATGATCATCGACAGCAGGCTGTTGCCGCTGGAAGCAAGATCGTCTGGCAGCTCTTTCAGCGTCAATGTATTCATTGAGGAGAAGCGGATGGCATTGACCATCCCTTGCAGCAGCAGTACCACCGGCAGCAACCACGCCCATCCCAGTAGCGCCACCGCGGGGAACAACAGCACCACCAGTGCCAGCGCAAGGGTCGCGCCCACCAGTGCATTACGATAACCAAACAGATTAACGATGCGCACCACCACGCGTTTGGTGCCCATGTTGCCGAGCACCATTGGAATCATCATTAAACCGGCATGGAACGGGCTGTAGCCAAGCCCGACCTGAAGAAAGATTGGCGTCATAAAGGGCAACATGCCGCTACCGATGCGGCCAGTAAAACTGCCAAGTAGACCGATCGAATAGATGCGATTATCGAACAGTTTCAGACTAAACAGCGCGTTGTCGTTGTTGCGACCGTGCATCAGATAAAACAGCAGCGAAAATACGCCGACCAGAATCAGCGCACCGAGCAGCAGGGGTGAGCCACCGGTACTGCGTTCGCCATCCAGCGCCAACGTCAAGGTTGCCATGCCCACGGCCAGCAGCACGAAGCCGAGAAAGTCGAAACGACGCGTTTGCATGGTGTAATTCGGCATCAACATCAGCGTGGCAATCGCGCCGATGATGCCAACCGGGATATTAATCAGGAAGATCCAGTGCCAGCTGGCGTACTGCACCAATATCCCGCCCAGCGCTGGGCCGAGCAGCGGGCCAATTTGGCCTGGTGTGGTGACAAAAGTCATCGCCGACATGTATTGTTCGCGCGGCACGATTTTCATCACCGTCAGGCGCCCAACCGGCACCATCATCGCACCGCCGATGCCCTGCACCACGCGTGCCATCACCAGTTGGTCGAGCGAGGTGGAAAAGGCGCAGAGCACCGAGCCGATACTAAACAGCACGATGGCGCAGAAGAAGATATTGCGCACACCAAAGCGGTCCGCCAGCCAGCCGCTGATCGGCAATGTAACGGCCACCGTCAGCACATACGACACGATCACCGAGTGCATGTTGAGTGGGCTGACATTGAGGTCGCGCGCCATCGAAGGGATGGCGGTGTTGACGATAGTGGTATCCAGCGCCTGCATAAAAAAGCCGAAGGCGACGATCCACAGCTGCCAGCGCACGGTGGCGTTTTGCGAGTTCATGGGGAGTACCGTTGTATTAAAGCCAGTTTTCGCTGATTAGCCCGTCGACCCGTGAAAATTCGCGCAGGTTGTTGGTAATGAGTGTGAGAGCTTCACTTCGCGCATGTGCAGCGATGTGCAAATCATTCAAACCAATGGGCGTGCCTTTTTTTTCCAGGTCAGCGCGAATCGAGCCGTAATGATAGGCTGCCTTTTGATCGTAGCTGAGCACGTCCAGGCGGGAAATGAAGTCTTCAACCGTGCGTAAATTTCTCTCTGGAAAAGCACTTTTTTCCGCGCCATGAACGAGTTCAGCAAGCGTAATTGAAGAGATGACCATGCGCCCGACATTGGCGTTAAAGCGTTCCAGAACTTCTATCGGGCGGCGTTTAATGACATAGATGACAATGTTGGTATCCAGCATATAACGATACATTAAAAATCTTCCCTGTCAGATTGCTCCTGTGATGCACGCTCATTCATAAAATCATCGCTTACGCTGGGGCCATCAAGGAAAAAACTATCCCAGGCGTTTTCAATGGGGGTGAGAATGCGTTCTTTACCAACCGCACGCACCGTGACATTTTTCACGTTATCAGGAAAGCGTACGTCAGCAGGAATACGCACATTTTGCGTACGATTGCTTGTGAACACGGTACCTTGAGACATATAAACCTCCTTAGTTGTTACTGGATAAAGTTTACTCGCTTTATGCTATGTAGCAAGGGTGTATAGCATGGTCATTCTGTAACCAATGTCTTTTTTTTACGCCGGCTCAATTTATCCATCATCAAATACACCACCGGCGTGGTGTACAGCGTCAGCAACTGGCTCATCACCAGGCCACCGGCGATAGTGATGCCCAGTGGCTGCCGCAGCTCTGCACCGTCACCGCTGGTCAGCACCAGCGGCAGTGCGCCAAATAGCGCCGCCAGCGTGGTCATCAGAATCGGACGGAAACGCAGCTGGCATGCCTGGAAGATGGCTTCACGTGCGGAAAGATTGCCGCTACGCTGCGCCTCCAGTGCGAAATCCACCATCATAATGGCGTTCTTTTTGACGATGCCAATCAGCAGCAGAATGCCGATCAGCGCAATCAAACTAAAGGGGGTATTAAACAACTCGAGCGCCAGCAGTGCGCCCACACCCGCCGAGGGCAGGGTGGAGAGAATCGTCAGCGGATGGACGTAACTCTCATACAAAATCCCCAGCACGATATACACCGCTGCAATCGCCGCCAGCATCAGGTAAAGCTGGTTGGATTGGGATTGCTGGAACACTTGCGCAGTACCGGCAAAGCTACCGCGTACGCTGGATGGCACGCCTAGCGAGGTCATGGTGCGGTCAATCGCATCAGAAGCCTGCGACAGCGACATACCTTCCGGCAGGTTAAACGAAATGGTGGAGGCGGCAGACAAGCCCTCATGGTTTACCGACAGCGGCGCATTAGCAGGCTGCCATTTAGCGAACCAGCTCAGCGGAATTGCCTTGCCATCACTGTTGATCACGAACATCTGATCCAGCGCGCTGATGTCTTGGGTATAGCGCGGGTCGACTTCCATCACCACTTTGTATTGATTGAGCGGCTGATAGATGGTGGAGATTTGGCGTTGACCAAAGGCGTTATTCAGCAGCGCATTGGCAGCCGAGACGTCGATGCCGAGTCGCGCCATGCTTTCCCGATCATAAGTGAGATCCATTTCACTGCCATTATCCTGCTGATCCGAGTTCACGTCGGCTAGCTCCGGCAGGGCGGCAAACGCCTGGCGAATTTTCGGTTCCCACTCGCGCAGGTCGGCGAGGTTATCTGACAGCAGGCTGTACTGATAGCTGGCATTGGATTCACGCCCGCCAATGCGAATATCCTGCACCGCGTTGAGATAGAGGTTGGCACCTGGCTCTTTTGCCAGCTTGGTGCGCAGGCGAGCAATCACTTCCTGCGCGCTTTCACTGCGTTCAGACAGGGGCTTTAGAGAAACAAACATCGAACCGCTGTTGGTGCGTGACCCACCAGTAAACCCGGTCACGTTATCCACCGCGGGATCGGCTTTGATGATGTTCATGAAGTCCTGCAATTTGCCGCGCATTGCCTGGAACGAGATGCTCTGATCCGCCGAGATAAAACCGTTCAAGCGGCCGGTATCCTGCTCAGGCATAAAGGTCTTCGGGATTGAGATAAACAGCCACACCGTTAATCCCACCGTGGCGAGCAGCACCATTAACACCCAGATGGCGTGATTCAACACCCAACCCAGCGAGCGCGCATAGCCGTTTTGCACTTTCAGCATCACTTTGCCAAAACCGCGCGTGCGTGGCTGACTACGCTTCTCCTGGGGTTTCAGCAAGTAGGCGCACATCATCGGCGTCAGCGTAATGGAGATAAACAGCGAAATCAGTATTGCCACCGACAGGGTGATGGCAAATTCAGAGAAGAAGCGCCCAATGATGCCGCCAATCATCAGCAACGGCAGGAACACCGCAATCAAAGACAGGCTCATGGACAGCACGGTAAAGCCGACTTCACGCACACCGGTCAGCGCCGCTTGCAGCGGCTTCATGCCGGCTTCGACGTGGCGCGCAATATTCTCCAGCACCACTATGGCGTCATCGACGACAAATCCTGTAGCAATAGTGAGCGCCATCAGCGACAGGTTATTGAGGCTAAAGCCGCACAAATACATGGCCGCAAAAGTGCCGATCAACGAAACCGGCACCGCGGCGGCGGGGATCAATGTGGCACGGCCATCGCGCAGGAACACAAACACCACCAGAATCACCAGTGCCACGGCGATAATCAACGACTGCTCTACTTCCTGCAGCGAGGCACGAATAGTGGGGGAGCGGTCTTGGGCAATTTGCAGATCGATGGCCGCGGGGATCACTTCATGCAGCAGCGGCATTTCGCTACGAATGCGATCCACCGTTTCGATGATGTTGGCATCGGGTGACTTACGCACCACCAGCAATACCGCCGGTTTGCCATTGGTCATCCCGGCGTTGCGGACGTCCTGCACTGAGTCCTGCACGTTAGCCACATCGCTCAGTCTCACTGCCGCACCGTTGTTGTAGTGCACCACCAATGGCTGATACACGCTGGCGGTTTGCAGTTCATCGTTGGTGCGTACCTGCCAGCGCTGCTGCACATCGTCAATCGCGCCTTGAGGACGACGCTGGTTGGCATTGCTGATCGCGGTGCGCACCGCATCGAGCGACACGCCCTGATTGAACAGTGCCTGTGGATTGAGGTCTACGCGCACAGCAGGCAGTGAACTCCCGCCCACCGTGACATCACCTACGCCCTGAATCTGGGAGAGCTTCTGCGCCAACTGCGTTGAAGCGTAATCATACAGCTGACCGGGGTTATAAATGTCCGATGTGAGCGTGAGGATCATGATCGGCGCATCGGACGGGTTGGCTTTGCGATAGGTCGGGCGGCTTGGCATCCCGGTTGGCAACAGGCTTTGTGCCGCATTGATCGCAGCTTGCACGTCGCGCGCCGCGCCGTTGATGTCGCGATCAAAATCGAACACCAAAATCACGCGCGTGCTGCCAAGTGAACTGGTGGAGGTCATCTCACTCACGCCCGCGATGCGCCCTAGCGAACGTTCCAGCGGTGTCGCTACGGATGCGGCCATCGTTTCTGGTGAAGCACCCGGCAGCGAGGCGGAGATGACGATCACCGGGAAATCCAGTTGCGGCAGCGGCGCGACCGGTAGCAAGCGGAAGCCGAGAATCCCCGCCAGTGCTATCGCCAGCGTCAGCAACGTTGTCGCGACAGGGCGATGAATAAACAGCGCGAAGAACTTCACGGCTGCGCCTCGGTACGCTTAAAGCGACGGCGAGTGGCGTGGGCCAGACGATCAAACAACAGATAAATCACCGGTGTGGTAAACAGCGTCAGCACCTGGCTCAGAATTAAACCGCCGACCATCGCGATGCCCAATGGGCGACGTAACTCGGCGCCCACGCCGGTACTGATCATTAACGGCAGCGCGCCCAGCAATGCGGCCAGCGTGGTCATTAGAATCGGGCGGAAACGCAGCAAACAGGCCTGATAAATGGCTTCACGCGGGGCCATGCCTTGCTCACGCTCGGCGGCCAGTGCGAAGTCGATCATCATGATGGCGTTTTTCTTCACAATACCAATCAGCAAGATAATCCCGATGATGGCGATGATATCCAGCTCGTTGCCGCTCAGCATCAGCGCCAGCAGTGCGCCGACGCCTGCGGTGGGCAGGGTGGAGAGAATGGTAATTGGGTGAATAAAGCTCTCATACAGCACGCCGAGCACGATATACATCGCCACCACAGCGGCAATAATCAGCCAAACCGTGCTGGAGAGCGCCGCTTCAAATGCCAGTGTGCTGCCCTGGAACTGCGTCATCATCTCGGCAGGCATGCCGACCTGATCTTCTGCCGCGCTGATGGCTTTCACCGCCTCGCCCAGCGAATAACCTTCGGCGACATCGAACGAGAAGGTGGCCGAAGGAAACTGGTCGAGATGGTTAATACTCAACGCTGCATGGCGCTCTTCCACTTGGGCGATGGCACTGAGCGGAACACTGCCGCCGTCACTGCTGGTGAGACGAATGCCTTCAAGACTGGCAAGCCCCGGCGTTTGCTCGCTATTTTGTTCCAGCACCACGCGGTACTGGTTGGCTTGGGTGTAAATGGTGGAGATTAAACGCTGACCAAAGGCGTTATACAGTGCGTTATCGACATCGGCCATGGTGATACCCAAGCGGCTGGCGCTGTCGCGATCGACACGGATAAAGGCTTCCAGCCCTTGATCTTGCCAGTCGCTACTGACGTCGCGCAATTGCGGTAAGCCATTCAACTGCTCCAGCAGCTTAGGAACCCAGGTGCTCAGGGACTCGAGCGAACCGGATTGCAACGTGAACTGATAGGGCGTGCGGCTCGCCTGGGTTTCAATGGTCAGATCTTGCACCGGTTGCAACCACAGCGACACGCCAGGGACTTTATCGATCTCCTGTTGCAAGCGTTTCTGTACCGCTGGAATGCGGTCATCGCGCTCACTTAGCGGTTTAAGGTTGATCTGCAAACGGGCGCTGTTAAGGGCTGCATTGGTGCCATCGACGCCAACAAACGACGTCAGGCTTTGTACCGCAGGATCTTTCATGATGATTGAGGCTACATCACGGGTGCGCTGCGCCATGCTGATATAAGACACGGACTGCGGGGCCTGCAAGGTCCCTTGAATAATGCCGTTGTCCTGCTGCGGGAAGAAGCCTTTCGGAATGGCAATCCACAGCAATACGGTGAGCAGTAGCGTTCCCAGTGCCACCGAGAGCGTGATCCACGGATGCAGTAACACCCGCGTCAGCCAGCGGCCATAACCGGCGATCACGCGATCAAACATCGCTTCACTGGCGCGTGAGAAGCGGTTCTGTTTACGCAGTGACTCTGCACTGAGCATACGTGCACACATCATCGGTGTTAGCGTCAGCGACACCACGGCAGAAATCAAAATCGCCACCGCCAAAGTGACGGCAAATTCGCGGAACAAACGACCTATCACATCACCCATAAACAGCAATGGGATCAGTACGGCGATTAACGAGAAGGTCAGTGAGATGATGGTGAAGCCAATCTCGCCTGCGCCTTTCAGCGCCGCCGTCATCGGCTTTTCCCCCTTCTCGATATAGCGTGAGATGTTTTCGATCACCACGATGGCGTCATCCACCACAAACCCGGTGGCGATGGTCAGGGCCATCAGTGTCAGGTTGTTGATCGAAAAACCGGCCAGG
>OBJT01000440.1_pt1 | contig 10907 bp, 12 predicted proteins | sample 1519861 | NCBI WGS metagenome assembly OBJT01 (sample SAMN02401118, study PRJEB22541) | soil metagenome, isolate JX
TTATTTGATGTTTATTGTAATTTTTAAGCATTTTTTAAGGTTGTTTATTAAATGAAATTCTCCCGCCATGATTAAACGGCGCTATTTACTGGTTTTACTCATACCTTTGGCATTGATTTCCTTGTTTGTTGGTGTAGGGGATATGAGTCTTGAAGGATTGATTGCAGGAAATCCACAAGATTGGCAACTCTTTTGGACGAGTCGATTACCACGCCTGATGGCGATTGTTGTTGCAGGTGCTGGGTTAAGTGTCTGCGGTTTAATTATGCAGTCATTAAGTCGAAATCGCTTTGTTTCACCAACCACAGCGGGTTTATATGACTGTGCACGGCTGGGCGTTTTAATTTCGATTATTTTGCTTCCAAGTGCTTCTATTTTTGCCAAAACTGGATTTGCGATTATTGTCACGCTGATTGGTGCGATGACATTTATGAGTATTCTTGCCACTTTAAAGCACCGAGATACGGTATTTGTGCCACTCGTTGGGATGATTTTTGGCAGCATTATTTCTGCATTTACGACTTTTATTGCTTTGCAACTTGATTTGTTGCAGAACTTAGCAGGGTGGTTGCAGGGGGATTTCTCAACCATTTTGAATGGTCAATATGAATTGATTTATTTAAGTATTCCCGTTCTTGCATTGATTTATATATTTGCCAATCGTTTTGTCTTGGCAGGCTTGGGTGAAGACTTTGCGACAAATCTAGGTTTGAACTATAAACAGACACTTTTCTTAGGTCTGCTGCTGGTCTCAGTGATTACTGGTGTGGTGATTGTGACTGTCGGTGCAATTCCTTTTCTCGGTTTAATTGTGCCAAATCTAGTCAGCCTTTATTTAGGTGATCATATTCGCAAGACGCTTTCACATACGGCACTGCTTGGTGCATTGCTGGTCTTACTGTGTGATGTTTTTGGTCGAGTGGTGATTTATCCGTATGAGGTTTCGGTCAGCCTGATTATGGGGGTGGTTGGTAGTGTGATTTTCCTGTGGTTATTACTCAGGAGATATCGTTATGCATAATACCACGAAGCTGGTTGTACTTGCGGTTGCTGTATTGGTCAGCATTGGATTATATCTCGGTTGGAATCTCGGGGTAGCGTGGCAGTATGCACTGGGACTGCGTTTAAGAACGGTCGCTGCAATTGTTGTCGCAGGTGTTGCAGTTGGTGTTTCAACCTTGGTTTTTCATACGATTGTGAATAATCGCGTAGTCACGCCGCAAGCTTTAGGTTTGGATAAATTATACGAACTATCTAAAACTGCAATTATTTATTTCTTTGGTGCAAGTACGTTGTTGTCGCTTAACTTTGTGACTGATTATTTGATCAGTTTGTTGTTAATGGTGACTTTTGCTTTATTACTTTATCGCTTCATTTTCCAAAAAGTAGCGCAACAAAATATTTATTTCTTGCTGTTGGTTGGTCTGATTTGTTCGACTTTATTTGACAACATGACCACCTTTTTTCAGGTGTTGCTCGATCCTGATGAGTTTCAAGTCGCTGCATACGCAGGCTTTGCAAGTTTTAATGTAGTAAAGTTGGAAACAGTTGCACTATCGTTGCTGACTATTCTCCCGATTCTTTTTTATAGTTTTCGACATTATCACATATTGAATGTGATGGCGTTGGGACGAGATCACGCGTTAAATCTCGGATTGAACTATGACAAAACCAGCCGCTTGTTACTGATCCTTGTGGTATTGGCACTGGCATCTGCAACAGCCCTCGCAGGTCCTATGATGTTCCTTGGCTTATTGGTACTCAATATTACGTTGGAACTGTTTAAAACCCATCATCATCATATTTTACTGCTCGGTATTGTTTTAGTGAGTGTGCTATGTCTCATGCTCGGTCAATTTATCGTATTACATGTACTGAATTTCAAAACCACATTGAGTGTGATTATTAACTTTGTCGGTGGAATTTATTTCTTCTGGATATTATTGAAGGAAAATAAAAAATGGCAATAGAGCTGAAGAATTTACGAAAAAGCTATCATCAACAGTGCGTCGTCAATCAAGTCTCAGTTACGATTGCCAAAGGAAAATTTACCGCATTTATTGGACCTAATGGTGCAGGTAAAAGTACGGTACTTTCGATTATGAGTCGTCTGATTGATGCAGATCAGGGACAGGTATTGTTGGATGGTCAAGATTTACGTGACATGAAAAGTGCGGATATTGCCAAAAAAATGGCGATTTTAAAGCAGTCCAATCATACCGAATTACGGCTTAGTATCGAGGATCTGGTGGCATTTGGTCGTTTTCCTTATTCTCAGGGACGTTTGACCAAACAAGATCAAGACATTATTGATCGTTCAATTGCTTATATGGATCTGCAATCGATGCGTCATCGCCAGCTAAGTGAGCTGTCTGGTGGGCAAAGGCAGCGTGCCTATATTGCGATGATTTTGGCACAGGACACTGAATATATCTTATTGGATGAGCCGTTAAACAATTTAGATATGAAGCATTCTGCTCAAATTATGCGTGTGCTGAAAGATCTTGCTGAAAATCATGGCAAATCCATCATTGTCGTGATTCATGACATTAACTTTGCCTCTGTGTATGCCGATCACATTATTGCAATGAAAAATGGTGAGTTGGTCTATCAAGGGCATCCGCAGCAGATTATGAATGAAAGCACTTTAGAAACGATTTTTGATTTTCATATTCCGATTCAACAAATTCAGCAACACAAATTAGGTTTGTATTTTATTAGTTAGGAGTTCGTTATGCTGTTCAAAAAGACGTTGCCGATCATGATGTTGAGTGCAGTATTGGCTGCATGTAGTAATTCAAATGAACCTTCTGTGGCACAGGAAGGAACTACAAACAGTCATGAGATGATGAGTTTTAACAGTAAAGCAGGTCAGATTTCGATCCCATCGAACTTGTCTCGTATTGCGGTATTAGATACCAATGCATTGAATACTATTCATACGCTTGGGGCAGATGATAAAGTCGTTGCTTTACCCAAAGGAACACCATTGCCTGACGTGCTAAAGAACTTCAATAATGGTCAATATCTGGATGTTGGCACAGTCAAAGAGCCAAATCTTGAGAAAATTGCAGGGAGTCAGCCTGAGTTGATCTTGATGAGTGGGCGTATGGAAAATCTGGTGAATCAGATTAAACAAATTGCACCAACTTATTTTGTAGATGTGGATTATAACGATCAGTTTAATTCGTTTAAACAACAAACCCTGAATATTGCAGAAATGGTCGGCAAGAAAGCTGAGGCAGAGCAACAATTAAAAACCTTGGAGCAAGACATTGCAGCGCTAAAACAAAAAACCAAAGGTAAAACTGCATTGGTGATCTTGGTAAATAACAGCAAGATTGCAGCTTATGGTTCGGGTTCACGGTTTGGTAATATCCATGATTTATACGGTTTTACCCCAGCAGATGCTTCGATTAAAGTGGGCTTGCATGGGATGGCCATTTCACACGAGTTCATTGCCCAAAAGGATCCAGATTATTTATTCGTAATTGATCGTGGTGCTGCAATCACGGGTAATCAAGAGGGTGCAAAACGGGTATTGAATAATAATATTGTCAATCAATCTAAAGCTGCCAAAAATGGCAATATTGTTTATTTGGATTCGAGCAATTGGTATCTAATGAATAACGGTTTAGGTGGTATGCAGGCAATGGTAAAAGAAGTCGCTGATGCTGTGAAATAGCTTCAGCCATGATAGCGAGGTGTGAGCACGAAGCAGAATCTGTCGTTAAGCGACGACAGATTCTTTGTTAGCTGAGTATTTTGCGTAAGCTAAAGCGATTAATAGCACAATTAATCCACCTAAGCTTAAAACGAAACCCACCCAAATTGGGGCTAACCAGCCCATATTATGGCTCAGTACCCATCCACCTAAAAAAGCACCAAGGGCATTGGCTAGGTTGAAGGCTGAGTGATTCAATGATGCCGCCAAAGTTTGAGCATCCCCAGCAATATCCATCAAATGGGTTTGTAAGGCACTACCTAAACCAATCACAGTAAAGCCAATCAAAAATAAAGCAGCAATCGCTGTATATAGATTCGCCATCATAAAACTGGCGAGTACGAAGGTGAGTGCGGAACTGATTAAAATTCCAATCATGGTTTTAAATAAATGCCGATCTGCAAGCCAACCCGCAACTAAACCACCAATGACCATACCCACGCCCCAGATTGCCAACGCAATAGGAACAACAGAAATATCGGCATGTGTATATTCAGTCAAGATCGGGGAGACGTAACTATAAACGGAAAACATACCGCCAAACCCGATTGCGCCAACTGCAAGTGTTAACCACATATTAATATTTTTTAAGCCTTTCAATTCAGCCCGAATACTTGCGGTTTTTTGTGGGCGAATATTGGGCACAAAAAGACCGATGCCGATCAAGGTAATAAAGGCAATGACAGCAGAAAATTCAAAACCAGTTTTCCAGCCGAATTGTTGACCAAGCCATGTGGCGATGGGTACACCAATCACATTCGCGATAGTAAGTCCCATCATCACTTGAGCAATTGCAATCGCTCGGCGTTGTTTACCAGCTAGCTCTGCTGCAACTAAAGCCGCTACGCCAAAGTAAGCACCATGTGGAAAACCTGCAATAAAACGAGAGACTAACATGGCTTCTGAGCTTGTTGCTAAGGCAGTTGCAGCATTTGCTAGGCCATAAAACAACATCAATGCAAGTAGCAATGTTTTACGAGGAACTTTGGCACCCAAGATCGCAATAATGGGAGCACCAACCATCACACCAAGTGCATAGGCACTAATGAAATATCCAGCATGAGGGACACTGACATTTAAATCAGTCGCAATTTCTTGAATTAGTCCCATTGCAACAAATTCAGTTGTACCGATACAAAAACTACCAATCGCAAGTGAAAAAATCACGAGAAATAAAGAATAGTTTTTTGATGGGGAGCTAAGCGAGGGAGCGTTTGGGGAGGACATAGGGTCTCGAAGCAAATTAAGCGAAGATATTATATCGGGCAGATCACAGAAATGTGAAAAAGAGCACAAATTTTATAGATGTCACCTAAATTTGCAATCGTAAATTAGCATGATAATACTAAATCTTTATGATTATTATTTTCATTTATGTATAATGCAATGCATAAAATAATTGGCTAAACCACTACGCTTAATCAATGAGTATGTGGGGGAAAGGATGGGAAACAATTGTGAATAAATTATTGATAGCATCATTGGCACTGATCTCAGGTTACAGCACAGCACACGAACCTTATGTTGCACCAATCGCATATCAAACTACCAACACGCAGGTTGCAATTTTGGCTGGTTATGCTGAAGAAGCTTTGCATAGTGAATATGCATTAAAAAGTCCGAAGTTTGAAATCACCGATCCAAAACAAGTTAAAAGCACGGTAGAGCCAGACTCAAAACTGGGAACAGCTACGGTATTTGATTTGAAATTACCTGAAGCGGGTACTTATCGTGTGCAAACCACAGCAAGCTATCCGTTGAAATATGTGCAAGATCAAAAAGAATGGAAATTGTTCTTTGATATGGCAGCGGATAAAGCACCTGCAAAATCTGAACGAGATTATCTGATCCCTGCCGATCTTAAAACTAAGAAAATTAATCCTGTAGAAGTCACCCGTGAATGGACCTTATTGACCTACGTGACAAAGGAAAAAGCTTCACCTGTACAGCCAATCGCAGCGCCGATTCAAGTTGAGTTTTCAACACATCCGAATGAATTAAAAGCTAATCAGCCTACAAAAGTAAAAGTTGCGAAAGCAAATCAACCTTTAGCCAATGCAGAAGTTGTAGTCCGTGCTAAGGGTGCAACGGATGAACAAGCGCAAACACTAAAAGCAGGCACTGATGGATCTGTAGATTTAACATTTCCACGCGCAGGTGAGTATCTAGTAGAAGTTACAGAGTCGGTTGATAGCAAGAAAAAACCAAGTAATCAGTTTTATAGCATTATTAGTTTATCTGTAAATTAACCCTGATCATAAGCTGATCTATATATGTATGGATCAGCTTATTCATTTTATTCATCATCCATCGCATTGCTGTAAAATTTTACACCCAATTTAATGCGATCACGTCCATTACTCATACGCCAGCGATTGGTGTCTCTTAACGAATAAACACAACCACAATACTCTTGTTGATAGAATTCTTCTCTTTTACTGATTTCTAGCATACGTACTGCACCGCCATGCTTGCGCCAATTATAATCCCAGTATTCGATATTAGGATAATGTGCAGCGGCGCGGAGACCACAGTCATTGATTTGCTGCATATTCTTCCAACGAGAAATACCCAATGAGCTGCTAATCAAGCTAAAGCCATGTTCATGGGCATATAATGCGGTTCTTTCAAAACGCATGTCAAAACACATCGTGCAACGAATGCCTTTTTCAGGCTCATTCTCCATGCCTTTCGCGCGAGCAAACCAATTATCGGTATCGTAATCACAGTCGATAAACGGAATATTATGTTTTTCTGCAAAACGAATGTTTTCTTCTTTACGGATTAAATATTCTTTGACTGGATGGATGTTTGGGTTATAGAAAAAAATCGAAAAGTCGATACCAGATTCGATGAGGGTTTCCATGACTTCACCAGAACATGGCGCACAGCAGGAATGTAATAATAATTTATCGTGACCTTCAGGCAGTGTAAGCTTTTGGCGTTCAAGAGACATGGCAAACGAAGATAAATAAGTGAATAATCGACTATTGTAAAAGTTTTAGGTGAGACAAAACGCTGAATTTAGTGAAAGTTTTTCAGCATAAAATGAAATTAATTTAACTTAAAAAAATGCAAAAAGTTCAAAATATTTTCTCGTGTATGCGCTGTTTAATATGTGAATGATAAAGTAAAGTCATATTGAGGTAAGCTAATTAATTTTATGTTAAGATGAAATAAATTCAATTTTGGTTTTGGTCGTGTTAGAGCTTCGTCATTTAAAAACACTGATTGCTTTACGAGAGCATGGTTCATTGGTTGCTGCTGCAGCGGATTTATGTTTAACGCCATCCGCGATTTCTCATCAACTTAAAGAATTGGATCATTGGTATGGGGTAGAGGTGGTAAATCGTCGCAGTCGTCCCGTGACTTTTTCCAATGTCGGACAACGCCTGCTCAAGCTTGCAGATGATATCTTGCCGCAAGTACAGATAGCCCAAACGGACATTACTCGGATTGTGCATGGGCAGACAGGACGTATTATTTTTTCTTCCGAATGCCATAGCTGTTTTGACTGGTTGATGCCGTTATTGAATCAATACCGTCACCAATACCCAGATGTGGATTTGGACTTTGCAGCAGGTTTTGAATCCAATCCACATGAATTGTTGCAAAATGCTGAATTTGATTTATTGATTACAGCTGATCCTATCGCTTTAAAAGGGATCGAATATTTCCCAATTTTTGAATATGAATCGCGTTTAGTGTTATCCAATACACATCCACTTGTGCGAGCCGAACAAGTTACAGTGCAGGATTTAGCTGAGCAAACCTTGATTACTTATCCAGTTGATAAACATCGTTTGGATATCATGGCGCACTTGTTTATTCCTGAGAATATTCAGCCTAAACATATACGGACAACAGATTTAACCCAAATGCTTATTCAGTTGGTTGCCAGTGGGCGGGGCGTAGCGGCTTTGCCTGATTGGGTCGTCAATGAATATGAACAAAAAGGTTGGGTTGTTAGTCGCCGCTTGGATTGTGTTGCACCGCAGGGTCTAAGACGTACACTGTATGCGGGCTATCGAACTGAAGAAAAAGAGAAAAATTATTTTGAGGGCTTTTTAAAGCAATTAGAAAAATTTTCAAAAAAACGTACAGTATATTACGAACGTTAATATATGGTGGTGCTAAGCAGATCACTTAGAAACTCTAGATCATTTCTAGGTTCTAGGTGATTTTTTGTTTTTCTCGGTATATTTATTGACTGTTAAATTATTGGTCAAGACTTCCCAATCAAAAGTGAAAGGATACCTGCTGCGATCAAAGGACCTACAGGTACACCACGGAGTAATGCAACCCCTGCAACTGTACCAATCAATAGGCCTGCAATGACATCGGGTTGGCTGGTCATGAGCTTCATTCCACGACCGCCCAGCCATGCAACTAATAATCCTATAGCAATGGCGATTAAAGACTTCACACTGATGAAAGACTTTAAAATATTATCGCCACTGATCTTGCCACTCGCAATCGGCGCGAGGACACCAATGGTTAGAATAATAATTCCAATATTTAAACCATGTTGCTGGATATAAGGGAAAAATTGGTCTAAAGGTGTGAGTTTCACCACAATCAATACAGCTGCAGCTATCGTAACCGCCGTATTGTGACTAAAAACGCCACAAGCAAGTAAGATGATGAGTACCAATAAATTAACATCAAGCTGAGAAAACATATTGAGAAGAAAAAGCAATAAAGTTGAATTGTATCGTAATTTGTGAAGCTACCTACCAATAATTTACATGATGGTAAAACAAGCAGATTCTTTGATCTACTTTGTCTCTGCTGTCATTAAAGATTTTATGCATGATAATTATGCATTTTGGCTTGATAGAGTTGATCAAATGCGTATGCAAGGTCAGCAAGTGTCGTTGCTTTTAATTTTGCTAAAAGAATATCTTGTGCTTGTTGCATCGCATCTTCTAAGGCCGCATTTACAACACGTTCAACACCGCATTCTGGATTTTCTCGTTCATTACCGATTGCGAAAATGGTTGGTTCGCCTACTGCATTATAAATATCTAATAATGTTGTTTTTTCTAAGTCAGCTATAAGATGCCAACCTCCTTTGGGTCCCTTTACCGATTGTATAAAACCTGCATTTTTTAATCCTGCCATTGTACGTCTGACGACTACAGCATTGGTTGAAAGCATGTGCGCAATTTCTTCCGAAGTAAAAATCTTGTTTTGACGTGCCATATGGAGTAGCACATGGAGCATTCGAGAAAGTTTGCTGTCGGTACGCATAGGAATATAAGGCTAATTTAGAATTGAGACACTAATGTAACATTAAAAGTTGCAAATATAAATAAAAGGCATTATTGTAACTTTAAAAGTTACTTAATGGTGTTTGAAATGAATTATGATGTGGCAATTATTGGCGGTAGTTATGCCGGTTTGGCAGCAGGCTTGCCACTGGGTCGTGCAAGAAGAAAAGTTGTAATAATAGATGCAGGGCAACGTAGAAATCGCTTTGCAGATCACTCACATGGTTTTCTAACACAAGATGGTACGCTTGCGAGCGAAATTGTACAGATCGCCAAGCAGCAATTACTTCAATACCCAACAGTGGACTGGATTGATGGGCAGGTAAAGCGGTTAGAAAAAAAAGATGATCTTTTTCATATTTGTATTGATGGTACACAGGCGGTAAGTGCGAAAAGAATCATCATTGCTACTGGCGTACAAGATCAACTGCCTGAGATCAAGGGGCTTGAAGAACGTTGGGGAAAAAGTATTTTTCATTGCCCTTACTGCCATGGTTATGAGTTAAATCAAGGAAAAATTGGGTTAATTGCAAGTTCTGAGCATTCAGCCCATATGGCAATGTTATTACCCGAATGGGGGAGCGTGACCTACTTTTTGAATGGCCAGCCTTTAGCCGCTGAAGTAGAAGCACAGTTGATTGAAAGAAATGTCGTGATTGAAAAAAGACCTGTTGCAGAAATTATTGAACACAGCACAGTTGTACTGTCTGATCAAAATCATATTACTTTTGAAGGGATATTTGTCACAACCCAATGTGTAATTTCTCAAGATTGGATACATAAGCTCGCATGTGAGTTGGAGCACAACCCAATGGGGCAAATGATTAAAACCAATGCCTTAAAAGAAACATCAATATCTGGTGTTTTTGCGTGTGGAGATGTAGCTCGATTAGGTGGATCAGTTTCATTGGCTGTAGGCGATGGGACGATGGCTGGTGTTGCTGCACATCGATCATTGGTTTTCTAAGTTAACATAGGTTTAAAGGTCATATTCACATTAAACATGTAGAAATGACCTTTTATCCGCACTAAGCAAGTTTTCGATATGCTTCGTACTGGTAACTAGAGATTTGTTCATCCCAAAACATTTGCCAAAGGTCACAATATTCTAAGCAAAGATCACGGATTAAATCATAATCTGATTCGACGCAAGCCTGAGCCAAGACAAACCATAGATCATCTTCGTGGTCATCATCTGCAGCTTCGGCGGATGCATCATGTGAGACGCCATGGACATAGTAATAACCACTATCTACATTGAAACCAACCGCTTTGGTTGCTTGACGTAATGCAGGGCTAAATAGAATTACTTCTTCTTCAGCGACCGCAAGTAAAGCAGTTACAGCTTGATAATGATCAAAGGTGTTTTCTAAAAATGAGCGAACTTTCTGCGCAACAATAGACGGTTGATAGTTATTACGCTCTGTTTGTGTTAACTCAAAATCATCAAGTACATCTTCAAACAAAGGATAGTGTGCGTATTCTGGATTACCAGAATAATACTGATTGTTGTCTAATCCAGGACGAAAACCGAACTCATCCAGAATATTAAGATTTAATAAAAAGCGAGGATACATTTTAGAACCAGATAGGAGTCTCGGCTCTAATTGCTTTGTCTGGAATTGAGCCATCAGTAGCGCATCAGTAAAAACTTGCACGATTGCATGTCGATATTCTAAGTGGATGTGTTTTAAGGTTTCTTTATCGATTAAACCATCATTCAAAAGTTGGATGGCGGGATGTTTTGAAACAGGATGCTTTGAAATCTCCGCTCTTAAACTGTTCAGAAAGTTCAAATTCTTGTTCCAAGCTTCTGTAGAAATGCTATTTTTCATACCGTCTATAGCTTTCTGCCTTGGGTTGTCAAAGTTTTCAAATATTTTTGGCATAGTTTTTTACTCAATGAATTA
>OBJT01000441.1_pt1 | contig 10903 bp, 9 predicted proteins | sample 1519861 | NCBI WGS metagenome assembly OBJT01 (sample SAMN02401118, study PRJEB22541) | soil metagenome, isolate JX
GTAATTTTTATACTAATAATTGGATTACAACTTTCGATTATAGTTAATGACCTGTAATAAAACGACATAGTTGATGTGTTCCATATACTTCCATAAATATACTCGAAAGTTGTTCCTAAAAAGTTAATTTGGGGGCAAAAGCATCACGATTGCACTATTGAGCAATTGAGCTATATCTTCTAAAACTTCATGTTGATTGAATTGCTCATTAAACTCTAAGCTTTCACCATCCGCGATTTTCTTTAATTCATTTTCAAAATTTTTGGATACACATACATTTTCATTGTTTGCCCAGAAATCTAAACTGTCTCCTAGTTCTCTGTAGAGCAGTCTCGATGCTGGTTCTAAAATTAACTGATAACCAGTCCCAATGACCTCCAGTAAATCTTCTGTTGTAATTTCTTCAGGTTCAGGAATGCTATTCGGGTAATTTGATTCACTCATATAAGACATGATTGCCGCCTCAAATTCAGGGGCTTGAGTAAGATAATCTAACAATTGCGCTTTTAAATAGGCAAGTTCAGTACTGTTGATCTTACCGATTGGAGCAGTGTGTTGACGTGCAATGTCGATGAGTGGTTTTTTAAGTATTTCATTTTCAGCAAACTTATCACTGACCTGATCAATCATTTCTGAGAGGTTTGGCATACGGAAGCCAAAAGAAAATGTTAAACAGTCATCTTCTGCAACACCATAATGTGCAAGTCCTGGTGGAACGTAAAGTAAATCGCCAGGTGCAAGCACTTCGTCAAATTCAACATGCATGTCCGCGAGAAGTTTTAGTGGCTGATCAGGAATAAGCGCAGTTGATTCATCACATTTTTGACCCAACTGCCAACGGCGATGACCATAACCTTGTACTAAGAAAACATCATAAAAGTCAAAATGTTTACCAACAGATCCTCCTTTAGGTGCATAAGACACCATAATGTCATCACGTCGCCACTGTGGAATAAAAGGAAATTTTTTCCATAATTCTGCGATATCAAAAGAGTAGTGGTCTACTGCTTGTACCAAGAGCGTCCAAAGATTCGGTAGTTTTTGGAAGTCACCTTTGGTTAGTGGCGATGATTTGACATGCCATTCATTTGGATTTTTATTTTTTTGACGGATTAAGCGAGCGGTAACATCTTCCTCTAATGCGAGTTCCTGAACATCTGCTGGTTCTAATAGACCAATGATCTCAGGCATCGCATTGCGTACAAGTAAAGGTTTCTTTTGCCAATATTCGGCAAGAAATTGTTCTGCAGTAATACCGCCTAAAACCGTCAAAGATTGTTGAGACATAAGGAGAAAACCAAAACGTATAAATTTGAGGTGTATTGTCTATGCAGTTGAGGATTGGTGCAAGCATTGTCGCGATGTAATCATTGTGGAAATAAAAATGATGGAATGTATTTAATCTTGATCAATTAGCAGCGTATTCGTTCACAGTCTTTCAAAAAAACAGTATGCTTAAGATGCAAAAAGGGAGCATACATGTATCAAGTACTGGCAAGAAAATACCGTCCTCGTAATTTCAATGAGTTAGTGGGGCAAAATCATGTTTCTCGTGCGTTAACCAGCGCTTTGGAGCGTGGACGTTTACACCATGCTTACTTATTTACAGGAACGCGTGGGGTTGGTAAAACCACGATTGCACGTATCTTAGCCAAGTGTTTGAATTGTGAAACTGGTGTAACTTCAACACCATGTGAAGTATGCGCTACTTGTAAAGCGGTGAATGAAGGTCGTTTTATTGATTTGATCGAAATTGATGCAGCATCACGGACTAAAGTCGAAGATACCCGTGAACTGCTTGATAATGTTCCTTATGCACCGACACAAGGTCGATTCAAAGTTTACTTGATTGATGAAGTGCATATGCTTTCTACGCATTCTTTTAATGCTTTACTTAAAACATTGGAAGAACCTCCTGAGCATGTAAAATTTCTATTTGCGACGACTGATCCACAAAAGCTTCCAATTACTGTGGTTTCACGTTGTTTGCAATTTACGTTGCGCCCTCTGGCTGTAGACGAAATTACTGAACATTTAACAGCGATCTTGGCTAAAGAGCATATTGATGCGGATCAAGATGCAATTTGGCAAATTGCTGAGTCTGCACAAGGTTCGTTACGTGATGCATTATCTTTAACTGATCAAGCGATTGCTTATGGTCAGGGTGCAGTACATCATCAAGATGTCAAAGATATGCTGGGCTTGATTGATCGTACAATTATTTATGATTTGATTTTAGCGATTCATCAAAATCAGCAGGCGCAAGTCAGTCAATTGCTGATGCAATTTAGACAGCAGGCATTAGATGTTTCATTGGTTCTCGATCAGTTGGTTTCGACATTGCATGAATTGGCCATGTTGCAGTATTTGCCTGATCTTGCCCTAAAATACAGCGAAGAAATTAATCAGAAAATCTTACATCTTGCTCGTTTAGTTTCAGCACAAGATTTACAACTTTATTATCAAATCGCATGTAAAGGTCGTGCAGATTTGCAGTTGGCGGTCACACAAGAACAAGGTTTTGAAATGTGTGTTTTGCGGATGCTTGCATTTAGACCATTGAGCATAGGTGAAGTCACCGTCAGTGATCAGTCAACTGTAATTATTGAAACATCATCACTGCAACTCACCCAAAGTTCAGGTGTTGAACAGCAGCTTGCAGTAGATGCTAAAGTAGTTAATGTTGAACCTGAACCTGAACCTGAACCTGAACCTGAACCTGAACCTGAACCTGAACCTGAACCTGAACAGAAAAATGCTGATCTAATGGTTTTTGATGCTGAGGATGGGCAACTTATCGGATTGGATACATCAGTTGATCAGCAACATTTTCAGTTAGATATTACTAAGTCAGAAGATGTTTTAGTTTTTTCAGTTGAGTCAAATACCCAAGTTCAATTGAGTGAGCAAATCGTTGAGCGGGCACAGGATGATCATTTCGATTTAGTGGTGGATGATACTCAACCTGTCGATGTGGCTATTCCTGAGGCAGTTATAAAAGAGACTGGCGATGATAGCGAAAAGCCAGATGTATTTATGACGCAACAGGATGAGGTGACACCAACAAATTTGATGCCTCAAGACATTCTCAAACTGCCTATGCAGGTGTTAGAAGGAGAGTGGGATTTAGCGAAATGGGAATATTGGTTTAGAACCAGTCAATTGTCACCAGCAGTACAAGAGCTCGCACAGCATGGCGTGATGCATGGGCAAATTAATGGTGCTTCTATTTTCCATATTCCACAGCAATATGAGGGGATGTTGTCTCAATTGCAACATGGTTTAGAGGAAGCATTGAAAGCACAATGGCCGAAGACCCAGTTCAGTGTAGAGTATGGTGATGTAAGCTCAAATACTCCTTTGATTCTGCAAAACTCACGTAAGGAAAAAGCATTTAATCGTGCAGTAGAGTTGTTGCATCAAGAGCCAACGATTAAAAGTTTAGTGGATACATTTGATGCTGAGTTGCAAAATATCCAATTGAAACCTTAGTCTACTTAACCAAGGCAAAGTTTTTTCACTTTGCCTTAGTTGTTATTTTTCTATCATTAGATATTGATTAAGTACCTCACGCATATTTTGAGGAATTGCTGTACTTTTACGATTTTTTCTATCGACAAATACATGAACAAAATGCCCTTGAGCAGCAGCTTGTATTTGATGCTGTTTAAAAATTGCTAACTCATAACGTAAGGAAGAGTTACCAATTTTTCCAATTGCAACACCGACTTCAATGATTTCTGGAAAAGACAATTCTTGGAGGAAGCTGCATGCTGAGTCAACGACTAATCCAATAATTTCGCTGTTGTGAATGTCAAACCCTGTTTTCTGAATGAGGAGTGAGTTTGCGGCAGTATCAAAGTAACTATAATAGGTCACATTATTCACATGACCATAAATATCGTTATCGGCCCAACGTGTTTGAATGTTAAAAAAGAATTTAAATTGTTCACGTGTTCTTAAAGTTGGTTTACTCATGCATAAATCGCCTGATAAATTTGTAAAGCGTCTTGTTCTGTCATCTCTCTAGGATTATTTTGCAATAATCGAGTTTGTAACATAGCATCTTTTGCAAGTTGTGCTAATTGTGATTCTGCAATATTCAAATCTTTTAGTTTTAGCGTCAAACCACTGTGGTCTAAATGATTTTGCATATGATCAATGAACAAATCGCATAGGCCATCGATACAGCCTGTGCTTCGAGGATCTAATAGTTGCATTAATTCAGCATAATATTTTTTCGCTTTTGGCGCGTTGAATTTTAGAACTTCAACAAGAACCAGTGCATTAGTATGGCCGTGTGAAAGATGAAAATGTCCACCCAATGGATAGGCTAAGGCATGCACTGCACCTACGGGTGCATTAGCAAATGCTTGACCAGCCAGCATTGAACCTACCAGCATATTTTGACGTGCCTCTAGATCTGATCCATTCTTAAGTACTTTGGCTAAATTATTGTTGAGTAACAATAATGCATTTTTAGCTAACATATCTGCATAAAAGTTCTTTTTAAGCTGTGATGTGTAGGCTTCTATCGCATGTACCATTGCATCTATTCCTGTTGCGGCAGTGATATGTGCTGGTAACGCTTGGGTAAATGTTGCATCTAAAATTGCCACATCTGCATAAAGAATAGGAGAGACAACGCCCATTTTGGTCGTTGCTCCCGTAGTGACAATTGAAATAGGGGTAACTTCTGAGCCTGTGCCGGCTGTAGTTGGAACAAGGATTAAAGCCAAACGAGGTGCTTTTGCCTGATTTACGCCATAAATCTCAGTGAGATGTTGCTGCTGCTGCGGGTGTGCAAGTAGTGCAATTAATTTAGCGACATCCATGGAGCTGCCACCTCCAAAACCGATCACAACATCAATCTGCTCCTGTTTGGCGAACTCAACTGCTTCTAATACAAGGTGTTCTGGAGGGTCGGCTTGTATATCTGAATAAATAATATAGTCCAAGCCAATTTGATCTAAAATTTTTAAGATGGGTAGGTGAAGCTGATGCTGAATCATTCCCTGATCAGTAACTAAGAGCGCTTTATGATAATTCTGTGATTGCAGAATACTGCCAAGTTCATTGATAGAGCCCAAGCCTGAAATAATGTTGGAAACGGTCTGAAATTGAAATGAGTTCATACTTGTGTCCTTTCAGCTTGGAAAATCTAATTGTTTTCATTCTGCCACGTGTATTTAGGAATGTCAGTATTTCTCTATATACGTATCCGATATAGCCCCAAAACATCGTTAAATTGTTAACAAAACTCAATAAATACAACATTTTTATATGAGATTGCTATAGGTTTCAGTACACAAATAAATTAACATTAGATGCTGTTTTGAGCGTGTAACTTTGAGGTAATTATGCCATCTAAAACGCCCTATAAGGTGTTGTGTGTCTGTTTAGGAAATATTTGCCGCTCACCAACAGCAGAAGTTGTTTTTAGACATCATTGTGATGCGCATGGCCTGAATGTAATCGTCGATTCGGCAGGTACCAGCAATTATCACCCGAATAAAGCTCCAGATCGCCGTAGTCAGCAACATGCAAGTCAACGAGGCTATGATCTTTCTGCATTGAGGGCGAGACAAATGATCTTGACAGATTTTATTGAGTTTGACTTGATTCTTGCCATGGATCATGAAAATTACCATGATATTCAATCGCTCATGTCTGAAGCTATCACTGAGTTCGGTGCGCATAAAATTCGTGCCAAAATTGCTTTAATGAGTGAACATGATCCTCGATATTCCCAGCAGGCTGTTCCAGATCCCTACTATGGTGGAGCTGATGGTTTTGAGCGTGTACTTGATCAGTGTGAATCGAGTAGTCAAGCTTGGGTAAATATTCTAAAAGAACAAATGAGCGTTGCGTAATTAAGGTTAAATGTCATATGCAAGTAAAACAACAGGTTCAACTTCAACATTTAAATACCTTAAATCTTGATGTAGTCGCTTCTCATTATGTTCAGCTTAATCAATCCAGTGAAATCGTTGATGCTTTGGCATTTGCTAAACAAGAAAACTTGAATGTTCTCATTTTGTCTGGTGGTAGCAATTTGCTTTTGCCACAACATATTCATGCTTTGGTGATCCATCTCAATATTCAGGGTATCAACGTGCTGAGTGAAGATGATCAAACTATTGCGGTAAAAGTTGGTGCGGGTCAGGTTTGGCATGATTTCGTATTATATTGCACCAAGCAAAACTGGTTTGGTCTACAAAACCTTGCGTTAATTCCAGGTTTGGTAGGTGCTTCACCAGTGCAAAATATAGGTGCTTATGGTGTGGAGGTGGGGGAGTTTATCGAATCCGTGCAAGTCTATGATCGCCAACTGAAGCAATTTGACACCATTGCTGCTCGTGACTGCCATTTTTCTTATCGCCACAGTATTTTTAAAGATCATCCGCAGCGTTATATCATTGTGAGTGTTACCTTTAGATTGTTAAAGCATGAAAATCTAAAGTTAAGTTATGGTGATCTAAAACAGGCAGTAGCTGATGACTTAACTGCTGAAAATTTGCAGAATCAAGTGATTCAGATACGCCAAAGTAAGTTACCAGATCCAAAAGAATATCCAAATGTCGGTAGTTTTTTTAAGAATCCTATCTTAACAGAAATTGAATTTGACAAAATTACTCAACAATTCCCAAACATTCCACATTATCCTCAAGGCAACGGCAGTGTTAAAGTTGCAGCAGGTTGGTTGATTGACCAAGCAGGCTGGAAAGGAAAACAGCTTGGTCCAGTGGGTATGTTCCATAAACAGGCGTTAGTCTTGGTGAATTACTCAAATGCCACCTTAGTTGATGTTCAGCGTACATACAAAGCGGTACAGCATGATGTAAAACTGAAATTTGGCATTCAGCTTGAACCTGAACCTGTGTTGTACAGTGATCAAGGTTTAATTCAATCACATTAGAGTTGAGGAGATATATGAAGAAAGTGCATTGGATGGTCAGTTTGGTGCGAATCATTACGATACTTTTCGTGCTATTGGGCTGCTTTGTGCTTTTTTTATACTCACCTTTTTATTCTCAAGTAATGGTCAAAGGTTTAAATCATTTTGTCTCGTTCAATGTAAATGAAGTCGCTGCTGAAAGCCAAAAATCGGCGGCTTTGAGTGAACATGAGAGCCTAGAACCTGGTTCAAATTTATGGATCGCGCGGCAAGCATATTTTAAATTATTGGATAATAAGGACAAACAACGAGATGCTGAGGATATTAGAGTTCTTCAAGCACGTTATAAGGTGCTACAACAGCTGATTGTTGAAGAACAAGAGAAAGCACCAGAAGATCCAAACAAAAAAACAAGTTTGCCAGAACAAGCTTCCGATCAAGAACATATGCTTGCAGCAAGTAGCCCAGCGGACTTTTTGCAACATACAACTACCGAGAATCAGGCTTTGATGGATGCATATCTTAATTTTCTAGATACTTATCCTATACCATTACCTATAGATGAAGAATCCGAGTCATTACTGAGTAAGGATTTACTTGAGTCTAAAAAAAATAAACAAGATGATCGTGGTGATTTAAAAGATACAAATCAACCTTATGCAATTGTTGTTCTGGGTGGGGGCTTAACACTTGGCGCAAATGGCAAAGATATTGTTGTGAATAATTATACAAGACTTCGTTTAGAACGTACGTTGGAAGTTGAAAAGCAATATAACTTGCCTATTGTTTTAAGTGGTGTGGAAGCGCCTTATATGCAAGCTTGGTTAGAAGAACGTGGCATTAAAGCCAAACTATTAGAAAATAGAAGTATGAACACATGTGAAAATACACGTTTTAGTTCTTTACTGCTGCAAAAGAAAGGTGGTGCTCCTAAGGTTATTCTCATTACAGATGAGTATCATATGCCGCGAACTCGACGTTTATTTGCATTAAATGGAATCGAGACGGTTCCTGTTGTTGCGCCGATGCCCACTAAATTAACAAGTTGGCGTCCAAGTGAAAAGAATTATGACCATAGTCGTCGTGCAAATTATGAGTTACTTGCCACGATCCGCGATGTGTTGTTTGGTTCAAGTGATTGTCGGGAGATACCATAATGTCAAATATTCCTTTTCTAAATCCGACAATTTTAAAGCAACTGGATCTACCTGTACCTAATCGTGAGACAACACCTCAGCTACTTGAAGTATTGGATCTGAATAAAACGATTGAACCACCAAAGGCACTTTTGGCTTATCGTAAATTGTATGGATTGGACTCATTAGAATGTGAGCATTGGCAAGGCTATGTTGAAATGCCTTTGTTTCGACTACATGTGCAAGTATTTCAACCTTTAAGAGATCATGTGCAAGGTACAGTGTGTTTATTACATGGTTATTTAGAGCATAGCGGTATTTATCAACCTATTATCAAAGAGATTCTTGATCAAGGTTTTAGTGTGTTGACCTATGATTTGCCAGGACATGGTTTAAGTGATGGCTCTGCTGCCAGCATCCAGAACTTTGATCATTACCAACAAGTACTTCATGCAGTTTATGATGCGGTACGTGATGCAAAACAATTACCTAGACCTTGGTTAGGCATTGGACAAAGTACGGGTGGTGCGATCTGGATGCATCATTTATTGGAATTTGCTGAACGTCGAGAAGATCCAATCGTAGATCGGGTATTGTTATTGTCACCTTTGATCCGACCTGCAAAAACGGCATGGTGGCACAATTCAGTTGGATTAGGCATCATTCGTCGTATTAAAAGTCAAGTACCACGACATTTCCGCCGTAATAATCACAATCCCGAGTTTTTGCGTTTTATTCGACTGAAAGATCCATTACAACCTCGTATGATGGGTATGGATTGGATTCTGGCGATGTCAAAGTGGATGCTAGAAATGGAGCAACGTCCGGCTTGTCGTATCCCAGTATGGTTAGCCCAAGGTGCACTTGATCAGACCGTGGATTGGCGATACAACATTGAATATATTCGCCGTAAATTTAGGTTACAGACATTATTAATGTTAGAGGAAGGCTCGCATCAATTAATTAATGAGCGTGCTGATATTCGTGCCGCATTAACAGGATTAATTCCAGCATTCCTACATGCAAAACCAAATCACCACTATTATTAGTGGTGATTTTTATCAAACAATTTAAGAATTAAAAGCTTTTGGCATCTGCCATTTTCCACATGCGATAATAAAAATTCTCATCATCATGTAGCTCATCTTGTAACAGTTCTTTCTCTTTGAGGAAGAAATGGATCTGTGCGTAGTTTTTGATTTCACGATCATTCATACGTTGAGCTAAATGATGTGCTTTGATGTCGGAAGGGTGTTGTAAGCCTGCTGCGGCAATCATTTCAGAAAGGGCGTGCAATGTATTTTTATGGAAACTAAATACGCGCTCTGCTTTGCTTGGTACATGAATTGCCTTTTGACGGTCAGGATCTTGTGTGGCGACTCCAACAGGACATTGGTTGGTGTGACAGCTTTGAGCTTGAATACATCCTACAGCAAACATAAAACCGCGTGCAGAATTCACCCAATCGGCCCCGAGTGCAAAAGTGCTGGCAATATCAAAAGCACTAATAATTTTTCCACTCGCGCCAATTTTGACTTGGCTACGCAGACCAGCACCTACAAGTGTGTTGTGTACGAAACGTAAGCCTTCTCGTAGAGGTGTACCTATATAATCACTAAATTCTATCGGGGCTGCACCAGTACCACCTTCGGAGCCATCCACTACCACAAAATCAGGAACAATCTTGGTTTCTAGCATTGCTTTTACGATACTCATGAATTGCCAAGGTTGGCCAATACATAATTTAAATCCAACTGGCTTTCCACCAGAAAGTTCTCGAAGTTGCTGAATAAAATGCATCATTTCAATGGGTGTATTAAAACTTGGATGCTTAGAGGGGGAAACACAATCATGTTCTCTCGAAATGCCACGAATACGTGCAATTTCTTCGGTGATTTTATGTTTTGGCAGTATACCGCCGTGACCAGGTTTAGCACCTTGAGAAAGTTTAACCTCGATCATTTTGATTTGTGGGTTTTTAGCCTGTTGAGCAAATTTTTCTGGATCAAATAAACCATCAGGTGTGCGGCAGCCAAAATAGCCACTGGCGATTTGCCATACAATATCACCACCATTTTCTAGATGATAAGGACTCAAACTTCCTTCGCCTGTATCATGATAAAAATTGCCTAATCGAGCGCCTTGGTTTAACGCACGAATTGCATTTGCACTCAAGCTACCAAAACTCATTGCAGAGATATTCATGATAGAAGCACTATATGGCTGGCTACATTGTGCGTTTCCAATATGTACACGGAAAGTTTTGGGATCAGCAGGTGGACATGGTGTAATTGAATGAACGATAAAGCGATAGTTGGGTTCATACACGTCAATGATGGAACCGAAAGGTTTATCTGCGTTTTCATTTTTAGCCCGTTGATAGACGAGGCTTCGTTGCATACGTGAAAATGGCAGCGCATCTTGATCGGCTTCAATAAAATATTGTCGGATTTCAGGGCGAACATCCTCAAATATAAAACGGAAGTGTCCAAGGATTGGATAGTTTCTTAAAATGGCATGTTTCTTTTGTAATAAGTCGTGCAGACCAATTAAGCTGAGAATACCTGTTACTAACCATAAGCCGTTAAGTAGAGTATCCGATATAAAATAATAAATGGTATGTGGGGTGTGGGTAATCTTAAACCATGTAATCGTTAAAGCAGTAAAAATACATAAGAACCAAATCGAATGTCTTGAAAAAAAAGTATTAAGTAGTTTGTGTCGTATAGCTTGTGCTGGACTAGCCATGTGTTTCAATTTCCAGATATTTCACTAGTTGTAACCTTGCCAATACTGACAGAGAACTACAAGTGAGGAATTGTTAGTAGAGATAATGATTCTAAATAACGATCTACTTCAATATAATATG
>OBJT01000442.1_pt1 | contig 10899 bp, 8 predicted proteins | sample 1519861 | NCBI WGS metagenome assembly OBJT01 (sample SAMN02401118, study PRJEB22541) | soil metagenome, isolate JX
CGGGCCGACCGGAATCCGGATTGCTGACGCCTAAACACCAGCGAATGCCCCAGCGTGCGGCTGCATCGAGGATCGGTTCGCTATCATCAATGAACAGCGTTCGTGCGCTATCGAATGCGGTGTGTTGCTGAACCGCCTGCCAGAGACGTGGATCCTCTTTCGGATAACCAAAGGTATGGGTGGAAAGTAATAAATCAAGGTGGGCAGCCAATCCCGTCTGCTCCAGCTTTACATCGAGATTGTACGGATGTGCGTTGGTCAGCAAGATGGTGCGTTTGCCCGCAGCCCGCAGCGTCTGCAACAGAGGAAGCGTATCATCACGCATTGCCGCGCGGTGGCGCTTTTCCCACGTCATGACGCGAATATCCAGTGCCAGCTCTCGCGACCAGTAATCAAGACAATACCAGTTTAGCGTATGCGCCACGGCTTGATATTTTTGCTGTATCAACTGGTGCGCTTCAGCCAGGGTGATATCGCGCTCGCGACTCAGGGTCTCTGGAACGTGCTCCAGCCAGAAATGGCGATCGAAGGCGAGATCAAGCAGCGTGCCGTCCATATCCAGCAGCACGGTATCGATCTCAGACCAGTTAAGCGTCATCGGAATAACCCCCACCCTAAAAAACAGGGCGACAGGGTAGCACAGAAGGGAAAGGCTCAGAACAGGGAGCGCACGCTCTGCATAGTGCTCAGGTTATGGTTGAAGCACTTATCATAATATTGCTGAATCTCCACCATCCTCAGGCGATTGCGGTGGATCCGGCGCAGTGCCAGCAAGCCATTGGTGGCGCCGCAGAGAATCAGTACCAGCATCAGTAATGCCGTGCCCAGATAGCGCCACTGTGCCATGGCATCCGGTTCATTATGTAGCGCAATGTGACGTGTACCGTTCGCATCCGTGGTGATGCTGGTGATGATGCCATTCGCAGCGAATGGAGTATGCAGCAGCATGCCGGAGATGCGTTGCAACTCGCGCCACTGGGAAGGGGCATCAAGATCGAATAGCGACACAGAAGGTTGCGGTTGCGTCACCATTTGGCGGCCTTCGTCGCTGATGATCAGAAAACCCCCTGGCGGTGGGCTGTTTAAGGTTTCCGCTGCACGGCGCGTTTCGCGCGAGAAGAAGGTCGATGTCGCGGTATTGACCAGGTTCTCCAGCGCTTCCGCGCTCACCGGACGTAACAGAACATTCATGCCGTTAAGCTTGCCGGAGTCGGCTCTGTGAATCAGCGAATCCCAATCCTTGGCATTGCCAAGATTCACCAGGGCATTTTTCAACCGCACGCAATCCTGTTGCTGGCTACATAAATCCTGCGTTTTCAGTACCAGATCCGAGAAATCATCCAGCAGAATCATGCCTGACTTCTGAATCGCCGAGGCTAACTGCGGGTTGAGTTTAGGATCGGTATTGGTTTCCGGGTGCAGCTGACGTGTGGTGGTATCCAGCAGCGCGGCGGCTTTGTCGATAATGTCCGACTGGGGCTGCGGCAGGGGAGGCGCGTTGTTCCAGTAAATGGCTGAGCAGTCGAACGGCATATAGGTATAGCTTCGGTTGCTCTGATAATTACCGGGTACAGAACACATGCCGGTACCGCTGACTTTCAGGCTGTCACCAATATGCAACGGCAGTGCGCTGAGCTTATCAACACTGCTGACTTCAATGCTTTCCGTACCTTTTACCCACGCAAGACTGAGCTTGATCGGCATCCCGAGTGGGATCCAGGTAAACAGCATCACCAACACCAGCAGTGAGCCACACGCCAACACCAGATTTCTGCGCCAGCGCTGTACTGGGAAGTTACGTACCTCGTCATGCAAGGAGAGGAATCTGCCCTGACGCACCACCTGCCGATTAAGATAAATTTCGACATCGGTCACTTGGCCTAAATCATGTGCCACATAGGGCTGCCAATGCGCTGGATAGATTAAATCAATGATGCCGAGTGAGATATTGCTCTGTTCCTGGTTGGATTCACCAAACAGGCCCCAGCGTTTAGGCGCCCCGCGCAGGCAGTGCACATCACGTAATCCCTTCTCGCCGGGAAAACGGTAAAGGAACCACAGGCTGGTGGCGATCACTAAACAAGCGGGCAGGGCAATCCACACCATAAAGCTACCGGGCAACACCAGGCTTAAGAAAAAGAGCAGGAAGGCAAAGCAGATGGCTACGGCTTCGCGTGTGCCATCTGTCCTTGAGAGCCGATACTCTTCAGGCGTCTCTTTGCGCACCTGCAATAGCTCGACATTTTCACTCTCTTCTTTACGGATGGAGGCGTTGGTTGACATCGACCGCACCAGTGGCGGCAGAGCAGGCTGCTCAATGGCATAGTTGACCAATGAGTGGCCGTTGAGTGAGATCACCAGCGGTAAGGTCTGGGTACGAATCAGCTCAACATAGTTCTCTTCAGCGATGTACTGTTCCCACAACGGGGGAAGGTGGACTTCCACTTCATCGAGATAATAGCGCCATTGGTGGGCATCATCGGTAGAGAGGCCATAACGCGTGATAGATCGTGTGACGGGATAAACATTGTTGCTTTGCGCTGTGAGTGTCAGCGCTTCAGGCTCACGTGATTTCTTTGCAGAGCGCGTATCACTGTGCTGTCGCTGTTTGGACAGTGACGCAATGTATTTTTCAACGGCGAGGCGTTCTTCATCGGTGAGTTTGCGGCAGGGAGGACTGATGAACGGCAGTGGTTTCGCCAACGGCGGACGATGCCGCATAGCGTACCAATAACCCACTCCTGCTACTAATGAGCAGGTTAGCATGACAGCCAGAATGATGATAAAAGTGCTCATGCTTTGCTCAATCCAGCCAAAAAACCGCCTTCACGTTTACGATGTACTCCCGGTAAAACCATCAATACAAGTCAATTTTGGCGAGCAGAAGTCATTCTGACAAGAAAAAACTCAGATAAAATAACGCGCAAAATCATTGAATTATAATTTATTAGATTATTCCTTTATTGGAGGTTACCCGGGAGGCACTCAATTAAATATCGGTATTTTCTGAATTTAACAAAACACCGTTGACTTATTGTGAAATTTTAAGTGTAGAGATAACAAGAAGTTGTTAGCAGCGGTAAGCAAATATGTGTCACCATGCTTTCCTTCTGCTGCGTGTCGCACATTGCCTCATGCTTCGGTATGCTGGCGTCATCGCGTTTCACAAGGCTGTGCAAAGTTTGAGGCTGATATGAAAACTCCACTGATAAAACCTGACATCCTCAACGTGGAAGCGGTAGCCCGCTCCCGTCTGTTCACCATTGAAGCGGTTGATCTCGCTTTCAGTAACGGTGCACGCCGCGTTTATGAACGGATGAAGCCTTCCGACCGTGAAGCCGTCATGATTGTGCCGATTCTCGGTGACGATGTAATTCTGATTCAGGAATATGCCGTGGGCTTGGAAAGCTACGAGCTCGGTTTCCCTAAAGGATTGATCGACCCGGGCGAAAGTGCCTTTGAGGCAGCAGACCGCGAGCTGAAAGAGGAAGCGGGTTTTGGCGCAAGGCATCTGGAAGCGCTAGGCAAACTCACTATGGCGCCGTCTTACTTCTCCAGCAAGATGAACATTGTGGTGGCAGAAGGCTTGTACGAGGAGAAGCTTGAAGGGGATGAGCCCGAGCCGCTGATTGTGCGTCGTTGGCCGCTGAACAACCTGCTGGCGTTGCTGGATGAGCCGGATTTCCGCGAAGCGCGCAACGTCAGTGCGTTGTTTTTGGTACGCGAGTGGTTAGTGAAGCAGGGACGTTTAAGCTACTAACGTTTACAGGATAATAAAAAACGCCGGCAAATCTGCCGGCGTTTTTGTTTAGAACAACTCGTGGCTCTGGCCATTGTCCATGAGAGTGGTGCCGACATCATGCACCGAGTACTCCGTAGGCTGTGTGCCATTGATGAAGTACTCCTGGCGAGTGTTGCCCCCGCCATTCGCCAGCTTGCCGGTACTCCGGTCAATGGTCACGGTGACCACACCGTCAGGCGGGGTCAGTGGCTGAACAGGTACGCCATCCAGCGCGGATTTCATGTATTCATCCCATGCAGGTTGCGCACTCTTCGCGCCACCTTCATAGCCGGAGATTTGATCCGGAATCACACCTGACATGGTCGAGCGGCCCAGTGCTCGTGAGTCATCGAAACCAATCCACACAGAGGTGACGACACCCGGACCGTATCCTGAGAACCACGCATCTTTCGAGCTATTGGTTGTACCGGTTTTTCCACCGATATCGTTACGTTTCAAATCACGGCCTGCACGCCAGCCTGTTCCCATCCAGCCCGGTTCACCGAAGACGTTAGAGTTCAGGGCACTTTTAATCAGGAACGACAGCGGTGTGTTGATCACATGCGGTGCGTACTGCTGATCGCCAGCGGGCTGTGGTTGGGCGGGCACTTGCTCCAATTCTGGCTGCGGCACAGTCTGATTTTGCGATTGATCAGAGGTCGCGACGTTTTCCACGCTCTCTTCATTTAACGCCACAGACTTTTTCGTCTCGCCGTAGATCACCGGCAGATTGCACTGCGGACAAGCAATCTTCGGTTTATCTTCGAATACCACGCCACCCTGTTCGTTCTCAATCTTGGTGATGAAGTAGGGATCCACCAGGAACCCGCCGTTTGCCATCACCGCATAGCCACGCACCACCTGCATGGGCGTAAACGAGGCAGCACCCAATGCCAGTGACTCGGTATGGATAATATTCTGCGCTGGGAAGCCGAAGCGCTGCAGATACTCTGCGGCGTAATCCACGCCCATCGCACGCATCGCACGCACCATCACCACGTTTTTCGACTCACCCAAACCCTGACGCAAACGGATTGGGCCCGCGTAGGTTGGAGGGGAGTTCTTCGGACGCCAGTCAGCACCGGCACCTGCATCCCAGCGTGAAATCGGTACATCGTTGAGGATAGAAGCCAGCGTCAAACCACGGTCCATGGCTGCGGTGTACAGGAAAGGTTTGATGTTCGAGCCGACCTGGCGCAGTGCCTGAGTCGCACGGTTAAACATACTCTGATTGAAGTCGAAACCTCCCACCAAAGCACGCACCGCACCATCTTCTGGATTCAGTGACACCAGAGCCGAGTTCACCAGCGGTACCTGACCTAACCACCAATCATTGTCCACTTTGCGCACCCAAATCTGTTGGCCCGCTTGCAGGACTTGCGTCACGCTGCGCGGCGTTGGGCCTTGCAGGGTGTCAGATTTATACGGCCTTGCCCAGCGCACACCCGCCAGGCTCAGCGACACGCTGCTCCCGTCTTTCATCATGGCGGTGGCTTCATCGGCACTGGCGCTGGTCACCACGGCAGCATTAAGCGGACCGTAGGTTGGCAAGTCTTTCAACGCATTCTGAATGCGGCTCTTGTCCCAGCTGGCTTCACCGACTTTCCACAGCACGTTGGTGGGTCCGCGGTAGCCATGGCGCATGTCATAAGCCATGACGTTGTTACGAACCGCCTGCTGTGCCGCTTCTTGCAGACGACGCGTGACGGTGGTGTAGACTTTGTAGCCATCTTCATACGCGCCATCACCGTAGCGTTTGACCATCTCCTGACGCACCATTTCACTCAGATACGGGGCAGAGAAGGCAATTTCTGGGCCGTGATAGGTAGCCACCAACGGTGTGTTGCGAGCTTCATCGTACTGTTGCTGCGTGATGTAGTTCTGGTCGAGCATACGCGCCAGCACCACATTACGACGCGACAGGGCACGTGCATGGGAATAAAGCGGGTTGAACGTTGACGGTGCTTTAGGCAAACCGGCAATCATCGCCATCTCACTCAGCGAGAGCTGGTCAACAGGTTTACCAAAGTAGACCTGTGCCGCTGCTCCTACACCATAAGCGCGATAGCCGAGATAGATTTTGTTGAGATACAGCTCAAGAATTTCATCTTTAGTCAGAAGCTGTTCAATGCGAATGGCAAGGAAGGCTTCCTTAATCTTACGCATGAGAGTGCGTTCAGGGCTGAGGAAGAAGTTACGCGCCAACTGCTGAGTAATGGTACTCGCACCCTGCGAGGCATGGCCAGACACCAAAGCAATACTGGCGGCACGGAAGATCCCCACAGGATCAACACCATGGTGCTCGTAGAAACGGCTGTCTTCGGTCGCAATGAACGCTTTGATCAGCTCAGGCGGCATCTGTTGCAGAGTGAGCGGCACGCGGCGTTTCTCACCATACTGGGCGATCAATTCGCCCTCAGCGCTGTAAACCTGCATCGGCGTTTGCAGACGCACGTCTTTCAATGTGTTCACATCAGGCAGCTGTGGCTCAATGTATTTGTACAAGCCATAGACCGTGCCGGTTCCCAGCAAGATGCAACACACTGCAAGAATCAATAAATACTTTACGAACTTCACCTGAGAATTCCCATCTGTTGTCGTTTGGGCAGTTTATAAACAATCGCGCGGTAGTATAAAGGCAAGCCTGACGCTTTGATATACCCGTCATACTTCAAGTGGCCGCAGCGCTGATAGCCCCTCGAAATATCCCGGGCAAACGTCCTTTTTCCCTTTAGAGATAAGGAGATCGCGCATATGGCTTTTCAACGCTGGCAAATCGGATTGGATATCCAAAACGGGCTACTCTGTGCCCTTGGCATTGAACGCCGACGTCATGGTTGGCAGTTACGACATTGGTGGCAGCAACCGCTGCCGCACGATACGTTACGCAACGGCGTGTTGCAAACCACGCCACTGTTACAGGAGATGTTAACGCGCTGGCAACGTCACCTGCCGAAACGATATTCACTTCGCGTCGGGTTGCCGCCGCAACTGGTGTTGCAGCGCACCTTGCCCTTACCGGCATCTTCACTCAGCGAGCCGGCGATGCGTCGCTATGTTGCTTCATCGGCACAGCGCTTATTTCCGGTTGAACCTGCCTCACTCTCCATTGACTACCGTGCCGCGGGTGATGCTTCACAGCTTTGCATTACCGCAGCGCGGCGCGAAGTCATCGCGCAGTGGCTGGCACCGCTGCAAGCATCCGGCCTTCGACCAGACGTATTTGAGTTAAGCAGCCTGGCGCTGACGCAGATTGCTATGCGTATGCCACGGCAGCAAAACCGGTTGTTGATTCATCCGCTGTGCGATCACTGGCTCTGGACACTGACGGGGGAACAAACCACCTCAGGTGCGGGAACCGATCCGCTGTCGCTTGCACAACTGCGCGAAACCTTTCCGCAGGCGTCTTCTATTTTTTGTACCGCGCCACAAAGGCTCTCAGGGCCTGGCGTGATGCGCTGCCTTCCTCTTTCATTATTGCAGTATCGACAACCGCCGCTCCCTGCCGACGAAGGAGAGTTTTCCATCGCGCTCGGTCTGGCTCTGCGCCCAGAGGATGCATGATGCTCGCCGTCAATTTATTGCCTTGGCGCATGCAGCAGTGGCAGCGGCGCCGTCAGCAGAGCTTCTCGCTACTAGGGGGCACACTGGTGACAACCGGGTTGATTGTCATGATGCTGTGGTGGCGCGTTGATGAGCAATACCTTCAGCAGCAGGTGAGGCTGATAAGCGCCAGCCAGATGCGCGACATGCTGCAACAGCAACTGACCTTACAACACGCTCTGCTTCAACAACGTGATGGGTTGCTACAGGCGCAGCGCGTTGTGCAACAAAAACGCCAGGATCATCGCCGCTGGCAGCAATTCTGGCAGCAGCTCCCTACGCTGATGCCGGATGCGTTGTGGTTGAAGCGCGTTGAGCGCCGGCAGCGGGTGATGCTGTTTGAAGGGCAAGCTCAGAGCATGCTAGCGGTTCGGGATTTTCGTCAGCGGCTGGTCACGCAGTCACTGTTTGCCAGCGTCAAGCCCGGCACCGTGCAACGCCAGGCGGGTGGCGATTATCGCTTTGTACTGCAGGCCCGCTTGCAGGAGATGGCTGATGAATGAAGCACTGCTACGCTGGCTGGCCCTGTCACTGCCAAAGCGCATCGCGTGTCTGATGATGATGTCATTCCTGCTGCTTACGCTGGCGTGGTTCGCACTGTTACGCCCTCAGCAGCAGCGGCTTGATTTACAGAAGCAAGAGCAAGAGGACATGGAGCTGCAGCTGCAACATCGCCAGAATCAGTTAGTGGCGCGCCCCTCCATTGAGGCACTTGAAATCCAAATTGCACAGCTATTGCGCCCAGCAAGTGAAAGCACGGTGCGGCATACGCTTGAAAATTTGGTGACTGCACGCGGCACGCAATTGGAAAACTGGCAGCCGGGTAGTCAACCACAGCAGCTGCAACTCCGGGTCGATTGGCCACAATTTCTGCCATTGTTTGGTGAACTGGCACTTGCCCACTTATCCGTGCCTGAGCGTTTTGAGTTAAGTGCTGAGCAAGGAGTGTTAAAGACGCTGTTGTGGCTGGAGGATGAAGATGCGGAGTAGTGCATGGTTGCTCTTGTTGTGCAGCAGTCTGGCGTTGGCGCGCGATCCTTTTCAGCCACTGGCAGAAGGCGTATGTCAGCCACAGGTTGCCGCACCCGATGGCTGGCGTCTGCAGGGGATTGTGGGGTCATCAATGCACTATGTCGCTTGGCTAGTGTCACCGCAGGGAAAAAGCCATCGCCTCACTTCACTGGCTATGTTGCCGCATTCCCCTTGGCAGGTGGCTGAACTTACGGCAAGAAGCCTGATATTGCGTGCGACACAGAGCTGCCCGCCACAGCAGATTACCTGGGTAATAAAAGGAGGATTTTATGAAAAGGATGATGCTCATCTTCTGCCTGTGCCTCAGCGTTCCGCTGAAGGCCAGTGACGATCGCTTAAGTCTGGTATTTGATGATGCGCCCGTAGAGCGTATTTTGCAGGCGCTGGCAGATTATCAGCAGACCAATTTGCTGATTGCGCCTGGGGTAGAAGGACGACTATCGCTACGCCTTGATGAGGTCGATGGCGAGCGTGCTTTGGCACTGGTGGCGCGGCTGGCGAAACTCACACTTGTCCAAGAAGAGGGCGTACTATTGGTCTATCCAGAGAGCTGGCAGCAGATGCAGGTGCAGCAATCTAAGGCTGAAAATGAGGAGAGGGAGCAGCAGGTGCCGCTTGAGCAACATCGGGTGACGCTGCATTACGCCAGTGCCAGCGATGTCTATCGAAGTTTGCAGAGCGAACGTTCTTTGCTTACCGCGCGTGGGAGCGTGACGGTCGATAACCGTACTAACAGCTTGCTACTACGTGACACGGCTAAAGCGTTGCGCGACACCACGCGTTGGCTTACTGCGCTGGACAGGCCGCTTGAGCAGGTTGAGCTGGCAGCACACATCATCACTATCCATGAAGAGCATCTTCGCGAACTGGGCGTTAACTGGAGCACATCTCCTGCGCAGAGCGTGGCCGCTTCGCTACGCAATCCGCAGTTGGCGATCCCACTGATGGTGGAAAATCCGGCTCTGCGTGCGGGAGTGACGCTAGGGCAGATCAGTGGTGAGTTGCTCAATCTTGAACTCAGTGCACTGGAGCAAGAGAACCAGATCGAAATCATCGCCAGCCCGCGCTTGTTTACCTCCAATCAACAGACCGCCTCTATCAAGCAAGGCACCGAAATTCCTTATGAAGTGAAATCAGGCAACAGCGGCGCGACAGCGATTGAATTTAAAGAAGCTGTATTGGGCATGGAAGTCACACCGGTTGTGCTGGGCAATGGGCGTATCCAGCTCAAGCTGCGTCTCAGTCAAAATATGCCAGGACGCAGCTTAAGCGTGGGCGAGAATAAGGTTCTGAGCATCGATAAACAGGAAATTGAAACTCAGGTCACGCTGCGTGATGGGGAAACCCTGGCTCTGGGCGGTATTTTCCAGCAGCAGCGCACGCAGGGTGAAAAACGCGTGCCGTGGCTAGGCGATGTTCCTTTGCTGGGAAATTTGTTCCGACAACAAACGGAAGAGCAGAAAAAGAAAGAGTTGGTGATCTTTATTACCCCCCGACTGGTCAGGGAAGCAGCGCTTACGAGTGGATAAAGCGGAAAATTCGCTCTGAAATGCCAACTGCGTTGACGCAGGGCAGGAATTAGCTTACAAGGTTTAGCGATTTTTAAAACGGTGTAACGGAACGCGGCAGGATAACCTTCCTATGGGCGTCAGTCACAAGCGATACTGACGTCAGAATATGTTTTCCCTAAAAAAATCGAGTTAATTCGCGCGGGCAAAAACGTGAATTCCTCACCTGACAAGCGTCAGTTTCAGGAATGCACAAATGCAGCCAGCGCGCTTGTAGCTTGAAGTGTGAGGGAAAAAAGGAGGGGCGTTACCGTCTCGCGAACCACAGACCGGTCCTGTGAATAGGTCGCCGGGGCAATTTATTCGGTTGCCAAACGGCCATGAGTGTTGAGATAATTTTCCGTCTGACTCTTGTTAATGCTCATGAGGTCTCAGTTCCTGTCCCGCCAGCACGCGCTGAACGCGGGGTATCATCAACGAATTCTTAGTAATACCGATAAAATGGCAGAGAAACGCAATATCTTTCTGGTTGGGCCGATGGGTGCCGGCAAAAGCACTATTGGTCGTCAGTTAGCTCAGCAACTCAATATGGAATTCTTCGATTCCGATCAGGAAATTGAGCGACGTACCGGAGCGGATGTAGGCTGGGTATTTGATGTGGAAGGCGAAGCCGGTTTCCGCGATCGCGAAGAGAAGATCATCAATGAACTCACCGAGAAGCAAGGCATTGTCCTGGCTACGGGTGGTGGGTCTGTTAAATCCCGTGAAACTCGCAATCGTCTCTCCGCCCGCGGCGTGGTTGTCTATCTTGAAACGACCATCGAAAAGCAGCTTGCTCGTACTCAGCGTGATAAAAAACGTCCGCTGTTGCAGGTTGATGAGCCGCCGCGTGAAGTTCTGGAAGCGCTCGCTGACGAACGCAATCCGCTTTATGAAGAGATCGCTGACGTCACCATTCGCACTGACGATCAAAGT
>OBJT01000444.1_pt1 | contig 10864 bp, 7 predicted proteins | sample 1519861 | NCBI WGS metagenome assembly OBJT01 (sample SAMN02401118, study PRJEB22541) | soil metagenome, isolate JX
CCCGTCATACTTCAAATTGCAGGTGCGTTGGCTGCTCTCGCTCACCCGAATCACTTACTGATGTAAGCTCATCGGGACTCACTCGTTTGCCGCCTTCCTGAAATTCGAATTATTTAGGGTATATGCTAATGCCCGTCATACTTCAAATTGCAGGTGCGTTGGCTGCTCTCGCTCACCCGAATCACTTACTGATGTAAGCTCATCGGGACTCACTCGTTTGCCGCCTTCCTGAAATTCGAATTATTTAGGGTATATGCTAATGCCCGTCATACTTCAAATTGCAGATGCGTTGGCTGCTTTCGCTCACCCGAATCACTTACTGATGTAAGCTCATCGGGGCAATTATCTAGGGTATATATTAACCCGGCGTCATCTGCCGATCATCAGTGTATTTACGCTGATCCGGCGGTGGTGGGAAATACTGATACAACCAGGTCTCACTCAAAGTCTCGTCTTTAGTGCGCAGGAACAGGCGCATATCGACCGGTTTGGTAGAGTCACTGTTTGGATACCAGTCAAACAGAATGCGGTAACCGTTGATCGGCTCCACATACAGAATCTCTACCTGTTTAATGGTGCCAGCATTCACCGTAATAACCGGCTCAATGCCTTTCGGCGCAGCGGCTTTCAGATCGCCACCGACGAAGTCAATCGCGAAACGACGGCTCCACTGATCTGGGAAATGCTCGCCCGGAGCCCAACCTTCTGGGAACCCGCCAATACCGGTGCGCGTTGCATCCACGCGCGCCAGCCCGCTGCGCACTGGCGGCAGTTGGCTCCAGTAAAGCTTGTACTGGAAGTTAAATTCGCTGCCCGCTTTAACCGGCTCCGTTGGCTGCCAGAAGCACACCACGTTATCCAGGGTTTCACCCGTTGTAGGGATCTCCATCAGGTTGATGGCGCCTTTGCCCCACTTGCCAATCGGCTCAACCCACAGGCTTGGACGCTTGTCGTACCAGCCGATCACGTCCTGATAGTCTTTGAAGTCATGGTTCAACTGCAACAGGCCGAAACCACGGGGGTTTTCATCCTGATAGGCGTTGAACTGCAAGCGTTGCGGGTTATTTAGCGGGCGTGCAATCCACTCGCCGCTGCCGGTCCACATTGCCAGACGGTCAGAATCGTGAATTTGCGGGTGATAGGTATTACACATGCGACGCTCATTGGTGCCACAGCTGAACATACTGGTCATCGGTGCGATACCGAGCTGACGAATTTCGTTACGTGCGAACAGGTGATTCTCCACCTCCATCACTACGCGTTTCTCTTCGCAGTGGATGGTGAACTTGTAAGCACCGGTCACGCTGGCACCGTCCAGCAAGGCATAGACCACGAAGGTGGTGTCTTCGGCTTTAGGCGTTTCAAACCAGAAGGCAGTAAAGTCCGGGAACTCTTCATGGCCGTTGCTGAAGGTGTTGACCGCCACGCCACGAGCGGACAAGCCATATTGATAGGTCTCATCCACGGCACGGAAATAGCTGGCACCCAGGAACGAAACGATATCGCGGCGAGCCAGTTCAGGCTTCTTGAAGGCACGGAAACCGGCGAAGCCCAGATCGGTTTTGCCGACCAACTGCTGGGTATCAACGTTGGCGTTGTGATAGTTAAACAGTTCCGGACGGAAGTGGATTTCGCGCGCTTCGCGGCTGGTGGCATCTACTGAGAACATGCGAATGCGCCGCTTAAAGCCCATGCCGACGTGGAAGAACTGCACATCCAATTCGCGATCGGGAATGTTGTTCCACAGCGAATGGTTGGCGTCGTACTGAATTTCGTTATAGGCCTGGGGAGTCAAATTGGCCAGTGTATCGGGCAGGGGGCCGGGTGCGCCGCCCCAGGGCTGTTTAGCCAGCGCGGACGCTTTCTTTTTCAGAACATCGAAATCGAAGCGAACCGCGGTACCGTCGGCGATACCATCATCGGCCCAGGCGGACTGTGCAAACAGCGAGGAGAGCCCGGTCATGCCGCTAACGGCAGAGAGGGCCATGGACGCTTTCATAAATTTTCTACGATTCATGCCGGAAATCTAATCCTTAGCTGCTCTGGTGTGTTGAGACTGTGTAAGACGCTGAGCGTCAGGCTACAGGGGGTTACGACAGTCGCGAAATTAAAAAATTCAGTCTGAGGAAAATTTATCAGATTAATCAAATAAGCGAAGCAGATTTAGCGCGACAACGCCAGGGTTCACATAACTTTGCATTGAATAGGGTAAAACCAGGTGCAATCCTGGTGGCTCTCTCCCGGCAAAGCTGGAATTAATGACTATAGTTAAACGACGATAAGTTACGACCATGGAGGAAGTACAACGTGTCATCTTCAGACCAATTTGAAACTCGCCTTGATGACGATCTCGCTTTGCTGACGGAAACGCTGGAAGAAGTGCTGAAATCATCGGGCGATCCTGCCGATCAGAAGTACATCGAGCTGAAACTGAAAGCAGAACAGGCGCTGGAAGACGTTAAGAACCGTGTCAGTCAGGCCTCGGATAGCTATTACTACCGTGCGAAAAAAGCCGCCTATCGCGCCGATGACTATGTCCACGAAAAACCGTGGCAGGGTATCGGGATTGGCGCGGCGGCTGGCCTGTTCGTCGGCTTACTGCTGGCGCGACGTTAATCCAACAGGGCGCGACATCCATCGCGCCCGATTCCTCTCTTTTCTGTCTCTTTGACGCCCATTTGTTTCAAATCTTTGTTTCGCCACCTTTGCGATTGTGTTTCGCGTGGGCGCTTTCTACAGTAAAGCGACAGGCAAAAGGAGAACGCAACGTGATACGTGTTGAAATGCTCTCAACGGGCGATGAAGTGTTACATGGGCAGATAGTGGATACCAATGCGGCCTGGCTGGCGGATGTGTTGTTCCAGCACGGTTTACCGATGACCAGCCGCAGTACCGTGGGCGATGCGATGTCCTCTTTAGTGGACGCGCTACAGAGCCGTAGCCAAATAGCTGATGTGCTGATCGTCAACGGTGGCCTCGGCCCAACCAGCGATGATCTCAGTGCACTCGCGGCAGCCACCGCTTGTGGCACAGAATTAGTAATCCAGCAGGAATGGCTGGAGAAGATGGAGGCCTGGTTTGCCAGCCGTGGACGCATCATGGCGCCAAGCAACCGCAAGCAGGCAGAAATCCCTTCTAACGCTGAACTGATTGATAATCCGGTGGGCACTGCATGTGGCTTTGCGCTGCAACTGAATCGCTGCTGGATATTCTTTACGCCGGGTGTGCCTTCCGAATTCAAAGTGATGGTCGAGCAGGAGATCATTCCGCGTTTGAAAGCGCGCTTTGATTTGCCAGAGCCACCGCTGTGCCTGCGACTGACCACCTTTGGTCGTGGCGAGAGCGACATAGCTGCTGAACTGGAGCCATTGCCGCTGCCTGAAGGTGTGGTGATGGGCTATCGCTCGTCGATGCCGATCATCGAAATCAAACTCACCGGGCCGGCCAGTCAGCGTGTGGCCATGGAGCAGGCGTGGCAGCAGGTAAAACTGCTGCTGGCGGAATGCACTATCTTCGAAGGCACTGAAGGTTTGCCTGCTTTGTTAGCGCGTGAGTTGCAACAGCGTGGTTTCCGACTGGCGTTAAGCGAGCAATACACGGCGGGATTACTGAACTGGCAACTGGCGTCAGTGGACGTGCCACTGAGCGCAGCAGAGATTCTGCCACCCCACGATGAATCGCTGGAAGCTCAGGTCGAGCGCACGCGCAATCTGGCCGCGCATCACGGCACGGTGCTAGCGCTGTCGGTAGGCAATCTGGAAGAGGGAGAAGTGGCGATTGCACTGCATACGCCGGAAGCCAGCTGGGGTCAGCGTGTGAAATTCACCCATGGGCGTCACAATGTTGAAACCCGTCAGAAGGTGGTGGCGATGATGGCGATGAACATGCTGCGCCGCTGGCTGCACGGCAGTGAAGTCAGCACCGGACACGGCTGGATTGATGTGCTGGAAGCGGTAAAACAGTAACTTTGTGGCCAGGTGCGCATGAATGCGCACCTCACGCAATCCACAGAGTCGCCATGGAAGGCGACCAGGCGGTTACAGCTCGATCTCAATCTCCCCTTTGGCGCGGCAGCAGCAGGGCAAAATCTCCCCCTTCTGGATAAACGCCAACGGGGTTTCCGCGTAAGCCACTTCGCCTTTTAGCAAGCGCATGCGACAAGAACCGCAGTAGCCTTCCCGGCACTGAAACTCCACGCAGACATTGTGCGCTTCCAGTGCCGTCAGCAGATTGGGATGATCTTCTGCGCACTCCAGCCGGGAGCCGGAACTGCGCAGAATAACAACAGAACGGCTCATACTTACAGCTGGAAGTCGTTGAAGTCGTCTTCGCCGACTTCGGCATCAATCTGACCCACCAGGTAAGAACTCACTTCCACTTCCTGCGGTGCCACCTGCACGTTGTCTGACACCAGCCACGAGTTGATCCATGGAATCGGGTTAGAACGCGTCTGGAACGGCAAATCGAGGCCAACCGCCTGCATGCGGATGTTGGTGATGTACTCGATGTACTGGCACAGAATGTCTTTGTTCAGACCGATCATCGAGCCGCCGCTAAACAGGTAATCGGCCCACTCTTTCTCTTGCTCGGCCGCTTTCTTGAACAGGTCAAAACACTCATCACGACACTCAGCAGCGATCTCTTTCATCTCCGGATCGTCCTCACCAGTGCGCAGCAGGTTCAGCATGTGCTGAGTGCCGGTCAGGTGCAGTGCTTCGTCACGCGCAATCAGTTTGATGATTTTGGCGTTACCTTCCATCAGCTCGCGCTCAGCAAAGGCGAATGAACAGGCGAAGCTCACGTAGAAGCGAATCGCTTCCAGCGCATTCACGCTCATCAGGCAGATATACAGCTGCTTTTTCAGCGCGCGCAGATTCACGGTCACGGTTTTGCCCGCCACTTCGTGCGTGCCTTCACCCAGCAGATGCCAGTAGCTGGTCATCTCGATCAGGTCGTCGTAATACTTCGAGATATCCTGCGCGCGCGCCAGAATCTGCTCGTTAGTCACGATGTCGTCGAACACCAATGAAGGATCGTTGACGATGTTACGGATGATATGGGTGTAAGAGCGCGAGTGGATGGTCTCAGAGAACGCCCAGGTTTCGATCCAGGTTTCGAGTTCTGGGATTGAAATCAGTGGCAGCAGGGCCACATTAGGGCTGCGACCCTGGATTGAATCCAGCAGCGTCTGATACTTCAGGTTGCTGATAAAGATGTGCTTTTCGTGATCGGGCAGCGCCTGATAATCGATACGATCGCGTGAGACGTCCACTTCCTCTGGACGCCAGAAGAAGGAGAGCTGCTTTTCGATCAGCTTTTCAAAGATGTCATATTTCTGCTGGTCGAAACGCGCAACGTTCACTGACTGGCCAAAGAACATCGGTTCTAACAGCTGGTCATTTTTGTTCTGCGAAAATGTGGTGTAAGCCATGACTAAGTCCAAAAAGTAAGAGGGGCCGACGTGTGTCGGCCCTGACATGAGAGGGCGTTTGCCGGATTAAATCTTACAAGCGCCGCTTTCGCAGCCATCATCCTGAATGGACGGGGCCAGATCGTCCTGCGCATCTTCCGCACCATCACGGGTGTTTTGGTAGTACAGGGTTTTCACGCCAAACTTATAAGCGGTCAGCAGATCTTTCAGCAGCTGTTTCATTGGCACTTTGCCATTGGCGAAACGGCTTGGATCGTAGTTGGTGTTCGACGAAATCGCCTGATCGATAAATTTCTGCATCACACCAACCAACTGCAAGTAACCGTCGTTAGATGGCATTTCCCACAGCAGTTCGTACTGATCTTTCAGACGCTCATACTCTGGCACCACCTGACGCAGAATACCGTCTTTGGATGCTTTGATGCTGATGTGACCGCGCGGTGGCTCAATACCGTTGGTGGCGTTTGAAATCTGCGAAGAGGTTTCAGACGGCATCAGGGCAGAGAGCGTGGAGTTACGCAGACCGTGCGTAACGATCGACTCACGCAGCGCTTCCCAATCCAGGTGCAGCGGCTCGTTGCAAACGGCGTCGAGATCCTTTTTATAGGTGTCGATTGGCAGAATACCCTGAGAGTAGGTGGTCTCTTTGAACCACGTACAGGCACCTTGCTCTTTCGCCAGTTCGTTCGACGCTTTCAGCAGGTAGTACTGAATCGCTTCGAAAGTTTTGTGCGTCAGGTTGTTGGCGCTGCCATCAGAGTAACGCACACCGTTCTTCGCCAGGTAGTAAGCATAGTTGATGACGCCAATACCCAGTGTACGACGGCCCATGGCGCCGCGTTTTGCCGCAGGGATTGGGTAATCCTGGTAATCCAGCAAGGCATCCAGTGCACGTACCGCGAGGGTCGCCAGCTCTTCCAGATCGTCGAGGCTGTCAATCGCTCCGAGGTTAAACGCAGACAGCGTACACAGCGCGATTTCGCCGCTTTCGTCATTCACATCGTTCAGCGGTTTGGTTGGCAGCGCGATTTCCAGGCACAGGTTAGACTGGCGGACGGGCGCGATAGCCGGATCAAACGGGCTGTGGGTGTTGCAGTGATCGACGTTCTGGATGTAGATACGACCGGTTGAGGCACGTTCCTGCATCATCAGTGAGAACAGCTCAACCGCTTTCACGCGCTGTTTGCGAATGCTGTCGTCTTTCTCGTATTTGGTGTACAGACGCTCGAATTCGTCCTGATCGGCGAAGAACGCATCGTACAAGCCTGGCACGTCAGACGGGCTGAACAGGGTGATCTCTTCACCTTTCAACAAACGGGTATACATCAGTTTGTTGATCTGCACGCCGTAGTCCATGTGACGCACGCGGTTGCCTTCGACACCACGGTTGTTCTTCAGCACCAGCAGGCTTTCCACTTCCAGGTGCCACATCGGGTAGAACAGGGTCGCTGCACCACCACGTACGCCGCCTTGTGAGCAAGACTTTACTGCGGTCTGGAAATGCTTATAGAACGGGATACAGCCGGTATGGAAGGCTTCGCCGCCACGAATTGGGCTACCCAGCGCACGAATGCGACCGGCATTGATACCGATACCCGCACGCTGCGACACGTATTTCACGATGGCGCTAGAGGTGGCGTTGATTGAATCAAGGCTGTCACCACACTCGATCAGCACGCAAGAGCTGAACTGACGGGTTGGGGTACGTACGCCCGACATGATTGGCGTCGGCAGTGAGATCTTGAAGGTAGACACGGCATCATAGAAGCGACGCACGTAATCCATACGTGTCTCGCGTGGATAACCAGAGAACAGGCACGCGGCGACCAGAATGTACAGGAACTGTGCGCTCTCGTAGATTTCACCGCTCACACGGTTCTGCGCCAGGTATTTACCTTCCAACTGCTTCACCGCGGCGTAAGAGAAGTTCATGTCGCGCCAGTGGTCGAGGAACGCGTCCATCTGTTCGAACTCTTCTACGCTGTAGTCTTCCAGCAGGTGACGGTCATACTTGCCCATCTCAACCATTTTGACTACCTGATCGTACAGCTTCGGCGGCTCAAACTGGCCGTAAGCCTTTTTACGCAGGTGGAAAATAGCCAGACGTGCAGCCAGGTACTGGTAATCCGGCGCATCACGGGAGATCAGGTCTGCAGCTGCTTTGATGATGGTCTCGTGGATATCAGAAGTACGAATTCCATCGTAGAACTGAATGTGGGAGCGCAACTCAACCTGAGACACAGAGACGTTGTTCAGCCCTTCAGCTGCCCAATCCAGTACTCGGTGAATCTTATCGAGATCAATGCGTTCCTGACGGCCATCGCGTTTAGTAACGAGCAGACTTTGGTTCATGTCGCGTGTTTACCTGTCCATGAAAAGATAATTATCCCCCATCTATTCACAAGGTCTATGCACAAGCCGCTCGTTGTGAGTAAGCCTGTGGATAAACACTATATATAGGGGGTGTGGGAAGTTTGAACAACAATATGGTGAGTATTTTAGTCAGCATTCAGATCATCACAAGAGTTGATTTTCGCGAAAAAATACGTCCTGGGGGGTGGCGAAATTCCTGGATCCCCATTCCATAAGGCCTGCCACTGCTGTCAACTGCCAGCGACTTTTTTTTCACTTTATGATCGAGCGCGTGTTTATTGCTCAAAGGCTCCTGTGCCGGAAATTTCTGAAGTAAAAAAAGCCCTGACAAGGCCGCCAGTAGCGAACTTATCTAAAATTGCTTATGAATTTTTTGTGAACTGTGCAGACTACAAAAAAGCCTGGTAAGCGTCTAAAAGGAAATTGATCTGGATAGCGGCAGGGTCACAAACCGGGCGCTTTCCACATTGAGGTGGTTAAGCCACTGTCCACCAAGGTGAGTTGGTCGGCATAGACTTTCTGCCAGTTGGCTTTTTGCTGCTGATAGAGTTGATGATGTTCTGCATTGGGATGAAATTCGCGTTCCCAGCGTACTAGCTGCTGTCCCGTTTCCTGCAAACTGCGGTACACCCCAGCAGCAACACCTGCAGCGATAGCGCAGCCCAAGGCGGTGGCTTCTTTCACCTGCGGCACTTTCACCGTTAACCCCGTCACATCACTCAAAATCTGGCTCCAGAGTTTCCCCTTGGATCCGCCACCCGCAAACACGAGTTGTGAAGTGTGGACGCCGGAAAAGGCGGCCACCTGATCCAGATTGCAGGCCGAAACAATCGCGGCATTCTCTTCCAGCGCACGGAATAGCGTCTGTTTATTGCAGCGTTCGGGATCGATGGAAAGATTAATAAAGGAAGGCGCAGCGTGATACCACTTGTTGAAGTGCATCGCATCGGAGAACACCGGCATCACGCCCCACGAACCGGCGGGGACGCGTGCCGCCATTTCTTCTAGCAAACTGTAGCAATCGACCCCAAGGCGTTCTGCCAGCAGTTTCTCTTCGCCGCAAAACGCATCGCGGAACCAGCGCATGGTCAGGCCGGTAAAGAAACTGATTGCTTCCGCCTGCGCCATGCCTGGGATCACATGCGGGTTAACGCGAATGTTCATTTGAGGATCAACCTGCGGTTGTGGCAAGTTCACGACTTGTTGCCAAAAGGTGCCTCCCAGCACAGCGGTTTCACCCGCATTTACTACGCCTAACCCCAGTGTGCCAAGCTGCACATCACCGCCGCCCATACCGACCACAGTGCCTTGCTCAAGGCCACACTGGCGAGCGGCGTCGGCCGTAATCTCTCCAAGCTTGCTGCCGGTTTCAGCCACTGGGGACAAGATATCCCCGCGTAATCCCGCCATCTCTAGCAGGTCAGGGCGCCATTGCCGCGTGTGTAAATCCAACAGGCCGGTGGTGCCAGCGTTTGAGGGATCCACGGCGAGTTCACCGCTGAGACATTTCGCCAGCCAGTCGCTGATCATGGTTAAGGTGGCGGCCTGACGATAGACATCAGGTCGATGATGCGCCAGCCACAGCAGACGCGGCATCGCCCCCAGTGCCAGCGTTTGTCCTGAACACTGATAGATTTCGTGCTCAAACTGGCCGTGGTGAATTTCCTTCAGTTCACTCACCTCGCGGCTGGCACGGGCATCCACATTGGCGCATGCCCAAATTGCCTCGCCCGCTTTGTTATAAAGCACAATACCTTCGCGCATTGAACAGCAGGCCACGCTCCGTATCGCCTTGGCAGGCAACTGTGACTGTTGCAGCACCTGTCGAATGCATTGACAGGCTAGTTGCCAGTTGTGCTCAAGATCGAACTCCATTGATCCCGGCACATCGGGCAGGGCGAGGTGCCGCCATTCAGCTTGCGCCACGGCGACCTGCTCACCCTGAAGATTGAAAATCACGGCGCGAATACTACCGGTGCCGGCGTCGAGCGCCATCAGATGCGGGGCGTATGAATGTGTCATCTCAGTATCTCCAATGGAAAACCTGACTGCCTTTATTCCGCCCCGCTGCCAGACGATTACAGCAATGCCAATATTGAGCGGGCCGTGCCTTCTTCTGTGACCAGAGCATTAATACGGCCACCTTCCAGCGCAGCAAGAATGGCTTCTGCTTTCTCAGGGCCACCTGCCACACCCATCACCACAGGAATTGCCGCCAGTTCTTCAGGGCTAACCGCAATCAGCTCTTCATGAATAGGCATAGCGTCCGCTAACTGCCCATCGGGTCGCATAAAATAGCCAAGGATGTCACCAACTGCGCCTCTACGTGCATACATCAGCTGCTCCCCCTCGCTGATATAACCAGAGCGCAATATAGTGGCTTCCTGCTTCTGACTTAATGCACCGATGCCCACAATGGCCACATCGGCGGCGCAAGCAGCAAGCATCACATCTTTCACACTCCGCTCCTGGCGTAGGATCTGAGCAACGTTGGCGCTGGATGCGCGTAGCGGGGCCGGAATTATGCTGATACCACAGGCTGCATCTAACTGCCCAAGGCCCGTCATATAGGGGCCGACGCCACCCGACAGCGTCACCATGCGAATATGTTGCGATGAAATAAAGCCGCTGAGGTGTTGCAAGGTATTCATACTGGTCTCACCAAATCCAACAGCCAATAATTGCTGTGGTTGGAGAACCGACATCAGCATCTGAGCCGCACCTACCCCCAGTCTCTGACTCAAATTAGGGCTGTCTAACTGTGGCAGCACACGTATCTGCTTCAAGTTAAAGCGCTGTTGCAGTGCATGTTCGAGCGTTAAACAGCCTTCATAACGTGAATTGATCTGTACACGAATCACCCCAGACTGACGCCCTTTCTCCAGCAGGCGTGACACTTTGAGGCGCGTTAAACCGAGTCTTTCGCCGATCTCGTTTTGCGTCAGGCCGTCGTGATAATAGAACCAGGCAGTGCGCGCAAGGAGTTCTTCTTCGCCCATACCGTTATCCACAATAAGTCCCGTTACCGGGGTACGATCGCTTTTCATGATGAACACTTTA